>Ga0265780_10011241_pt1 | contig 10606 bp, 10 predicted proteins | sample P1T30metagenome_FD_192432 | JGI IMG/M metagenome (GOLD analysis project Ga0265780, IMG submission 192432) | Plant litter microbial communities from East Loma Ridge, Irvine, California - P1 T30 | ecosystem: Environmental > Terrestrial > Plant litter > Unclassified | place: USA: California... | reverse complement strand
TGCGGGGTTAAGACTGATTGAGGAAGATCCGGTCCATCCGGTCCCAGGCAAAATCGCGGGCCAGGGCTTCGATGCGGTTTTCCATGCGCTCGATGTTGACGTAATGGCGGAAGCGCGACTTGGCGCCAATGCCTTCCGGACGCGGCTGCCCCGGATCGATTTCCCACGGGTGGAAGTAGAACAGGGCCGGCTGACGGTCGTCCTGGTTCACCTTGGCCATCATCCAGCGCGACAGCGCGTAGGGCAGCAGGCGGAAATAGCCGCCGCCGCCGGCCGGCAGGTTGCGTCCCATCATCTGGACCGTGGTGATCGGCACTTCGAGCAAACCGTCAGTGCCGTTCGGGTAGAACGCAAAGCGCGGCGCTTCCGGCATGCCGTAGTGGTCGTGCACCACCGGGTAGATGCTCGAGCTGTAGCGGTAGCCGGCCTCCAGCAGGGCGTCGAGCGCCCACAGATTGTCGCGGCCGATGGAGAAACTCGGGGCGCGGTAGCCGAGCACCGCCTGGCCGCCAAGGTCTTCCAGCAGGGCTTTACTCGAGCGGATGTCGTTGTCGAACTCGGCGCGGGTCTGGTCCGAGGCGCGCAGGTGGCCATAGCCGTGGCTGGCCAGCTCGTGGCCGCCGGCGACGATGCGTTTTACGACGTTCGGATAGCGTTCGGCGATCCAGCCCAGCGTGAAGAAAGTGGCGCGCACGCCGGTGCGCTCGAACAGCGCCAGGATGCGGTCCATGTTGGCTTCGACGCGGCATTCGCGGGTCGGCCAGCTGGCGCGGTCGATGTAGGGCGCGAAGGCCGACACCTGGAAATAATCCTCGACGTCGCAGGTCATGGCGTTGCGGATGCGTTCACCCGGGGCCGGCGCCGGGCGCGCGGCGAGTTCATACATGTTCATTCTTGGTTGTCCACGTGATGGGTGGCCGCGCCCTGGGGCGTGGCCACGATCTTCTTGAGGATGGAGAGCACCGAGACGATCGATTTTTCGAGGCGCATCATGCGTTCGTCGAGCATCTCGACGCTGCTGGCGCGGCGGTCGCCGTTTCTCTGGTCGATGATGCGCATGCCGCCGGCGTGCAGGTCGCCTTCCAGGCCCGCTGCGGATGCCGCCATGGCGCCGTCGTCCGGGGTGCCCATCACTTCGGGCACCTTGTATTCCTCGTTGATGTCGCGGATCACGGTGTTGATGTCTTCTTCCGTGAACGCGTGCATCTCTTCCAGGTAGCCCATCAGCAGCACGCGGTCCATCAGCGTGTTGACTTTACGGGGGATGCCGCCGCTGTAGGCAAAGATCGCGGCATGGGCGCCGTCGTCGAAGGCCGGGTCGTTTTTCCAGCCGACGGTGGTGAGGCGGTGCTCGATGTAGGCGTGGGTTTCCTGCGCATCCATCGGGCCCAGGTGGTAGCTGGCGATCACGCGCTGGCGCAGCTGCTGCATGCCGGGGCTGTGCAGGGTGGCGCGGAATTCGGGCTGGCCGAGCAGGAAGGTCTGCAGCAGCGACTTGTCGTCGGTCTGGAAGTTGGACAGCATGCGCAGCTCTTCCACCGTGCGCGCCGACAGGTTCTGGGCTTCGTCGATGACCAGCAGGGCGCGCTTGCCCTGGTGGTCGACGTCGCACAGGAAGCGTTCCAGGCGCGTCAGCAGGTCGGTCTTGCTGGCGCCTTCGTACGGCAAACCGAAGGCCGAGACCACCATGCGCAGGGTATCGTCCGGATCCAGGTGGGTGTTGACGATGTGGGCGGCCACGATCTGGTCCGACGGCAGCCGGTTGAACAGGTTGCGCACCAGCGTGGTCTTGCCGGCACCGACCTCGCCGGTGATGACGATGAAGCCTTCGCCCTGCGACAGGCCGTACTCGAGGTAGGCCATGGCGCGCTTGTGGCCCTTGCTGCCGTAGAAGAAGTGCGGGTCGGGACGCAGCTGGAAAGGCTTGGCGGATAATCCGTAATAGGTTTCGTACATCTTGAATGGCTCCGCTTAATACTGGACCGAAAAAGTCGCTGCGATCGCGTTCTCGTGGTAGCTGCCGTTGCCGTACTGGTAGGCACTGCCACGGTTGTGGCGGAATTCGAGACTGCCCTGGGCCTTGGCGTCGAAGCGGTGGCTCACGCCCAGTTGCATCTCGCTGATATTGTTGGTGAGATTCGTGTCCAGAGACAGGATGCGCGACGCCGACAGCCTGGCGTAGGCATTGCTGCGCGTCGACAGCCGGTAGTCGAGAACGGCGCTGGCGCCGCGCTGTTTGGTGTTGTCGTTCAGGGTCGTCAGCTGGCCGAGCAGCAGGGTGCTGTCGCTCTGCTGGGTCGACATGGCGTTGCGCTGGTCGCGGAACACCGTGAACGTCAGGTTGGTGCGCGCGCCGCGCAGCAGGGCGGTGCCCTGCAGGCGCCGGACGCGGATGTAGCGGTTGCTCAGGTAATTGATGCTGTCGAGCAGGGTCGGCGGCAGGCCGGTGGCGGCCATGTAGGCCTGTATCGCCTGGCGGCGCTGCACCGGGTCCGGGAAGTCGGCGGCGAACAGGCTGTCGAGCATGGCCGCGGTATCGACCGCGGCCGGCAGCAGGAATTGCTGGCGGCTGGTGGTGATCGCGTCGTTGTAGTCCAGGCTCCAGACGGTGCGCTGGGTACGGTAGCTCGAGGCCAGCAGACCGGTCTTGCCGAAGTAGCGGCGGCCGAACGAGGCCTGTACCCGGGTGCGGGTCGACGGTGTCCAGATGAAACCGGCCGACCAGCTGCGGCCCTGGGTGCGTTCGTTCAGCACCGGATATTCGTAGGTGTCGTAGCCGACGTTGGCGGTGAGCGCCAGGCGCCGGATCACGTTCCAGCGCAGGCCGGCCGAGGCGTTTTCCGACGAGGACTCGCCCGAATAATTATCCTTCAGGTCCTGATGGTAGTAGGACAGGCTGCCGCCCAGGGTGGGGAAGGCGCGTCCGCTGCTCAGGTCGACGCTCGTGGTATTCGCCAGGCTGTTGCCAAAGCCGCCCACGCCGCCGCTGACCGAATCGCGCATGTAGCGCACGTTCAGGTCCGCGGCCGAGCCGAAACGGTGCTGCAGGTATGGGCTGATGCGCCAGGTGCTGAGATCGGTGTTGTTGGCGGACGAATAGTTATTGCTCGATACCGGTCCAAAGGCCGACACCGCCTGGCGCGAACCGCTGGCACTGGCATCGACATAGAACAGCTGGTCGACCACCATGGCACGCGCGGTCGCGTTGTAACGGCGCTCGCTGTTGCGCAGGTCGTCCGTGTCGTCGTTGCTGTAGGCGAACAGGCGCCAGCCGGCCTCGGCATTCAGGGTCAGGCGCGGCGTATTGGCGCTGACGGCGACCGAGGGCGCGGCTTCGCTGACGAAGCCGCTGCGGGTATCGGCGCCGCTGCGCAGGCCGATGTTGTCCGAATAGGTTTCGCGCAGGTCGACGCGGGGCGTGACGCGCCATTGGGCATGGCATTCGGCCGACAGCAGCAGCGCGGCCAATGCCAGCGGCAGCAGCCTGAACGTCGGTCCGGCAAGCGGCATCTTAGCCGTAGTGATAGTCATACGTCTCTTCGATGCCGGGGAATTCCCTGGTCTTGTTATAGATGAGATTGACGTTCGGGTAGCCTTCCAGCTGGTGCAGCGCTTCCTTCACCGCATGCTGGGTGGTGGTCTGGGCTTCGACCATCATCACGATCTGGCCCATGTGCGAGGCCAGCACGCGCGATTCCGAGGTCAGCAGCAGCGGCGGCGAATCGAAGATCACGATCCGGTCCGGATAGCGGTTGGCGATCTCGTGCACCAGGCTGGTCATGGTCGAGCTGGCAAGCAGTTCGGTGGCGCGCGGAGTGTTGGTGCCGGCCGGCAGGATCGACAGCGTGTCGACGTTGGTACGCAACATCACGTCGGCCATGTCGAGCTTGTCGTCGACCAGCAGGTCCATCAGGCCGCGGTGCGCCGGCAGGCCGAGCGTGCGCAGCACCGAGGGACGGGCGACGTCGGCGTCGACCAGCAGCACGGTGTGGTCGAGTTCCATGGCGATGCTCATCGCCAGGTTGATCGCGCAATAGGTCTTGCCTTCGCCCGGGAGCGAACTGGTGATCATGATCAGGTTGTTCGGACGGGCGCCCGGCGCGCGTTCGAGGAAGGCACGCTGCAGCAGCGGACGCTTGATGACGCGGAAGTCTTCCAGCAGGCGGGTGCGGCCGGCGGCGGCGGTGACCATGCCCAGCTCGCGCATGCGCGCCAGGTCGAGCTCCACGCGGCGGGTCGAGAACTTCTGGGCCGGCGCTTCCATGGCCGGTACGGCGGCGGCCGGCTGCACCGGGGCCGCGACTGCGGCCGGGACCGGCACCGGCTCCGCGGCCGGCATCACGATCGCGGGGCTGGCCGGAACGGCGGGCGGCACGCTCACGGCGGCCGCTGGAAGGGCGCGGACGGCATCGGTGTCCGGGGCGGTGGCAGTGCCGGTGGCGGCGCTGGCGGCGCTGCGCTGCTGGTCGATCCGGCTTGCTGCTTTTTCGATAATGCTCACGGTGTACTCCTTGCGATCGTCGCGTTAAAGCGTGGGGCGGACCAGGATGGCGGCCACGCCGGCGGCATAGGCCCCCAGCAGCAGCAGCACCGATACCCCGACGGCGACCAGGCGGCGCTTGCGGCGGACGGTCTGTTCGTTGGTCCAGTTCATGCCGATCGAACCGAGCACCGGCAGGCCGGTCGTGTCGCGCAGCGCGGACTGGCTCATGAAGGTCGGACGGAACTGGCTCATCAGGAAAGCGACGGCCAGGCCGGCCACCAGCGCGCCGCCGAACACCAGCGAGAACAGGCGCAGGCGGTTCGGACCGCTCGGCTGGTTCGGCACGGTGGGCGGGTCGATGACGCGGAAGGTCAGCATGTCGGTAGCCGAGGACAGGTCGCCCGAGAGGCGCGCCTGTTCGCGGCGCTCGACCAGGCGCTGGTAATTGGCCTTGTTGACGTCGTAGTCGCGGTTCAGCTGGGCCAGCTGGGCTTCGACTTCCGGTGCCGAGGTGCTCTGGGTGCGCAGGCGCGCCATGCGGGCCGAGAATTCATCGACGCGGGCACGCATCGAGGCCACCCGCGCTTCGGCCTGCGACAGCGCCACGGTCAGCTGCTGCAGCATCGGGCTGTAGCCGGCACCCGGGTCGCTACTACGTTTCTTGGTAGTCGACAGGTCCGCCCTCTGTGCCAGCAGCTGCTCGAGCAGGCGCTTGTTGGCGACCACGTCCGGATGCTGTTCGGTGTATTGCAGGCGCAGGGCATCGAGGTTCTTCTGGACCGAGGCGATGCGGCCTTCCAGCTCGGGGTCGAGCATGGCCGGATCGATCGTCTTGGTGCCGGGCTTGGCCGGCTCGCCGTTGATCTGGCGGCGGATCGCATTGCGCGCCTGCTCGGCTTCGGCCAGTTCCAGGCGTGCCTGGCTGAACTGGTCGGTGACGGCGCTCAGCTGGCCGTTGAAGTCGCCAGAGCCGGGCAGCATGCCCATGTTCTTGATCCGGAATTCCTTCAGCGTATTCTCGGCGGCGGCCAGCTTCTCTTCGTAATTCTTGATCTGGTCGTCGATGAACTGGACAGCCTTGTCGGAATCCTGTTTCTTGCCGCTGAAGCTGCCTTCGACGAAGATGGTCAGCAGGCCCTGCACAATGGCCTTGCCCAGCTGCGGGTTGTCGGACACGTAGCTGATCGTATAGATGTCGTCGCGCTCGGTGCCGCCGATCTTAATCTGCGTCATCAGCTCGTCGACCATCTTGTCGTGTTCCTTGCTGTCCTTGGCCTTGACGTCGAGATCGACGTCGCGCATCAGGCGCTCGACGTTCGGGCGGCTGAGCAGGGTGCGGCGCATGAAGATCACCTGCTGGTTGAGGTCGGGCATGCTCGTCATGCCCGACATCAGCGGTTTCAGGATGCTCTGGGTGTCGACATAGACCCGCGCCGACGCTTCGTACTGGGCCGGGAGGCGCAGCACAACGGCCCAGCCGATCAGGGCGACGGTCCAGGCGATGACGACCGCATACCAGCGATATTTGCCGATTGCTTTCAGGAAGTTTAAAAGTACGGCAGTAATCTCAGCCATCTCGTCAGTCTCGCGATAAGGGAACCCGTGTGCTCTTGAGCTGGGTTAAAAATAATCAAATACTTTGCATGATCGCTTGTAGTGGGAGCAATTGCAATTACACGCGAGAAAAATGTGAAACGCTTGCCGAGCCGTGCCTTGGCTACAACAAAAAACCCATCTGACTCTCCGAAACCGCCGGTTGTCTGCATTATATTCCGGCAATTATTTCTGCGATATTAAGAAAACCGCAGCAATTTATTGCACGTCATCAATAGCTTACCCGTGCAGGATAGAGCGCCATCACGTAGACTGGCGTCAGTGCTTGCTCCGTATCAAGCGCTCAATTGTAATGTCTTAAATGCAAAAAGGGGTGCACGCTTGCTGCCTTATCGAAATATTAATTGTCACCAACTGTTGCGCGACGGCGCCAAGGCTTGCCTGAAAGCAGGTGTTTTGACACTGGCAGGCCTGTGTATTCTGCTGCCGGCGCTACCCGGCCCGGTACACGCCGCCGAGCTGACTGCCGTGATTCCTACCGTCAAGCGTTCGGTGGTCGGGGTCGGTACCTTCGAGCGCACGCGCAGCCCTGCCACGGTGTTTGTCGGCACTGGCTTCGTGGTCGGCGACGGCCTCAGCGTCATCACCAATTCCCATGTCGTGCCTGCCACGGTCGACACGGAACGCATGGAACAGATCGGCATCGTGACCATGGACGGCGAGATGGTGCGCTTCCGCCCGGCCCAGCTGGTGGCGCGCGACGCCGAACACGACCTGGCCCACCTGCGCCTGAGCGGAACTCCCTTGGCGGCGCTCGAGCTGGTCGATTCGGACAAGGCGCTGGAGGGGCAGGCGCTGGCCTTTACGGGTTACCCGCTGGGCATGGTGCTGGGCCTGCACGCGGCCACCCACCGCGCGACCCTGGCCGCCATCACGCCGGTGGTGACGCCCTCGCTCAACTCGCACAAGCTGGACGTGCGCCAGCTGGTGCAGCTGCAGCGTGCGCCTTTCAATATCTTCCAGCTCGACGCCACCGCCTATCCAGGCAACAGCGGCAGTCCGCTGTACGATCCGGCCAGCGGCAAGGTGTGGGGCGTGATCAACGCCGTCTTCGTCAAAGGCCTGAAAGAAACCGCGATCACCAACCCGAGCGGGATCACCTATGCGATACCGGGAAATTATGTGCGCGAGCTGTTGCAGCAGAAATAAGACTAAATAAGTCTTGAGAACAATTTCTATTGTGCGCAGACTTTTAACAAGGCACATTGGTATAAAATACGCGGCTGTTGATGGCTTAATAACAATCCGAGAGGGATCTCACGTGGGCAAGTACAAGGCGAACCTGATCAAATACACGACCATCGCGCTCGTCGCCGCCGGCACGCTGGCACTGGGCGGCTGTGCCACCCGCCCGCTGCCGGCACCGACGGATGCCCAGGTGGCGGCCAATCCGGATTACCTGATCGGTCCGGGCGACAGCATCAACATCATCGTCTGGCGCAATCCGGAAGTCTCGATGTCGGTGCCGGTACGTCCGGACGGCAAGATCACCACGCCCCTGGTCGAAGACTTGCCGGCCTCCGGCAAGACCTCGACCGAACTGGCGCGTGACATCGAAAAGGCGCTGGCCAAGTTCATCCAGCAACCGGTCGTGACCGTCGTGGTGTCGAGTTTCGTCGGTACCTACGGCGAACAGATCCGCGTGATCGGCCAGGCCGCACGGCCGCAGGCGCTGCCTTACCGCCGCGACATGAGCCTGATGGACGTGATGATCGCGGTCGGCGGCACCACCGAATTCGCCGCCGGCAATCGCGCCAGCCTGATCCGCACCATCGACGGCAAGCAGCAAAAATTCAACGTCCGCATCGACGACCTGGTCAAGGATGGCGACATCTCGGCCAACGTGCCGGTGCGCCCGGGCGACGTGCTGGTCATCCCGGAAAGCTATTTCTGATCGCTGTCAGGTTTTCTTACAGTCGACGGACATGGCACAATGCGGCGCTGGATGAAGCCCGCCTAAGTGGCTGATTCTAAAGCGTTGCTTTTAGGCAGCTTATGTGTGGCACAAGGATTGCTTGTTGTAAGGTAATCTGGCATTGTCATGCTGCCCGACTGTTCTGAAAACCGAAGAGGACCCAAGTGGCTACCGAAGACCGTCATTCCAGCGAAACCGATCCCGTCGTAACGACGCCGCCCGCGCACGATGTGCCGCCCGCGGCATCGGCATCGCTGTCGGCCAGGGGCGCCTCGCGCCGCCGTTTTACGCGGGCGGGCGCAGGCGCCGCGGGCGTCCTGCTGACCCTGCACAGCCAGCCGGGCATGGCCTGCACCTATTGCGGCATCTCGGCGTCGGCGGCGGTGTCGGCGGTCGGCCAGAAGAAGGCCATCGGTACCCTCAGCCACCACGGTCCGGCGGCGGTCTGCAACGGCATCCCCCCGCTCTCCTGGTCCAAGACCTCATGGCCGGTGGGCTGTTCGCCGACCGATGGATTTTCCAAGCACTTCCCCTGCAATAACGGCAGCGACTACGCCAAGACCAGCTGCAAGGACATCATGCTCGGCGCCAGTTGCGACAGCAGCCGGATGGCCCAGTACATGCTGGCGGCCTACCTGAACGTGCTGTCGCGGCGCGTGAATTTCCTGTCGATCTCGACGCTGCAGGAAGTCTGGGGCGAATGGCTCACCAAAGGCTACTATGCCCCGATGGCCGGCCAGCAGTGGTATGCCAACGACATCGTCGGTTACCTGCGCGGGACCATGGACTGAGCTGGTGGCCCCCAGCGAGACCTGGCGCCTGCGGCCCGGACAGACCCTGCAGTACCGGCAGTGGGACGGCGAGTGCATCCTGTATAACGACTTGTCCGGCGACACCCACCTGCTCGGCGACGGCGCCATCGCAATGCTGCTGGCGCTGCGCCGCGCGCCGGCCACGCGCACGGCGCTGGCCGCCGTCCTGCAGGCCGAATTCGACATCGACCCCGCCGCCCTCGACCTCGAGACCGACACCTTGCTGCGCGACCTGCAACACCTGAACCTCGTCGAACCCCTGGCATGCTGACGGTCGCGTCGCTCAGCCGCCGTCAGCTCGAGACCCGCCTGGCCGGCCCCGGCCTGGCGCTGCAGACCGGCCCCATCGTCAGCCGCATCCGTTCGCCGATCCGCCACGTGGCCGACGCCATCGCGCTGCTGTACGGCGACTATCCGGTGCAGGGCGAGGACGGCTTCGCCGATTTCCACGTCGGCCTGCACCGTCCGGGCGGCCTGCGCCGCTGGTACAAGCCGCAGGTGGAATTCGATCTCGACGGCCAGGTGCCGTTCGAACCGCTGCCCGAGGCGCATGCCTTTCCGATGCTGGAATGGGGCCTGAACTGGTGCATCTCGACGCGTGCCCACGCTTATCTGATGATCCATGCGGCAGTGGTCGAGCGCGGCGGCCGGGCGGCGATCCTGCCGGCGCCGCCGGGGTCGGGCAAGAGCACCCTGTGCGCGGCGCTGGTCAACCGCGGCTGGCGCCTGCTGTCCGACGAGCTGGCGCTGTTCCGCCCGCGGGACGGCGTGCTGGTGCCGGTGCCGCGCCCGGTCAGCCTCAAGAACCGCTCGATCGACGTGATCCGCGGCTACGCCGCCGATGCCGTGCTGAGCACCCCGGTCAGCAACACCACCAAGGGCACGGTGGCGCATTTAAAGGCGCCAACGGACAGCGTGGCGCGCGCCCACGAGACGGCGCGTCCGGCCTGGATCGTGTTTCCCAAATACGAAGCCGGCGCCGCCACCGCGCTCACCCCGATTCCGCGTGCGCGCGCCTTTTTTCGCGTCGCCGACAACGCCTTCAATTACAGCCACATGGGCGCGCGCGGGTTCGCCACGCTGGCCGCCGCCATCGAAGGCTGCGCCAGCTATGATTTCCGCTACAGCGACCTGGACGAGGCGATGGCGCTGTTTGCCGCGCTGGAGCGGGCGCCGTGAAAGCGCTGCCGCTGCTGGTGCGCCTGTTGCGCGACCCCGGCCTGGCGCCCAGCCTGGACCTGGCCGGGTGGGACTTGCTGCTGCGCCAGTCGACCAGCGCCAACCTCAGCCCGTCGTTGCTGGCGCTGCTCGAGGCGCACGGCCTGCTGGATGCCGTGCCGGCCCAGCCGCGCGCCCACCTGGAATGGGTGCGCGCACTGGCCACCCGCCACCGCCAGGCGGTGCGCTTCGAAGTCGAATGCATCGGGGCCGCGCTGGCCAGGGTCGAGGGCCTGGGGCCGCTGCTGCTGCTGAAAGGCGCGGCCTACGCGATGGCCGGCCTGGGCGCCGGTGCCGGGCGCCTGTTCGGCGACATCGACATCCTGGTGCCCAAAGCGCGCCTGGACGAGGTCGAATCGGCGCTGATGCTGCACGGCTGGGCCAGCACCCAGGTCGATGCCTACGACCAGCGCTATTACCGCCAGTGGATGCACGAACTGCCGCCGATGCAGCATGTGCGCCGGCAGACCAGCATCGACGTCCACCACGCGATCCTGCCGCAGACCGCGCCGCTGCATCCGGACCCGGCCCTGCTGCGCGCCGCCGCCGTGGCGATCGAGGGCA
>Ga0265780_10011240_pt1 | contig 10606 bp, 11 predicted proteins | sample P1T30metagenome_FD_192432 | JGI IMG/M metagenome (GOLD analysis project Ga0265780, IMG submission 192432) | Plant litter microbial communities from East Loma Ridge, Irvine, California - P1 T30 | ecosystem: Environmental > Terrestrial > Plant litter > Unclassified | place: USA: California... | reverse complement strand
CCGGCCTGCTGCAAGCCTACCGCTTCATCGCCGACTCGCGCGACGAAGCCACCAACGAGCGCCTGGACAACCTGGAAGACCCGTACCGCCTGTTCCGCTGCCACTCGATCATGAATTGCACGGACGTGTGCCCGAAGGGCCTGAATCCGAACAAGGCGATTGGCAAGATCAAGGAAATGCTGGTTCGCCGGGCGATTTAAGGTTTGCTTGTTTTGATGGTGGGTACGAGTACCCACCCTACGTCGGTCGATCGGTCAGGCATGTAGGGTGGGTTCTCGAACCCACCACACCCCCGCATGCGCACCGATAACGCATGCAAAACCGGACACATCCGTCCGCGTAGGTAACAATCGGAACGAACAACTTACCGTCCGTCCCGTGTCGCAAAAATCGGATATCCTCCGCCTCATTGCGTCCAAATCATTGCAATAAATACAGTAAAAGTACGGTACTGCCGATTAGCGGCAGCCGGAGTATAGTGTTGACCCAACAACGGACTCTAGCGTGGAAACACAGCAAACAGCGCAGCAAGCCGCGCATCAAGCCGACCCTGCCAACCGTGCCCGCCTGCGTTGGCGCGCGCGCCGGGGCCTGCTCGAAAACGACCTGATCCTCACGCGCTTTCTGGATGCGCATGAAGAGACCCTGAGCGACGAAGAAGTCGATGCGCTGACCCGCCTGCTCGACCTGGCGGACAATCCGCTGATGGACCTGCTGCTGGGCCGCGCCGAGCCCGAGGGTGAAACCGACTTGCCGCACGTGCGCGCCCTGGTGGCGCGCCTGCGCCTAGCGTAAGCGAATTTCGTATTCGTTTTATATTTTGTAGATCCACTCCCAAGAAGGAAGTGCCATGAATATCTCTGATACCAAAGCCACCCTGTCGTTCTCCGACGGCAGCCCATCGGTCGACATGCCGATTTACAAGGGCACGATCGGCCCGGACGTCATCGACATCCGCAAGCTGTATGGCCAGACTGGCAAATTCACGTACGACCCGGGCTTCATGTCCACCGCGGCATGCAACTCGAGCATCACCTACATCGACGGCGACAAGGGCGAACTGCTGTACCGCGGCTACCCGATCGAGCAGCTGGCGGTCAACTGCGACTTCCTGGAAACCTGCTACCTGCTGCTGAACGGCGAACTGCCGAACGCAGAACAAAAGACCAAGTTCGAGACCACCGTGACCCGTCACACGATGATCCACGAGCAGATGAACTTCTTCTTCCGCGGCTTCCGCCGCGACGCGCACCCGATGTCGGTCCTGGTCGGCACCGTCGGCGCGCTGGCCTCGTTCTACCACGACTCGCTCGACATCAACGATCCGGAACAGCGTGAAATCTCCGCCATCCGCCTGATCGCCAAGATGCCGACCCTGGTCGCCATGGCCTACAAATACTCGGTCGGCCAGCCGTTCGTGTACCCACGCAACGACCTGTCGTACAGCGCGAACTTCATGCACATGATGTTCTCGAACCCGTGCGAAGAGTACAAGGTCAACGACGTGCTGGTGCGCGCCCTGGACCGCATCCTGATCCTGCACGCAGACCACGAGCAGAACGCATCGACCTCGACCGTCCGCCTGGCCGGCTCGTCGGGCGCGAACCCGTTCGCCTGTATCGCTGCCGGTATCGCCTGCCTGTGGGGCCCTGCCCACGGCGGCGCCAACGAAGCGGCCCTGACCATGCTGAAGGAAATCGGCTCGGTCGAGAACATCCCGGCCTTCATCGAGAAGGTCAAGGACAAGAACTCGGGCGTCAAGCTGATGGGCTTCGGTCACCGCGTGTACAAGAACTTCGACCCACGCGCCAAGCTGATGCGCGAAACTTGCCACGAAGTGCTGGAAGAACTGGGCCTGCAAGACGACCCGCTGTTCAAGCTGGCCATGGAACTGGAACGCATCGCCCTGGAAGACGAATACTTCGTGTCGCGTAAGCTGTACCCGAACGTCGACTTCTACTCGGGTATCGTGCAATCGGCACTGGGCATCCCGGTCTCGCTGTTCACCGGTATCTTCGCAATGGCCCGTACGATTGGTTGGATTGCGCAGTGGAACGAAATGATTGCCGATCCAGAACAGAAGATCGGCCGTCCGCGCCAGCTGTTCGTTGGTTCGCCGGTACGCGACGTGCCGTCGATCGACAAGCGCTGATCGCGGTTTCAAGGTACACAAAAGCGGACTTCGGTCCGCTTTTTTCATTTCCGGCGTACGGTTGACGGAAAGGGCGGGGCGGCTATACTGGACCCTTGCGCGGTAATCGAATGACCATGTCGCGTCTTGGTGGGTTCGAGAACCCACCCTACGAGGCTGATCGAATGATCGTGCGCTCTACCGCGTGGACTCAGGAGTCCACCCTACGACATCAAAGACCATGAACTTGTACGGCATAGCTCGGCGTTGCGGTTCATCCCTGGACACGGGAGGCGTGTTCGCGCCTGGTTGTTTTGCATCCGCTTTGGCGCGCATGCTCTCCGCGAAAGACATCGCCTGGCTCTCCTGGGCTCGGTGAGGACACTTCGCCCGGCGCAACGCCAGCCATCCTCTCCGAGCCTCTCCATCGTTTCGACCATCGCCCGATAGCACGGGCGGGTTCATTCATTGGCTGCATTTGCGGCCACAGACATTGGAGTACAACATGAGCATCAACATCGCGAGACCAAACATCGTCGTCTCATCGCTGGACATGGAGCGCCTGGAAGCGCTGATCGACGCACTGCCGGCCGCCCAGGCCGACAACTGCGCCGCACTGCTCGAAGAACTGGCGCGCGCCGAGCTGGTGGAACCCGAGGCCATGCCGCCGGACGTGGTGAGCATGAATTCGCGCGTGCGCTTCGTGCTCGACAATGCGCCTGAGGCCATCGAGATGACGCTGGCCTACCCGAAGGATGTGAACGGCGCGGCGGACAAGCTGTCGGTGCTGACGCCGATCGGCAATGCGCTGCTCGGCCTGAAGGCCGGCGACAGCATCGCCTGGACGCGGCCGGACGGCGCCGCCTGCCAGGTGCGGGTGGTCGAGGTGGTCTACCAGCCCGAGCGCGCGGGCGAGCTGCACCGCTGAATCTTCACTTGCATTTGCCGCGTATCTTGGCCACGGCGATGAAGGGCAGGGCCAGCACGCCGCCCAGGAAGAAGGTCGGCTGCCGCTTCAGGCCGTCCGCGTGCAGGCAGTCCGGCACCTTCGCTTCCGAGAACTCGCGCCCGAAACTCTCGTAGGGCGTGGCGGAAATCGTGTCGTTCTCGTAGCGGCGCGGGTTTTCCCAGGTGGTGTCCAGCGTTTCCTTGACCGCCTTGCGGATGGCGTCGTCGCTGATGCGGCTGCGCAGGGTGGCGCCCGGTTGTTGCGGCGTTGTTGCAGCTTGTGTCGCAGGCAGCAATTCGGACTGAACCACCGGCGCCGGTTCGGCACGGGCAGCCAGGGACAGGCAGAGCAGGCAGATAGCGAAATGGCGCATGGACGGCTCATCAGACGTGATGTTGCCTAATGTACACGAACTCTGTCCACCGTGCTGAAATGGCAATCCAGCAAGCATATGGCTGTGTACAATCTGTACTTTCAGTCAACGGAAAGTTACCATGAAGCGCCTGCTGCTCGCCTGCTGTCTGTTGTTCTGCTCCCTGGCCGCGCAAGCGGATACAGCCCTGAAGCGCCAGGTCGATGCCTTTGTCGACCGCTGGCACGACGACGCAGCCCATGCCCGTCCGGTCTACTTCGACAAGATCGCGAAAGACGGCATCTACATCGGCACCGACAAGACCGAGCGCTGGCGCCGCGACGAATTCAAGGCCTGGGCCCGGCCTTATTTCAAGGGCAAATCGGCCTGGGCCTTCAAGGCCATCAAGCGCCATGTGTATGCTTCCGATGACGGCAACATGGTCTGGTTCGACGAATTGCTCGATACGCAAATGGGCGTGTGCCAGGCCAGCGGCATCATGCGCCGCAAGGGCGACAGCTTCGAGATCGTGCACTACCAACTGTCGATGGCGGTGCCGAACGAAGTGGGCGGGCAGGTGACGCGCCTGATCAAGGACTTCGAGGCCAAGGATGGCTGGAAGGCCAGCAAACGCTGAAAGCGCCATGTGGTAAGGTGATGCCCCCGATGAAATCCACCTGGCGTCACCCGTGAGCAATACCACTTCCACTCCTTACGTCGGCCGCTTCGCCCCATCGCCCACCGGCCCGCTGCATGCCGGCTCGCTGGTGGCGGCGCTGGCCAGCTACCTCGATGCGCGTGCCCACCACGGCGAGTGGCTGGTGCGCATCGAAGACATCGACGAAGGCCGCAGCGTGGCCGGCGCCGACACCGCGATCCTGGCGCTGCTGGAGTCGCTCGGCATGGTGCCGGACCGCGAAGTGGTGTGGCAAAGCCGGCGCAAGCCTTTGTACGAAGCCGCCGCGCAGCAGCTCGGCCAACACGCCTATCCCTGCGGCTGCAACCGCCGCGAAATCCTCGATTCGCGCCTGGGCGTGGCGCCGGACGGCGCGGCGATCTATCCCGGCACCTGCCGCCACGGCCTGGCGCCGGGCCGCACGATGCGCAGCCTGCGCCTGCGCGTGCCCGAAGGGGGAGCGGATGGCGTTACCTTCACCGACCGCTTCATGGGCACGCTGACCCAGCACCTGGCGCTTGATTCCGGCGACTTCGTCCTGAAGCGCGCCGACGGTTACTGGGCGTATCAGCTGGCGGTGGTGGTCGACGATGCCGACCAGGGCGTGACCGACATCGTGCGCGGTGCGGATTTGATCGACTCGACCGCGCGCCAGATCTACCTGCAAACCCTGCTCGGGGCGCCGACGCCGCGCTACCTGCACGTGCCGGTGGTGCGCAATGCCGCGGGCGAAAAGCTGTCGAAGCAGACCGGCGCGCTTGCCGTGCTGCCCGGCGACGAGCCGGCCGCGATTGCTGCCCTGCTCGATGCCGCGCGCTTCCTCGGCCTGCCTTTGGATCGCCCCGGCACGCTCGCCAGCTTCTGGCGTGCGGCGATACCCGCCTGGTCAGCCATGCTGGCCGAGCGGGAGGGGCGTACTTCTCCTTAAGCGCGGCGCCGGCGCGCCATCATCCCCAGGCCGGCCAGGCCCATCCCCAGCATGCCCCAGGTGGCCGGTTCCGGAATCGGCGCCGCCACCAGGAAGCCGCGGATTTCGCCGGCCGGGTAGCGCGCGGTGTGGATGTTGAGGTAAGCCTCGTTCGACGCGATGGCGTCGATCAGCGCGGCGCCGGCCGAGGCCGGGGTGCCGCCAAAGGCCGCCAGGAAGGCCGGGTCGTAGATGGTGGCGTCGCTCAGGTCGAAGGATGCGCTGTAGCTGCCCGACGTGACTCCCAGCGGAAAATCGGTAAAGGGAATCGCGATCGGCGACACGCCGGTAAAGGCGGCTGTTGTGCAGCAGTGGATGTGCGCCATCGTGGTCCCGGTCAGCAGGTCCTGGAAGGGCACGTCGGCGGTCATGATATCGCCGTCGAGCGTGAAGGTGGCGACGCTGGAGCCGGGCGAGCCGTTCGGCGGGCTTTCGGCCGGTCCGCTGGCGACGGCCCGGATGACACTCGTCTGGGCCTGCGCCAGCGCGGGAGCGCAAGCCGCGGCAGCGGCCAGCGCCAGGATGGATAAACTGCGTTTCATGGTGTACCTCCTGATCAGGAAAGAAACCAACGCGCCACGACGTAGCGCTGCGCAAAAAACTAGCATGTTGGCTGCAGGGGTAACACACGGTACGGATGGGCAAAGGCTGCTGAGCAATTAGCTCGTGCGGAAGTGGAGAATTCCGTTAAATATGATTCGATTACGGGGCGTGTGGCCCTGAAACCGAATCATTTTTACAACATCTGCAAGCGCCTTATTTTTTCTTCTGGATCGTGATTTCGCCGTCGGCTTCGAGGAAAGCGCACTGCATGTCGGAACGTTCGCAATCGGCGGCGCGCAAGGCCTGGTCCAGGTCTTCGGCCGTGATGCGGCAATGGCGCACCACCTTGTCGAAGAAGACGCCGTCGCGGCCGATCAGCACCGCCGTGCCGTCGAGTAGCACCGACATGCGGCGGCTATAGGCGGAAACCATCGCCACCGCCGTATTCAACACGATCAGGGTGGCAGCGATGATCAGGCCTCCCGAGAGGGAATCGTCACCGCCGGAGAGCGAGTTCGACACCGCCTCCGAGAGAAGCATCACCACCAGCAAATCGAAAGGCGTGAACTGGCCGACGGTACGCCGGCCCGAGATGCGCACCATCACCAGCAGGACCAGGTAGACCACCGCCCCGCGCACGATGAATTCCCACCACGGCAAATCCATGTCGAACATCGCTTCCCCCGAATGCACGCTGATGGGGCGATTCTAATCATTTTGTTAACATGGTGCCGTTCGGTTCGGCAGGTCAGGCGCGTTACTCGCGGTGGTAGCTGCGCATGCGGAACACTATCGTTCCTTTGCTGCGTTCGCAGAAGCCGCTCATGGTTTCGCCTGGCGACAGTGTCCGGCTCAGGCGAGCGCCTGGCTTCTTGTTGGCACAGGCGGCATGCAGCTCGTCGGGGATGGCGGGCAGGGGCGGCGGTGCGGGTGGCGCCGGGACGGCTGGTGCCGCTGGTGCGGCGGGAGCGGCGGGAGCGACGGGGGTGGGCGGTGGGGCCGGCGGCAGGGGCGCCATGGCGTGCTCATGGGAGTGAGGTGGAGGCGGCGGTGCGGGCCTGGCCGGCGGCGCGGGTGGGGCGGGGGGCGCTGGTGGCGCCGGCATCTCGGCACAGGGGCCGCTCCTGGCCGGCTTGCATTCGATGTGGACGCCGGCCTGGCTGGCGCCGGCGGCGCAGAGCAGGAAGAGGAGGGTGATGGCGCGTGGCTGGAACATGGATTTCTCCTGAGGTGATTGAGCAACCACCTCATCCTGCCTGCGCAATGTGGAGAAAAAATGGAGCCTGCCGTGCCGCCTACAGATCGTAGCGGTAGCCCAGCCCGTAGATCGAGCGGATCGCTTCCAGGCCCGGCGCGGCGGCGTCGATTTTGCGGCGCAGGTTTTTCACGTGGCTGTCGATGGCGCGCTCGGTCACCTCCAGGTCGTCCTGGCGCAGCAGGTCCAGCAGCTGCGCGCGCGTGAACACCTGGCCCGGACGGCGGGCCAGCGCCGCCAGCACCTCGAATTCGCTGGGCGTGAGCGCCAGTGCCTGGCCGTGGATATGGGCGCGGCGTGCGCTTGTATCCACGTGCAGGGCCGGCGCCGGCGAGCGGGTCGACATCGCCGCGCGGCGCAGGATGGCCTTGATGCGGGCCACCAGCTCACGTGGGCTGAAGGGCTTGCACAGGTAGTCGTCGGCGCCCGTTTCCAGGCCCAGCAGGCGGTCGATTTCCTCCACGCGAGCGGTGACCATGATGACCGGCACCGCAGAGAACGCGCGCAGTGCCCGGCACAGCGACAGGCCGTCCAGGCCGGGCAGCATCAGGTCGAGCACCACCAGGGCGGGCGGCGCACGGCGGATCGCGTCCAGCGCCTGTGCGCCGTCGTGAAAGACCTCGGGCTGGTAGCCGGCAGCGCGTATGTAGTCGGCGACCAGCGCCGCCAGTTCCGGCTCATCCTCGACGATGCAGATGCGGTTCATGGCGCCTCCAGCGGCAGCGACACCGTCACGCGCAGGCCTCCGAGCGGCGAGTGCGCAAAGGCGAGCGTGCCGCCTTGCGCTTCGACCAGGCGCCGGCACAAGGCCAGGCCCAGTCCCGTGCCGCCGCCGGCACGGCTGCGAGAAGCATCGACCCGGTAGAAGCGCTCGCCCAGGCGCGCCAGCGCGTCGTCGGGCACGCCGGGCGCGCTGTCGTCGACGGCGAGGACCAGGCGGCGGTCGACTGCCTGCGCGGACAGCGCCACCCGCCCCCCGGCGCTTGTGTAGCGCAGACTGTTCTCCAGCAGGTTGCGCAGCACCTGGCGCATGCGGTCGGGGTCGGCCACTACCAGCGTGCTTGGCGGCGGCTGCAGGTCGAGCGCCAGGCCGGCAGCGGCGAAGCGGCTGCCGAAACCGGTGGCTTCTTCCTCGGCCAGCGCCCACAAATCCACACGCTCCTGCCTGCATTCGAGGGCGCCGACGTCGGCCCGCGCCAGCGCATACAGTTCGTCGATCAGGCGGTTCAGGGCCAGCACCTGGCGCAGCATGGCCGCCACGTGGTCCGGGTCGGCCTGGCGCACGCCGTCCTGGATCGCTTCCAGCTGCGCGCGCAGCACGGCCAGCGGCGTGCGCAGTTCGTGCGAGGTGTCGGCTACCCACTGGCGACGCGAACGCTCGGCGTCGTCCAGGCGCGCCGCCAGCAGGTTGAAGTGGTGGGCCAGTTCGCCCAGTTCGTCGCTGCGTTCGACCGGCAGGCGCGTGTCGAAGCGGCCGTCGGCCAGCGCCTGCGCGCCGAGCGCCAGGCGGCCGATGGGACGCCGGAAATGCAGCGCCAGCAGGCTGGCTGCCAGGGCGCTGAGCAGCACGCCCGCGCCGACGATCGGCCACAGGCTGGCGCTCAGGCCTTCGAGGAAGGCATAGGCCAGGGCGTCGGTCGGCCCGCTGCTGCGCGCCACCGCCAGGTAGCCAACTGTGCGGCCATCGACCAGGATCGCGCGGCGCACGAGGGGCAGGGCGCCTGGCGGACGGCCCGCCAGCCAGGCGCCGCCGGCGTCGAGCAGGGTGACGCGTTCCTGCAGGCCGGCGCCCGGCATGCCCGGCGCCGGCGGCGGCAAGGGGGGCAGGGGCGGCAGGGGCGCGGCCGGCGGCGCGGGCGGGGCAACAGGAGACGGCGGAGACGGCGGGGATGCCGGCGAAGCGGGCGAAACAGGGGATAAGGGAGATGCGGGAGCAGCAGGAGCGGCAGCAGCAGCAGCGGCGGCCGGCAGGGCAGGCGCAACCGGAGCGACCGCGCTCGTGCGCACCGCCTGCTGGCGCGCGAGTTCCTCGCTCAGCCAGGCGCGGCGCGCCGTATCGCGGCGCGGCACGAAGCGCCAGCCGCCGGCATCGGCATAGCGGCGCGCCAGGTCGTTCGACAAGCCTTCCAGCCGGTCGAGTTCGATCTGCACCGCGTAATCGCCGAAGCCCTCCAGCACGGTCTGGCGCAGCAGCCAGACGGCGCTCGCCGTCACGGCCAGGATGGCTAGCAGGACCGAGAAGAACAGACGCAGGCCGATCGAGATCTTCAAGACGCAACCGTATCAGGAGTGAAAGCAGGCCATTCTAGGCCATCAGTCGGACGCTGGACAAAAAAAACGCCCTGCGCCGCGAGGGCGAGGGCGTCAAACCAGCAAGGAGGTTGCTGTACTTGTAAAGCGTGAAGCTAGTGCTTAAAAGCGGAAGTTGGCCGTCAGGCTGGCCGAACGCGGCGTGCCCGGGGTGTAGCGATAGCCGCTCTTGTTGATGTTGGCCACGTAGTGCTCGTCGCCCAGGTTGTACACGTTCAGGCGCAGGTCGATGTTGCGGTTGATGGCGTACGAAGCCATGGCATCGAAGACCCAGTACGACTCGGTGTAGGCCGGGGTGCCGACGGCGCCGTCGGTGCCGCGCAGCAGCCCGTCGTTGAAGCGCGCGCCGCCGCCGATCTTGACGCCCATCGGCAACTGGTACGAGGTCCACAGGTTGAACGACTGCTTCGGCGTGTAGGTCAGCTCGTTGTCGCCATTGGCGGTAAGCAGGCGGCCCGACTCGATGCTGGTGTCCATGTAGGTGTAGCCCGCGCTGACCAGCCAGTTGCGCGCCAGTTCGCCGGTCACGCCCAGCTCCACGCCCTGCACCTGCTTCTTGCCGGTCTGCGACCAGGTCAGGTCGACCGGATCCTGCTCGACCTCGTTCTTCACTTCGGTGCGGTACAGGGCCGCGCTCAGGCCCAGCTTGCCCTTGAACAGATCGAGCTTGCCGCCGAGTTCATAGGTCAGGGTTTCCTGCGGATCGTAGATCGGGTTCTGGGCGCTGTTGACGTTGCCCGAGACCGTGAAGTTCGAGCCTGGCGGCAGCTTTGAGCTGGCGGCCAGCGCGTACACGCTGCTCCAGGCGGTCGGCTTGTACAGCACCGACAGCTTGCCGTTGAAGACCGTGTCGCCGATGCTGAAGTGGGTCGGCGTGAGCGTGGTCGTGGTGCCGGTCGTGGCTGCCGTCACCGCGGTGTAGTCGCCGCTGAAGTGGTCGGCGCGGATGCCGCCGTTGACGATCCAGTTCTCGCCGATCTTGATGGTGTCGAAGACGTAGGCGCTTTGCGTGTCGATCTCGCCTTCGTTGAAGGCGCCGGTGCGGCGTGGCGCCAGGGCGGTGACGGCGACGCCGGCGTCCGGGTTGTACAGGTTCGCGGCCGGCAGGGTGCCCAGGCCGGTCAGGCCGTAGGTGATCTGCTTTTCGCTGGTGAACTCGATGCCGGTCACCAGGGTATGGCGCAGCGAGCCGGTGTCGAACATCGAGGTCAGCGCGGTCTGGTTGGTCAGGATCTTGTTTTCCTGGTCCTTCACGGTACGGGTGTTGCGCACCAGGGTCCAGGTGGAGGGATCGGTGCGGTTCACCAGCGTGACGTTGGCGCCGCTGGCGAGGAAGGCCGACAGCAGGTAGTCCTGGCTGGTGCGGCCATAGCGCGAGATGCTGTGCAGCCTGAGGTTCGGCGAGAAGTCGTGCTCGACGCGG
>Ga0265780_10011239_pt1 | contig 10608 bp, 10 predicted proteins | sample P1T30metagenome_FD_192432 | JGI IMG/M metagenome (GOLD analysis project Ga0265780, IMG submission 192432) | Plant litter microbial communities from East Loma Ridge, Irvine, California - P1 T30 | ecosystem: Environmental > Terrestrial > Plant litter > Unclassified | place: USA: California... | reverse complement strand
AAATTTAATTACATCTCCGGTACCTGGCTGCAGGTCTTTCAGCGAGTCCATTTCTTCTACACTCAGGCGGTCGGCCACAAAATGGTAGGCTACATCCGCGTTCTCCTTCACAAATTCCATAAAGCCATCTACAGGCTTAAGGCGTTTAGTGCTCAGTAGGTCGGCCAATGGGTTTTCAATGCCTTGTATAATATCGCTTAATATGGCACCAGATATGGTGCCCAGCATCATCCCATTACCATTGTAGCCCGTGGCACAATAAATACCATCGGCCCGCATTGGCATTTGGCCCACGTAAGGCAAGCCATCAACCGGTACATAATACTGAGAAGACCATTTGTACTTCACATCAGCTACCTGGTAGTATTTACGCACGTAAGCCTCCAGGTCTGCAAATGCCTGTTCCGGTTCGTCGTGTCCGGTCTTGTGGTCGTTGCCACCTACAATAAGCAGGGGTTTACCATCAATCCTGTGCGTGCGGAAATAGTGGTAGGGCTCCTGCATGTCGTAAACCAGCGCATCTGGATAATTATTGTCTTTTAATTCTACACCCAGCACATAACTACGGTAGGGGGCACAACGCATATCAAATACCGATAGGCCTTTGGCCGAGTGCGTAGCATAGATCACATTAGTAGCCTTAATACTTCCGTTGGCAGCTTTGGCCGTATGTACACCGTCCTCGCTATCAATGGTCTCAATTTTGGTGTGTTCTAATATAACACCGCCTGCTTTTACATATTCGGCAGCTATGGCAGTTAAATATTTTAGCGGATGAAACTGCGCCTGCCCCGGAAGCTTTACCGCTTTTTTGAAGGCTATAGGTACAGGTACTTTGTTTATATAATCAATGGTTACACCTACTTTTTGTGTGCCTTCAACAATCTCGTCCAATTCCTTTACCTGGTCATCATCTTCGGCATACATATAGGCGTCTTTTACCTCGTAATCGCAATCAATGTGGTACTGCTTTACGTTTTCGGCTATAATGTTTAAGCCGCTGTTTACAGCCTGCGCAAATAGTTTGGCACCTTCCTGGCCAAAGGCACTTTCGGCCTCCGGGTAGGTAGTATCGGCAAAAGTGTTGATGTGTGCGCTGGTACCGCCGGTAGTTCCAAAACCCAAGGAGTAAGCCTCAGCAATAATGGTTTTTTTGCCGGCTTGCTGCAAACGCAGTGCAGCCGTGACACCGGTTAAGCCTCCGCCTACAATAAGGCAGTCATACACCTCGGCGGCTGGCTGGCTGGTTGGAATATTGGCTTTAGTTAAGCCATGCTGCCATGGGCTTTCGGGTTGTCCGTCTCTTGCTAAAGTTGATTGGTCGTTTTGCATAATAGTATAAGCAATTGTTGAGTGATATATAGCTATTACAAAAAACCTATGCTTACTGTTTGGCTTTCAGTTGTATTCATATTAATAATTAGGAAGAAAATATTTAATTATAAAAACCAGCGACTGTAATTTGCGTTAAAAATATGTCTAAACAATTAATATTTAGCAGTTAATCTAACATACTTATGAAAGCAGCAGTGTTTCACAAACCGGGAGATATCAGCGTAGATACCGTTGACGATCCAAAAATTGAGGAAGCCAATGATGTCATCCTCAAAGTAACGTCTACAGCTATTTGCGGCTCCGATCTGCACATTCTCGATGGCGGTGTACCCCAAACTAAAGACATGATCATGGGGCACGAGTTTATGGGTATTGTAGAGGAGGTAGGCCCATCGGTGCGTAACCTCAAAAGGGGCGACCGGGTGGTGGTACCTTTCCCAATAGCTTGCGGACATTGTTTCTTTTGTACGCATGGTGCCTCTCCGCATTGCGAAAATTCTAACCATGAACATTACGGTCCCGAAGGCGACCTGTTAGATAATAAAGGTGGTGCCTTATTTGGTTATACCGATTTGTATGGAGGCTATTCGGGTGGACAAGCCGAATACGTTCGTGTGCCATATGCCGATGTAAGTCCGCGTATTGTACCCGATAACATGACCGATGAGCAGGTACTTTTCTTGACAGATATTTTCCCTACCGGATGGTCGGCCATAGACTGGGCGCAGTTAAAGGGCGGCGAGGTGGTAGCCATTTTTGGATCGGGCCCGGTAGGCTTAATGGCCCAAAAAGCGGCCTGGATAAACGGTGCCAGCCGTGTAATAGCCATTGATCCGGTTAACTATCGCCTTCGCAAAGCCAAAGAGGCCAATAAGGTAGAAACCCTGAACCCTAATGAGGTAGATGTGGTGGCCGCCATCCGCGAAATGACGGGTGGCCGTGGTGCTGATGTTTGCGTGGATGCCGTAGGTTTTTAAGCACAGCGCTCGTTCCTAGATAAAGTGAAGGCAACCCTGAACTTTGAGAAAGGAAGCATGAAAGTGCTCGAAATGTGTTTCGAGGCGGTGCGCCGCAGTGGTACCGTAACCGTGGTAGGGGTGTATGGTACACCATATGACAATTTCCCGGTACACCGCATGTTTGATAAGGGAATTACCATTAAGCAAGGGCAGGCACCTGTGTTAAACTACATAGATCACTTAATTGACCTGGTGAAGCAGGAGAGGGTAGTGTTAGACGATATTATATCGCACAAACTGCCATTAAGCGAAGCAACACATGCCTACAATATCTTTAAAAACAAGGAAGATGATTGTGTTAAGGTGGTGCTGAAACCCTGGGGGTAAGGCCCCTCCCAACCCTCCCCGGGAGGGAGGGCTTTTGAATAAGAATATAAAATTTACACATTTAACCAAGGCCTTAACAAAATGTCATTGCAGCGATAGCGCGGCAACCGCACGCGTTTATGTATGCGTGCGGTTGCCACGTCGCTACCGCTCCTCGCAATGACATTAATATAGTGGCTTCTTAATCTTTAAAACTATGGAAAACAATAAATATGCATTAATAACAGGTGCCTCGGGAGGTATTGGTTACGAACTGGCTAAATTATTTGCGGCCGACAAATATAACCTGGTGCTGGTATCACGTAACCAGCAGGAACTGGATAATCGTGCGGCCGAGTTAAGGCAGCAAGGAGTAGAGGTATTAACTATTGCCAAAGACTTGTTTAATCGCCAGGAAGCGTTTGACCTGTACGACGAAGTGAAAAGCCGTGGTTTGCACATTGATGTGCTGGTGAACGATGCCGGCCAGGGATTGTACGGTGAGTTTAAGGATACCGATATTAACCGCGAACTCGGCATTATCGATCTCAATGTAGCCTCACTGGTTATCCTTACCAAACAGTTTTTACAGGATATGGTGGCACGCAACGAGGGGAAAATACTGCAGTTGGCGTCCATTGCCAGTAAAGTGCCGGGCCCTTGGCAATCGGTATATCATGGTACCAAAGCCTTTGTGCTTTCTTTTACCGAAGCTATTCGCGAAGAGTTGAAAAACACTAACATTACTATTACCGCCTTAATGCCCGGTGCCACCGATACCGACTTTTTTGATAAAGCAGGTATGCAAAATAGCAAAATGTTGGAAGATCCAAGTTCGTTAAGCTCTGCAGCCGATGTAGCCAAAGACGGCTATGATGCCCTGCAAGATGGCAAGGACAAGATAATATCGGGACTTAAAAATAAGGTGCAAATTGCCATGACTAATTTAACTCCCGACAGTACCGTTGCACACATGATGAACGAGCAGCAAAAGCCAACAGATAAATAATAATTATTTAACAATAAAGATGCCTTTCGTTAATTATGACGAAAGGCATTCTTGTAATATGAAACGTTTACTGAACAGTGATAGTATACTACAACATACAACTCGTAATAAGTAAGCAAAAACTGCGTTTAAACATCTATAATAGCTTATTGTTTACTTATTAAGCGCTGTTAATCAGTCGAATAACAGCGCTTCTATTACCTAATAGTTTGGGTGAATGTATCGTTAAATAAACCTTTTATTACCTATAAGTAGTGTTTTGTTATTAATAGTAAAGAAGTGGTGTCATTATTGTTTATGAAAGTTGCAACACTTTCAATAATATTTAACCTACATGAAAATTTTTACCTGGCATATTCACGGCAGTTACTTATTCTATTTATCGCAGGGAAACTATACCATATATATACCAACCAAACCTGAGAAAACCGAAGGTTATTACGGCTGTGGCGAAACCTTTCCATTTGGTGAGAACGTGGTTGAGATACCTGCCGAAGAAGTAAAAAACTACGAGTTTGATTGCATACTTTACCAAACCAACCAAAACTACCTGGTAGACCAATATGACATACTTTCGCCGGCACAGCGCGAATTGCCTAAAGTGTACATTGAGCACGATCCACCGCGCCAGCATCCAACAGATACTAAACATATTTTAGATACCGCCGATGTTACTTTAGTGCACGTAACTCACTTTAACCGATTAATGTGGGACAGCAACAACACGGCCACCCGGGTTATTGAGCATGGTGTAACTACTGCACCAGTTAACTATTCTGGCGAGATACCTAAAGGCATTGTAGTGATCAACAACCTGCCCGCACGCGGACGTTTGCTGGGTTTGGATGTGTTTTTGGAAGCACGTAAACAAGTACCGCTCGATCTGGTGGGCATGGGTACAGGCGATTTAGGCTTGGGCGAGGTACTACACCCGCAATTGCCTGAGTTTCAAAGCCGCTACCGTTTCTTTTTTAACCCCATTAGGTATACAAGTTTGGGTTTAGCTGTTTGCGAAGCCATGATGATGGGCATTCCGGTGGTTGGTTTAGCTACTACCGAACTTTCGGCCGTTATTGATAACGGTTATTCAGGCTTTATCCATACCGATATTAATTACCTCATCGAGAAAATGAATCTGCTCATTAGTGATCCTGAACTGGCTCGCGAAATAGGGCAGAATGGTCGCGAGGTAGCGCTAAAACGGTTTAATATTAAACGCTTTACTAATGATTGGGAACAATTGTTTACCGAAGTTACTACCGAACAAAACAAAAATTTGTCAGCCGCTTCTTTGTAATACCCTTGTTTTAATACCTTCCTATGAAATATCAACACAAAAGAATAGCATTCATCAGCGAGCATGCCTCACCTATGGCCAACCTGGGCGGTGTGGATACAGGTGGTCAGAATGTGTACGTAGCACAATTGGCTAAACACCTGGCTGCGCAAGGCTATTTGGTAGATGTATTTACCCGCCGCGAGAATGCCGAAATAGCTGACGTGATTAACTGGGCACCGGGTGTACGGGTTATTCATGTTACTGCCGGCCCGGCAGAGGTGATTATTAAAGAAGATATTTTGCAGTACATGGATGAGTTTAAAGACAACATGGTTGCCTTTATTATTAACCAGCAGCTTCATTATTCGTTGGTACATGCTAATTTCTTTATGTCGGCATTGGTAGCTATGGGTGTTAAAAAAGAGTTAGATATTCCATTTGTGGTTACTTTTCATGCCTTAGGCCATGTACGCCGCATTCACCAAGCCGAAAAAGATAAGTTTCCGGAAGAAAGGCTTACTATTGAAGAGCAGGCAGTGCAAGAAGCAGATTATATTATTGCCGAATGTCCGCAGGATAAAGACGACCTCATTAATTATTACAATGCGCCTAAAAATAAAATAACTATTATTCCATGCGGTTTTAGTTCAACAGAGTTTTATCCTATGGATAAAGAGGTTGCACGCAAAATAGCAGGCTTGCCGCAAAAGGAACACATTATACTTCAACTGGGCCGCATGGTGCCACGCAAAGGCGTTGATAATGTGATTAGAGCGCTGGGTAAATTAAAAGGAACTAAAAAGCCGGTAAAGTTGGTTATAGTTGGCGGAGAGTGCGAAGAGCTGGTAGAAGAAACCTGCCCCGAGTATGCCCGTTTAATGAATATTGCCCGTGAATATAAGATTGAAGCTTCGGTAATATTTGCCGGCCGCAAAAATCGCGACCAGTTAAAGTTTTACTATAACGCCGCCGATGTATTTATTACCACCCCATGGTACGAACCCTTCGGCATTACCCCGCTGGAAGCTATGGCTTGCGGTACGCCTGTAATTGGCTCTAATGTTGGCGGTATTAAATATAGCGTTGCCGATGGCGAAACTGGCTTGCTGGTGCCCGCTGAAGAACCTGAAGCACTGGCCCAAAAAATCACTCAATTGGTAAATAATGAGGACGTGCTTAACCGTATGAGCAGTAATGCTATTAAACGGGTAAACACTTACTTTACCTGGGCACGCGTGGCCGAGCAGGTAGAGACACTTTACAAAAGCCTAATGCCAGCTGCTAAAGAACGCAAAGTATTGCTGAGTGTTGGTAAAAGTGTAGCAGCATAATGGCCAAAGCGGTATTTTTAGATAAGGACGGCACGCTTATACCTGATATTCCGTATAATGTAAACCCCGCTTTAATAACTTTGCAGCCCGATGCTATTGAAGGTTTGCAACGTTTGCAAGATGAAGGGTTTATATTCATCATTATATCTAACCAGGCCGGGGTAGCCCGTGGCATTTTTAAAGAAGATGCTCTGCCTGCGGTTGAAGAAAAGTTAGCTGAATTGATGGCAGTACATGGGCTTCAATTAAGCGGCTTTTATTATTGTCCGCATTACCCTGAAGGGGCAGTAGAAGGTTATAGTTACGATTGTGATTGCCGCAAGCCCAAACCGGGAATGATCTTGAAAGCTGCACAAGAGCACCACATTGATTTGGCAGCCTCGTGGATGATAGGCGATATTTTAAACGATGTGGAAGCCGGCAATCGTGCGGGCTGTAAAACAGTGCTCATTAACAACGGCAACGAAACTGAATGGGTAACTGGTGCTATGCGTACGCCTACTTACATTTGCAGCAGTATAAACCAGGCTGCCCAAGATATATTAACCCCGCAAATGGCATGAGCTGGCAAGGCTGTAAAAATATTCTCTGCATACGCCCCGACAATATGGGCGATCTTATCATGACCGGCCCAGCTATCCGGGCGTTAAAGGAGAGTTTTGGTGCCCGGGTAACCGTACTCACGTCATCCATGTCGGCTGGTGTAATTAAACATATGCCCGAAATTGATGAGGCTATCATATTTGACCTGCCCTGGGTTAAAACTGCCGAGACACCCGATGTTAATATATTTAACAAGGTAGTGGAGCAACTCAAAGAACGAAGCTTTGATGCGGCCGTAGTATTTACCGTTTACAGCCAAAACCCGTTGCCTACCGCCATGCTGGCTTATTTAGCCGGAATTCCTCGCATACTGGCTTACTGTCGCGAGAATCCATACCAATTAATTACCGATTGGGTGCCGGACAAAGAGCCTTATGAATACATTAAACACCAGGTACGCCGCGATTTGGATTTGGTGGCTACAGTAGGAGCAACCGTTTCAAACGAAGATTTGCATTTAACGGTGGATGAAGATTTGTGGCCGGTAATAACTGATCAGTTATCAGCACAAGGCCTTGATGTTGATAAACCCTGGATCATCCTTCATGCTGGTGTGAGCGAAAAGAAACGAGAATACCCGTCCGAATGCTGGATAGCTGCTTCCAAACGATTGATAGCTGATTATGGCTTGCAGATATTGCTGACTGGTTCTGCCTCAGAAAAGAAACTCACAGAAGCATTGCAGGCACAAATAGGTGAAGGCAGCATTTCAGCAGGCGGTATGTTTAAGCTTGATGAATTTATTTGTCTGGTTAAACATGCGCCGTTGCTGTTATCGGTCAATACAGGCACTGTACACATTGCTGCGGCGGTAGGTACCCCAACAGTAGTGTTGTACGCCCAAACCAACCCTCAGCATACACCCTGGAATGTGCCCCATACCGTATTAGAATTTCCGGTGCCAGAAGCTATGCGTAGCAAGAACGAAGTAATTGCTTACGTTAATCAAACCGTTTACAAAGAACCGGCAGTTATACCCAATGCTGCAACGGTAGTGTCGGCCGTTATCGATTTGCTTAAGCTATCTTCGCCAACAGATCAACCGTTTGCGCATATACCAGTCCAAAATCAGGTGTTTCCAGCCAATTAATGGTGCGGTGGGTTTGCTTATCTATAGGTCCCCAGCGTTCCGGTTCTCCATCCATGCTCAGCACAATACTTGGCGTTTTAAATGCCGACGCAATGTGCGATACCCCTGTACAGTTAGAGATCAGCATCACCGTATTTTTGATCAATAGCGCAACTGCTCCAACACTGGTTAAACCAGCCGTGTTAATAGGCTTGTGGCACATGTGGCTAATCACGTCATCAATAATACCTGCTTCTTCTTTAGTGCCGGTTAGTACTACCTGGTAACCTTGGTCGGCACAACAATCGGCTAAGGCAGCAAAATGCTCTACGGGCCATTGTCGCCAGCTGCCACGTGAACCTGGGTGTACGCAAACGTATTTCCGGGGCTCAAGGCCAAGGTTTAATGAGTTGAGCTTCTCTTCATCCTCTGGTAATAACGGAAACTCTAGATCAGTGCCTTGCGATGGGATGCCTAAATATTCCATTAAGGCAATATGGCGCTCAATTTCGTGCCCGTGATTAGGGTAGGGCATAAACAGGCCGTTATCGGGCGCATAATGGCCTGCTATAGAAAAGCCTGCGGTATGCTTTGCACCGAATAGTTCCATCATGGGATTAATGATGGAGCCATTGCCCTGCATCTGTATGGCCAAATCAAATTTTTCCTGCTGAATAGTAATGAGCATTTGCGTGAACGCCGCCGCCTCAAAAGGCTGCTCAGGTAAACCCGGGTAGCCCGCAAAGCTGATAAAGCCATCAAATAAATGACTGAAACGCTCGGTAAATGACTTTGCCCAGGGCAGGCCAATTAAGGTGATATGTGCCTCCGGGTAAGCATGGCGCAAGGCTCGGATTCCGGGAATGGCGCACAACATATCGCCCAGCTGCAGGGCACGGAAAATTACGATCTTTTTGATTTCGGCAGGTAAAAGTTTCATTTAAATGTAGAGGACTTTATATTTTGCAGCGCCATACCACTGCCAGTAAATAGAACAAAAAGGTATTACGATAGAAGTAACCAGCATCTCGGCAACATGGTTTGGCGTGTGCCGTGTATTGCGCAAGCGTATAAATGTAAAGTATAATGTTAGCGCCAGCCAGGTAATTAATCCTGCCATGCCTGTGCTTGTTTGCTGCGTAACAAATCCGGCTATCATTACTAAAAAAGCGGTTATGATACCATAGTATAATATAGGTGGGCTCGATTGGATTTTTTTCCGGTACAACTTAGGATACTTTTTATAAAGCAGCGCATCATACATCGTTTTCTTTTGCTCTTTAATACTTACTCCCCAAGCCGCTTGGCGCACGGGGTGCGTAATAATAGCGGTTTTTACCTTTTTAATAGGGATGGCACTGTTCATGAGTTTAAAGTGCAGGTCGCTGTCTTCGCGCCAGGCCATGCTAAAGCGTTCGTCAAATCCACCTGCTTTGATTAGTGCGCTTTTTGTGCAGGCACAATTAGCCGTTATAAAATCGGCAGTTTGCAGGTGCGATATATTGAGCTCGTAGTCGGTTGGTTCCTCGCTAATGGGGACGATCACTTTGCCTGTAATTGCAGCATCTTCATCCGTGCGGAAATGTTTGGCAATCTCGCTCAGCCAGTGACTGTCGGGAATGCAATCATCATCTGTAAAAGCAATGATTTTTCCGGCGGCATTTTGCCAACCATGGTTACGTGCAGCAGCCGGCCCTTTCTTTTGCGGCAACGGCATAAACTTAATTAAAGGCAAATCGTACCCAGCCCAGTTGTTCAGCATGTTTTGCGTGTCGGCATCGGGGCCGTCACTTACAACAATTATTTCAAACAGGGTTTTATCAAACCGTTGCGCCAATAAAGCTTTGATACAACGGTTCAACAATTGCGGGCGACGAAAGGTTGGGACAACTACAGTGATTAGCATTTTTCTTTTTCAATCACAAAAGAGCCAATAACCAGGGCATCAAACGGCGATGTCCAGAAACATTCAACGGCATCGCGTGGCGTGCACACAATAGGCTTACTCAAGGTATTAAACGAAGTGTTTACCAGTACCGGCACGCCTGTTTTGCGCTGAAAAGCTTTCAATAGGTCGTAATAGTTTTTATGCTGATGCTCATTAATGGTTTGAATACGTGCGGTGCCATCGGTATGGCGCACTGCCGGAATTTGGTCGGCCTTTTCGGGCTTAACATCATAAACAAACAGCATAAAAGGCGAGTAATTTGCACCCTCAAACCAGTTGCCGGCTTCTTCTTCTAATACTACAGGTGCCACCGGGCGAAAGTCTTCTCTATCTTTTACCTCGTTTAAACGTGCCTGCATATCAGGACTTATCGGCGAAGCAAGAATAGAACGGCTGCCCAGCGCCCGCGGACCAAATTCCATGCGGCCCTGGTACCAGCCTATGATCTTGTTTTGCGCCAAAATATCGGCCGTTTCTTCGGCTATGTTGTCCAGCTTGCGGTAAGGTACTTTCCAGAGTTTTAAAGATTTTTCAATCTCTTCGTCGGTATATTCTGGTCCCCAATAGCAGTGGTCCATTACAAAGGTACGCTCGTTGGTCTTGCGTTGTTGGGCGTCAACAAATAAGGCCGCCCCTAAGGCGGTGCCATCATCGCCCGATGCCGGCTGAACCCAAATATTCTTAAAAGCGCCTCTATCGCGCAGTCGGG
>Ga0265780_10011238_pt1 | contig 10608 bp, 8 predicted proteins | sample P1T30metagenome_FD_192432 | JGI IMG/M metagenome (GOLD analysis project Ga0265780, IMG submission 192432) | Plant litter microbial communities from East Loma Ridge, Irvine, California - P1 T30 | ecosystem: Environmental > Terrestrial > Plant litter > Unclassified | place: USA: California... | reverse complement strand
TGTTCACCGTGCCGGGGGAGAGCTTCCTCGCGGTGCTCGACGCGCTCCACGACACGCCCGCGATCGACGTGGTGACGTGCCGGCAGGAGGGCGGGGCGGCGTTCATGGCCTGCGCCGACGGCACGCTGACCCACCGTCCCGGCGTCGCTTTCGTGACGCGCGGGCCGGGTGCGACCAACGCCGCGATCGGCGTCCATGTCGCGCATCAGGACTCGCAGCCGATGATCCTGTTCGTCGGCGACGTCGACCGCGGCACCCGCGACCGCGAGGCGTTTCAGGAAATCGACTTTGCGGCGATGTTCGCGCCGATGTGCAAATGGGCGGCGCGGATCGACGATGCGCGGCGCATCCCCGAATATGTCGCGCGCGCCTACGCCACCGCGGTCAGCGGCCGGCCGGGTCCGGTGGTGCTCGCGTTGCCCGAGGACATGCTGCTCGACACGGTCGAGGCGACCGGCCGCGCGCGCGTCGATCGCGTGTCGCAGGACGTCGACGCCGACACGCTCGACCGGCTGCGCGACCTGCTCGCCACCGCCGAGCGCCCGCTCGCGATCGTCGGCGGGGCGGGGTGGGACACCGCCGCCGCCGCCGCCTTCGCCGACTGGGCGACGCGCGCGGGCGTGCCGGTCGCCGCCGCCTTCCGCCGGCAGGACGCGATCGCCAACGACTGCCCGGCCTATGCCGGCAACCTCGGCTACGGCCCCAACCCGGCGCTGGTCGCGCGGGTCCGCGACGCCGACCTGCTGCTGGTGGTCGGCGCGCGGCTCGGCGAGGCGACCACCGACGGCTATGCGCTCGTCACGCCCGATCACCCCGGCCAGCGGCTGGTCCACGTCCACCCCGACCCGCAGGAGCTGCACCGCGTCTACGCCACCGATCTCGCGATCTGCGCCGGCATGGCGGAGTTCGCCGAGGCGCTCGTCCCGCTCGACGGCGGCGCGCACCCGCACGCCGCCGAGGCGCGCCGCGACTATGAGGCCTGGACCGCGCCGCAGCCGCGCGACGGCGTCGCGCTCGATCTCGGCCCGTGCGTCGCGGCGATGCGCGACGCGCTGCCCGCCGACACGATCATCTGCAACGGCGCGGGCAATTTCTCGGGCTGGTGGCACCGCTACTGGCGCTATGCCGGGCCGGGGACGCAACTCGCGCCGACGGCGGGCGCGATGGGTTATGGCCTGCCCGCGGCGGTCGCCGCGTCGCTGCGCCGGCCGGGGCGCAGCGTCGTCGCGGTTGCGGGTGACGGCGACTTCCTGATGAACGGGCAGGAACTGGCGACCGCGGTCCAGCACGGCGCGGACCTGCTCGTGATTGTCGTCGACAACGGCACCTATGGCACGATCCGGATGCACCAGGAGCGCGAATACCCCGATCGCCCCGCCGCGACCCGCCTCCACAACCCCGATTTCGCCGCGCTCGCGCGTGCATACGGCGCGACCGCCGAGACGGTCGAGCATACCGCCGACTTCGCCCCCGCGCTCGACCGGCTCCGCGCCCTCTCAGGCGTGCGGTTGCTCCACTGCCGCACCGACATCGAGCAGATCACCCCCGCGACCACGCTGACCGCGATCAGGCAGCGCGCGCTGTAAGGAATAACCCGGCACCGCCCGTGAACCGCTATTGACTACAGACGTAATCGATATGATTACAGCTGTAGTCGATAAGGGTGACGAGGGAGCGAGTCGTGGTCGAACGGATCAGCGATGCCGAACATGCGGTCATGGAGGTGCTGTGGGACGAAAGCCCGCTCACCGCACAGGACGTGGCCGAACGGGTGGACCCGGAACGCGGCTGGAGCGCCGCCACCGTCAAGACGCTGCTCGGGCGGCTGCTCGGCAAGGAAGCCGTCCGCCACGAGGTCGATGGTCGCCGCTACCTCTACAGCCCGGCGGTGCGCCGCGAGGATTATGTCGCGCGTGAGTCCGACCGGCTGATCGACCGGCTGTTCGGCGGCCGGCTGACCCCGCTGGTCGCGCATCTCGCCGAACGCGACGCGCTCAGCGATCAGGACATCAGCGAGATCGAGGCGCTGTTGAAGGCGCTCAAGCAATGATCGGCTGGGCACTTGAGGCGATGCTGGCGTCGGCGCTGCTGATGCTGGCCGTCCTGGTCCTGCGCGGGCCGGTCCGCACCGCGTTCGGCGCGCGCATCGCCTATGCGCTATGGGCGCTGCCCGCGCTGCGATTGGTGATGCCGCCGCTGCCCGAGGGCTGGCGCGGCGAGGCTCTGCCGGTGCTGCCGGCGCCAGAGCCGATCGTCATCATGCTCGGCGAGCCGGTCGCGACGCTGCCGGTCGAGACGACCCACAGTGCGCTCGGCTGGCCGCCGGTCGCTTTGGGGCTGTGGCTGGGCGGCGCGGCGCTGCTGCTGGCGTGGCAGGCGGTCGGCTATCTCCGCTTCCGCTACAACGTGCTGCGGCTCGGGATCGCGGTCGACCGCGTCGGCTCGATCACCGTCGTGCAGAGCGCCGCCACCGACGGCCCGCTCGCCTTCGGCGTCTTCGACCGCGTCGTCGCCTTCCCGCGCGACTTCGCCGCCCGCTTCGACCCCGAGGAACGCGCGCTCGCGCTCGAACACGAATTGGTCACCATGCGCGCGGCGATCTGGTCGCCAATTGGGTCGCGCTGGCGGTGCTCGCGCTGCACTGGTTCAACCCGCTGGCATGGACCGCCTTCCGCAAATTCCGCGCCGATCAGGAAATGGCGAACGACGCGCGCGTGCTGGCGCGCACCGACGGGGCCGCGCGCCACGCTTACGGCTGCGCGATCGTCAAGGCCGCGCATGGTCGCGCGGTGTCGCCCGCCTGCCACCTCAACACCGTCAAGGATCTGAAAGGGAGACTGAAGATGCTCGGCAAGAAGAAAGCCACGCGCACGCAGACCGCGACTGGCGCTATGGCGATCATGGCACTGGCGATCGGTGGCCTTGCCTTCACCGCCTCGGGCACGCAGGCCGCCGAGCGCGTCCGTGCCGGGGTGGAGGATGCGACGGGGATCGAGATGCCCGAGATGCCGGAAATTCCCGAGATGCCGGAAATGCCGGAGACGCCTGAAATGCCGGACGTGCCTGCGCTGCCACATGCCGCCCCCGTGCCGGGAACCCGTCACATCGTCGTCCAGAAGCACAAGGGTCGCGACACCACCGTCACCGTCACGACCGACGGCCGCACCACCACCTACACCGGCGAAGCGGCAGAGCGTTACCTGGCCGCGCACCCGGCACCGCCACCCCCGGCGCCCCCCGCGCCGCCGGCACCGAACGTCGCTCCGGTGCCGCCGGTCCCCCCGACGCCCCCGATGCCGCCGGTGCCCGGCGTCGACATGACCGAGCTGAACGCGCACGCCGCCGAGCTGGGGCGCAACGCCGCCCGGCTGCAACGTCAGGCCGCGCAGATGCAGCGTCACGCCGCGCTCGACTCGGCCCGGCTCCAGCGTCAGGCCGCCGCAATGGCGCGGGAAGCGGCCCGGATCGACACCGCGCAACTGCGCCGCGACGCGATGGAGACGCAGCGCCAGGCGCTCCGCGCCGCGCTGACCGGGCTGGAGCACGCCCGCGCCGGGCTGACCGTCAACCGCAACCTGACCGACGCGCAGCGTGCCGAGGCGATGGCCGCGGTCGACCACGAACTCGCCAACCTGCGCCGCCGCGTCGCCGACCGGGACTGACGCAGGTCCGTCGTTCCGGTCGTAATCCGGGACGACACCTGTCTCCGTCATTGCGAGCGTAGCGAAGCAATTCAGGGCGTCCTGATCCAACCCTGGATTGCTCCGCTACGCTCGCAATGACGATGAAAAAGAGCGGGAGCGCGAAGAGGCGAGTAAACCCCACGACCCTTGCACCCGTCGCCGCCCGCCGCCATGTGAAGCACAGATGGCAGACGACCTTCCTACCGGCGTGGCGATGACGCTGGAACCTTTGGTGACGCGCGTCCTCGCCCCCAATGCCAGCGCCTACACCTACACCGGCACGCAGACACACCTCGTCGGCACCACTGACCTCGCGATCATCGATCCCGGTCCCGCCGACGACGCGCACCACGCCGCGCTGGTCCGCGCGATCGCCGACCGTCCGGTCCGCGCGATTCTCATCACCCACCACCACCGCGACCATTCCCCCGCCGCACGCCGCCTCGCCGCCGAGACCGGCGCGCCGATCACCGGCTGCGCCCCGCTCGTGGTACGCGACGCCGGCGAGCAGGCGGACGCCGCCTTCGACAAGGATTACGCCCCCGATCGCGTGCTGACCGACGGCGAGCAGGTCAGCGGCGACGGCTGGACACTTCAGGCGCTCGCGACCCCCGGCCACACCGCCAACCATCTCGCCTTCGCGCTGCCGGAGACGAACGCGCTCTTCTCGGGCGATCACGTCATGGGCTGGGCGACCAGCGTCGTCTCGCCGCCCGACGGCGACATGGGCGATTACATGGCGAGCCTCGACAAGCTGCTGCTGCGCGACGACCGCATCTATTATCCCGGTCATGGCGAGGCGGTCGAGCGCCCGCAGCGGCTGGTGCGCGGAATGCTCGGGCACCGCAAGCAGCGCGAGGGACAGATCCTGCGGCTGCTCCGCGAGGCGCCGCAGCCGGTCGCGGCGATGGTCGCGCGCATGTACGTCGGGCTCGACGCGCGGCTGCTCGGCGCGGCGTCGCGCTCGGTGCTCGCGCATCTGCTCGATCTCGCGCGGCGCGGGCTGGTGGTGGAGGAGGGGGATCTATGGCGGAGCATCTGACCGGGCTCGGCAAGCTGCTGGTATCGCTGGCGATCGCCACGGCGATCCTCGTCGCGACCTTTGTCGGCTATCGCTATGTCACCGAAAAATACACGGTCGCCACCGATGACAGCGGCGTCGCGGTCGCACGCGTCGTCGCCGGCCGGCTCTACGGCAGCAACGAGCTGCGCGTCAGCCATCTTTCCGGCACCGTACAGTCGACCGCCTCGGCGACGCGGATGTGGGGCTGGCTGAAATATGTCCGCGTCATCAAGGCGCCATATGACGTCGATTATTTCGTGCCGCTCGGCAGCCTGCGCCCGCGCGACTTCCGTTACGACGAACGCCGCCGCCGCTTGCTGGTCGAGGTGCCCGACGTGACGGTCGGCGCACCCAATATCGACGAGAGCCGCGTCACGGTCGACACCACCACCGGCGTGCTGCCGCCGCGCGGCGCGATGGCCGAGTTGCAGAAGAAGGTGTCGGCGAAAGCGACCGACGTCGTCGCCGCCAAGGCACGCGAGCCCGAGAACATCGCCAAGGCACGCGAGAACGCCCGCGCCGCGCTTGAACGGCTGTTCGAGGGCACGCTGGAGGCGGCCAATCTGCCCGTCGACGTCGAGGTCCGCTTCGCGGGCGAGCCCCGCCCCGACAATCGCGACCAATGGGACCTGACGCGCTCGCTGGAGGAAGTGCTCGGCAACGCGCGCTGATAGCGTCTGCTTGCGTCCCCGCGTGACCGTCATTCCCGCCATCCCCCCGTCATTCCCGCGAAGGCGGGAATCCAGAACCTCTGACGTCTCGACTCTTGCGACGACCTGCGCGTCTGGATCCCCGCTTCCGCGGGGATGACGGCAATTGTTTGTGTTGAGCCTGTCGGTCCATCCCCCCTTTCCCCCCATCGTTCCGCTTGATTGCGCTTCCCGCACAGGCCATCTGCTGCGTCATGGAACAGCCGACGAACCTGACGGGCCTCGACCTGCGCGCCGAGATCGACCGCCTCCGCAAGGAGCGCAACGCCGTGATCCTCGCGCATTATTATCAAAAGCCCGAGATCCAGGACCTCGCGGACTTCGTCGGCGACAGCCTCGACCTCAGCCGCAAGGCGCAGGCGACCGACGCCGACGTCATCGCCTTCTGCGGCGTGCGCTTCATGGCCGAAACCGCCAAGATCCTCTCGCCGCACAAGACGGTGATCCTCCCCGACATGGACGCCGGGTGCAGTCTGGAAGACAGCTGCCCGCCCGACCAGTTTGCCGCGTTCCGCGCGCAGCACCCCGATGCGATCGCGCTCACCTACATCAATTGCTCGGCGGCGGTGAAGGCGCTCAGCGACGTGATCGTCACCTCGTCCTCGGCCGAGACGATCCTCGCCAAGATCCCGCCCGAGCAGAAGATCATCTTCGGCCCCGACCGCAATCTCGGCGGCTATCTCGCGCGCAAGACCGGGCGCGACCTGATCCTGTGGCCGGGTGTGTGCATCGTCCACGAGGCGTTCAGCGAAACCGAGTTGCTCAAGCTGCGCGCGCAGCATCCCAATGCGCCGATCGTCGCGCATCCGGAATGCCCGGCGGTGATCCTCGACCATGCCGATTACGTCGGCTCGACGCGCGGCATCCTCGAATATGCGATGGCGATGCCGGGCGACACGCTGATCGTCGCCACCGAGCCGCACATCATCCACCAGATGGAAAAGGCATTGCCGGGCAAGACGTTCATCGGCGCGCCGGGCGCGGACGGGAACTGCAATTGCAACATCTGCCCGTATATGGCGCTCAACACGATCGAGAAGCTCTATGTCGCGCTGCGTGATCTGACCCCGCGGATCGAGATGGACGAGGGGCTGCGCGTCCGCGCCAAGAAGAGCCTCGATGCGATGCTGGAAATGGCAAGCACGACGGTGGGGCAGGGCGATCTCGGCCCCGCGAAGGTGACCGGCGACTGAGCGCGTCGCCCCTGCGCAGGCAGGGGCCCATGTCTGTCTCGTGTCGTGCGACGTTGACGCGAGAACCGGCGCTATTGTGTCGACCCGCCCACCCGGACGACACAGCCATCGGCCCCTGCCTCCGCAGGGGCGACGTGGGAGGCGGGGCTCTAAGGTGCCCCGTCATCCCGTGCTTGACCCGGGATCCCGCTTCTTCCCCCCGCAACCGCGACGAACCGCGCACCTCGTCGCAAACATCGACGAGGCTTTCCGAACCCCGGCAGCCAAGATTGACGCACCTTATCCGTGCGTTTCGAACTGCACCCCCGTGCCTGCGCCGCCGTTCTGCGCCACCATCGCCAACATCCGTGCCCCGCTTCCTATCCCCGACGCGCCCCGCTACGTTGGTCACCGATGAAACGTCTGATCCCGCTCGCGCTCGCCCCGGTCGTCCTCGCTGCTGCCCCCGCCGCCGACCCGTACCGCTGGCTGGAGGATATCGAGGGCACCCGCGCGCTCCAGCAGGTCAAGGCGTGGAACGCCGAAACCGAAGCGCAGCTCACCAAAAGCTCGCGTTACGAACAGGATCGCGCCCGCGCCAAGGCGATCCTCGACGACGAGGCACAGATCGCCGACGCCGATGCGGTGCTCGGCGACCGGGTGACAAACCTCTGGCGCGACGCGAAAAATCCACGCGGCCTGTGGCGCATGGCGACGCTCGCCGACTATCAGGCCGGCCGCCCGCAATGGCGGACGCTGATCGACGTCGACGCGCTCGGCAAGGCGGAGGGCAAGAGCTGGGTCTGGCACGGAGCGAGCTGCCTGGAACCCGATTACGCCCGCTGCCTCGTCCGGCTCAGCCCCGGCGGCACCGACGCGCAGGTGGTCCGCGAGTTCGACCTGACCACCGGCCGCTTCGTCGACGACGGCTTCGTCCTGCCCGAGGCGAAGAGTGACGTGGCCTGGGTGAACCGCGACACCCTGCTGGTCGCGACCGATTGGGGCGCAGGCGCGCTGACCACCTCCGGCTATCCGCGCATCGCGAAATTGTGGAAGCGCGGCACGCCCTTAGCGGCAGCGACCACCGTCCACGAGTCACCCGCCAGCGCGGTGCAGGTCGGCGCGGCGGCGTTCGTCGACGCCACGCGGCGCTGGCCGATGGTCAGCGTTGGCCACACCTTCTTCGAGCGTGAGCTGCTGGTGCAGGCGGCCGATGGCAGGTTCGTCCCGCTCGGGCTCCCGAAGGGCGCCGACGTCACCGACGTGATCGGCGGGCGCGTGGTCGCCAAGCTCAACAAACCAGCTGACAATTTCCCGGCCGGCGCACTCGTCGCCTGGTCGCTCACCGATATCGTCGCCGGCCGTCACCCGAAGGGCGAACTGGTGATGGCGCCGGGCGCGACGCAAGCGATCGAGGAAGTCTCGGCCAGCGACAACGTCTTATGGGTCAAATTGCTCGACGACGTGTCCGGCCGTTTGCTCGCGCTGCGCCGCCAGACGGACGGGCGCTGGACGCCGACCCCGGTTGCGCTGCCCGGCAACAGCACGCTGCATCTCGGCGCGACCACCGGCAAGAGCGACGCGGCGTTCGTCACGGTGGAGGGGATGCTCACCCCGCCGACGCTCTATGCGGTGCGCGTCGGCGCGGCGCCGCGCGCGGTGCAGGCGCTTCCGGCACGCTTCGACGCTACGAAATATCAGGTGGTGCAACGCTTTGCGACGTCGCGCGACGGCACGCGTGTGCCCTATTTCCTCGTCACGAAGAAGGGGGCGACCGCTCCCGCGCCGGCGCTGGTCCACGCCTATGGCGGGTTCCGCAGCGCGCAGACCCCGACTTATCTCACCGAACAACCGTATCGCGCCGGGCCGCTGGCGCTGTTCTGGGTCGAGCAGGGCGGTGCCTATGTGCTCGCCAACCTGCGCGGCGGCGGCGAATACGGCCCGCGCTGGCATCAGTCGGGGCTCCGCGAGAAGCGCCAGAACGTATTCGACGACCTTCATTCGGTCGGCGACGATCTGGTCCGCACCGGCGTGTCGACCAAAGGAAAGATCGCGATTTCAGGACGTTCGAACGGCGGATTGCTGGTCGGGGTGGCGATGCAGCAGCGGCCGGACCTGTATGGCGCGGTGATTGCGGGGTCGCCGCTGGAGGATATGCAGCGTTACTCGCATCTGTCCGCGGGGGCGTCGTGGATCGACGAATATGGCGATCCCGACAAGCTCGCCGACTGGGCGTTCATCCGACGCTATTCACCCTATCAGAACGTCAAGGCAGGTGTCCGCTATCCGCCTGTGTTCTTTTATCTTTCGACCAAGGATGACCGGGTGCATCCGGGGCATGCGCGCAAGCTGGCGGCGTTGCTCAAGCAGAACGGCAACACCGTTTACTTCCACGAATATCTGGAGGGCGGGCATTCGGTCGGGGCCGATCACGCCGAGGACGCGCGCCGCGCGGCGCTGCTGGATGCGTTCCTGGGACGCGAACTGATGCGAAAATAGCCTAGACGGTGCGCTCATCGGCGAGCGTGCAGGCGGTGCCGGTCTCGATCTGTACCGTCGTATGGCCGATCCCGAAGCGTTCGTGCAGCATCGCCTGCACGTCTTCGAGGAACACGTCGCCCGGATGCCCGGCCGGGATGCGCAGATGCGCGGTCAGGCTCGGTTCGGTGGTCGACATCGGCCAGATGTGGAGATCGTGGATCGCCTCGACGCCGGGCAGTGCGGCGAGCGCGTCCTTGACGCGGTCGTAGTCGATCCCGCGCGGCACCGCCGCAAGCGACATCTCGACCGTCTCGCGCAGCAGCCCCCAGGTCTGCCAGAAGATCACCACCGCGATGACGAGGCTGACGAGCGGGTCGATCCACGCCGCCCCGGTCAGCCAGATCGCCACCCCCGCGGCGACCACGCCGGCCGAGACCAGCGCGTCGGCGAGCATGTGGAGATAGGCGCCGCGCACGTTGACGTCGCCCTTGCGCCCGCGCGCGAACAGCCAGGCGGTGATCGCATTGACGACGATTCCGAGCGCGGCGACGGCCGAGACGGTCAGCCCCGGCACGGCGGGGGCCGACCCGAAGCGCTGCACCGCCTCCAGCGCGATCGCACCGATCGCGACCAGCAGCAGCAGCGCGTTGGCCAGCGCGGCGAGGATCGTCGAGCCCTTCAGCCCGTAGGTGAAGCGCTTCGACGGGGCCGTCCGCGCCAGCGCCGCACCGCCCCATGCCACCGCCAGTCCGAGCACGTCGGACAGATTGTGCCCCGCATCGGCGAGCAGCGCGACCGAGTCGAACAGCCAGCCCGCGACGCCCTCGGCGACGACATAGACGAGGTTTAGCGCGATCCCGATCGCGAAGACATTGTCCCAGCGCTCGGGCGGGGTGGCATGTGCATGGGAATGGCCGTGATCGTCGTCATGCCCGTGATCGTGGCCATGCCCGTGATCGTGGCCGTGGTGGTGATGGTGGTGCCCGTGACCCATGCGTGGCCTCTACCATCAGGCCGGGGCGGGTAACAGCACTAGAGCCGATCGACATGCACCGCGCTCCCCCCTTCCTTCGTCATTCCGGACCCTTCGACAAGCTCAGGAGAGCCTTGATCCGGGATCCTGCTTTTGCTGCGGCTGCCGAGGAAGCGGGGCGCCGGATCAGGTCCGGGGCGACGAAAGAAGAAGGCTGACGATCAATCAATTGGCCGGTCAGCCATGAGATACTGAATGTCGATCGACTCTAGGTGACGTACGTCGGCGAAGGTCGGGGCCGGTCGCGAGGCGCAAGTGATATGCATTGCGCCTCACCGGACAGGCTTTCCCAATTGGGCCTGGCCTCCGCCGGGGTGACAGGTGCGGTTGGGGACACCTGCTCCCCCTCATCGTCATTGCGAGCGTAGCGAAGCAATCCAGGGCGTCCTGATCCGGCTCTGGATTGCTTCGCTGCGCTCGCAATGACGGATCTCTTCGACGCTGCCATTGCTAGAACAAGCAGGGC
>Ga0265780_10011236_pt1 | contig 10610 bp, 6 predicted proteins | sample P1T30metagenome_FD_192432 | JGI IMG/M metagenome (GOLD analysis project Ga0265780, IMG submission 192432) | Plant litter microbial communities from East Loma Ridge, Irvine, California - P1 T30 | ecosystem: Environmental > Terrestrial > Plant litter > Unclassified | place: USA: California... | reverse complement strand
GACCGACGGCCAGCGCATCGGCCGCTCCCGTGGCATGGCAAGGGTTGCGATCCGATCAGCAGCGGCAGGAGCGAAGACGACGTGGAACGATCTGCGCCTGAAGATGCTGAAGGCATCGGAGCACCTCACGGGGACTGCCAGCGCGTGGATCCCTCAGCCCAGGCCACCGACAGCCGAACAGTGAGACAAGAAAGGGCCCCCCTTGCGACGGGGGCCCTTTCTCGTGGAACTCAGTTTCGCGAACATGCTGCTTGAGTGTCGCGAACAGTCCGCTGGCGGGCTGTTTGCAGATCCCCTCGATCGTTGCAGACTCGGGCCTCGGACCCCAGACCGAAGCTGGGTTTCCCCCGAACGTCAGCGCGATTTCCCCTGCCAGCCCCCGCAGCCCTCGGGGCGTGTCGGGCTTCCCCTTGCCGCGGCGGCGCCCGCAACCCGGCAAACGTTCTGGAGCCCCAGGCCTCACTGCTGCCAATTTGTTGGTTGCTTGACCGAGGCGGGGAGCCTCGCTTCCGCCTCGTGGGTGATCCTCGAGCATGAACACCCCATGCGCGTACGGCGGGAGACGAACCGTAGGTCACTGCACCGCGGGACTTTTCGAACTCTTCTGCGCCCAAGAGTCGGGGCGTTGCCTTAGCCTCGCACCATGAGCAGCTCGACGATTCGGTCTCAACTCGAACGCAAGCGCGCGCAGAAGGCCGATGCGGAGAAGAAGGCCTCGGCGGCACGAACGAAAGAGAACGCCAAGCGGGCGGATGCGACAAAGGCTCGGACTGCTGCATCCAAGACAAGCAGCGAGTCGACGCGCAAGTCCCGATCGCGGGACGCAGACAGGTACGAGCAGGACGCCAACACCGCCGGCAAGGACGCCGCCGCTTGGCAGACCAAGGCGAGCAAGTACCTGGCCGAAGAAGTAGCTCTTCAAAGGCAGATGTCAGCCGCCGAAGCCTCGGAATTAAGGGCGTCGGAACGAAAGCGTCAGCAGACCGACACTGCCCTAGAAAGGCAACGAGCCCAGCAAGTGACGACAGTCAGGGCCGAGACGGGCCGTCTGCGCGACGAGATGGCGATGCGCTTCGACGTGCACGAGAGGGCGATAGCCGACCTTCGACAGCCGAAGAAAGAGCGCCTGCGCATCCTTGTCCTCACCTCGTCAGGCCGAGATGACCTGCGCGTCGGACGCGAGCAGAAGCAAATTCAGGATGCAGTTCGGTTCGCGTCCGGTCGCGACCAGGTTCGACTCGACGTCAGGCCTGCTGCGACGGGCGCAGACCTTTTGAACGGTCTGACGCAGGGCACCCCTCACGTCGTCCACTTCTCCGGCCACGGCAACGAGGACGTCATTGTCTTCGAAGAAGATGTCGACGCCCACAATGACGGTCACACGATGTCCGGCCGGCTACTGGGGCGTGCTCTACAAGCTGTCGACGAAACTCCGCTTCTCGTCGTCCTTAATGCGTGCAGTACCGCTGCACAGGCTTACCGTCTGACAGAAAGCATCGCGGCCTTCGCTATTGGTCATTCCGACTCAATAGGGGATTCTGACGCCATCAACTACGCGGCACGCTTCTACGCGTCCATCGCGGACGGACAGTCCATCGGCTCCTCACACGATCTCGCAAAGACAGCTCTGGAGATGATGGGGCTGCCTGATCATGATCTTCCACAGCTGCATGCCGCTGAGGGCTACAACCCTTACGAGACCCGCCTCGTACTGCCCGAGCTACCCCCGGACGCTTAAAGCGTGGGCCCTCAACCACAAAGAGTGAGGCTCGCCACCGTCGGAAACCGCGAGTGTGGCTCGTGTGACAGCATGATGCTGTGAGCGCGCCCGACTTGACCGCTGCAACGATGGGCTCCTTCCGTGACTCCGGAAGTGACCAACACGTCACGCTATTGCTCGGAGCTGGCGCATCAGCAGCGTCAGGCTTGCCCGGGTGGGAGGAGCTGGCAGTCCGGCTCCTTCGTGCCTCTGGGTCAGTTCCCGATGAGGACGCCGCGTGGTTGTTGGTGAATCGACAAGACCCTTTGCTCGTAGCGGAAGCGGCACGCCGGCGGCTCGGGAAGCGTTGGGACCAATACGTTCGAGCAGCGCTCTATTCGAATCTCAATGACTTGTCCCCGTCACCTCTGCACATTGCGGCAGCAAGCCACGCATTGGCCGGGGATTTGGGAGAGTCCACGGTCATCACCCTGAATTTCGACACGCTTATCGAGGATGCAATCGACGAAGCTGGCGATGCGGTCACTGCTGAGCCCCGAATCGACGACCAACGGCCTGCTGGAACGATTCCGGTGCATCACCTCCACGGCGTTGCATCAGTGCGCGAGAGCCAAGATGTCGTGCTTACCCTCTCCGACTTTAACGAGCTGCTAGGAGACCCGGATTCGTGGCAGCAACGCCTGCTTATCGCGTGCGCCAAGAAAGGGGCGATTGTAATCGCAGGAACGTCCTACCGCGACCCCGACGTCCGGCGTTGGCTACACGTGGCCCTGGCCGCTCCCGACGCATCGAACGCGTTGGTACTTCTGGCCAGGGAATCGTTTCACGTCACGAGGCCGGAGTTCGACCAGATCAAGGAGGCGTTGGCTGATCAGTGGAGCGCAGCGGGTCTTACTCCCGTGATCCTCGAAGACCACTCGGATGCCGCGCAGATCATTCGAGAGTTGCGGCATCTACATGCACCCGGCTACCGCGCACCGCAGGAGCGAGCTGCCACTCTGTGGCAGGCGCATGTCGACTCGTTTCAGGACCTACAGCAGGCGTACTCAAATCAGCTGCTTTCGGACGCCACCTCGCTCTGCACGGCGTTTAACGTCGACCGCCTGAACGCAACGCTATGGATCGCAGACGGGGAAGGCAACGTTGCTCGTTACGCAGCTCAAGATCGCTGCTTCCGCTCCATCGACGATGTGCGCCACGTGCCCAGCGGTCACGACAGCCAGTGGATCGCGGGCCGTGCGCTCGGCGCCGAAGCGACGGTGTTTCAGGACCTGCAAGAGGGAACGACGAGTCGCTGGGGTACCGTCTTTGCCACCCCAATTCGCGTGGAACTCGACGGCCTTCCGGGAATCGCGTCAGCCGTTCTAAGCGTCGGCTTGCCTGGAAGCGCCGAGACCTACTTCCAGTCGACGGCAATGTGGATGGACACGACACTTGACATCGCGGTCGACTGGGGCGAACGGCTCGTTGCATCTACTGGATCCGTGTCCAGGACGTAGACTCCAAATTAGGTAGGAGACAGACATGGCAAACGGCTACTCACTTCAGAGCCTAGGGAACGGGGCATACCGCGTCAGCGGCGTCCGAGTAAACCCGACGACCGGCAAGTATGTGACGCGGAGCAGCGCGAGCGCTCAGGCTAAGAAGACGGCGCCTTCCCCCGAGAAGGAACAGTCCAAGAAAAATTAAGGTTCGGGCCACGATGCCGCCCGAGCCGACAGTCGTTCCGACGCATCTCTCGGGTCCCGCACGTCAGATTCGCGTGCTGACTCGGTTGCGAATTCCGACCCGAATGTCAGTGGTCTGCACCCCTCGTGCGTTTAGTTGTTGCCGCATCTGCTGAAAAACCGGTGCGACGCCCTTGGGGTCGGAAATCGTGAGGACCGCGGCGAACTCGACGCCCTTAATCGGGAGCGGCTCTTCCGCGCGGGTCAGGTACTCAACAAAGAACCGCCACGTCGAGCTGCTGCCACGTCCACGCATGTTGGCCGTCTCGAAGCTCTTCACGACCTGCCACTTGTGATTCTCTCGCAGCCGCTCGCGTTCGGTCTTTGGGTTGGCCATGGCGTTGGGGTTGTGGACAGGCTTCAGCACATTGTTGAACCCGCCATCCTCGTTTTGCTGCATGAGCTTAGCGTCAATGTTGACGCGAATGCGTTCGTCCCCGTGCTCGTAGGCAAGAACCGGCCGTGCAACCAAAGTCAGCCGGGCGTACCCGCGGCACTTACCGTTCGTGGTTAGGGCAGCCGGCCACGAGAAGTCCAAACTGTGCTCCTCGCGTGGCAGCACAGTACTGTTAAAGACCATTACGATTTCCGAGTCGGGACGCTCCAGAGTGTGGTGCGTCTGGCTGGGCACGCCGAAACCTGCAAGCTGGGTTGCGACTGAACCGATTGACCCCTTCTGAAGTTGCTTCGGCATTCTCGCCTCGTGGATTAGGAGAGCCAGGAGCACCTCACGGGGCACATCCCCCTGAATTGCGACGTCGAGGTCAGCGAGCTCGCGCGCGACAAGGGGCGCCGCGAAGCTGGTCCCGCAGTCTGTGACTTCCGCTCCGGCCTCGTCGACTGAGACCAAGCCGTAACCAGCGACGCTGTCGTACGTGCCGCTACCGCCGATATGCGCAAGATCTGGTTTTGTAGCTCCGCGCAACCCCGGCCCTCTTCGACTGTACCTAGTGAGGGCATAGGGCACCTGTCCACCAATACCGGGTGGGTTCAACGCACTTACTGACAGGTTAAACAAACTCTCGGCGGGTTCCGAGACCGTCGTCCTTGTCTCCCGAACCAGCGCAGCAAGGTTACGGTCAGGATTCGTACCCCACTCGGCACGTTGATCACTGGGCACAAGGTTACCGCCGGATATCACAAATATGACGTCGTGCTGTCGCGCTATCTCGTCCAAACGCTGCGCTGCGAAGCCGTAACGCGCGTCGTCGCCGGGCCCGTCAAAATTGACGCTTAAGTTGAATATTCGGACGTCATACCGTTTCCTGGCATCTCGGACAGCGTCTTCAATTTCGTCGAGGAACTCTGCGGCTCCACCGGGGTAGTAGCGGCCAAAGTTGACACCAGTGCCTCCAGGGTCCGCTGGTAGCACCTTGAGGTCCACTATCCGGCAGGCCGGACGTGCTGAATCCAAAAACGACGGGTTAAGCGGTCCTGCCGCGATCAGGAGGCCGCTGATGAACGTGCCATGCTCCGCGTCCGTGTCGGATGGACTTATCACCGTCCAGCGGTCGACAACCCAAGGGTCGAGCACGGGCCCAACGCCCCCATCCAGTACACCAATGATCGGCAGGGTCTGTTCGTCTGGGCCCGGGAGGACGGGCAAGGCCAGGGCGCCGGTGGCTGCAGCCTCGCCCTGCGTGGCTGAGGGGAGCGGCGGGAGCGCTATGGAGCGTACGAGCGGGTTGCGTTCGAGAGCGTTGAGAACACGCGCATGTTCGTCGACGTCGACGTTGGGGGCTGGGTTCCCGCGGCTTCGAAGCGCTGTTCCGACTTCCTCGAGTGTGATTCCGAGTTCAGTACGCCCGGGGACGTCTGGTTCAAGCACAGCCACAGACAGAGCAAGCGGGCCGCCCACCCCGCGAGCCGCTTGCGCACTTATGTCAACGGAGACGTTGGTGAGGTCGTTCTCGAGCGCTCGCGCTGCGCTTTGGCCAGCACGTGTCAGAGATGCCGGTGCTGACACCCCACCAAATGGGAAGAGCTCCACGTGGTATCTGCCACCCGACCCGGACCGACTCAGCCACGCAACCCCATCCTCAGCATCGAATGCACGCTTGTCTGCGACAGACCACATCTCAATGCTCGCGATTGCAGACGCTTCACACCGGGCTCTCGTCGGGTTCGCGACGATCTCTCCAGTTTTTAGCGTTTTGGTACCGACGCTGAATTCAGCTTGACGGAGCCGCTCAAGGACTCCACGAAGCGTCTCCGGGGTACAGGCGAAGATTGGTTCTCCAACGCCCCGCGTGGCCACGTGAGGAACTGCATTCTTCTTGAACAGGCGTATCTGCGGCCGGTGTGTTTTAGCGATGGCTTGGGAGCTCATCTTGACGATTACAAAACCCAAGCCATTGTAATCATTCATATACTTAGGCACCTCTAGTGCGCTAATGATGCTGGCAAGTTGCGTCGTCAACCGCACCTGGTGGCGAGCAAATCCAGCGTCATTGCCTGCGAAAAAATCGGTACCGGCGGAATTTGGGGACGGCTTGTCCCGCCGTTGCGTCAGCCGCTGCGGGTTTGTGACGATCTGGACTGGCTGGTTAGGCATTGCCATCCTCGCTCTGAATTTTATTCACTAGGCGGCTTACGGTCTTGGTGCTGATGCCGAACAAATGTGCCAGTTCACCCTGGGAGAAGTGAAGCGTGTCACTCAGGACTAGATCGGCGATGAGAGCTTCTCGGTTCGGCCACTCAGGACGATCCGCCGCACCAAAACGTGCTGCAGTGGAGGCCGTGACCTGCATGATCAATTGCACTGCGTCGGTGCGGGCTAGACCGTCCACAATTTGGCGCTTCCGCCATTTCTTGCACACCGTGGTCACCTCCGCCCCTGAAAAGCCATCGGTCATCCAGACGATGAGCTTCGCTTCCGCCTCGATGCCGGGGGTGTCGCCCAAAGCTGCGGCGACAATGGCAATTCGTTCGGGAACGGCAGGTACGGGGATCGGCACCTGCACCTCGAACCTGCGCCAAACTGCTGGATCAAGGAGCGCTTCGTGGTTGGTTAATCCCAGAGTGATGCCGATCGCGGCGCGACCATCCATGTTCTGTAGGAGCGCGTTCACAACTCGTTTGATTTCCCCAACTTCGTTGGGATCGTCTCGAAGCTTCGCTATGGCGTCGAACTCGTCGAGGATGAGGACGCACTCGTACCTGTTTGCGAACTCAAACAACGAGCCGAGGTTGCGCGCTGTTGTCCCGAGCAGAGAGCTGATCAGACCGTCAAGACGGGCAACAACTGCCGGCAGATTTAGCTCCTTGGCGAGCCAAAGCGCGAGCGATGTCTTTCCTGTCCCGGGCGGCCCGTAGGCCAACGCTGTCAATGACGGATGCAGGCCGGCCTGCAGTAATTGCTCTTGATGATCCCATTCCTTGGTCAGCGACTGCACCATCTCCGTCACGACGTCGTTGAAGATAGGTCGACTCGCGGTGTTCTGCTCAGGGAACACAACCGTCGCAAGCGGGGCCGCGCTCTCTGGATCAACCGGCACCGGCACACCCACCGCCATACGTTCCAACGCGGAGACTGCGCTTCGAGCAACGCGGCTTGGCGCAGCTCGGCGAGGGCGGGAAGCGGCAGAAATCATCTTCTGAAGCGCATCAGCGTCGCCGTCACCAGAACTGCGAAGCGCGGCCTCGAGGCGAACCAGCTGATGAGCAACGACCTCCCGGTTATCCGCCGCCAGCGCGGCGCGGCCGATGGCCTTGACGATCGAGAAGTGCTCCATACGGACATAGTAAGACCCCGATCAGACATTTCTGACGACCTGAGGGACACGCTGCGCACAACGAGAGACAGCCACACACCCACCTGGGTCTCATTTGGGCTTGCCCAAACGTCGAGAATGAGTCTGTCGCGTCCACTCAGACACGATCAAGCAGGTGCGCAATGCGCTGTGGAACCGAGGGCTCGCCCGGAACGGCATAGCGCGTTAGTTGCGAACTCACCAGGCCTGACGAGCAGCCTTGGTTCGACCACGGCGGTCGCTATTCGGCCCTCCTCCAACCCCCTCTACGAGCAGGCGAACGACCCCGCGAAGGGGAGGCGCTGGCAGAACCTGGCCGCCACCGGGTGAGCGGGGCGGCTAGAGCCGCCCAAGCGTAAATGTGGAGGTCGGGGTGGATGCCCCCGCCCCGCCTGTCGCCCCAGAAGTGGGCACAGCGAGAGTCCACTTGTGGACTTGGAGACAGCACCTTGCGGCGACCGCGATGTCAGCGACGCGTTTGACGTCATGAGCCGCTGGGAGAGACGAAAAGATCCCGTGATGCATCCCCCCTGCCGCTGATCCTGAAGGTGAAGCATTCGTCCACCTGGTCCGACGATGCCGAGTCAACGGCCTGAACCAGCTTTGTACCCCGGGGGCGGAAACGGTTAGCGAGTAGTGCACAACCGGTGGCGAGGTAGGACGTCGATGCCGGACATGGCCGACGTGCCCGCATACGGCCGGTATGGCCGTGACCATCAGCGGACCGTGCTGGGATCGATGCCGAGAACCGAAAGGGAGCCAGCGCATGACGACACCTTCCCTAGGTAAGGTTCTCTCACTAAGCGAAGGGTGGGTCAGTGACGACCACGGATGAGCGCACGGACGTCAGCCAAACGGAGACTGCCGCACCTGCGGATCACGACTATCAGGCGTACTGGACCACCCAGGGCAGTAGCAACTGGTTGCGCCGCGTGCTCGACGAGGTGGCCGCGTGGAGTAGAGACAAGCTCGGGGTCGAAATCGACCCGGGTGTCGAAGGCGAAGCAGTCGGCTCACCCCCAACACGCCGAGTCGAAGTCTTGCACCGTCGCGCAGGACGCGAGGACGGGGTCCGAGTCCGCGCGTGGAACACAAATCGGGGGACAACGTTTGTTGTGACCATCGTCGCTGTGGACGGCCCAAGTGGAGGATGGGTCAGCGTCCGGACGGCTTCCTCTGACCGGCGACGGGCAGCGAAACCGAAGGTCGCGGACATGATCCTCGACGTCGTTGATCTCTCAGATGTTGGTCCCGTCCGCACCGGTGTGCGGCACGTATCGAACGCCGGGCTCAAGGAGCTTCAGGAACTGATTGATGACCCGACCCGTCGTCTCCCGGTCCTTGTCGCCGCACCCATCGACGGGATCGAATTCGAACAGTGGATGCAGGGTGTGCGCCGGTGGACTCGACGATGCGCGGGCATCGCACATGTCGTCTCGCTGGATCCAATCTCTGCTGAGCAATTTCGCGCTCTGCACGGTCGGCGTGCCGTGGGGGCTGGGACGCTACGGACTTACCCACCGGACGTGGATCTAGACGACCCCGCCACTGAAGCCGCGGCGCGCTGGCTGACGACGCGGACCCTCGCCGGACTCGATGCCGACATCGAACGGACCGTCGAGCGGTTCGTTCGTCAGTACCAGAAGCCACTGCCCCCGACGGTTCGAGAGTGGAACAGGGCCTTCGACCGCACCGCCGCGCAGCGGCTCCGTTCCGCAGTCGAACCAAATGCCGTGCCGCTAAGCGAACGCGTCGCAGCCCGACAGGCTGCGCGACCGGCGTTGAAGCCCACCATGGTCGATACGATTGGCCTATCCGTTCCCGCGGTAGCGCCAGTAGCGGTGGAAGACCTCTCGGCGGATGTCATCGTCGCGCTCCGCACCGAGGTAGCGACCGCAAATTCCGCGCGAGCAGAGGCTCTCCGCCAGCTGATGGAGCTGCAAGACTTCCTCGGCCTGCCGGATCTCCTCGAATCGACGTTGCTCGAACTACTTGATGCCGCGACACGAACCGTGCCGGACGCAGAATCGGTTCAGCGCTTGCTCTCGGACAACGACGAACTCCGCGGCAAGGTCGAGTTGCTGGAGGACACGTTGGAGGGCGAACGATCCGATGCTGCTGCGGTCACCCGAGAACGGGATCGCCTTGACGTGCAGTTCGCGGCAAAGAACCGGGAGGCCGCATTCCTACGCAGCAAGGTGATCGAGCATGACCCAGCGAACGCGTATAGCTGGGTGGACGACAACGGACCGGCGAACCCGCTCGGCTCAAGCCCCGCCGACTGGGACGCCCTCCTCACCGATCCCAGACTCGCCACTCACCAACTCGTCATCACCGGTAATCTACGGACGGTAAAGGCGGTGAAAGCGCTCGACCTCGACCAAGCCGGGCTCCGCGCGGCCTGGGACGCGTTGGGCACTATGGCTGCCTACCGGGCGTCGCGCCTCGATGGGGTGTGGGACAGCAGCGTGCACGCGTTCTGCGAATCCGGTCCTGCTGACCGGTTCCACGTCCCACCGAACAAGCACGCCCGAGACGAAACAAGCGACACCCGCGCGCGATTCGGCGATCATCGCCTCCTTCCCGTGCCGAAGGAGGTCGACCTTACTGGGCACGTGCATATGTGGTCTCACTTCAAGCCGCACAGCTGGTCAGCGCAGCAAAAGCTTCGGATCCACTATTACGACCAGGTCTCAAGCGACGGATGCATCTACATCGGCCACATAGGCGAACACCTTCCGTCAAGTTCGACGGACAAGATCCGCCGCTGAACGGCTTCAAACCGTGGCACCGCCCTCTCTCATGCCGCGCCGGGCCACGCTCGTCGACTCGGAGCCCCAGTCGCTCTGCTGGGCCGGGCCCCCGGCTCGCTGGCTCCACAAAAAGGAGGGTTCCGACGCAAACGGCAACGTGAAGATGCGCTGCCCCGCCCTCGGCCCGAGCGCGACAGTCGAGTGCCCTCTCCGCAAGCTAGACAAGCGAGCATCGCTGGACAAGGAACGCCGGCAGGTGCTGCGCGCCAACGTCCCCGATCAGAAAGACAAGGTCTGCTGCCAGACCTCGATCACCGTGCGCCCGGAGGACAGCGAGAAGATGAACCAGATGCTGCCCTATGGCAGCAAGGAATGGTCCAAGACCTACCGCCGCGACCGCAACAGCATCGAGAGCTTCAACGCCTTCATCAAGACTGGTCCCGAGCGCATCGCCGACTCGAGCGCACGTCGCCTGCGCGGTCTCGCCGCTCAGCAGTTCCTTCTCGCCATGCTCACGACGGCCGCGAACATCCGCAAGATCGTCACCTTCCTCGCCGCCAAGCACCGAGCGCCGAAGGACCGCGACCGGCGCGTCGCGAAGGGCCTGACGCCGGTGCCTGCACGGCGCACCCGCCGTCGTGATGCCGAAGGCATGAGC
>Ga0265780_10011235_pt1 | contig 10610 bp, 5 predicted proteins | sample P1T30metagenome_FD_192432 | JGI IMG/M metagenome (GOLD analysis project Ga0265780, IMG submission 192432) | Plant litter microbial communities from East Loma Ridge, Irvine, California - P1 T30 | ecosystem: Environmental > Terrestrial > Plant litter > Unclassified | place: USA: California... | reverse complement strand
TTTTAATGGAAACCTTCGTTTCGGTGCCAATTTTACCTACAGAACCGGTTATCAAATTATCAACGGAACAAAGATCAATACAACCAGCATGTACGGCTTCAATAATCAAAGCACAGCGGTATTGCGCAGATGGAGAGCTGAAGGTGATATTACCGATATGCCTAGAGCAACTTATGCAACAGGTTATAACTTCTTAGGGTCGGATAGATATGTGGAAGATGGTTCTTACCTGCGTTTGAGGAGTATTACGCTAAAATATGACTTCAACAAAAACTTATTAAAACGCGTCGGAATTAAAGGTTTAAGTGCCAATATCATGATGGAAAACATTCTGACTTTTACCAAATATACCGGCCAGGATCCAGAGGTTCCGGTTAGGTTGTCTACCTTCTCAACAGTTGTAGATAATTCGACTACGCCACCGATAAAGACAATCACTTTAGGTTTAACAGCAAACTTTTAATCAGCAAGGAAATGAAAAAAATTATATATAGTGCAGCTGTGGTTATGGTGCTGATCATGTCGAGCTCATGTAAAAAATGGTTAGACACACAACCTCGAGATGGCATTACAAGACAAGGTTTTTGGAAAACAAAAGAAGACATCCAGGCAGCTGTTGCAGGCTGTTATGCATCTTTACTTACTTCGCCTCCAGGTGTAAACGATAGATCGCTGACAGAAAACTTATTCACATTTGGCGAAATCAGGGCAGATATGATCGATCCAGGGCCAGGATCTTTAAATGAAGAAAAAGATATTTTCGATGTAAATATTACGCAAAGTAACTCTTTGGTAAGGTGGTCTGCTTTTTACCGTACCATTAATTTTTGCAATACTGTTTTGGATAACGCCCCTGGCGTAAGGGATGTAGATCCAACTTTAACTACAGAACAGTTAAATGCTTATTTAAGCGAAGCACTCGCTATTAGAAGTATGATGTATTTCTATTTGGTTAAAAGCTACAGAGATGTGCCTTTAAAATTAAAAGCAACAACAAAGGATACTGATTTAGAAAATTTAACTGTTACCCCGGCTAACCAGATTCTGGCACAAATAGTATCAGATTTAAAGAAAGCAGAATCAGCAGCGGTAACTACTTTTGGTAACAATAAAATTGATAAGGGTAGGGTAACGAAGTTTACCGTAAATGCACTTCTTGCCGATGTTTATTTATGGATGGATAATTACCAGGGTTGCATCGAAGAATGTAATAAAATTATCAGCTCTCAAAGATATGCAATGCAGGCAGCTACTTCTGCCTGGTACTTCAACGTGTTTTATACCGGCAGTTCTGCAGAAACAATTTTCGAATTTAGCAATGCTAATGTTAACAATCCGTTTTACAACTTATTGGTATTTTCTTCGAGAAAAAGATTCATTGCATCAGCATTTGTAGCAAGCGATATCTTCCTCCCGGATGATGTTGATCCAGACCGCATTTTTGACATTAGGGCAGATAATTTCTATCAAAATTCTGATTTTACCATCAGCAAATGGGGAACAGACAACCCTTCATTTGTAAACTGGCAAGTGTATCGCATTACAGATATGCTTTTACTAAAAGCGGAGGCACAGGCCATGACCGGTGCAGGAGCGGAAGCGTTGCAAACCATAGCCGACATCAGGTTGCGTAGAAATGCTGTTGCCGCCACAGAACAAACTGTAGATCCTGGTGATACTGATGGCGTTATAGATTATATTCTTGCAGAACGTTCAAGGGAATTTGCTTTTGAAGGTAAACGTTGGTTCGATCTTTTAAGGGTGGCCAAACGAGACAACTATAGAAGACTGGATTTGTTAACAACGATTGTTTCTCAAACCGTTTCTCCGGCACTACAGCAATCTGCCATAACAAAATTCAAGGATATTAACAGTCATTATTTTCCTATCCATGAAGCTGAAATTTTCGCTGATCCTCAATTAGTACAAAATCCTTTTTACACTAAATAATAGCATGATGAAAAACAATTTAAATGTTCGCAACACCATCATAGCGATGGTTGCCTTCGCTTTTACATTAGTCTTTATAAATGCTTGTAAAAGAGAATCGCTTACTTTAACCACTACGGATGACGTAAACATTACCGGATACCTGAGTCGCTATCCGGAACAATTCTCGCTTTTTAAGCAAATTATAGACCGCTCGGGAACAACAGGTTTTTTAGGCGCATACGGAAAATATACTTTATTTGCACCAGACAACAATGCAGTAAATGCTTGGCTTAAAGCCAATAATAAAGCCAGTGTAAACGACCTTTCTGAAGATGAACTAAAGAAAGTAGTTACTTTTCACCTGTTGCCTGATACAGTTGCTACCAATAAATTTACAGATGGTAAATTGCCTCAAATTACGTTGTATGGCCAATACCTACAAACGGGTGCTATAAATCAAGGTGGCATAAGCAGCTACATTGTAAATAAATTAGCGAAGATAACCAAGTCGAACATCAGGGTGGGCAATGGCATTATCCATGTATTGGATCATGTACTTACGCCTGCTACTTTAACGCTGGCCAAAAGTATTGAAGCCAACTCCCGTTATACTTATTTTGCACAGGCATTGAAAGAAACCGGTTTTTATGATTCGTTAAACATCGATGGTGCAGCAGCGAAAGATACCACACGCAGGTTCCAAACTTTAATACTGGAATCTGATTCGGCACTCAAAGCAGCGGGATATGCCAGTTACGCAAGTTTCAAAAGCCGCTATTCTAAAACGGGTAATCCAAAAAATCACGCAGATAGTTTGTGGTTGTATATGGCGTATCACATTTCTGCCGGGCCTTCTTATATCCCGGATATTATCACCTCGCCTGCGCTTTATACACTTGCCCCTAAAGAAATTATAACAACCAAATTCTCCGGACAATCAGTATTATTGAATGAAGACGAATTTAATGGGGTAGTGGAGCCTGGGGTTGAAATCAACAGAACTTTTAGTGATGTAACTGCATCAAATGGTGTTGCTCACGAAGTGAAAAAACCTTTCGCCATTAAAGTCCGCGTACAGGCCGCCGTTTATTTTGATTTGGCAGACCAGCCAGAACTGAGGTCAAATCCAAAGTGGAGAGGTGCAGCTTCAGCAAATATTCCCCTGATTGCTAATGGTGCAAGTATTGCATCGGGTATAATTTTTAATAACCCATCAAGACTCACCACCACCACGCAATACGATTACTATGCACTTCCGCCAGCTCCAAGAAGATACAATGGTGGAGATTTACTTACCCTATCTATGGGGCCAAACACAGCAAGGGCACAATGGATAGAATTTAGAACCCCAATGTTGGTAAAAGGACGATACAAAATATGGATTTGTTACGGACAAAACGGAAATGGTGTGCTCGGCCAGGTGGGTGTTGATGTTGGTAGAACGGGTGAGCAGATTATGCCTACTTTAATAGATTTTAGACAGAGTCTTTCGACTTCTGGAGTAACTACAGCCACTTCAAGTTTGCCATCTGCCGATCCGTTAATGCTTACCAATGGATTCAAAAGATACATTGCTACTACTGCAGAAGTTTCCGGAACAGTTAAGGGGGAGCAGCAAATTACCGGAACAGGATGGGACACCATGACAGGAAGATTGGTGGGTACAGCTGATATTCAAACTACAGATAGACATTGGGTGAGAATTACGATGCTTCCCGGAGGAAGAGAAGGCAGTGGAAATACTTATTTAGATATGATTCACTTTATTCCAATTGATGACGATCAAAATTATCCGCGTTTTTCTACCTCAGGTACGATTTTTAAAAGACCGTAAATAACAGCCGGAGGCTTTTTCCTCCGGCCATTAAAATTCTAACCAAAAGAATATTCTCAATGAAAATAAATATACTCAATACCCTATTGCTGCTAAGTGCCTTAATCTGGCTCAACGGTTGCAAAAACGTAATGGAAGAGCACACTGAAATTGTAAATATCGATAACACAATCGACGTTTTTCAAAAGGTAGCTGCCCAACCCAACTTAAGCAAGTTCAGTGATTATTTAAAAAGTACAGGCTACGATAAATTGCTGGCTTCATCGCAAAATTATACCGTTTGGGCTCCCACAAATGATGCTTTAGCTGCTCTTGATGCCGCAATAGCTACTGATCCGGCGAGGCTGAAAGATTTTGTAGCCAACCATATCGCATTAACTACTATTGCTGCACCAAAAAGTGCATCAGATACGTTACGCGTTCAACTTATAAATAAAAAATTTGCAAGTTTAACTGGCGGTACCTTTGAGGAAGCAGCGGTTACAGGAAACGGTCAATTTGTTAAAAACGGTGCAGTTTATATCATAGACAAAGCAATACCTACAAAACTTAATGTTTGGGAGTACCTGCTTGCGAGCACCGATGCACCGCTTCAAACGAACTACATCAGTAATATCACCACAATGGTAATTGATAGTGCAAATGCTTCTATCATTGGTTACAACAACCTGGGTTCGCCAATTTTTGCACCAAATCCACCAATGGTTTCCAGAAACCTATACTGGTCGTTTGTTGCAGATTTAAGGGCTGAAGAGAAACAATATACTTTTTTTATGCTCCAGGATGCCGCTTTTAACAGCGAAACAGCCAAACTTAGTCCATACTTTTTCACTAGTGATAAATTGGGTTTAGTTGCAGATTTTACAGTATCAGGCGTATATGCCGCTGATAAATTGCCTGATACACTGATCTCAACCCGGGGAACTAAAATTCCGATTAGCAGGGCTGCTGTAGTAAAATCTTATAGGGCAAGTAACGGTATTGTGCATGTAATGAGTGCTTTGCCTTTCAGGTTAAAAGATAAAATTCCTGGTTTCAAGATTGAGGGTGAAAATCCATCAGGTTTTCGCTTAGACCGTACCGGGAATACCTTGTACCGCACAAAGCTTGATAATTTAGGGATTCAGTATAAGGATATTGAGATTTACAATCATGGTGTATCTGATTACTTTATCAGGTATTTACGTGGCGCTATTCCTGTAGTTAAGTATAAAGTTTACGCTAGGGCTATTTCTGGTGCAGCCGGAGATTCGCAGGTCGCTAATTTCACACAACGCTATCAAATCTACAACCCGCTAACATCTACGCCTACTACACCAGTATATGATCTATTTGCTACACAAACGGTGACACCATTAAATTACAATGAAGTCCTCTTGGGAGAATACACCCCTAAAACATATAGTTTACTCGATTTAAGGCTTACTTCTGCAACAAGCAGCGCCGTTAATGTAAATACGCTCATATTGGATTATTTGAGATTTGAACCTATTCTTCCATAATCTGACTTATAAATTGACTATGTATAATTTTACACTCATAAAAAAAAGAATTTCACTTGCGTTCTTTGCATTGGTATTCGCGAATGCGGCCTTTGCCCAGCAAACTGATACCACGACAACAGATACCAGTAAATATAGTACAGATACTACTACGGTAAAGGTGAAAGTTAAAAAGCTTGTCGGACAGAAGATAACAGGTGTAGTGGTTGATGGTGTTACAAATAAACCTGTTTTTGGCGTTAAACTCACCGTTACAGATTTTTCAGGTGCATTAACTGATGATAAAGGTCGTTTTTCAATCATTGTACCAGACTTTAATGCTACGATCATCATCAGCAACATTGGTTATCATACTAAACTATTGGCAGTACACAAGGGTAAATTGGCAACGATAAAGATCTATCCGGCTAGTTACGCTTCACTTTTTACTGAAGTAACTTTGCCTTCGGGCACAAAGAATTTGGCCAGGACTTCTTCTGCCATCAGCTTTTCTAATCCTCAGGGTGCCTGGACAATCAATGCAGAAACACCAGACACTTACCTGCAAGGCAGAATGGCAGGGTTAAATTCTATTCGCAGATCAGGTACGCCTGGTATTGGCGCCGATTTATTTGTAAGGGGTTTTACCTCTCTTTATGCCACCAACCAACCATTATATGTAGTTGATGGAATGATTTACGATGCCAACTCTTACGGGTCATCGCTAACTGCTGGTCATCGCAACAATCCTTTGCAGTTTATAGATGTGCATGATATTGAAAGTGTAAGCTTAATTAAAGATGCTGCAGCAGCAGCTGTATACGGCACTAAAGCAGCCAATGGTGTAATGATTATTACCACCAATCACGCTAAAGATCTGGCTACTCAAATCGATTTTTCTGCCTACAGCAGTATGAATTTCGTTCCGCGAAAGCTTTCTTTAATGAATAGTGGCGATTTCAGAACCTACCTTACTGATGTTTTGCAAAGTAGCGGTTTAAGCAGTGGTGCCATAGCGGCACTACCTTATATGAATGATGATTCAAACCCGATAACTAATCCAAGCTATTCGATGTATCATCAGAATACTGACTGGCAGAAAGAGGTATTCAAACGCAGTTTTAATCAAAATTATTTTTTAAAAGTGAGCGGTGGAGATAACATTGCTAAATATGCGCTTTCAGCAGGTTATTCAAAGAATAAGAGTGTTATCGATTCCACTAACAACACCAATTATCACATGCGTTTTAATAGTGATTTAAACCTCACCAAAAAACTTCAGGCCAGTACGAATTTATCTTTTAGTTATACTGAGCAAAGCTTGAAAGATCAGGGCATTGCACCACGTACTAATCCGATTTTTTTATCGCTGGTAAAGGCGCCTTTTCTTGCTAAAAACGAGATTAGTCCATCTGGAGCGGTTTCTCCAAATTTGGCAGCAGCCGATACCCTGGGTGTAAGTAATCCAAGAGCATTAATAGAGAAGGGTTTAAACCAGAAAAAAGCTTACCGTTTCTTTGGTAACATTGTTTTTAATTATGAGTTCAATAAGAATTTTAAATTATCCAACTTAACCGGTTTAACTTACGATAAAACACAAGAAACATTATTTATTCCCCGCAAAGGAGTTACCGATGAAGTTTTAGATAATACCATTGGCGATAGCAAATTAGGCTCTCAAGTAATTAGATATTCGAATGTTTTCAATGATTTTCGTTTTGCATTCAATAAAACATTCGCCAAAGATCATAGCCTAAATATGAGTTTGGGTACCCGTTATTCTCAAAACTCAAGCGAGCAGGATTTCGCTATCGGGTATAACTCTGCAACTGATGTGCTGATTAGCATTGGCAATAGTAATGCAGCACTGAGGTATTTTGGTGGCGATATAGGCAACTGGACTTCTCTAAATACTTATTTCACTACAGATTACAGCTATCAGGATAAATATTTTTTAAGTCTGGCGCTTGCTGCTGATGCTTCTTCGCGTTTCGGTAGGAACAACGGAAACTCCGCGGCAAGTTCGAGCGGATATGGATTAAACTTATTTGACAGCAAAACAGCTTTACTTCCTGCTTTGAGTGCTGCCTGGATTGTGTCATCAGAAAACTTTATGCAAAGTTATAAAGGGGTGGATTTATTGAAGCTGCGCATGAGTTATGGCATCGTGGGCAACGATGATATTGGCAACTATAACAACAGACAATATTATGTAACGCAGAATTTGTTAGGCCTTCAAGGTCTGGTTCGTGGTAATTTAGCCAATCCAAATATTCAGTGGGAACGTGTTGCCAAATTTAACACCGGGTTAGATGCTTCATTTTTTAATGAGCGTTTAAGCATGAGTTTAGATTATTATGTACATACCACCAGCAAAATGCTGAATTATATTCCGGTAACCTCTATCGCGGGTATCGATTCTTTTGTAGATAATCAGGGTGGGATGCAAACCAATGGTTTCGACTTCGGTATGAATGCCCGCATCTTAAATAAAACAGTAAAATGGGATTTAGGCATCAACTTAGGTCTTTACAAAAACAAAGTGAAAAGTTTAGCAAATGGAAACGAACTTTTAACCAGTTATGCTAACGCAACATATTTAACACGGGTGGGCGAAGCGGCCAACTTATTTTACGGTCAGCGCACCAATGGCGTTTATGCTACTGATGCCGAGGCTGCGGCTACCGGTTTATCGGTAGTAAATGGTGCCGGAGTAAATGTTCCATTTAAAGGTGGCGATATGAGATTTGTTGATACCAACGGTGATAAAATTATTAACAGTTCAGATCGTGTGGTTATTGGAAATCCTAATCCGGATGTATTCGGAAGTTTCAATAATACGGTAGGTTATAAAAACTGGACTTTAGATGTTCTGGTTTCTTTCGTTCTTGGAAATGATGTTTATAACTACACCAGGTCTATTCTGGAATCTGACAATGCTTACTACAACCAGACCGAAATTATGAGGAATCGCTGGAGAGGGCAGGGCCAGGTTACAAATGTGCCTAAAGCCAGTTTCGGTGATCCAATGGGTAATGCACAATTCTCAGATCGTTGGATTGAAGATGGTTCGTACCTCCGTTTACGTTCTGTGAATTTAACTTATAACGTACCGTTGAAAACCAAAGCCATTAAGTACGCAAGAATTTATGCCACAGGAAATAATTTACTTACCCTCACCAAATACCTCGGTTACGATCCGGAATTTAGTGCCACCGGCAGCATTTTTACGCAAGGTGTAGATACTACTTTAGAACCACAATTTAGATCGGTTCAATTAGGTGTAAGAATTGGTTTATAATTGAAAAATTGATAAAAAGATGAAGATGGATTTTAATAAAAAAGTTATTGCCCTTTTAGCAGTAGCCCTGATTGCAACAGGTTCATGGTCTTGCAAAAAGATAATAGATGAAGCTCCAGAATCAACACTCGATGCCTCAAATGCTTATCGCAATTCAACAGATGCGGATGCTGCAGTAATTGGGATATATGGTCAGTTTTTAACATTACAAAAAACATATATTCTGCAAAACGAATTACGGGCTGATTTAGTAAGTGTAACAGCAAATGCCGATCCTTATTTAAAGCAACTTTCTAACCACAGCACTACGGCCGATAATCCTTATATCGATCCAAGACCTTATTACAAAGTGATTTTGAATTGCAACGATGCATTAAAGAACTTCCAGTTAATGCGGGATGATTTTCGTATGAGTGTTGACGATTACAATAAACACTATTCCGATATTGGTGCGTTAAGAAGCTGGATTTATCTACAATTGGGAATTCAGTATGGGAGCGTTCCTTATATAACCGATCCGGTTGAAAATGTAGAAGACATTAAAAATTTATCGGCTTACCCACGCATATCATTTGAAGAACTTTTAACCAGGTTGATTGATTTTACTGAAAAGCTACCGTATAAAGAGGTTTATGCTTATCCTGCAGGTAATCCGCTGGTTATTACTATAGATGGAAATAACACACAAAAGATATTTATTTGTAAGCCTTTTGTGCTTGGCGATTTGTATTTATGGAATAACAATTATCTTAAAGCGGCTGAAAATTACAGTAAAATATTAAACATAGAAAACAACAATACCAATATTAACATTGCTTTTGATGCTTACAAAGTAGTTTATTCAGGTGGGTCAGCCTATAACGACCAAGCCGTTCGTTACGCAAGATACCAGGATGAAAACAGTCTGTTATATGATCAGGGCTGGAAAACGATTTTTAGTGCTCCAAATACCAATATTGTATGGAACTCTGAATTTTTCTGGGGCATTCCGTACAGTTCGAGTTTTAAACCCGGAAACCCAATGGTAGAGTTTTGTTCTCCTTTATATGGTAAGTATTTAATTAAGCCATCGCAGGCAGCAATCGATAATTGGAATGCGCAAAGACAATATAGTGGAATTCCATATGATGCAAGAGGAAGATTATCTTACGAAAAAACAGCATCAGGACCAGCAATTACGAAGTTAATAGATAATGTAATTCCCATTACAAACCTGAATAAGGGTGGTAAATGGGGTATATACAGAGCGGCTTTATTACACCTGCGTTTTTCTGAAGCGGCCAACCGCGATGGAAAAGGTAAGTTAGGCTGGGCTTTATTAAATATAGGTATTGCCAATACATTTTATACCGGCACACGCTCAGCTGCAGGAGCGCCAACCCCCATATCTTTCGACGAAATAAATACGATGCAAACGCCTTATGCGGCACCATATTATTTAGATGCGAGAAATAATAACGACTACAAAAGCCCATGGTATAGGAATACAGGTGTGAGAAATCGTGCTGGCATCACACCGTTAGATGTTAGTTTGCAAAACGATGTGCTTGGATTAGAAGGCAAATTAATTGATGAGTGTGCTTTAGAGCTGGCTTTTGAAGGAAATCGCTGGCCGGATTTGGTTCGTATTGCTCGCCGACAAAATAATCCTGCCTTTTTAGCAGAACGTGTATATCAAAAACTGTTAAAAGATGGCGACCCAAATGCAAGTGCAGCAAGAACCAAACTGCTAAATCCTGCAAACTGGTATTTGCCATTTGCATGGAAATAACAGCTATAATTGAATAACAAAAAACCTTTGGCGAAGCCAGAGGTTTTTTTGTTTGTATTTTTCTATATAAATCACCTTTTTATTAGTAAATACATAACAGTACATAACGGTTGCTGACTGTGCAAGATTTAGATTTGTATAACGCTTTAAAAATGGATGTTTTAGCCACATTAATAATGCAAAGCAGAGCGTTTAACCAGATATTCACAATGAGAAAACCAATCGTCGGTATTGGTTAATATGATCAACATGAATTTTCAGGAAAACAAAAGTTCGAAACAATATCGTTCA
>Ga0265780_10011234_pt1 | contig 10611 bp, 10 predicted proteins | sample P1T30metagenome_FD_192432 | JGI IMG/M metagenome (GOLD analysis project Ga0265780, IMG submission 192432) | Plant litter microbial communities from East Loma Ridge, Irvine, California - P1 T30 | ecosystem: Environmental > Terrestrial > Plant litter > Unclassified | place: USA: California... | reverse complement strand
TTCAACTACAGGCAGTTCTTAGAACTTCGACTGAAGGAACTGTCTCTCATAGGTAACAGATACCTAGGATTAGATAAGGATTTTAAGGAGGTACACTTCCTTAAAGAGTTGTGGAATGAGTATAAGAACGATATTCTCTCTAAACTTGAGCCCGATCTCGACCCGGCTCTCCTTGAAAATGTTGAAAGGCTGATTGATGAATTTGAGGCCGAAGATCCAAATTCCATGAATTACAGGTTTCCGCATAAAAAACTAGCAAAGGGTGCTTCACCAGATACTAGAAAAGAAAGCTTAAGTCGGCAGACACTAGACCTGAAGAACTTCAAAGCAACTATCGACAAGCTCATTCATTTCCTAGATATACGGTGGGAAGTGATGGATATAAATCAGACGATGAGAGATGAGTATTTAAGAGATATGCGCGAGAACTACTACTAAACTACGTTCTCAACTGCGTGAGACGCCGAAGGCACCAATCTAAATTATTATTAGCTAAAACTTGAGTTGCGGCGTTGTTTAATTCGGCTATTTTCGCCGGCATGATATACCTAAATGATATTCACCATCTTTTTGATGACCTTTGGCCTGCTATGCACGCCAGTAGTTCACATAAGCAGCATTGTGTCAGCATTTTGCCTCATATTGAGAGTTACTTCAAGAAGTGGGGTGACAACTATGATTTTTTGCTCGATGGCTTGTCTTCACTCGATGGAATAGGCCTCACTATTGCTAGTGGGCTGATATGGAGCACAGACCGATTGGGAGCGGTGCCATTTGATAAGTTCACTATGACTTATGCGTTGACCGAGCGCATCCTTCGGAACGAGCACGTTTCAGGCGGTCGTTATACAGATGCCTGCCAAAAAATACTGGTATATTGTGATGGCTTTACCATTATCGAAGCGGATGGTATTGGACGGGGGTACGAAGTGGAGGACTTTGTCAGAGAGGCAAGAGAGAAAATGATAGACTTTCCGCGCTTGCTCGGCCCTAAATAGACATGCTATAAGCTTTTGCCTTAGCTTCGCGCAAGCTGGCAAAAATTTTAACACCATTTGCTAGATGCAAGTAGATATTCTAGATGGCAAAGCTCTTTAAACCTAAGCTTGTTGAAATATTTGTCGATACGATTCAGAACGAGGGAGGAATTGTAGAGGCTAGAACTCCGCGAGGTGCACACCCTGCTGTTTTACACGTTCGTGCTCAAGGGCTTGACAATACTTTTCGACTGTATATATGGAATCTATCGAGGGGGGGCAACAACCGACCAGTCGATGAGTATCGCATACAAATTACAGGATTAAATGAGTTTGAGCAGCAGCCAGGCGAGACTACCCTAATTCTTGGATATTGGGCAGAGCTAGAGTTGTTTGTTGCCTTCGACTATGCAAAGCACGCCTCACGGCTAGGTGCGTCGGTTTCCTTTCAGATTCGAGAGAAAGCCTTGCATGATGCAGTGATAGAAGGGATAGCTATCTACCCAAAGGACAACGAGGAAAACGTCGTTGTTTTCGGGAAAGAAAGCGCCTTGACTTACTTGAGAAACTATGAGGCTATCCACGCCGGACGCTACAACTTTGATAGCACGGATAAAAAGGAGTACATCGACCTGCTGGAAGATGAGCCAAATGCCCGCAGACACTCGCTAACTACCTATGGGGCAGACTATTCTGTGCGCGCAATCGTGCAACAGATAAAGTCAAATGCTATCTACGTTCCCAACTTTCAGCGTCAGTTTATTTGGAGTCGTGAGGACGGCTCACGCTTCATCGAGTCACTGATATTAGGCTTGCCAGTACCAGGCGTTTTTTTGGCTTATGATTCAACTGGTAAGCTAATCATTATAGATGGCCAGCAGCGGCTTATGAGCTTGTACTACTTCTATAATGGTATCTTACGAGGTGAGAAATTTAGCCTGCGTGGAGTAGAGCAGGATTTAGAAGGCAAAACCTATGAAGGGCTATCCTCTGAAGATAAAGCAAGGCTAGATAATCAGATAATACACGCTACAGTAGTGAGTCCAGATGACCCTAAAAACGATACTGAGAGCGTCTATGTTCTTTTTGAGCGACTCAATAGCGGTGGCAAAAAGCTGACTGCACAAGAGATTCGCTATAGCCTTTACTACGGCGCTTTCAACGAATACCTAAATGAGGTAGTAACCACCGATACCTGGGCGGAAATTTTTGGGTTTTCTAATGACAGATTTAAGAGTCAAGAACTCATACTGCGGTTTCTAGCTTTTTACTATGAGCGAGACAGTTATGAAACACCAATGTCACTGTTTCTCAACAAGTTTATGTCTGAGAATCGTGAGTTTGGTAAGCATACAAGAGCCGCGATAGACGGGCTTTTATTTCCGGCTCTAACTAATATAAGGGATGCCTTAGGTAGACGAGCTTTTCGAGTTGGTGGTGGCATCAATGCCGCTGTCTTTGACTCAGTTATGATAGGGCTTGTAACACGCTTAAAGTCCGACAGCCTTAGTCCTGGTGAGCTTCGCGAAGCTTACAACAGCCTGTTAATGGATGATAAGTACCTCAATGCTATCCGAGCTGGCACTGCCCATAAAGCCTCCATTGAAACAAGAATTCAGATTGCGATAGACTATTTTGGCCGCGCCTACTTCTCTCCTACTTTGCTATGAGTGTTAAGGTAATCGCGGAGTTGGAAACCAAGCTGGACAGGCTCTTCGCAAGAGTAGAGCCTATGCCCGAGGATGATATCAAGGCAAAGCTTGCAGAGTACCTATGCATCAGAACATCAGGCCTACTAGAAAGCGTAATTAAGCAACTCGTCAATGAGTTTCTAGATGGCAGCATCCCTCAGGAGGCGAATAAATATATCGTAAAGAAGATGCAAACGGTAACTAATCTTACCGATGATAAGCTGCTAAAGCTACTGGAGTCGTTTAGCACAGACTGGGAAATTGAGTTTAAGCAGAATGTTACTGCTCAAGAGATATCGTCTCTCAACTCAATTATACACTTACGCAACGGTATGGCCCATGGGGGTAGTCAAAGCGTTAGCTACCGCACTGTAAGGGCTCACTATGACAACATAAAGCAGATAATTGCGCGGCTTAAAAAGATTATAGCAAAGCAGCCTAAAAAAGCTGGAAAGAAACAGAAAGTCTCTTAAAATTGGCAGCGTATGCGGTGAGCCTGTAAAGCTTCTCGGCTAGGATAGTGTGTGACTTGCGCAGGCAGTATTATAGCTCGACCAGACAGTGAACTGTACTCGGACTCTAACAAAGAAGGTGCAAGCAGCACAGTCAATGTTTCAGGCTCTATAGTGAGTAGCTGCAAATCAAAAAGGGTATGAATATCAGTTCGCAGCGGTAGACCATTCTGAATGTGGTTAGTGGTAGTCCCCAAGTAAGGGATAATGTGAGCAGCTTCAAGCAGTGCCTCTACTTTACATCCCGTAACAGGACAGGTGCTGTCGTAGGCGGCGAGTAGGCTAGCCCGAAAAGCAGCTTGGCCACGACGACGCACAATAGCTGATAACACCCACTCGCGACCGTCACGGACAGAGGCAGGGTCAAAAGCGCCTTGCACATCCTGTTGAGCCTGTATCTGCTCAATACTCGGAGAGTTGCCGCTGCGCGTCAAAGTAAATGAGGCTGGGCTAGTGCCCGTATGTCCTTGGTATTCGAATTGGCCGATGTAGCTGAAGCCTGCGTCAGTATACTGCGTAGGGCTCTCGCGATAGAATACTAGTAGTTCCAGCCCACGCGCCTCATGAGTGAGTACGAGTTGATTGTGCCGGCCGAGCTGGCTTGACCAAAGCGTAGTATTCGCATCGACAAGTCGGCTTTGATATTGAGGGTCAGACGCTGCCTCACGAGTGATGAACAGGCAGACAGAGTCATAGCCGCTTGGCCGAAATACAGTCGTCTCAATACTAGTATCAGCCGTATCGAATAGCTGTCGCAACCCTGCACGGGTGTATGGCTGTCCTTCGGTAAGCTGCGCAGAAGCTAATTGTGGGCTGTGAATAGGCAGCATAAGTCAGGCTACTCGTTTGCTAGCTTAACCATCTCGTCGGCCGCTTCAGAAGGCACCCATACGGCCAGCACGAAGGACTCATAGCCAGGTACCTTCCCTGCTCTTATCTCAAGGCGGTGAATCTGGAGTGAGAACCGTCCCTTGTCCTTTATCTCTGTATCGCCTGGATAGATAGCTTTTCCTTCTTCTTTTTTTGGGTTGCGGCCCTGAAATAGTGGCCCTTGCTTAAGCTTACCGCTTGAGGCAGAACGCTGCCTTGGCTTTAGCGGAGGTGGAGACATTTGATAGACAACCCCAGTTGCATCAGGATGCACTTTGCTATATGCTTCTAGGTTATCTGCTAGCATATCAAAGGCATCAGCATCATCAGTGGATAGGTAGATGTAGCCGAGGCTGCTAGTATCTTCTGTGCCAAGGTAGGTGTAGCTGCGTAGCAACTTGATTATATCAGTCAGCAGCACCTCGCTAGTCAAGTGAATCTGCGATGGAGTACGCTCAGGGCTACCCTTATCTGGATGCCACGAAAAGCTCGGGCTGCTAATGAAGCTATCGATAGCTGCTCTATTGGCATTAATCTCGGCTACGCTCCCTTGTACTGTTTCGGTAGTTATCCATGCGCCGCCAAAGCTATAGCGCTCAATATCTTCACTTAAAACAGAGTTGCGCGTCAGATGCTTCAACGAAGAAGGTAGCCTTACTCGGCGCTGATATGCATTCAGCGTATGGTCTGCATCAAATGCCTTTAGGCGAGTATGTAGGTCTGCTTCATGCCGCACGTAGCCCTGGAATGCCTTGATGACATCTTTGGTAAGATAGATGCGGCAGAGATTGATGTATTTCTTTTTATAGCCAAAAAAGCGAGCCCACTGCTGCATAGTGTCAGCAGTGCCAACACCCAGACTGCGCGACATATAGGTTACGGTTAGCCCCTCAACAGTGAAGCCGCGAGACATCGCCTGCCCGCCTACAATAATAAAGAACTCGTGGTTAGCCCAATCAATCTGCGAGACTGAGCTTGGCTTACCGTTGAACTCTTTCACCTGAGTAGCAGAAATGGCATCTACCAATGTATCTAAATGCTCCTCGAAAGGTGCTAGGTCTGAGCTTATATCAAAAAGCTCCTCATAGGAAGCTTTAAATTGAGCTACTAGCTCTTGGCGCTCTGGCTCATCCTCATCCTTCTTTAGGATGCGTACCCACCGGCCTTTTACCGTAGTTACCCATTGGACATACTGTCCATGGATATCTTGAAGCTGCGATGGATGGATCATCATTGAGCGATTACGCTCGGTCGAGTCAGTTAAAAGGTGCTCGGTTACCCCTAGGAAGAAAACACGCAGTGCCTCCTGTAATGTGTTAGGTATGGTAACTAGATGATGGTTGGGAGAATGGACATCTGTATCAGGAATTTCTATTACTGCTCTTTTAAACAGTGGCTTAGAAAAAAAAGCTTGACCACCAGTATAGCCAGCACCTGGCGTCAGGAGCTTGATGAAATTGGGCGACATGTCATCCTTCCGCCTAATGAAAAGAAGCGCCTGGGGAGTAGCCGTATATTGGACATAGGTGTGGTGAGGCAACGTGCTCTTCAAGCGTAGTAACTGCGCGTAGACCGGACTAAGCTTTTCAGGCAACCCTTTAGCTAAGCGCTTCCGGTTAGCCTTGGCTTCGGTGTTCATCCCAGCTTGGTCGGCCTCATCATCGACAATTAGGGTAGGTACTCCTTTGAGTTCATCACCCAGCTTTTCTAATACCTCAATGAGGTTGTCGAGCCGAGTCCCGTTTTTCATGACGGTAACAATTGCTGTACGCTTACGCAGCTTTGACTTGCTGCTACTCTTGTACTCGTTTAGGGTAGCTCTAATGAGCGTTTCACCATTAGCCCCCTTTGGATTGGACATAATGCGCCAGTCGAGGGAATTGGCTCCAACAATCTGCAAATCCTTGGTAAGGCGCTCCACCGACTGCCGAATCAACGCTTTTTGGGTGCCTGCCAGCACAATAATGACTTGATAGTCATTGTCCCGCGCCATAGCGATAAGCGTAGTAAACGACATAGTCTTACCGCTCTGCACATATCCAAGCGCAAGCCCCGTCTCAGAGTTAGTAGAAACGGCAGGCGAGCCGCATAGGCTCAGTATATCAGCCGTTTCCTCTATAAGTAGATTAGTTGCAGCCGTCGGAAGACCCAAGTGGGTCTTTAGGCGCTCAATCTGCTTCCCGGTATTCCTTACTGGCCACTTAGCAGAAGTAGGTATTGACTTCATGTCGGAAGAACAAAGCAGACGTGTCTATAGCTTCAATAGCAACTCATTGATGTAATCCATCAGCACACTAGAGTGAGCGGTGCCACCCTCCTGAGCAAGCGTCTTGGCTAAGGCAATTGCTGCACCAAGGCGAAGGAGGGGCTCCAACTGTGACGGGCTAGCAGCGCAGTACCTCATGGTGAACGGATTATTCAATGATATTCTAACGCCTAGCTGCCGCTCACTTGCATTTAGCTGAGACCCTTCTGGGATACAAGTTTTGCTAATAGCCATCCAATCAGTATGAGCAGGGTTATTGCTTAGCTCAAGGAATATGCGCCAGGTAGTCCCATCTATGGTAGCAGTGAGAATACGAACCTCCGCTAGCTTAGGCTGGGGCAGCACTTTATCGCTACCGTTAGTTTTATTAGCCGGCTCTTCATTACCGACATCACTTTTCTCTGATGGATTCGGAGAATCATCTTCCTCCTCATCATCGCTTCCCTTCTGGTCCTCGAGCGGCGCTGGGCTAGGGCTAGGCTGATGGCCATCGTCTTCACCGCCACCAGTTGCACTACCGTTACCTCCAGGCTGACCACCCTTTTTACCACTTTTGTCATCTTGGTCGCCATCCTGGCTACCTGCTGACTCTTTAACCCGCATGCCATTAGCCTGCTTGAGCAGGTCAAGTCCTGGGGATTTTAGCGCAGCCTTCAGGCAGGTCAGGAAGTCTTCTTCCCCGTCTTCCCATTGCACGCCATCTTTGGTGAAGCTGGCGGTAAATGCATCGATATTTAGCTCACCATAAATACGCTGGCTGTAGAAGCTGCCAGGAGCCCCGAATATCTTAGCTGGCCGGTAAGGCTCATCATAGCTACCCTCTACTACACGACCGCGCCGAAGCAGGGCAAAACCGGCTTCTTTCGTTTTAGCAGTGGGGTATATAGCAGCAAAACCAGTAATTCGCTGACCACCAGCACAGGTAAAGTCTAATTCCTTACGCCAGCTAATCGGCTCAGCAGTTTTATTGGTATAGGGTGGTGCTACTAAGACGGAAGGCGCTTTGTACTTGAGAAGCTTACCATTGACCGTTATAGCGATTTTATCAAAAAACCTATCATCGCGCAGAAAGTCACGATAGATGCTTGTCAGATGCTCCCGAATCTTAGCAACAGCGTGCGGGGTGGGCATACTATAAACATCACCAAGATATAGGTTAGTGAAGTGAGGCCCTATAATGGAGGGCAGCGGATTTGTGCTCAGCACACTAGTATCTTCATCAACGATGCGCTGTACATCAAAGATGACTTTTCGCTTTACATCTTCGCCCAAGGCCTGCGTCTCTACTGACCACTTAGGAGAAAACCAGCAGCTAGCAGCCTTCATTCCCATTCCGAACTCTGAAAGCCCACTACGGTCGGGAGGGCGAACAGCCATCCGGAGCGCACGCTCTAATTCATTCCCACTGATACCAGCTGCATTATCGGAAATCCTTATATAGTTCTCTTCTACATTAAGCTCTATATTAATCATTAGCTGATAGCCTAAATAGCTATCATCTAGTGCCTCCTTATTCTTCAGGTAGCTATCAACCGCGTTGTCAACATACTCAGCAAGGGCAAACCAAGGCTTGTATTTGATATAGCGGAAAATAGATAGGATACCTACCCCAGGGCTAATACCAACTGTCTCGGCAGTAGTGGGGATATTAATCGGCTCACTCATGCGGTGACTAAGTTGATTATAGAAGAAGTAGAGGCGAAGACTATGCGCTGCTGTACGGGCTGTGGCTTCTGAGTTGGGTCGGACACGGATACAAGACGGGCAGCCACTCGCTTCACAACTTCTGCGTTGACTGCATTGCCTAGCGCCTTGAATGCTGCCGTATTATTAGCTGGCAACGCAATCTTGCCAAGTGACTGAAGAGCAATACCTTCATTGGGAGTAATGTATCGCTTTAGCCAGCCGATTGCTGGAACTTGAGTGCGCGTAGATGCTACTAAAGCAGGAAAGAAATTCGCACGCTTAACGCGGATACCGGAGGGACGGAACTGAAGAATCAACTGGTCGAGCTTGCGAACTTCTCCCTTGCAGTTCCACTCAAATTTCTGCCAACTGAATGGCAATGTTTTTATCTCCTCCATAACATCCTTCAACTCATCCTTATACTTTTGGAAAAAGGCGCGATTATCTCGGATAAATTGCTGCTTCCACTTTGGGAAAAGCAACTCTCCCCGAGCGTAGGTTGGAATATACTTTTCCTGCTCAGGTGCACTGAGCCCTGCAAGACTTTGGCCGAATACGCCCTTGAAAGTACCTAGTTCTTTAGCGAAAAGCATTTCTGGCACCTGCGTCTCAAAGGGATAGGTTGCATCATACTCCGTAGCCCAGATTGGAAAGGATGGCAGAGGCGCATCAGGAGGCAGGCAATCGAGGAATTTTTGCCAAATTGCTAAAGCATCTAACTCACGCTCACCAAGCGGCCGGATATCAGCGGTGTCTGGGTTTTCCTCGACAATGCTACGGACTGACATGTGGGTGTGGCTCTCGGGCTCAGGCCAGGAAAAATGACTAAGCCCGCCTTGGTCTTCGCGAGCCGCCACAATAAACATTCGCTGCCGAAGCTGAGGTACGCCAAACTGGTGAGGAGAGAGAATTTTGTGGTCTACTTCATACCCAGCGTCCCTTAGGGTCTTTTTAATGACCGCCCAGGTATTATGGTTATCGTGCTTGAGTAGATTGGCAACATTCTCAAGTATCACAAAGCTAGGCTTGTGCTCATTGATGATGCGCATAATCTGGTAGAAGAGGTTACCACGCACCTCATCGCTTAATCCCTCCTGAGCACCGGCCTTTGAGAAAGGCTGGCACGGAAAGCCCGCACAGAGCAGCGAATGAGCAGGAATATCTTTCTCATCCACATTTCTGATATCCCCTTGTATCATTTCCTCAGCTAGGCCATAATTGCTATGGTAAAGCTCTCGCAACTCTTTATTTAGCTCAGAGGCAAACACGCATTCCATCCCAAGCTGCTCTAGCCCAACATGAAAGCCGCCCAGGCCGGCAAATAAATCAATGAATTTCAGCATCTTATAAACCTATTATTGATTGTTTGTCAACAATCTTCTTATCTGTTGAACAGCCTCATCGAGTGAGGACTTTACTTGGCATTCCCAAACAGTATGCACTCGCCAGCCGAGTTCAGCCAGCCGCTCAGTGTGCTGCTCGTCGCGACGGCTATTGCCGGCTAGCTTCTCATTCCAGTAGGTAGCGTTGTGCTTGGGCCGCGCTATGGCGCAGACGGGGCAGCTATGCCAATAGCAGCCGTGGACGAATACAGCTAGCTTCTTGGCAGTGAAAACTAAATCTGGCTTACCAGGTAACTCTTTAGCGTGGATACGATAGCCACGCACGCCAGCCTTCCATAGTGCTTTACGCAGCAATAGCTCGGGCTTGGAATCCTTAGCTTTGTTCCCCTGCATCGTCTTTGTGACGGCCTGAGACTTTGGCATAGGATAGCCGCTCTCTGGAACTCTGAACTTTATTGCCACCTCTTCACCTAATTTATAAGCTTTACCACTATACTTAGGCAGTTGCTAGTAGTTTTAGCGCAACTGTGCTACTTACAAAGCTAAGTGAGCTGAGACGAGAGTGCAATAAAACTAGCGACCTATTAAAACCTCTCTGGCTTGTATCTATCGCGCAACTCGTGCTAACATAGCGCTTGAGCCACGATTATCAGCAACCTTCGCAGGTGAATACAGTCATCATATTTATGCAAGCCACACTTTATCTGCCCCAGCACCACCCCCAGACTATCCACGTCGATGGGCTGAGCATGCCGGACTTGGCTACCGGATTTGTAGAGGTGCCGCATGGAGTACCAGTAGCAATGGGCTGCGTGCCGGAGTTGGTAGATGTGTTGGCCAGCGGGCCTAACTACATAGCATACTCAGTATTCGATTGCGAAGGCTTGGTGAACCATGCGGCGATGGCAGCGATGACAGAGATATCAGGGGTGTCGTTTGACATGGAAGATGAAGATGCTGTGCTGTGCGGGGCAGTGCTTATCGTAAAAGCTGCTTAGCTTAACTGTATGAGCTTTTTCGAGCGGCTGTACACTTACCGACAGAAAGAGGGTAAGCATGAGAGAGAGAACTTCTTGACTGAGCTACTAGCAGAGGTACTACGCAGTAGCCGACCGCTAGCCATAAGCTTGCTAAATAAGGCTGGCCTTCCGTCTGTTCCTAGCGATAAAGAGTTGATTGTCGAAACGCAGATACGCTACCAAGAAGGTATTCCCAACATAGTAGTACGAACGCTAGACAACGATACGCTGCTACTTGTAGAATGAA
>Ga0265780_10011233_pt1 | contig 10611 bp, 12 predicted proteins | sample P1T30metagenome_FD_192432 | JGI IMG/M metagenome (GOLD analysis project Ga0265780, IMG submission 192432) | Plant litter microbial communities from East Loma Ridge, Irvine, California - P1 T30 | ecosystem: Environmental > Terrestrial > Plant litter > Unclassified | place: USA: California... | reverse complement strand
GGCCAAAGACGAGTGAGAGTCGGCAATGACCCTGGTCTTGTCTCGGATGGTGTAGAAGACATCCTGCATACCACCTTCACCGAGGAACTGGTTTCCGGGTCGGAAAGGGACCTGGATGACAGCTCCGAGCTTGGTGAGCTCCTTGGAAGTATTGGACTCGATGTCGGCAACACCCTCGAAGTAGGCTGCATATCAGCGCAGGTACTATCAGGCAAGAAGGCTTGGCTTACCGATGAGCATCTTGACAATCTGCTTCCAAGCGGTGAATCGCTCTAGAAGGATGTCGGAAGGCTTGAGCTCATGGCTGGAGGTGTTCTTTTGGCTGTATTGTCAGTTGTGTCCGGGGACCGGGCCGGAGTGTGAGATAGCTACATACATAAGAGACCTGTTCCTCGAAACGGTAGAGTTCCTGGACTCTGTCCTTGAGATGGTGTCAAACTGGGGCATGGTGTATTGACTGTTAAGATAGGTAGGAGTATAGATGATAAAGAGGTGGAGAGTGTGGCTGTGTGAATGAGCCTATATACGGTGAGCGCTTGTCCTGGCTAGAACAATCACCGTATAGAGTATTTCAGGGTAGGCGATTGATCTCAATTACCCGAAACGTGCGGTAACGTGCACTGACGTCACTTAACGGGACGCAACAAGAAACAAACTGAATCTGCCACACTCGTGCAATGCGCCGGTCAACATACCGGTGTTACCAATGGGGCAACTTACTCCGAATCTGGGGTCACCTGCACATTCAAAGGCTGCAAGTGGCAGGAAGCGTGTTCGAGCTCGTAATGGTGGCTCATGCGCAATGGAGTATAGCACCGAGTATCCGGCACGGAATCACTGATGTACACAGTCTGGAAGCAGTATTTGGAGTTCACTAGCCACGTCGCCCTTCACATTCGCCACTCGTGGTGTGTCTTGGCTGGATTGCGATCTACGATCAGACTTTTTCAGTTGAAACGTAACTCGTGCATGTACGTTGATCTTTGCGTGTCGAGTGTATTGGTAACATCGGAATATTGGGGACCTCTACTTGTCCTGGCACTGATCATAACTCCACTCAGCGAGGAGATCAAGCGCAAAGCGCGTCTGTGAGCAAGCAGCAGCGGAATCAAAAAGTTGGCAACCGTTGGCATCTTGAATCGTCTTTCAGCCCCTTCTATCAGCTGTATATCACCCAAAATGATCCCCACACGCATAGCACTAAGAGGTCTGACCCGCCACGCCCGTCGTCTGACTCCTCTACCACTTGTCGCTCCAGAAGCTTCAGCGTCCGCCTCGACTTCTTCGCAAAAGCCTAGGTCGAACATCGGTGAATACCTGGTCAACCGAAGTGCCGGTGGTGAATTGCCTGTCTACTCCGAGAATACGAGGGGCACTGTATGGAAGACAATAGTGAGGAAGATCGATGTAAGCTTTTTTAACCCCCACATGGAAGATAAGCTAATCGACAGGGCGATGTAATGGTTCGTAAATGAATTGCATTTGAACTTTGCTGATCTGCAGGGCTTAAGGGACGATCTCGCTACGTATATGAAGGAGATTCATATTGATCCATTACGCCCCGCACCAGCAGTCACCGTCAAACCAACGAATCTGAACTTGGTGATCAAGGGAAAATGGGTAGAGGAGGTCAAGGGTTTCCTAGAAGGACGTGGATTCTAGAGGAGAGAGAGGCTAAGTGGAAGCAAGAAATGTGCATCGTAATCCCAACCATCACATTATATACGTGTATGATTCCTAATGTACGCATTACCTTATTGCCCTAGTACATGACTGCCCTATCTACATGAGCAGTCCTTCTGACCGTTTCGAAAATCCTAAACAGACTCAGGACCATGTTCCCACCATACAACAGTAAAGTCATTAACGCCAGCGCTATCCCACCTTCTTGTCTCCTGCACGCCTCCCTAGCTAAACTTGATGTAGTGATGACATCAGGCAGGATGAGGCCAAGAGTACCGGATACGCCATAATCTTGTACATTCGAACTGCTTGCTCGCAAAACATCGAGGTCGTCCAAAAGCGCAGCATATTCCGATGATCTGCCTTCTTCCCACCAGGCTTTCTGAGGGACGCAGTTGAGTGGCGTATCGATCAGATCGTTGATTTGCAGCGTAAGGCCCGACGACCACAAGGCGACAAACAATAGATCGAGGCAGACCCAGAGCATTTTAGATCGTAGACCCCATAGACCGATTGGGCGACCAAAGTACTCGCGGTAGACGGCGATAAAGATGTGTATAATGGTGAGTGAAGAGTAGGCAATCACGAGCGTCGTAGAAGGTCCCATCAAACCAGGAAGCCGGAGGGCGAAAAGCTCTTTTCGTATCGTGACGGCCAGGCCGAGGGAACAGACGACGACTGCCAGATTGACGAATCGGATCCAAATCGTGACCCTAGCATCTAAAAACAGTTTACGTCGTAGACGCCGTCTCCAATCCATTCCGTCAGTCCGCTTGACTTTACTCTTGAAGTTCTCTTTGCCGTCCACTTTCTCATTCGTCGTCTCGGTCCTGTCCATCGTGAGATCCCCTTCTTCAGTTATTCGATGATGACCATGCCCATTGCCGTTGCCCCAATCGAATCCCTCCTCGACGACCCTGCCTTGCTTCCATGAGTCTGTCCGCATGTGTCCCCCTTTCTCGGCTTCGGTGAAACCCAGACCGGATGGGGTAGGTGGGGCCATCGCTTGACGATATCGGCGTTGCTTCTTGTGTTTGTATCGCCTTACAGGCGGTGTAGCAGGTGCCGAGGCCGAATCTGATCCATGATCCATGCGCGGCGTCATCGGTCCCGTAGCTCGAGGAGACAAGCCCATTGCACTAGTTGAGTGACTCATTGATCGTGTAGCCTGACCCATTGCCGTCGGCGACAGAGACATGGCACGAGGAGTCTGAGGTACTGACCCCTGTCGTTTGGCGTCTTTGGAAGACCGCCTCGAAGCTCCACTCGAATCCTTGGCAATTTCATCGTAATTCCCGTTCATGGCGTCTTGCCAACTTCCGGCATGTGGCCAACCGTGTGCGAAATGCTGAGTAACGTGATCGGGGAGATTGATCTTGAGTTTGGCCATCGTTTGTCTCCTGACATTCAGTCTTCTCATTGGTGTCGATGTTCCGGATTCTCCTGGAGTGTCGTCCAGCCGGACAGAATGTTGAGCGCGTTTGGTTTTCATTCGGATAGATTGTGAAGCGACCGCTTCTGTATCGGTCACACTGCCCGAATTACGTTTCATGAATGGCGGTCTGGGTATGGAGAGGAGCGAAGAATTGGAGATCACAGGGGGAATGGGTAGACTGGCGTGAAGAGGAATCGGTCGAGCGGGACCTTCAGCGGTAGAAGTGATCATCTCTATCGACTGGATGGGTTCATCGGGAACAGGCGAGCTTGGAGCCGAGTACCGCCTCTTCATTTTGATTCGAGTTGGTACTGCGCCCGAGCTCGACTCCTTTTTGGAACGTAGGAAAGCAGGTGTCGACATTCGCATATTGGCAGGTAATGTGGGTGGTCTCATCGGTTTAGGTGAACCCGTTAACCTCATGTTCTTGACCGATGAGCTTGGTGTCGGGTCATCCTTGTCCTGTTTCTTCTTGATTGAATTATCGGTCTTGTTTCCAGAAGATCTCTTGATCGGTTTCCTGACTTTGCTGATTCTCCCTTCTTTACCACTATCCTCCGGGCCAACCCCTATAGGTGTCCCAAGCCCGGCTACCTGACCCTGGCCTTCCTGATGTTTCTGCTTCAAACTCCTCAACTTCATCTTGTTCATCCCTCTCTGCGTAAATGTCCACCAGGGGGGCTCATCATCCGATCCATCTCCATCTTCATCTGTATCATCCCATGAAGACTCCGAAGTCGAATACCGTAATTTAGGTCTAGTACGACGTTCCCTCTTTCTATCCGTCGTCTGTAATGGATCCACAAGCGTCGAGTCGTTGGACGGACGAGCAGGCGATGGGGGTGTGGTGGGCTCGAATGCTGCTGATGCTATTTGTCAGTAATAGTCGTATGGCGAGCAATGGACATACGAGGTACTGTCCTAACTTTTCGCTGCGTCGAGGGACCGGCCTCTGCTGTCGCTATTGGTGGGGCAAGTCCAGCAGCATCGCCCTTGAGCCTCCTAGATCCAGATCGAGCGGACTCGCCGCTTCGTTCTCTTGTATGCGGTGCGGTACTCGACATGTTTTGCCTCCCGGCCAATTCACCGAGATCAATTAGAGTTGTTTATTGGCTCAATTTTCCATATATCTCGCCGTATTTTTGTTCCAGAACCGGATGTTTTGGTCGTGCTAATTCTTCTTCAGGTATATTATCGTTATCGTGATCGTGGTATATGTAAAGGTACAAGCAGGCAATGAGAATTATAAGACGCAAAGGAGGAATACGAATCCAGTGTAAATCGCTCAAACAAAGGCACAACGTCTCGCCAAGGAATGGGCGTGGCGATCTTGTACCGTTAAACTGGATTATGATTTAATTACATGCTTTATATTTTGGATGTACAAATAGTGGATAAGCTAGAGATCAATACAACCATATTACGGGCATGTACAAAGATGACGATAAGAAGGAATGGAGTATTAGACCTGGATAGCTGGCGGCTGATTCTGTTCTCGGTGTCGAGAGATTTTTTCTACACCAGCCGCTGTTGAAGTTGTCCTGCTTGTCAGCTTCACCATCATCAGATGTCGGGGAATACTGACCTGAGCTCCTCTTCTTCCTCGTCATCGTCGCTAAAGTCTCCATCATCCTCATCGTCGTCCTCGTCGCTGTCATCCGACGACTCGCCCCGTTTACGGCCTTCATCCTCATCATCCTCGTCAAAGACATCACGGTCCTCGCTCTTTTTACCCGCCATGATACCGATCGGATTCGTGCCCTTTTCTGAGGTTGGTGACATGGGTCCACCTAAGTTTCCAGGAGCACTGTCGTATGGCGTCAGATGCTCCGAGACTTGAATAATAGGTGGTGGGGGTAATTCAGAAGAGGGTACCGAAGGTGTGATTGGACCAGGATTCGCTTTCTGCGATTCGGACGAGTCTGATTCACCACCAGACTCGACATCAAGCGCACTCTCCCTAGCTTCCCGTTCTTGCTTCTCCCGCTCTTCCTGCTCACGCCTCATTTTACGTTTCCTGACCCAATCCATTCCGCTTCCATCGTCATCTTCGCCTAAAAGCGGCTTGCTGGGCTGATTACTACCCATTCCACCTCCATTCCGGCCATGTCCCCACTCTACGAATTCAGGTTCGTTCTTTTCACGCAACTTCTTTTCAGCCTGGGCAGCCTCGGATGCTCGTCGACTTCCGTATACTCGGCCGTTGAGTAGTTTGACTTGTTTTCCAGCGGGTGAAACGAGACCGGTGATCTCGGCAGAAGAGCCTCGGCGGTGGGTGGATGATTCGCGTGATGGAGCTTGGAGGGTACTCGCGGAGGGTGAGGTACCGAGCATCGTCTTTTTGCGCTCGGTCTCTGCAGTCCATCTGAACGGGGATCTATCGTCAGCTGTGCCCCGACGAGAGTTGACTTACGATCCAATAAAGCCTCCAGTACTGACACTCTTTTTCAATGGAGCACCATCCGCATACTCTGGGTCCTCATCGCCGATCAATCCCATGGTCAAGATCTTTTTTGTTCCCTTCCAACTACTTCCCCAATCCACACCCATTCCCATACTTTTACTCCACCTCCTCCCCCTCTTGTTGTGATAGTCGTCATCATCGTCGTCCTCTGATTCAAGGGCGTTATCGTACCCCTTGACGTCTTTTACCAAGACAGTCTGATGCTCCTGCTCTCCACTCCATGTTGGATCACCAGTTGATAGTGATCTTGGCCTGATCGGGTCGGGTAGTGGGGCGAACCGTATACGTTGCGAAGCCGAACTGATGTTTCCACCCATCGGCGTTGCTACATTCTGTTCAGGTATGCTGAACGATAGTCGTCTCTCTGTAGTGGGCGATGGACCTGCCGAGGGCAGGTCGATATTTGGAGAGGTTGGCGAGGAAAGGCGAAGTTGGACATCATCTGATTTGTTGATTAGGATCCCACCTCCACGCGGCAGAGAGCCAACCCCAAGGGGAGGAGATGGGAACGACGAGCCGTTCGCGGGAGATACGCCAAGAGACATGTGTGCGGTGTAGTTGTGATTTGAGGGGATCTAGTGGGGAAAGACCGTTGGATACTTGATTCGTTGATAGATATCTGCAGATGTGTCGATCCTGGATGACTGGAACTGAGTCGTTTCTTCAGATCAAATATGTCTCAATCGTCGTTGCACGTTTATGGAGGGACTGGGTGGTTGTCGATAAAATGGTCTACTCGCTGTCGTCGCAGTGGCGATGAGATGGTATGAACGATGAATATACCGCAGTTGTCCAGTGTGTGAAAGACCGGAGAACAGAGGCCGGGTAGAGTTGTAGAGCAAAATGAACCCCTTGTTTTCCCTGAGTCACGATATCGTGGCTTGAGACCGATGCTGTATGGGACTTGGATAGTTGAGACTACTGAGTGATGATACGATGATGGAGTTGCAGTATGCTATCAGTACAGCGCTGACATATATCGCTCAACGGTGATCGACGCCTTCCTGCTAAACCGCTCTTCTCGTCTATCCCTCAGATCTTGAACTCGGTTCTCCGAAATAAGCGTATGCGCCCTGAGCACACTGGCTCGGCGACGGGGGGCACCGATCTAATGTTGCTGTAAATAGCTCAATCACTCTGATGCCGAGACAGTCCTGATGTATTAGCACTCCTAAGTTCCGCTGTATCAATTGCATTAGCATGTTTATACATCTTAATCATCTACCAGCAAGTCATCTACGTCTCATCATTGCCCTCAGCTTTCCAACTCCCGGGGCATCCTCGCTCGAACCTTCTCATGCTCCTCTTCAGGGGTACCAGGTTGTCGATACAGTACCAGATACTGCAAGCAAAGTACAGCAGTCCATGCAATCATGAAATAGAAAGAAGGTGCGGCTGAGGTCGCCCAGTCGTTGATGTCTTTCACAAATGCCACCTGTACTGCCAGGCATACAGCACCAGCAGTCTGAGTGACAACCTGAGTCCAGGCTCCAGCGACACCAGCCATTTCAGGAGGGCAGTAACTGATAAAGTTGATACTGGTAATCAGTGCTAGCTCTCGATTCAAAGTAGACCACTGACCTGGAAGCAAAGTATGCGATCATTGCTCCCGCCGACCCGATGCTGAATGCCGGAAGACAGAACTTCCAATAGTTGTCACCAAGACCTCCGTTGGAGAAGATCAAGAGGATGTAGGCGCCGATGATTACTGCACCTTCAGGATACAGCGAGAGGCTCAGTGGTGAGGACTTACAAAGACTTCCGCTCCCGATCGTCAATCTTGGCTTTTCGACCAGAAATGGAATGAATCGGATGGCGAAACCAATAGTAACAGCAACGATACCCTGAGGTAACATGGAAACAGCTACTCGAGTAGCAGGCCACTTGCCAACCTCCTGGTAGTAGTTGGCATATTGAAGCTGACTCGTAGCCCAAAATGGGAAAGCGACCATGATTGCAAGAGTCGCAATGACCGCATTCGGGATCTTCCAAATGACGGGAGGTAACATCGCTCGATCACTGCGAACGAACGATTCCCAGGCGAAGAAAGCGAGTCCGAGAAGGATAGACAGGGTGATAGGGGCGATGAAGATGGGTTTATTCCATCCCCTGTTGGGACCTTCGGTTAGAGCGAGATTGAAGAGAGCCAGGGAAGACATGATGAGAAGCGCGCCCAATGGATCGAGCGCGAGCCACGAGAACTTAGTCTTGGTCGACTTGGGTTCAGCAGCCGGTAGAAGTAGGACAGCTATCACGGCCTGGGATCAGCTTCAGCCTGTATTTCCGACGTACGACTAAACCACAAGTGATGCTCATGACTCGGAAGAACCAGTTCCAGGAGAGGGCACCCGCGATGAGTCTGTGATTAGCGACTGGCCGGTGAGGAATCATCATTGATATGAACATGACTTACAAACCAACAACATTGCCCAATCCACTGGCCACGCTCAGTAGTGCGAGTTTTTGTTTCTGTTCTTTGGAATCGGGAAATGTGATGACAACGAGCCGACTTACCGTCAGCTCTTTATCATGGGTCTGTGATTGTGATCGGTCCACTCACTAGGCGGAGGGGATGATCAGTGCACCAAACAGCCCACTAATGCCTCGTAGAACAAAAAAGCCGTACTTGTTCTCGATGAAGGAGGTTACAAGGCATAGTGAGCCGAGGCCGGTCAAACCTAGGATGAATAGGATTCGAACTTTAAACATGTCTGCCAAGCGGCCGGCAACAAGTAGAAAAGCAGCAAAAGACAGTGCGTAGGCGTTGAGGACCCATACGCCCTGAGAAGGGGGTAAGTCGAGATCACGAGTGATTGGAGCGACAGCCATCCTGGCTCCTGAGATATTGCAGATATCGACAAAAGTAGCCTGCTGTTTAGCAAAGCCCAATATTATACGGATCACCTACCATGGCAAACAAAGCGAGGAGGACATGCTTCCTGATCGTCGACAGTGGGGCCTTGTTGGAGGTACTTGGCGCCTCAGCATGAGCGTCCGACCGGCTTGCTTCCAAGTCTTGGGTCTTGATGGGGTCTTGGAGCTTGTGAGGCTCGGTGGGATGAGTGGAAGCCGCCTCAGCGAGAGTCACTGAAGAGGATGTCGATTGAGGGTATCGCGAAGATGCCATGGTTATTCTGATCAGTAGGGATGTCAGTGATGAAGTGGGGAAGAAGAACTGTTGCGACGCTGAAGTCTCTTTCATGTACTGCATCACTCACTCCGAGGTATGAAAGGATAAAACTCGCACCAATGGAGCGTCAACCCCCCTACGTCCCCCTGGAGCAGCATCCCGATGACGATCCAACCTGCTGGTCCAGGATCAGGTGACGCCCACTCTATCAACGGATCGATGCAGCTCCATTGAGGTATCGTTTCATACATCTCAAGAGTCTTGGAGTTGAGAAAGCAAACGTTCCGCAAGTTTGGTTTCAGGATATGATCGCTGTGCTGGGCGGTAGGTCATCCTCCATGTTCCTTTGATAGTTGATGACGATTGTCTCGGAGATCAGTGACCGGTCAAGGGGCTTCGTTAGGATCCGTTGATCTTGATTCACTTGGCGACGGATCAGACAGGCAGATCATTCGCGTATACTAGCCTAGCTTGGTGTTGCAGATCAAGAGCAGTGAAAAATGGTGGTTAGACCTCTTGAACGACATTTGAGATCACGTGATGTCAAATCTCGTCCCGACCTCGACATTTCCTGCACCAAGACACTCAGCATGCCTTCTCAACCACATACATGACCGCCCTTGAGTGCCAAAGATCACGTAGCCTCGAACTGACCTATGCGTTGTAGGCAGCCCAAGTCAGCGAAAATCAGGTGCTGGTCTCAGCAACAAGTCCAGTCAGTAGAGATCGGGCGATGAAGCATAATCATGCGTTCATAGATACAGGGTTTACGTCAAAGTCCATAAGATACTAATCATAATAATATAACAAAGAAAGCGTTATAGCTAAGAATAGTTCTCGCGTCGTCACAATCTCACACTCCTCCTCCTTCAACTCATCAAAAACACCTCGACAACATCAACTGCTTAAAAAGCGGGGGCGGGGTTGGCGGTCTTGGAGTTGAAGACGTTGAGGTTGATGAAAGGACCAGCGAGGACATTGGTGTCGTCGGAGATCTTGGAAGCATCCTGCTCAGAGGTGAGGATGGCGTAAGAGATACCCTGGACCTGGGGGAAGCCCTGGACCTTGCCTCCCTGGATGGGGAAGGTGTTGGCAACTAGACCGGAGTAGACGGCAATGAACTTGCCCTCGACATCGACGGTGGAGGTGACGGTTCCGTCAGCAGCGATGGTGAGTGCTGGGAAGGCCTTGACGGGGAGTGCGGGGTTGGTGGAGGGGCATTCAGTGATGAAGGCAGCGGCGATGGAGTAAACGCTGTCGAAGGTGAGGGGGGTGTCCTCAGGTCCGGACCAAGCGGCGCCCTTCTGGACGGCGGATCCGAGCCAAGCCTGGTGTCGGGCCTCGGTGGTGAGGATGGATCCGGCAACGGTAACGTAGGCGGGGTCGGTGATGGAGGAAGCAGCACCTAGGTAGGCAGAGACACCAACGTTCTCGATGATGGTGGCCAAGGCAGTGAACGACTTGACGTCGGTGACTGGGAACTTGTAGGTACAAGGCTGGGTGGCAGCTGATCCGAGAGCACCAGAGAGGAGCGAGACGTGCTGGGCCTCGTGGCCGGCAATCTGGGAGATTCGTCCTCGGACCCAATCAGGGAAACCGGCGGCAGCGAAGTCCTGGGCAGAGAACTGCTCGAGGCTAAGAGTCAGAGAGAGTCGAGGTCAAGGTGAAGAAAACGTACTAGTGGGAGTAGAAGTAGTTCTCCAAGTGCTCGAGAGTCAAAGCGTAGTTGAGGATCTCACTGAAGGTCAGCTACTGTGGTCGCGTAACGAGACTAAGTACTTACACGTCGGTGATCTTGGAGGCGGTGGGGGCGGCGACGGCGGCGGAAGCGGCGAGGATGGTAGCGGCGGCGGTGAACTTCATCTTGACTGATTGGTTGTTGTTGGTAAACGAGTGTGG
>Ga0265780_10011232_pt1 | contig 10613 bp, 10 predicted proteins | sample P1T30metagenome_FD_192432 | JGI IMG/M metagenome (GOLD analysis project Ga0265780, IMG submission 192432) | Plant litter microbial communities from East Loma Ridge, Irvine, California - P1 T30 | ecosystem: Environmental > Terrestrial > Plant litter > Unclassified | place: USA: California... | reverse complement strand
CAAATTGACTGATATGATAACATGTTAACACGGATTATTGTTTTGGAACAGCTCTTGAGTATAATGTTATATCAAATTAAAAAATAAAAAAAATAATTAGGAGGAAAATAAAATGACACTAGTAAAATTTGCCAACGGACACAACAATGCTTTGAAGCCATGGTTTTCAGATGTATTTGATTCTTATTTTAACGATGCCTTTACATCTGACCGTTTTTCATCTAAAATACCGGCTGCTAATATTTCTGAAACAGAAAATAAATTTCATATTGAATTGGCTGCTCCCGGACTTAAAAAAGATAATTTCAAGATCAGCTTAGAAAAAAACGTATTAAAAATTTCAGCCGAAACAAAGTCGGAACAGGCTTCTGAGGGCAAAAAGTATAATCGGAAAGAATACAGTTACACTTCATTTGTAAGATCATTTACCTTGCCTGAAACAGCTGATCAGGGTAATATAGATGCAGAGTATACTGACGGAATATTAAAAATAAATGTAGGCAAAAAGGATGAAGCTAAGCTTCTCGCCAAAGAGATTGCCGTTAAGTAAGTTTTATCATAGGTTGTTGTTTAGTGAAGGGCATTGCTGTGAGGCAATGCCCTTTTGTTTGTATGCTGCTGATGGCCATTGTAAATCTTTTACTCGTATGAAGTGTTAAACATCTTATTAACGCCTGGCATCTTTTGAACGGGAAATCTTCTTATCGGCGATTTGGGCTTGCAAAATCGCTATCAGTTTGAAGCTTTCTGGTGCGAAGTTCGGTGGCCGGAGCGATTTACTGGCAGATATTGCCCTTGTAAGGCATCTCCGGAGTATAATTTCGGTCATCAATAAAGGCCCTGAAAACTTCTGAAGCTGATGCCGGTTTAAGATTAAGACATTTTAAAGATAAACGTATGGACAAGTTTGAATTAACTGTTGGCAGCCAGGTGTTCGAGGTTCAGCCCGGCATTCATCAGAACATGTTTACTATAACCAGCGGCCGGCAGTCGGCCCTGATCGGTAAAGGGGCAGATGGTACCTGGGAGTTACAGCTTCAGTCAGGAGAAGCAGCCGATCTGTCGGCCGCCCGTATCGGAGCTGCACTGGAAGAATACCTTAGCAGAAAGGCTATCTGACATGCCTCCGGCAGTTTTTTTTATCCCTGTCCTTTAATGTATAAGATTAGTTATTTTTAACAAGGAGCTTGATTTAGTGCATGCCGTTCAATCCAAGCTTTTAACGCCTAGTTCAGATATGAAAGAGATAAAAGATCAGTTCGGAGAAATTTCAAAGGAGTACGATAGTCAAAGGCCTTATCTGATTCCATGTTTTCATGATTTTTACACAGCATGTTATCCGCTTATCAAAAGGCGGGAAAAGGCGGCTACCATACTTGATCTTGGAGCGGGAACAGGATTGTTCTCTTATTTCATATATCTTATAAGGCCCGAGTTGAATTATACGCTGGGAGATTTTTCGCCGGAGATGCTGAGTGCCGCGAAAGAGCGGTTCAAGGGATTGAAGAACTTTCAGTTTATGGAACTGAATTTTGCCAGTGAGCCGCTTCCCGGAAAATTTGATATTATCATTTCTGCTTTGTCTATTCACCATCTGGAAGATGAGGATAAGAAAATGCTTTATAAGAATATTTTTGCCAGCCTGAATGAAGGGGGACTTTTTATTAATGCCGACCAGGTAAAAGGAAGAAGCCAGGGCTTTGATGACTTTTATAGACGTAGCTGGAAAGAGTCTGTTCTGGAATCCGGACTTGAAAAAAGTGCTATTGACAAAGCTTTTGAGAGAATCGGGCTGGATAAATTTGCATCGCTCGAAAGCCAGATCAGTATGCTTGAAGATGCTGGGTTCTCTGAGGCCGACTGCATTTATAAGAATATGAACTTTGCAGTTTTTGCAGGAACGAAAGATCCCTTGTTATAAAGGATCTTTCGTTTTTTTGTGTTTTATTGATAGGGATCGATCGTTTCTATACTTCCGTCTGCCCTATGTTTAAGCTCTGTAACTTTAATGTTTCTGAGATGGGTTTTGCCCGATAGTTCAGTATCGTGATAGAACAAATACCACTTGTTTTTGAATTCCACGATAGAATGATGGGTAGTCCAGCCTTGTACAGGGTTCAGGATCACACCCTGGTAGGTAAAGGGCCCATAAGGATTATCTCCGGTGGCATAAACGAGATAATGAGTATCACCTGTAGAATACGTTAAATAATACTTGCCATTATATTTATACATCCAGCAGCCTTCGAAGAACCTCCGGTTATTATCTTTTGCCAACAGCTCTTTTCCATCCTTGTCCAGAATTTTTATTTCCTTCACATCGCCGTCAAAATGCTGCATATCCTTGCTTAAACGTGCAATCTTAGGTCCAATTGCAACTTCGTCGCCACCCTGGTTCTGAGCATTCCCGTCGTATTTTCCGGTTCGCCATTTTTGAAGCTGTCCGCCCCAGATGCCGCCGAAGTACATATAAAAACTGCCGTCGCTGTCCTTGAAAACAGCCGGGTCAATGCTATGACTTCCTTCGATTGGCTGCGGCGCTGCTTTAAATGGTCCCTCGGGATTGCTGCTGGTGGCAACTCCAATGCGGAATATGTCTTTTTTATCTTTAAGCGGAAAGTATAAATAGTAAGTTCCGTTGTTAAAAGCTGCATCGGGAGCCCATAACTGCCTGCCGCCCCAGGGAATATCTTTCACCTCAAGTGCTACCCCGTGATCTTTGACTTCGCCTCCAATGCTGTCCATCGAAAAAATATGATAATCTTTCATCGCAAAATGGTCTCCGTTATCATTTTCGGGTATGCCAGCATCTATATCATGTGAGGGATAGATATAGATCTTTCCGTTAAAAACATGAGCTGAAGGATCGGCTGTATACATATCTGTTACAAGCGGTTTTGATATCGGCTTCTTTGCTGCAGGAGTTTTAGAAGTGCTGGCAGGGTTCTTAGAAGTGCCGGCAGGGTTCTGACAGCCCTGGCCAATAGCGGCCGAGGCCAGTAAAATAAGAATGGGTAATTTAAGTGTTTTATTCATGGTTAGCATTTATTGCAATCGGTTGCATAAATAAAGGGAAATTTTCTGGCTTAAATAAATTTATTTTTAATTAGCTTCCAGGAACACCTGCTGCAGTGGAATTCAAAGTATCTCCAGGCCAGAAAAAATTTAATCAGAGCTTAAAAATAAAGCCGCGCAAATACATTTAGCGTACGCCGAAGTGTATAGGCATTTACTTCTTCGATCATCTCACTGCGTGTATTAACGCGGTACGTGGTGTTTATCCTCGTTGAGGCATTTAGGCAATTCTGGATGGAAAAACCCGATTTTGCCCGTAATCTGGTGCCTAGTGGCAATACAAAACTGCCTGATAGATTGAGCTGGAAGAGATCTTCGAGCTGACTGCCATTCGGGTCGCTATAATTTATATAGAGGTTTCCCTTGTCATCGATCCCGGGGATCCTGGAAACTGGTTCTGTATAATACCTCCCTGTAAGCCAGAGTGCACCTATTGCAAGCTGCCATTTTTTATCGTCGTAAACGACACCGCTGCGTAATGCAAGCGGAGTTTCATAATTATTTTTGAACTTCGCGGGACTCAGGTCGCGAAAATAGTATTCGCTGCGGTTTAAATGGAAGTTAAGCCATCCGGTAATGTATCTCCATTGCTTCTGAGCTAAGAGCTCGAGCCCCTGTACCGTATAATTACCTGCAATATCCAGAGTTTCGAACTGATTCTGAAAGCCCTGACTCCGGCTGGAAATATGGTTAACTTTTTTAAGGAAAGGTTCGGCAGTAATCAGCCAGTTTGCCTTTTTAAATTGAATTTCGGCCGATAGCTGCTGGCTGGTTAACAGCGGAATATCCTTTCCCGCGGCCAGCTTCCATCGCCTTTTCTCGATGCCGAAGAAGTCTTGCTGTTGTTCAGTTTCCTGAAAGGCTGCCTGGCTTTTTGTTTCACCGGCTAAAGCCAGCTGCCATCCGTTTTGCCATTGATAGGAGACTACCAGTCTGGGTTCCGTCCGAAAGCGGCGCTGTGTCGCAAAATAATTTTGCCTGATACCTGCCGATAGGTTTAAGTTTTTGTATTGGCCGTTTAGCTGCATAGCTAAAGCATGGCTGGTCAATGATTCGCTACTTTCCTTTTTACCATCAGGGACAGACAAATGGTCTTTGTTTTGGATGGTAATAGCGTTTAAATAATAGTTTAAATCAATTGTATAACCTTGTTGCTGCTGTATCTGATGACTCAGCGATACGCCCTTATCTAATACTTCATTGCTTTGAGATGTGACCTGGTCATTCGCTATCTCAAAGTCTTCAGAGCGCAGCTCATACCTGGAAATATATGCCTGTAATACGCTTTTCTGCTTGCGGCTCCAATGCCGTTCATAAGCCAGGTCGCCGGCAACAGAACCCTGCTTTAGTGTGCTGGTTTCTGCCGTGCTGTCCGTTCCGCTGCTTTGGGTGATATCCAGGCTGTTTGCTATGTTGATGAAATCAGCCCTGATTGAAGATCTGTTGCCGATCTGATGATTGACCTGGGCGCTGAAATCATAAAAATAAAATGCTTCCTTGCTGTTATAGTCCAGACTTTGATCAGCAAAGAAGTTGGTTACCTTGGTGTTTTGAAACATGCGGTCGAAATAACGCCGGTAAGTAGGTGAGGGGGCTATATCGGTAAGAGAACGCCGGCCGCTTAGCTGCCAGTAAGTTTTTGACGATGTATTAAAAGCTGTATTGAAGTCTGCGTTGATGAGATTAAGGCCGACAGACCGTTCCTGGAACTGTCCTGCTTTTGGACGGCTATCAATCAGTATAGTGCCTGATACTGATTCTCCGTATGCTGCCGGACTGCCATTTTTGTAAACAGTTATAGTATGAGGAAGATTGGGATTAAAGGCGGATATAAGTCCGAAAAAGTGTCCTGTCTGGAATAACCGGATTCCGTTCCATAAAAAGAGATTCTGGTCGTGTGTACCTGCACGGACGCTGACATTAGAAACAGATTGATCTATACTTAAAATACCGGGCATCTGTTGTAATGTCTGCAGTACATCTGGCTCGGTAAGCCCCGGCAGAAGCCCGGCTCTGCGTGGTATAATATAGTAGCTGTTGTCTGCCCTCTTTTGTATTCCCCGCGTCAGGAAGTGAGTAACGGTGGCTGCCTTCAATGTTGTGATCTGTTTTTCAAGAAAAAAAACAGGGCAAGCTGTAATTTTTTTTCCAGCTGTAATAACAGGCCGCGTTTTATATCCCAGGTGCGAAAGGTAAAATGTGGCAGCGCCGGAAGTGTTCAATATAAAATAACCTTCTCCGTCTGTTTGTGTTTTTTCTCCTGTTTCTGTTCTTACGGAAACATAGGGCAGAGGTATATTAGTCGTGCTGTCTTTTACAAAGCCGCAGATGATAAGCTCCGGCTTTTCCTTTCCCTGGATAACAATATATCCCGGCGATACAAACCTGAAGATGAGGCCGGTTTGAGCATGCAGATTACCCAGCTTTTTCTGTAGCCCTTCTTTTTCTGAAGGTGTCGGGATCATAACTCCCTTAACGTCACTGTCAATGAAACTGAATCGTACTTCGTGCATTTTCTCCAGAACGGGCAGATAGCTTTCCAGTAAGACCATGCGGTTAGACTGTGCCAGACCACTATACCAGGAAAAAACAAGCAAGAAGCATGAAATAATAATTCTTAACAGCAAAATTATAGTAGAATTAGTTGATACTGACCATAAGCAACCTTCTGGTATTTCATCGAGAATACATCACTTATGATCTTTAATGACGTTTCCAGATTGTTTGCCGGTAAAGTGCCTGTAAATTTAGTGGAAGCAGGGAGTCGCGTAATGCTTATACGGATACCATAGGTTATTTCCAGTTCTTTTAACACCTCTTTGAGAGAGGCTGATTGGAATATCAGCTGATTTTGTGTCCATACAGGCTGTTTCAAAGATACCTTTCCGTCAACCCAATTGTCTTCCCTCACGAAGATCGACTGGCCGGGTGTTAATATTGTTTTCTTGTTAAGATGGCTTACTTCTACCCGACCTTCATAACAGATCACTTCCAGGCTCTTGTTATCAGACTTTACGTTAAATTTTGTTCCAAGTACCTGAATCGTCCCCATAGACGTGTTTACACTGAAAATCTTTCCTTTAGCCACCTGGAAATAAGCTTCTCCTTCAAGTTGAAGTGTTCTGCGAAGTGGCCACTGATGGCTATTAAAGCTCATCTTTGATCCTGCATTAAGTGTAGCCTCAGATGCATCCGGCAGATATATGTGGGACTGCCTTCCTTTCGCAGTATGGAATGTCCTGCTGCCCGACTGTAAATAGAGCAGGCTGGCTGTCAGCAGGAGCAATACGGCCGCTGCGGTTTGCAGCCATCTGTTTTGATAGAGCCGGCGCTGCTTTGGCATCTGTTTTTCAGATGCAAGGATATCCTCAAGTGATACACTGTCATCTGTATCGTCCGGTATCTCCAATGAGGCCGAATAACGCTTTATTTTCTCATATAGCTCATAATCCGGGTTTGCCTTCAGCTCTGCCAGTTCTTCTTCAGTCAGGTCATCGCTGAGCAGTTTCGCTAGTTTATTTTCTTGTTCCATGATGATCTTTATCAAAAAACTACTTAAAATTCGTTAGATCTTTTTTTAGCGCCACCATGGCGAGGTGTATCCTCTTTTCCACAGCTTTTATACTTATACCCAATATGCTTGCAATCTCAGCGTATTTGAGCTTATCTATCCTGTTCATCAGAAATGCCACCCTTTGTGTTTCATTCAGGTTGGAAATAGCCTTGACAAGCTTTTCTTTGAACTGTTTTTCTTCTAAGAGAAACTGAGGCGATTCATTGTTTTCGGTCTTATGCAGATTGCCCTGTTCATAAGTCAGGATAACTTTCTCATGCGCTTTCACTTTCAGCGCCTTATTATAAGCTACAGTATATACATAAGATCTGGCGCTGTCATAAGGCACGTGCTCACAATGCTGCCAGAGCAAAACGAAAGCTTCCTGGGCAATGTCTTTTGACTGGTCCTGATCGCCAAATCTATAAAATAAAAAATGGCGCAGATTTTTAACCTGTTCTTTAAAAAATCGTGTAAATACTTCCTCTCTGCAGAGAGAAGTAGAATCTAATGTGCACGTCTTCACTCGCTAAATATAAATGTAGTATCTCTAATAACCGTTGAACTTCGAAAAACCCTACCGTTCTTCAAAAAAATAAAAAAATAAAAAAGAAGGTAGGGTATAAGGGTAGACAGGGGTTATAGAGTCGTAAAACGTAAACAAAAACATATGAAAAGTAGATTTTTAGTTAGCGCAATGCTTCTGGTTATGGGTAGTTCTTTAGTATCGTGCGATAAAGATGATGATAAGCCTGTTACCAATGCCGAAACGACGACCGTGAGCAATCTGTTGAAAGAGGGTAACTGGACAATTACCAGTTTCAAAAAAGACGGAGTTGATCAGGCTTCTGTCGCGCAGGGTTATACATTTTCATTTACTGCCGGAAACGAGCTCCGCGCGGTAAAGGCCGCTGAAACAAGCACAGGGACCTGGTCCGTTACGGCAGACGATGATAATGCGGCGGAACTGGACTTGAATATCTTTTTCTCAAACCCCGGCGCACTGCGTATTTTAAATGATGACTGGGAGATTATCAACTATTCTGAAAACAGGATTGAAGTAGCAGACGATCTTGGCGAGAGGGACGAGGATCTGCTGGTCTTCGAAAAACAAACAGGTATTTAAGTACAACTTAGAACAGCATTCTCCGGGAAGTATTGACGGTCCCGGAGAATACCTGATGATTTATAAGGGCTGCCGCTTTTTGTAAATAACATTTTCAGACTGTTTGCTTAAGTGACGTATAGCTGAATCCAACACTTCACAAAGAGGCACAGGGTATGCAGCCGGATTTATTCCGCTTTGAAAAATTCGCCGAAGTGCCAAAGTACTCCTGATGGATCGTGAAGAAAACATTCCCGACCCCAGTGTTCTGTTCGGACGGCCTCAAGTTTCACAGTGTGGTATCTCGTCGGCAGATTCAGTGCCGAAAGCTCCATCCAGTATTGCTCAGCGTTATCAACCTCTAAAAAGATCATCGTATTGTCTATCCAGTCCTTTACATAGGCATCCTGTAAATAAAATGCGATGCTTCCGGCCTTAAAAACCGACATATTATGTGTCAGTACAGTTTCCTGAAAACCTAAGTCGCGGTAGAAACTCCGTGAGATCTCAAAATCTTTAGCACCTATAAATGGCCTTATAGATATTGCTTTATGTTCCATAGATGTGGTATTTGATCGGGTAGACCAAACTTACGTAATTGTTCTATATAAAACAGCAGTCATACCGTATGGGTTGCCGGTATCAAAACTATCCGTCGAATAGTTATAGGGGATATAAGCTCTTAATTCCTTATGAACTTACAGTCTATCTCAATCAAAACGCGGGCATGCAAGTTCCTTCATGCCATACCAGCCAGCCTTTCTAAAATTAATCCCGGCGAAAGAGACACCGGGATATTGGTTATTTCTTACTCAGATACATAATCTGCATTGGGGCAGTTTCTCCGGCTTTTTGCCTGCTTGCAGTCAATTCGGGCAGCGCAAAAAAAGCCTTTGCTTTGTCAACTGATTCCCATTCGCTGATTATGTAAACTGTAGACGGATCGTCTGCCAGCGTGCCCGCTTCAAAACTCAGTTCACCTGCATCCCGGCGAATTCGTCTGAATGCGTCGAAACTTGCTTTCCATTTAGAAAAATCAGCCACTTTATGGTACACGACAGTTTTTATAAGATTACCCTGTTTTACTTCCGCCAGTTTCCACTGTCCGTTTTCATTCACGAGTTTATTCATAAAACTTCCATTAGATGAAACTCTGTCGCCGGCCGTAGATACGCCGTATACGCTATATGTGCCCGAAGTTATTATACTTCCGTCAAATTGCGGCTGTGCATTGGCCATTTTTAAAGTAGCCGAAGCATTGGAGTTTTTAAAGGTTTCGGCATACTCGGCCTTTATATTGTCGGCGCCTTTTGTTGTTTTACCATCTGCGGTAATCCACTGACCGTCTGCAGTAAAAAAGGAGCCAATAGCAGAAGCATCTTCTTTATTGTAGGCATCCTGGAATTTCTGAACCAGCGCCCGTACATCTCTTGACGCTTGTTCCATTGCAAATACGGTCTTTATCTGGCTAAACTTCCATTTTCCGCCGTCTTTAACAATTATATTTTCAAATGTGCCTACAGTGGGATTGAGTTTAGCGTTTGATTTCCGGTCGAAATCGTAACCATCAAATGTGCCTGATATCTTTATTTTCCCATCGGCAAGTTTTTCCGTATTGGCTACTTTTAATGCGAAGTGAGTGCCGGCAGCTTCTCCAAAGTCGCGGATGTAATCAGCTTCATAGAAAGATTTATCTAATTTTTCCGACTTCCCATCACCGTATACCGCCGTTATTTCGTTGGCATACATATCCATCAATGCTGCTAAATCGCCTTTGTTATACTTTTCTTCATACGTTTTAGTAAAAGCAAGCGCATCTTTGTCAAGTTTTTGAGCTAGTACCTGGCTGTTGAATACTGTTACAAACAGGAGTGCCCCGAGGATGCAGTTTTGAGATGTTTTTTTCATTTGTTTATTGGTTTGATGAGGTAAATGTTGTCGGTTTCCGACTTGGCTATATCAGCCAGGTTTATACTCTAAACTAACAATCATTAAATTGTTTTTTTTGTATAAACGCGACAAAATGCAACTATATTTCGATCTTATCGGCTCAAATACAGGAAGATATGTTTGTTTTTGGGCAGCTTCAGTTATAGGAAACCGGTTACCTGCTCAGCAGGTAGTTAATAAAAGCGACATCCAGGGTTACCAGCTGGTTCGGCGAAACTTTAAGGTATTCTTTAAAATACCGCGCCATATGCGATTGGTCATAATAACCGGTCCGGTTAGAGAGTTCGTGCCAGGTAGTTTTTGGATTTTGCTCCAGATAATTCATCAAACATTTAAAGCGAAAAATACTTGAATAAATTTTCGGAGTTATACCGATTTTTAATTGAAAATGTCGTTCAATGCTTTTCCTGTGTACATAACAGCTTTTTTCAATTTCCTTTATCGAAACATTGCCGTTATTATGATGAATGAAATCCAGAACTCTCTTCAGGTCTGATGTATTATATGAAACCTGGTTCTGAGTGCTGAAAAAATCGTTCAGGATAGAGATGAGTGAAATATCATCTTCCGTTTGACCCAATTTGCTGACCAGATTCATCCCTTTTTCTGCACCCAGAAACTCCTTCAGGTCCACGGATGTATTGGTAAGCCTGCTCATGTCGCAGCCAAATAACTGGTACATCCCCAGGGGCCGAAAGAAAACCAATAGCGTTTTAATTTTACCGGTATGATATCCGGTCACTGTAGCGGTAACCTGCCCGGTGGCAGCAGCTTTATTGATGAGCAGGTCTTCGCCGTTCACTATGGCTGCCGATGTGCCGGTAGAAACCGGATGTTGAATAATAAAAGCGCTTATCCCTAGCGGCGGCGAAAGAAAGGTTTCAGTAATACCGTCGGCTACCTCCAGAATCCCATAAGAAAGTATATACT
>Ga0265780_10011230_pt1 | contig 10613 bp, 8 predicted proteins | sample P1T30metagenome_FD_192432 | JGI IMG/M metagenome (GOLD analysis project Ga0265780, IMG submission 192432) | Plant litter microbial communities from East Loma Ridge, Irvine, California - P1 T30 | ecosystem: Environmental > Terrestrial > Plant litter > Unclassified | place: USA: California... | reverse complement strand
AAGCTGTAGATATTGACAGGGACGGCCGCAGTCGAGCCGGTGCCCGTGGCCTGGTCCCGATACACGGCGCCGTTCACGCCCAGCGCCAGCTCGTGTTTGCGGCCAAAGGCGGCAAACGGTCCGGACGCATACATATCCGCCGTATCGACATGCATCACCGAGGTGCTCGCGCGGATGCGGCTGATCGACAGGCCGCCGCCCGTGACCGGGTTCAGGGCGCCGGTAAAGCTGTTGAAATTCGCGATATTGTTCAGCATCTTCTGCCACGAATAGCTGGCCTTGAGCTGCCACTCGCCGCCGAGCCGCTGGGTCAGGCCGGCGCTGTAGATGGTGTAGTCCCTGACCAGGCGATAGTCGGCGTCGCCCCAGAACGAAGACCGCGACAGGCTCGCGTCGCTGCCATCGGCTGCGAATGGCGCGCCAAAGTGGTTCAGGCCATCGTCCTGCTGGTACTGGACGCTGGCGCTGAGCGTCGTGCCAGGCGCCAGGTCGGCCTCGACGATGGCGTAGACCGCGTTGCGGTCGCGGTTCACGTAATCGGTGAACGAATCGTTTTCGTCATGCAGGGCCACCACTCGGCCACGCACGCGGCCAGACTCCGTCAGCCGCGTGGACACGTCGCCCACCACGCGGCGCGCATTCCACGACCCCAGCTGCACCTCGGCCTGGGCCTGGAAGCCGTCGGTGGGACGCTTGCGCACCGAGTTCACGGTGCCGCCGGGGGTGCCGGCGCCGCTCAGGAGGCCTGCCGCGCCCTGCAGCACTTCGATCCGGTCGACGAAGGCATTGTCGAATTTCGGCGAGCGGTTGCCGCTGTTGATGCCGGCCGGCGTGGCCAGGCCGTCGACCTGCGCCTGCAGGTTGAACCCGCGGCTGAAGTAGGTGCCGCCGGCCGTGCCCTGCTCTTGCGAAAAGATCCCGCTGACCGTCTTGAGCGCATCGTCGAGCGAAGTCAGGCCCGCATCGTCCAGTTGCTGGCGCGTGATGGTGGTGATGGTCTGCGGCGTTTCGCGCGCCGACAGCGTGAGCCTGGTCGCGGTGTTGTTGTAGCGGGCCTGGTAAGACCCCGACATTTCGGTCGTGCCATCACGCACGGCGGCGCCGACGATCGTCACTTCCTGCGGCGTCATGCCGGGCGCCGGATTGCCCGGCGTGGGCGGATTGACCGCCATGGGGGATGCGGGCGCGGCGACCGCCCGCAGCACGAAGATACCCTCTGCCCGCGCAACCGCTTCCAGCCCGGTGCCGGCCAGCAGCTCGCGCAAGCCGGCTGCCACGCCATAGCTGCCTTGCAGGCCGCGCACCTGCTTGCCGGCGACCAGCTCGGGCACGAAGGAGACAGTCACCTTGGCCTCGGCGGCGAAGCGCGACAGCGCAGGCTGCAGCGGGCCGGACGCGATGCTGTAGACCTGGGCCTGGGCGCTGGTTTGACCGGATTTGGCGGCAAACGCCTGCGGCAGTGGCGCGACGATGCAGGCAAGCGTCAGGCAGGCCTGGCCGACGGCGCGGGCAAGGGGTTTGCGCGCGGCGCGCGGCAGCTGGGTAGTGCGGAAAAACATGAAGGTCCTCTGTTGATGACGGTGTCGATACAGGCAATGACACGCCATCGGCGCAAAGCGGCCAGATTTTCGCAAAAAAATTTATGCGGGCACGATCGTGGCCAGGTAGCGCGTATGAAAACGAATGCTGACCGGCAGCGTCGCAGCCAGCGCGCGCAGTACGCGGTCGGTATCGTCGAGCTGGAAACTGCCCGAAATGCGCAGGTTGGCGACCGCCGGATCGCAGCGCAGCCAGCCGCGCCGATGGCGCGCCAGCTCGGCCGCGAATGCCGCCAGCGTCTGGTTATCGGCATGCAGGATGCCATCGACCCAATCGGCCCGGTGCCCTTCCAGCGTCTCGGTGTCGCCCAGGTCATCGGACGAAAAACGCAGCTGTTCGCTGGCCGCCACGATGCGTGCGGCGCCGTCGCGCGCCGCGACCTCGACCGCGCCGTCGAAGACCGCGACCTCGCTCCATGCCGGGCCGCATCGGACGCAAAAGCGCGTGCCGATCGCACGGATGAGCCCATCGGTCGTGCGGACACGGAAAGGCCGCGCCATCGCCCTGGCGTCGGGCGCCGTCTGGATCATCAGCTCACCTTCGTGCAGCAGCACCAGGCGCTGCGCGTCGTCGGCCACGATATCGAAGGCGGTGCCGGTATTCATGTGCACCCGGCTGCCGTCGGCCAGTTGCACGCTGCGCCGTTCACCGGTCGCGGTGCGGTATTGCGCCCGCCATGCTGCGACCGGCAAGTGCTGGTACGCCAATATGCCGGCCGGCGCCGCCGTCAGCAGCAGGGCCAGCGTCTTGACGGCCTGGCGGCGCTGGCGTTGGCGCTGGGCCGGCCGGCCCAGGGCGGCCTTGCCCAGTTCGGCCGGCATGACGGCGAATTTCTCGTTGAATCGCTGCGCGCGCTGCCAGGCCAGCTCGTGCTGGGCATCGCTGGCGCGCCATGCCAGGCAGGCGCGGTGGTCGGCGTCATCCGGTTCGGCGGCCGGATGCATGCGCATCAGCCACTGCGCGGCTTCACGCGCAACGCGGGGGTCGAGCGGCTCTTCCTGCGCGGCTGGCGTCACGCGTGCGGCGCCAGGCATCGTTCGTAGGCCAGCGCCATGTAGCGGCGCACGCTGCGGGCCCCGATTGCGTACTCCAGTGCGATCTCGTTATACGTCAGGCCGTCCAGTTGCGCCGCCAGGAAGACGGTGCGCGCCTTGTGCGGCAAGGCGTCGAGCAGCGCGTCGATCTCGTTGAGCGTCTCGAGAATGATCAGGCGGTGCTCGGGGGCCGGTGTGGCCGCTTCCGGCATCTGGCGCAAGGCGTCGGTATAGGCCTGCTCCAGCGACTGGCGCCGGTAGTGATTGCTGAGAACGCGCGTCGCGACCGTGGTCAGGTAGGCGCGCGGCTCGCGCAGTTGCGCCGCGGCGTCGTCCCGCCCCTTGAACGCGGTGACGATACGGATGAACGTGTCCTGCGCCAGGTCCGCAGCATTGTGCGCACAGCCGAGCTTCTTGCGCAGCCAGCCATGCAGCCAACCGTTGTGCTCGCTGTACAGCGCGGTGATGGGGTCGGTGGAACTGGAAACGCGCACAGCGGGGCTCCGGAAGTGCTGTCGGAAGAGAGACAAGTGAGTGGACAAGTCAGCTGACGGCAAGCAGCTTGCCAATAAACCCACTTGAGAATGATTCTCATTTTCACATTATTCGGAATGGCAGTCAATGACGTATTCACGCGTTATCATTCTTGATACCGCAACGACAAGGACCAATATGGGAAAACTGACCACCCACGTGCTCGACACCGCTCACGGCTGCCCCGGCGCCGGCGTCCGGGTCGAGCTGTACGCGATCGGCGCCGGCGGCCGCACGCTGCTCGACAGCGCGGTCACGAACGAGGATGGCCGCTGCAGCGCGCCCCTGCTGGAGGGGGCCGCGCTGCGGCCCGGCCAGTACGAGCTGGTATTCCACGCTGGCGACTACTACGCGGCGCGCGGCGTCGACCTGCCCTCGCCGCGCTTCCTTGACCGCATCGCGCTCGGCTTCGGCATCGCCGACCCTGCGCAGAACTACCACGTGCCCTTGGTGATGACGCCGTGGTCGTATTCGACCTACCGCGGCAGCTAGCCCACTTGCGGGCGTCGTTCATCATTGATCGGAAGTAAATTAAAAGTAAGATACCGGACAACACAACCGACGACCGAGGACACCGCCGCCATGCACCAGAGCACGCCCGCCCCCGACGACGAGATCGCCCGAAGCTGGCTCGGCCCCGTGCGCATCGGGATCGGCCTGGCCCAGGGCCTGCTGCTCTATCTGCTGTACACGGCGGCGCAAGACAAATCGTGGCCGGCCACCGTCCCCCTGCTGTTCGCGCCGCTGGTCATGCTCGGCCTGCTGCTGCCGGTGATCCTGATCAGCGCCCTGGGCCATATGGCGCGGCGCCAGTTGCTGCCCTGGGCGGTGGGCGCGGCCGCGCTGATCGCACTGCTGGCCGGCTACGACGTCTGGCGCCGCTTTGGCGTGCCGGGCTGGGACAGCGGCAAGCCATCCGGCGTGCAGACCGTCTGCCTGGCGGCCGGCTTCTTCATCGCCCATGCGCTGGTGCTGGCCGGCAGCCGCGAGCGGCGCCGCATCGCCTCGTACGCCACCTATTTCGAAGTCGCCTGGAAACTCAACCTGCAGATCCTGTTCTGCCTGCTGTTCGTGGGCGCCACCTGGCTGGTGCTGCAATTGGGCGCGGCCCTGTTCAACCTGGTCAAGCTCGATTTCCTGCAGAAGGCCATTGGCGAGTCCTGGTTCTTCATTCCGGTGACCGCCTTCGCCTTTTCGGTGGCGATGCACCTGACCGACGTCAAGCCCGCCATCGTGCGCGGCATCCGCAACCTGCTGCACGTGCTGCTGTCGTGGATCCTGCCGGTACTCACGCTGCTGGTGGGCGGCTTCCTGGCCAGCCTGCCTTTTACCGGTCTCGATCCGCTGTGGGCCACCCGCAGCGCCGCCGGCATGCTGCTCAGCGCGGCAGCCGCCTTCGTGGTGCTGATCAATGCCGCCTACCAGGACGGCGCCGAGCGGCCGGCGCGCGTGGTCGCGCTGTCGGCCCGCATCGCCAGCCTGCTGCTGGTGCCGCTGACCCTGCTCGCGGCCCATGCCCTGGCGCTGCGCGTGATCGACCACGGCTGGTCGGCCGACCGCGTCATCGCCACCGCCTGCCTGCTGGTGGCGGCCTGCTATGCCGGCGGCTATGCGGCCGCGGCGCTGCGGCGCGGCTGCCTGCGCACCCTGGCCGGGGTCAATATCGCCGCCGCCTTCGTGGTGCTGGGCGTGCTGCTGCTGTTGCTCTCGCCGGTGGCCGATCCGGGCCGGATTGCGGTCGGCAGCCAGATGGCGCGCCTGGCGGCCGGCCAGGTCAAGCTGCCGCAGCTCGACGTCGCCTACCTGTATCACCACGGCGCGCGCTATGGCCGCGCGGCGATCGCGCAACTGGAACAATCTGCCACCGGCACTGACGCGGGCTGGCTGCGGGTCGAGCTGGAGCGCTTGCGCCAGTCGCAGGAGCCCGGCATGCCGGCCCCGGTCCTGAAGCTGGCCGACAATCTGCGCGTGTGGCCGTCTGGCACTGCGCTGCCCGCCGGCGTCGCCGAGGTCGACTGGCCGCAGAGCAGCAGCCAGCCATCTCTACCCTACTGCCTGCTGCGCCAGGGCGCCATCTGCGACGCCTTCGTGATCGACCTCGGCGGCGATGCGCGACCTGAAGTGGTGCTGGTCGGCGCCGCCAGCCACGGCAGCGCCGTGCTGCGCCAGGGCAACGGCGGCGCCTGGGAATATGCCGGCCGCCTGCCGCCGGGCCTGGCCGACTGCGCGCCGCTGCTCGAGGCAATGCGGGCCGGCAAGCTCAAGGCGATTGCGCCGCCCATTGCCGACCTCGAGATCGACGGCCAGCGCATCGCGGTCAGCCCCCGCTTCGAGCAGTTCAGGTGCGGGACGACGCCCGAACCGGGCGAAGAGGACGCGCCGGACTGAGAAAAATCGCTATGCTTCGATGTCCGTAAGACATTGTTGGAGCGCGCAATATGACATTGCACATCGTCCATTTCATCGGCCCGATCAACCACAATTCCGCCTGCACGGTGCGCAACTGCTGCCTGGAAGCGCTACAGAAAGGCGCGACCGAGATCGCGCTGCACATATCGACCGAGGGCGGCAATATGACGGCCGGCTTCGCACTCTATTTCTTCCTGAAGTCCTTGCCGATTCCGCTCACCACCCACAATATCGGCAGCGTCGAATCGGTCGGCGTGGTGATCTTTTTGGCCGGCCAGAAGCGCTATGCCTGCCCCGGCACGCGCTTCCTGATCCATCCATTGCATTGGGGTTTCGGCAATCTGGTGGCAGCCGATCATGCACGCGTATCGGAGTGGCGCGAGTGCCTGGATTTCGATGCCGACCGCTACGCCAGCATCTTCCGCGAGGCCACGCGCGAGGCAGGCCATGAAACCGACATCCGGCCGCACCTGACCGGCCAGGCCCGCATCTATACCGCCGAGGAGGCGGTTGGCGCCGGGATCGTCCACCAGGCGGTGCAGGCCAGATTGCCGACGGCGGGTCCGACTTGTCATTGGTGGAACTAAAACTGACAACGCCATGTGTCAATAAAGCCACAAAACACGTCGTTACATCTCGGATTATCTCCAATTGTCATAAATTTGTTGCTGCGAAAATTCCCGTCTGGATAGAATAATTTCCAGCGCTCATGCCTGCTGCCCTTGCAAGCGCGTCTTCCCTAGCAGCTCACGTAACAGATTCAGTCATACCTTCGTAATGAACAAAAAGATTCTCGCCAGCCTGCTGGCGCTCCCCTTGGTCGTCCCTGCGATGGCCCAGGCGCAAGATAACGCCGTCAAGATCAGCGGTTTCGGCACCGCCGCCCTCACCTGGTCGGACGATGACCGTGCACAGTTCGGCCGCCCGAACCAGGCCAGCGGCGCCGCCGACAACTTCCGCACCGGCGTCGATTCCAACCTCGGCCTGCAAGCCGATTACACCGTCAACAACTGGCTGTCGCTGACCGCCCAGGGCCTGGTTCGCCAGGACGCCGAAGAGCACTACGGCGCCGAACTGAGCTGGGCGTTCGCCAAGTTCCGCATCTCGGACGACCTCAGCGTACGCGTCGGCCGCGTCGGCCTGCCGGTCTTCATGATCTCGGACTACCGCAACGTCGGCTACGCCAACACCATGCTGCGTCCGCCATCCGAGCTGTACTCGCAAGTGCCGTTCAACAGTGTCGACGGCGCCGACATCACCTGGCGCCACGACTACGGCAACACCACGATCACCTCGCAACTGGCGGCTGGCAAGATCAAGACCCCGGTCGGCAACTTCCACGTGCGCGGCAAGGACATCCTGGCGCTGAACGTCGTGGCCGAGAACGGCCCGTTCACCCTGCGCCTCGGCCACGCCCGCACCAAGATCACGGTGGACGACCTGGCAACGCTCAACACCCTGGTCGGTTCGCTGCGCGCAGCCGGCGCCGGCTACCGCCTGCCACAGCTGACCGACCTGGCCGGCCAGATCGAAGCCAAGGACGCCAAGGGCACCTTCAATTCGATCGGCCTGACCGCCGACTGGAACAACTTCGTTCTCCAGACCGAGTTCGCCAAACGCAAGACCGAGACCTATATCAACGACACCACTTCCTGGTACGTGATGGGCGGCTACCGCATCGGCAAATTCTTGCCGTACTACACGCGGTCTGAACTGAAGATCGACGGCACCATCAACAACACCGTGCCTGCCGCCTGCCCGGCCGGCTATCCCGCGGCCTGCACCCCGACCCTCCTGCAGCTGGGTGGCGCCGTGCGCCGCATCCCGGTATCGGGCGTGGGCCAGGGCGAGCAGACCACCGACACCATCGGCGTGCGCTGGGACTTCGCCAGCTCGATGGCGCTCAAGGTCCAGGTCGACCGTATCAAGCCAAGCGGAAATGGCCTGTTCATCAACGCACAGCCCGGCTTCTCCGGTCCCGTGACCGTGGGCGCGGTGGCCCTCGACTTCGTGTTCTGAGGGAGCGAGCATGAATAAATGGATTCTTGCCGCGTGCGCGGCAGCAGGCTTCGCCGCCATCCCGGCACTGGCCCAGGTGGTCGTGGTCGTCAATCCCAAGGCGCCCGAGACCTCCATGGTCAAGGAGCAGATCGCCCAGTTCTTCCTCGGCAAATCGACGGCCATGACGCCGATCGACCAGCCGGACGGCGCGCCGATCCGCGCGGATTTCTACAAGAAAGTGGCTGACAAGGACGCGGCCCAGGCCAAGGCCCTGTGGTCCAAGCTGGTGTTCACCGGCAAGGCCACGATGCCGAAGGAAGTCGCCGACAGCGCCGCCGTCAAGGCCGCCGTCGCCGCCAACCCGAAAGCGATCGGCTATATCGACAAGAGCGCGGTCGACGCGACCGTCAAGGTCGTCCACACCGCGCAATAAGCGCAATACAGGCAGCCGGCATTGCCGCGGCTGCCCGGTCGACCCGCCGCGGCAAGCGCCGTCCGGCGGGTCTCGCATATCCGGAAGAACACCATGAGCATCAAGCGCAGGATCTGGGCACTGCCCGTCATTTCCGCCATCATCTTCGGCCTCGGGGCCGGCGCCAGCGTGACGATCGCGAACGGTGCGCTGGCATCGATCACCACCACCGAGACCGTGGACTATCCGCTGCTGGATGCCGTCAAGGCCGTCACCCTCGACATCGCCGCCGTCACCGAAGGGCTGACCGATGCCGTCACCGAAGGCGACAAGGCGCGCATCGAGCAGGTCGGCGCACAGGCGGCCAAGGTGCGTGCCGACCTCGACAAGCTCGGCCAGATCCCCGGCCATGCGGTCACCGGCGAACGCCTCAAACAAGAATTCGACGCCTATTACGCGCCTGCCCTGTCGTCGGCCCGCATCATGCTCGAGATGGAACAGGGCGACCCGCAAGCGACGGTCGGCAAGATGCAGGCGGCGCTGGCGTCCCTGAACGCCGACCTGGCCAAGACCGTCGATGGCGCCCAGCGCCAGTTCGCGGCCGGCATTGCCGCCAGCCAGGATAGTGTACGCAACACGCTGGTGGCGATGGTCGCCAGCGCCCTGGCGGTGCTGTCCGCACTGGCGATCACGTCGTGGTTCGTGGTGCGCACCATCTGGCGCCAGCTGGGCGGCGAGCCGGCCTATGCGCGCGAGATCGCGCAGGCGGTGGCCGCCGGCGACCTTTCGATGGACATCCGGATCGAGTCCGGCGACAGTGACAGCCTGCTGGTCGCGCTGAACGAGATGCGCCTGCGCCTGGCGACGCTGGTGGCAGGCATCAAGAGCTCGGCGGACACGATCGCCAGCGCCAGCACCGAGATCGCGAGCGGCAACGCCGACCTGGCGCAGCGCACCGAATCGCAGGCCGCCAACCTGGACCGCACCACGCGCGCGATGGAAGCGCTGACCGGCGCGGTGCGGGAGAACGCCGCCAGCGCCGGCCAGGCCAACGCGCTGGTGGCCAGCGCCACCAGCATCGCCACCCGCGGCGGCGAGGTGGTGGGCAATGTGGTGGCAACGATGGGCGACATCGATGCGTCGTCAAAGAAGATCGTCGACATCATCGCGACCATCGATGGCATCGCATTCCAGACCAATATCCTGGCGCTGAACGCGGCGGTGGAAGCGGCGCGTGCCGGCGAACAGGGCCGCGGCTTCGCGGTGGTGGCGAGCGAAGTGCGCAACCTGGCCCAGCGCTCGGCGGCGGCGGCCCGGGAAATCAAGGAACTGATCGGCGACTCGGTGGCGAAGGTCGGCGCCGGCAGCGCGCTGGTGGGCGAAGCCGGGGCCACGATGGAACAGATCGTCGACTCGGTGCGCAAGGTGCAGCTCATCATGCGCGAGATCGCCGATGCCGGCGCGCGCCAGCACGCGGGCATCGAAGACATCGGCCGCGCGATCGGCAGCATCGACGAGATGACCCAGCAGAATGCGGCCCTGGTCGAGGAGGCATCGGCGGCGGCGGAATCGCTGACGGGCCAGACCGGACAACTGACCGAGGCGCTGGCGGTGTTCAGGCTGCAGGTTTCCGAACCGACCACGACCGTGAAAGCTTTACCAAGACTGTTTCATCGCGCTTAATGCCCCGCACGCGAAGCACCGCAATACCGGCCCATCCATTCCGGGCGATCCTGCCCGGAATGCCAATTCGTCCACGTGGTACGGACGCATCTGCCACGCACCAAATCCTTTACAAAGTTAGTGCCTGTAGGCATGATCCCTTGGGTCCGCCGGCTTGCCGGCGCCCTTGTCGCTTCCCTTGAGGTTCCCACACACGGCGCATATGGCAGCAGTCCTCCCCAACACGACCACCGGCACCCAATTGTCGGGCCTGGCACGCGCACTGGTGCAGGCCAATCGCCTGAGCGCCGCGCAGGCGGACATGTTGCACAAGAAAGCCATCCAGGAAAAGACCGCCTTCATCGACGCCGTGCTCGCCAGCGGCGCAATCGAGCCGCGCGCCCTGGCCGCGTTCTGCGCCGAGACCTTCGGTTATCCGCTGTTCGACCTGTCGGCCTTCGCGCCCGAGTTCCTGCCCACCAGCGCCATCGACGCCAGGCTGATGCAGGCCCAGCGCGTGATCGCGCTGGCCAAGCGCGGCAACAAGCTGTCGGTCGCGCTGTCCGACCCGACCAATACCCAGGCCCTGGACCAGATCAAGTTCCAGAGCGAGGCGACGGTCGAGCCGGTGATCGTGCCGCACGACGCGCTGCTGAACCTGCTGGCGGCGATCGCCAAGGGCGCCGAACAGGATTTGAGCGAACTGGCCGGCGACGACGCCGAGATCGAATTCGCCGAAGAAGACAAGCAATCGGCAACGCCGACCGAGGCCGCCAGCGACGTCGAGGATGCGCCGATCGTGCGCTTCCTGAACAAGATCCTGATGGACGCGGTCCAGATGGGCGCGTCGGACATCCACTTCGAGCCCTACGAAAAGTATTACCGGATCCGCCTGCGGGTCGACGGCGTGCTGCGCGACCACGCGTCGCCGCCGCTGTCGATCCGCGAAAAGCTGGTGTCGC
>Ga0265780_10011229_pt1 | contig 10613 bp, 7 predicted proteins | sample P1T30metagenome_FD_192432 | JGI IMG/M metagenome (GOLD analysis project Ga0265780, IMG submission 192432) | Plant litter microbial communities from East Loma Ridge, Irvine, California - P1 T30 | ecosystem: Environmental > Terrestrial > Plant litter > Unclassified | place: USA: California... | reverse complement strand
TTGTCGTATTTCAGCCGCAAAAGCCTCCGTTCAATCAATATGCCGTCCCACCCAACAGGAAGCAAATGAGAGCTGACTCCAATTGCAACGTGCGACGGTGCCTGGATCCGAAGGCGTCTTCTATCATGATCTGCACCCCGCAATCGATAACATTATTCATGCTACCCGGTTACGCGGAAAGTGAGTTAGTGCTAATTTTGGTCTCACGTCACGGTTTCGCGCTTGCTCCCTAGCATGAGCTTAGACATCCAAACATCATTGCGCAATTACCGGACTTTTGACCGAAATAAAACGTCGCCCCGTCTGACGACACTGTTGGTTTGTCTTAGGTAGTGGCTGGAGGGTACTTCCTTATACGAAAAATGCAGCATCATCACATAGCGGAACGCGCATGCCTAGGACGAACCGCCAAGAGCTTGGATGGCAGCTGTGAACTCGTGTTCGCCAGAACACAAAGTTTGGTGGCTTCGGAAGGCGTCGTCTGGTCTCCTGAGGCCACTCTGCGACTCTGACATGTCTTATAGGCTTCCTTGGCGATGAGTGTAAGATGACTACGCTGGTAGGTGAGACCAAGTATGCTTTCAGGGCGTCCAACGTGCTTTCCGAATATATATCCGGTCCGGTCGCTACCTGCTAGACATTCAACCTCCAAGGCATCGTCCGGTACCACCGCATTCTTATTGCTTAGTGGTCTTCTTCTTGTTGACGATGAAGCTTCTCTTCTTTCTTCTTCCTCTTTTCGGCAGCGCCCTTGGGCGTGCGCTGGAGTCACCGCCAGACAGCTGTGTAGCAACATGCCCACCACCTAACTGCTCCGCCGATACTGCATTGGTATGCAACCTTTTGTTGAACTAGATTATGCCACTTGTTAACGAAAACTGTCACAGGAAGCATGCGTGTGCCTCAACCAGCGAGAGTACGATTGTAAGGCGAGATGCCCCGAATACGAGCCCCGTATTCTGGTAAGCTAGGATCTCACCCAAAGACATCACAATACTCATTACAGATTTAGCACTGCCCTAGGTTGCCAGCACCGACATCCACGACCGTCAGCGCGCCAGGGCCCACACCTACCGAGTGCGTATGTGAGGAAGTCTTCTGCATCCTGTCATTCCCTGAAGGTTGCTACTGCCAAAACGATGCGAAGAAGGCGTGCTTCGAGAAGTGCGGTGGAGAGGAGCCGACGTACCAGGACTGCAGTATTCCAATTGACACTGTCGAAGCTCGCGCCCCGGAGCCGGCGCCCGTTCCAGAGCCTGTACCTGCGCCAGTCCCAGCACCCCAAGATGAAACCTGTGTCTGCGAAGAAGTCTTTTGCATCTTATCCTGGCCTGCGGGCTGCTACTGCCGCAACGACGCGAAAAAAGCGTGTTTCGAGAAGTGCGGTGGTGAAGAGCCAACCTACGACGACTGCAGTGTCGACATCATAAGCCCCCAGCCCGCACCAACACCAACGCCAGTGCCATTGCCAGAACCTATTTGCGTATGCGAGGACGTGGTTTGCATCCAATCTATACCCGAAAGCTGTCTTTGCCGTAATGCCGCGGACAAGGCCTGCTTCGAGAAGTGTGGTGGGGAAGAGCCGACCTACCAGGACTGTGGCGTTGATCTCACACCTCGTGCCGCAGAGCCCGTACCGGAACCAGTACCAGAGCCACAAGATCAAGTCTGTATCTGGTGCCCGGAAGCCGATTGCACTCTAGCTTTCCCTGAGGGCTGCTACTGTCGCAACGACAACGCGAGAAAATGCTTCGAGGAATGCGGTGGTCCAGAGCCGATTTACGAGGACTGCAGTATCGATATCGCACCTCGTGCTCCAGAGCCCGTGCCGGAACCAGTACCCGAGGCACAGTCCGAGGTTTGCACTTGTGAGCCCGTCTTCTGCATTCAATCTTGGCCTGAATCTTGCTGGTGCGCCTACGATGCAGCGGCAGCATGTGCCGAGAAATGTGGTAACCCCGTGCCTGTCGACACCTGCCCACCTCGCCCCATCGAAGCTCGAGAAGCAGAACCAGAGCCGGTCCCGGAACCCGTAGCTGAGCCACAAGAAGAGACATGCGAATGCGAGCCCGTATCTTGCATCGCATTATGGCCCCAGTCTTGCTGGTGTTTCTACAACGCGGAAGTGAGGTGCGCCGCAAAGTGTGGCAAGCCCGCACCACCTCCCTCGACCTGCCCTCCAATCCCCGTCGAGGCTCGTGTAGCAGAGCCAGAGCCTGCTCCTGCGCCCATTCCTCCTCCCCCTCCTCCTCCAGAGTGCGAATGCCCTCTGGTCAACTGCATCTCGACACAGCCTGAGCTATGTGAATGCCTGAATGCTTCTGCACAGAGATGCTATGAGCTTTGTGGTGGAGAGAAGCCCGTACCCCAAGTAAGCCAACTTGCTACTAAAAAGTCTGAATCAATCTAACAATACAACAGGTCTGCCTACCAGACGCCAGCACAACATTCTCAACCAGCATCATACCCATTCCTACCCCCGTCAATCCTCGCCAAGCTACCCCCACCAACCAGATCTGTGGCGGCGGTCGCGCAAGTCCTCTTCAAGAGTGTCCCGCAGGCCAGACTTGCATCACTGACCCTTTCACGCCTGGCTCTTGCGGTCCTGCTTGCGATATGCTGGGTATATGTGTCAGCGAGAAGCTGTGTGGTGGTTTTGCGGGCTTTGAGTGTGATTTCCCAGGCCAGATCTGTGTTGATGACCCGAGGGACGACTGTGATCCGTTGAATGGCGGGTCCGACTGTGGTGGACTGTGTGCTTGGCCGCAGTGAGTTTCTGAGATGGGCGGTTGGTGAGAAGGACTTTGGGAATGAAGAGCGTGTATGTCAGAGGTGGTAGATATGTTGTCATTCTTTACGACATTCTTTGATTGATATTAGCGACGGGTTCCATTCTTTTACCAAAATTGCAATCGTTTGATCTCGCCAGACTTCTCCGCTGATTTGTCTTTGAATCCTTTTTTTCCCCTTTTCCTCCACTTTTAGTAGACCATGTATGCGAACTGGAATCCGCATTACATCCCAAGACTCTTGTTCATCTTGTTCCCCGCCTTGACAAACATCGTCATCAATACCGCCACACTAGCTGCCCACGTCCCACTCCTCAGGTAGCTCGTCTTGTTCTTCTCAACCTTCACATACAGGAAACTGTATATGACGCGTAGACCGATATACGACGCTACCATGGTGTTCATCGTTGCTGTTTGGTTTCATCGTCAGCATGCATTTCCCATCCACTCAATAGTACACAAACGTCCATCCATCCCTCCCGAGCTCATCGATTACAAAGCCTCACCAACGACTCATTCATAGCATTAAAAAAGACTTACCAACATCCAACCCCACCGCATTCCCCGCCAACACCGCCCCAATGAAAAACGGCGCGTTCTCCATACTATTCTGATGACAAGCTTCTGCGCGCTCGGCTTTGGCGTAGATAGCATCGGGAGTGCATTTTCGATAGTGTTCTAGTGTTGAGGCGCCGCGTGGGTTTGTGTTGTTGCGTTGACCGTTTGTGGCGGCTTTGAAGAGACCTTGCTAGAGGAGAGATGTCAGTGGAGATGTAGGGTAGGGAAGGGGAGAGGTCATGTACAGAGTACGCATGTGGGTAGAGAGCTATAATCCAGTATACGGGGATGGCGTGGAGGGAGTAGTTTGCCGGCATGATTGGTTGTGTAAATTTTCTCAATGACAAGTTTGTTCTTTGTGGAGTTCAGCGAATTACTCGTTCTTGATGCGCGGAAACGATGAGTCTCTTATGTGTTCCAGATTTCCTTGATGTTTAGTCGTGTTGGTAGGTTGTTGGGTAGCCCCATACGCGCATTGACGCTTATGTGCTGCTGGTATGAGTAATCACAGGAAAGCGCTGGCAGTAGCAGACTATCTCGCAAGACTAGCCACGATGATGGTCGGATCGTCGCGAAATGTAGACGTTCTTTCGGCCGAAAACTTGTTTCGTCGGATCGTTGATCCATTACACACAACTCGGTATGGAGAAATAGTTGCGATTCCCACGCTGTCGAAATCATTCTCAACAACTCTACACTTGTATTACTGATACATCGACAACCAACACATATGCGTCCGCTATATACACTCAAGCCCACAACACCATCTACAACACAATCTTATCCGCCATCCCCGCCCCACCCATCCACTCAATATAACTCTCAATACTCTTCTGCATCGCATCCGTCGCCTTCTCAATCAACCCCGTGATCGGCGTTAGGCCCGCCTGCTCCTTCATAACATCGATGAAATCATTATTAAACGCATCATTAATATTGACCTTCGCAACACCACACTCAATACATTCTTTGAGCAGCTTCTCCTGGAACCACTCTTTACCCGCACCATGCAGAACGAGAGCAACGCGATCCCCAACTTTGCTGTGTACGTTGCGCAGACGGGGGTAATCGAGTTGAGGACCTTTAGGACCGTATTTGCCGTGTACGTTCCCGAAGGCGGGGGCTAGCCAGTTGATTCCTGTTGCGACGAATTCTTCTGCTTGTTCGGGAGTGGTGAGAATGGCTTCTAGACCCATTTCACTCAGGTCGCCGACACCGTCTTCGCCGCCGTCGATACGGCCTGGTTCGGCTTCTGTAATAATACCGCGCTCATTGCAGTACTTGACCAACTCCGCCGTCTTTTCCAGATTATCGTCAAAATGGCTCATGTCGACCATGATGCCGTCGAAGCCGTTCTTGAAGTTCGCTGCTTTCTTCACGATTTCTGGTGTTTGCGCGTGGTCCATGTGCAGGGCGACGGGGACGCTGGCGTTGTCGGCGGCTTCGCGGGCGGCGTGCAGGAGGATGCCGTCGGCGTAGTTGATGGCCCAGGGGAAGAGTTGGATGATTAGTGGTGCGCGCTTTGCTTCTGCTGCGCGGACCGAGGCGAGGATGCCTTCAACGTTGTAGCAGCATGTTGCGCAGATGGCGTATTTGTTTGCGGCGGCGTGGGCGACGAGCTTGACGGCTTTGTTTTGGGAGAGGTCGGGGGCCATGGCGATGGTTGTGTAGATGCTTTCAAGGGTATATTTGATATGATGATTTCAGGTACAAGGTAGAAGAGGAAAGGAAGAGAAGCGTGATATGAGCGATGATGCAACTTCCCCTCGTCGTTCCGGTTGCATTTCCGACATTCCGATGTCTTCTCTTATGGTGGGGCTGTCGGCAACTGCTGGATAGCCTCAGCGGCGGAAACACCGATATTCGGGTCATCTGCCGGCTAATTGCAGCACTTGCTGTTAAGCATTGGTACCCGCGGAATGCCTAGTCGGGCATTACTTGCCGCGGTCTTTGCTTTACCCCAGATTTACCCAATAATTGTGACCTTAGAACTTCCACTCGATCCTCATCACCTAGATATCTATGGAATAGAAGGAGACATCCGAGATCTCAGGATCGTGAGAACAATCGACGCATATTTGCTTAGAGTCGCGAAGTTCTAACATCATAGAAGACAATATCGGGGACACTTCGGATAGAACCCCTCCTAGACGATCGTGTGCGAAACCGCATGCCATTTTACGCACCGGCACTTCCACTAGAATTTACCTCGCTGACTATGAAGTTCGTCCAGCTAGCAGATACTGTTCCCGTCAGATGGGCATGTTTCCTCTCTACACTTGTTAGAGTTATTGCCTATCCTCGTCCACACCACGACTGCCTCGCACAGACTGCACGATGATAGAAAACTTTACTTGAAGTTCCACGCTTAATTTCCGTGATGTATGGGCTTCTAATGTACAATCGTAATCATGAAAAGTCCAGCCCAAGCCGATTGACGGCCATGTACCCAAAAGGCTTTGATCCCTAGAACCTTGAACTCCAGCTTCAGCCCAAGATCCGCCGAAGCAAATGCAAAGAAGCACTACTCATCTGAGTGCCTAGATAGAAGAATATGGCATTCGCAATGGCCAGAAAGTGATAACCCTCAGGTGCATATCAGATAAACCACCCACGCCCGAGACTATGGCATGTGCCTGGCTGTCTGAACCAACGCCGCCCATAATAAGATCCCATGGTATCGAGCCGCTCATAACGCCCGGAACTCCACACATGCTAACAAGGAAATATCCGAAGTTTCCATCATAACCGTACAAATGCCGCTGAAATCGTCGAAGAAAGGAAGTAGGTGGACTGTGTCTGCGAACAACGCGAGTGAACCGCAATAGTAGCGCGCTGTGATGAACTACACAGACACGTTAGTATCCCATCTCGCAAGTAGCATAAAAGCTATATAGAGGTCCGGTTCACAAGAGGTTCGGCGATGTTCGACATCAGTCCTATAGTACACTATCGGTAGAAGAGCAAAGCAGATAGAATAGTTCAGCGGATGACGCCCCAACTATCCATGCTGCTAAGACCTCCAGTGCGCTCCTTCTTCTTGAACGCATTCCAGAAGCGAAGCGTCTCATCACCAGCACCAGTGACGATGACCTGACCATCCGGGCTCATGGCCAAGTAGAGTACACGGTAGGTGTGGCCCGTTAACGAGACGACTTGCTGCATGCTGGGGTACTTCCAGACAATGATCTGGTTCTGACTGTAACCGTGCGTGGATACGATCTCGTTGCTGTTCTTTGACCATGCTAGGTTGCACACTTGGCTACCAGTATCAAGACTGTTGATGAGATTTGCTGGTGCCGTAGGCGATAGAGGGACGTTGGCAGTGGTTGCAGCTGACGCAGCCGCCGATGCGGAGGCGAGTGCTGAAGCTGACGGGCCGCTGGAGCTGACGAGGGTGTTCCAGAACTTGATAGTTCGGTCTGCTGTACCGCCGCCGCTAGCGAGAAGACCACGCTGATGTGGGCTCCAAGCAATGGCCTTGACAGCGGCTTGATGCTCACTCCACTTAAAGGTAGGCTCGGCGTTGAGCTTGTCCCAGACCATGAGCTTGTTGTCGTTGCCTCCGGATGCGAGTTGTTGATCTTCCTGATTCCACTTGAGGCCGCAGACTTCTTGCTTATGGCCAACAAGCTTGCGCAACCATTGCTCTGGCTGACGCACGTCTCGGTGGTAGATTGTACGGTCTCGCGACCCTGAGGTGAGGATGTGTTCGTTCCATGCAAGGGCGCCGACCCTAGCTGTGTGCCCTGTCATGGTGCGAAGACGGCGCTGAGTCTGCGCATCCCAGATTTGTACTTGGCCTCGGTTGGTTCCGACCGCAATGTGAGAGCCCTGCTGGAGATTAGTACGTGCGGCATATGATCTAGATGGCAGAACTTACGCGCTGTATCCAGTTGACACTTGTAACTGAATCATCGCCAAGTTCACAGAGCTTGGTAACGCGACCGCTACTCGAGTTCCACATGTAAACACATGATCCAAGTCCTACTCCTAGGGTATTTTGGCTGCCCCAGTCCACGAGGTTGAGGTAGAAGTCATCTGCAAGATCCGGCGCATCCAGAACCTTGTATGGTACCTTGGAGACGGCGCGGGCCTGACGTTGTGGGCTAAGAAGCATGCGCTGACTGCTGTATTTGATTGGAGATAGGCTGTAGAGATCTGAACGAGCGTTGAGGTTGAGAATCCCATGTCGACTTGATGGTGTCCTTGACGGAGTTGGCTGGCCCGAGTAGGAGAACAGGTTCTTGTGCGGGGTTGATGGGGTTCCTGAAGGCGGCGGTAACGTCGCTGTGGTTCTGGCTGGAGGGGTGTGCGAGCGTCCTGCCCCTCGCATGTTCGCACTATCTGTCGGCGACAGACTCTGAGGAAAGGCTTGGGGCACGGAGCCCTCGAACATCTCTTGTCGGAGAACGGCGGAGTAGGTGCGGTTGGCTTCTTCGGCTATGGCGGGTTAGTGACTGTATAGCAGAGGACTGCGAGTGCTTACTCTTCTGGAAGTGTAGCTCGTGGTGCGGAGTGCGCCTCGCTTTGGACGGAGTTGCTGGTGAGGCTTCATCGTGGAGCAGATTGTAGCTTGCCTGGAGGTCTTGACCTGCGCGATTTGGGATGAATCTGAGGAGACGTCAGTACAGACAATCCAGTGCGACTAGACTGTTGCAATCTCACCTGTCGCCATATATGCGCGGGCGCTTTCGGCTTGGGCTTGCTGTTGGTGTCCGCTCCCTAACTCGGCCAGCCTGTTCGATATGGCCAAGCGCTTTCGTTAACGCCGCTGCATCTATAGGTTCTGAGCCCCGATCGAGTGGGTTGGAGGGGAAGATCTGGTTGCGCTTGTGCGAGGCAGTAGGCGGTGTCTTTGACTCGGGCGGCGATATCAGTGTCGGGGTTGCGACGCCCTCTTCGGTCTGCGCATGCGCCGCAGCGGTCTCCCCGGGGTCGTCTCGCGCCATCGAGATGGATGCGCCTGGTTATGGGTTTGTTGTTATGTAGACCGGTGCACTGTGCGAAGTGAAGTAACAGAGTCGTGGCGGGGTGAGGGTAATCGAAGATCGCGAGTGGCGGGTGTATTGCAGCTGACAGAACAATGGTTGCCTGAAACGAAGGTGAAGGCGGGAACAATGAGGTGAGTCGCGCGGTGACGTGGAGTCGTGGTATTGTGATGATTGATAGCCCCTAAGTCGTTTGCCCTCCTCTTAACCAATGACAGGTCGTCGCGGCGCACAATAGTGCAGACAATAGGTATGCTTTTTATTCAATTTCGCAGCGCATCGAATTGCGGTAGACGTGGGTATTGTCGGCGTGGTGTTGGCGGTGGGCGCGCAACGGGCGGGGTGGGCGGCGGTGACCTTGTTGTGGTTGCGGGTCGGAGCTTGTATGCTAGACAGGCGCAGGGTGCTGGGGGAGCAACGAGAGACACGGCGGGCGCTGTAAGGAGAGACAATAGTAATGGGCTAATCCTGGGCCAGCTAGGCTATGTAATGTGAAAGCGAAGATGGGGATGGAGATGTCGTCTGAACAGAGCAGCAGGCGAGGTGAGGGTGGCCGCTGCGATGCGCCAGGGCAAGAGCCGTCACGTCGTCGCTGCCATATCCGCATGTTTTGATGTTCGTACCTTCCACCACGACGCGTTCCTTGGGGTCCTCTCATCCAATCAGCGTCGCGCAGGGCCGCCGAGTGGAGTCTAGCGCTAACCTCCGACGTGCCCTCCATCGCCTCTCAATCGATACCCCACACCGCCCGCGGCCAGCTTGTAGACGTCGTGTCCAATCCTTGATGCTGCCATCATCCAAGCTGCGCATTACACTACTGCACCTCGCACCGACAACACCCCTTGTTGTATCACATCCCAAGTTTATACTATCGCGTGTACGAACCATGGCGACCAAACCCTCCCTCAAAGCTGCCGAGGACTTCCTTTCTTTTGTCAATGCCTCGCCCACACGTACGTCGCGTGCTGTCGTTACCTGAGTAGACACTGATTGTAGATAGCATTTCACGCTGTCAAGTCAGCAAAGGAAAGATTAGAGAAGGCAGGCTTCAAGCAGATCAAGGTACGCAACTATGCAGTCTAAGTGTCGACAGTGGGGTATCATGATCCCGTTCATGTATTTGGTGGTAGAGGCAGATAGTAACAATAACCAGGAGCGCGACTCATGGGCACCCACCCTGCATCCCGGAGGCAAATACTACCTCACCCGTAACACATCCTCCATCGTCGCATTCGCTATCGGCAACAAATGGAAGGCGGGCAATCCCATTGCCATGATCGGCGCCCACACCGACTCTCCCTGCCTGCGCATCAAGCCTGTATCCAAGCGAACGGGCGACGGCTTCATCCAAGTAGCCTGCGAGACATATGGTGGTGGACTATGGCATACCTGGTTTGACCGCGACCTCAGCATTGCAGGTCGCGCCATGGTGCGCACAAAGGACGGCAACATTGAGCAACGTCTGGTCAAGGTCGAGCGACCAATCCTGCGGATACCTACTTTGGCTATCCACCTGGACCGCCAGGAGAACTTCCAGTTCAACAAGGAGACCCAGCTGTTCCCCATTGCCGGTCTCGTCGCTGCAGAACTGAACCGGCAAGGCAAGAGCGATGAAACCAAGGAGGAAGGCAACGACACGGAGACCGAAGGCCCTCTCGCTGCGCCGACTGCGAGACACCACCCGTACATAATCGATATCATTGCTGAGGAGGCTGGAGCTGAACCGGGCGACATCGTAGACTTCGAGATGGTCCTCTACGATACGCAGAAGTCAGTCATTGGCGGTTTGAACAACGAGCTGATCTTCTCTCCACGACTGGACAATCTTATGATGACGTATTGCAGCGTCGAGGGTCTTCTCAAGAGTCTGTCCGACTCGGCAGCACTGGAGAAGGATTCGACTATCCGATTGATAGCATGCTTCGATCACGAGGAGATTGGCTCCCAAACAGCACAGGGAGCAGACTCCAATTTGCTACCTGCTGTCATTCGCCGTCTCTCGGTATTGCCAGCGTCTGAGAGCAACTCCGATGCATCGTATGACAAGGTCGAGGCAGACACTGCTACCGCCTACGAGCAAACGCTCGCCACTTCTTTCTTGATCTCCGCCGATATGGCACACTCCGTACACCCCAACTATCCGGCCAAGTACGAGGCTCAGCACAGGCCTGAGATGAACAAGGGCACTGTTATCAAGATTAACGCCAACGCGCGTTACGCCACCAACTCACCAGGTATCGTTCTGCTCCAAGAAGCAGCCCGCCGTGCCAAAGCG
>Ga0265780_10011227_pt1 | contig 10614 bp, 11 predicted proteins | sample P1T30metagenome_FD_192432 | JGI IMG/M metagenome (GOLD analysis project Ga0265780, IMG submission 192432) | Plant litter microbial communities from East Loma Ridge, Irvine, California - P1 T30 | ecosystem: Environmental > Terrestrial > Plant litter > Unclassified | place: USA: California... | reverse complement strand
TGTGCAGCTCTGTACTGGTTAGAACCGTCAAAACAAGGCAGAAGGACGATGCACACCTGTTGACTGCCGCAGAGGGCAAAATTAAACGCCGTCCCTCGGGCCGTTTGGCGGGTCATGGTGCCTCCTGGATGACTTCATGGCGTAGTGTATGCCCTCTCTGCGCGCTCAAAAGTCATCGTCGTCGTCCGCCTTCTTCTTCTTCCGGCTCGCGGCCTTTTTCTTTTTGCCGCCGCCGCCCTCCTCCATGGTATCCTCGGACTTTTCGGGCGCGTCGGCGACCTTGGAGACAATCTCGTTCAGGAAGTCGAATTGCTCGTTGTGGACGACGGCCTGCTTCAAGTGGAGGGTGTTGACGCGTTTCGAGTTGCGCGACTTGGCTTCGGCGGCGGCTTTGGTGACAAGAGAGATCATGAACAGCTCCAGTGCTTTGGCTGTGACGCGTCAGTATTGTTGGATAGCGACGCGGAGAGGGAGACGCGTACAAACCACGACTGGCGTAACCTGCGCAACTTTGCCCACGTCGTCGTCGGCCTGCATGATGCGTTTTATGCGCGCGACCGGGAAGTGGTTCTTGATGACGATGTCGTTCACGTTTGGCGGCAGCGTCGATCCCCCGCCTGATGTGCCATTGCCAGTCTCGGAAAGTGTGCCCAACGCGCCTGACTCGTCTGGCATATAATCTGCATCTTGCATGCTCTCCTCCTTGGGGACGCTGCGAGGCATGAACTGATCTTGTTGTTGTTGTTCTTGATGGTGTGGAATTGGGGGCGGCGCGATCTTGCCAGGTTGCGTGGGGCTCGAGGTCGGTGTTGTAAAGGGCGGGATATGAGAGACGGAGCCGCGATAGCCCTGGTGTTGAGGATGAGGATGCAAGGGAACTTCTTCGGAAGTGTAGTATGAGGAAAGGTCCGGGCTTCTGGGAGCCCAAGTTCCGTCCATTGGCTGGCGTAGGGTATTTATGTACGCTGCCCGGTAGCGTAGGGATCTGGCGCTCGAGCTGGATGATTGGGCCGTAAGCGAGCAAACAAAAGCTTGACCATGGGGCGGTGATGCAGCGTCACCGAAAAGGTCGGGCGGTGAGGGGTTTTGGGCAAGGCGCGGACGGCAGAAAGGGCAGGTGCAGTCGGGACTGTGGGCGGGGCAGGCACGACTTTTATCGTTAAGCGGCACAGGGGGCTGTGACTGCCAAGCCTTGACGCACCTTCCCGCGACAAAAACACTGCGCCGGACTCGACAGCCTGTTGCCATTCACCATTCACCGTTCACCATTCACCCCTCGCTTTTCGCAGCGGCGAATGGTGCATGGCGCGCAAGCAGTGGATGACGACACGAGCACGCCGGAGACTCCCTACGACCCCTACAAACGTCGAGGTGCCGGTTCTTGCTGGGCAATGACGAAACCCGCCCTGAGGCTGTGGTTGATCGGCGCAGCAGGAGCAGGCAGTCGCTGATGGTGAATAACTTGATCTAATCTGACACGTTGCGCGCCTTGCTTGTTCCGATGCGTCTGCCAGCCGCGCCTCATGGTTTCTTTGTTGGGGGCCGGAAGCCCTCGGTGGTGGACATGGCGCCTTATATAGATCGTATATTGCATCACGTATCCTTGGTCAAGCTGCCGTCTTCCTTGCGCCCTTCTCTTTCCGGCCCCTCACGCAGCCACGTCTGCGCAAGGCTGTTCTTTGGGTCGTCCTCGGGGTACCCTCGCAGCCGCCTCAGGTCAAGCACGGCTTGTCGCATCCTGCGCGTGCACTCCTTTCTGATGCTGACAGCCTCCTCGCAGTACTTTAGTGCGTCATTTAGTACCCCAACTTCAAGCCGCCCTCCGACCTCCTCTTCCTTTGCGCGCATTTGCTCCCATCGCTTGCGCAGGTCTCCAAAGACTTCCTCGGCATCCAACTTTTCGCCGAATGTGACCCTAACGTTTTTGAAGGGCCTGGGTATGAATCTTGGAAACTCGCGCGTCTCGTGCATGATATTGTCGAAGCCCTCGATGAAGATGGGTACAATGTCGGGCATCGGCTCGCTCTCCAGGATGAGTCGCGACACTCCCCATTTGAAGTAGCGCATAATCCTGTCTTCAGACTGGTGTATCATACCCTCTGGGAAGATGTGCACCCATGCGTGTCGTCGGATCATGTATGCTGACGGCGCTGGGAATGTATCTTCGCCATTTGTTGAGAATGTGACGTGTCCTTCGCTGAACGGATCAATGAGATCGGGGCTCTTGGGCGACGCGGCAGGCTTCCGGGGAGGGTCGTTTTCGACGAGGAACGGGCCACGTGAGAGGAGGCGAATCGCTTGCGTTATGGTTGGCTGGAAGAGACCACCAAATGATGAATGGGCCGAGCGATGGGTAGGAAGGACCTGTCCGAGGGTGAAGAACGTGGAGAGTCCTCTGTAGGATCGTCAGTGGGCGTCATGTATAGAGAGTGGGGTTCGCACTTGTTCGTGAAGCACAGATCATAGCTTCCAAGTCCCCAGCGATGATTGTCGGGGTTGAGCATGTAGCTGATCGGGAGTATGCCCCATAATATTGGATCATCCATACTAAAGACCATTCGTGAGCGCAATTCTCCTACTGTGCGAGTGCCTCGGCGTGATTTTGTACATACACCGAGATGTGATTCGATACTGGCACATGTTAGATAGCATCGTACCCCACTACACGTGTCGCATACCGGTGATCAGCCCTCTTTCACGCCCATTAACGTCTTGCCGCTCGTCCAACAACCTCAAGAACCTTTCCATCCCACGTGTTTCCACGCTGTTCAGGCCAAGGAAGCCTTTGCACAGCATTCCTACGGCGCCCATGACGACGGTGGATGCCGCCCGCCATGGCGCGCTCGGGGCCTCGGGCTGCTCCTCGGGTCGCATTGAATATGGTATGGGATCGTGGCAGACATGAAAGTTTTCCGAGGCATGGCGATGACATCGTCAGGAACCGGAATCTGGTGACAAGGATCTAGTTAGTGGCTTAGCGCCACGCACGGGCTCTGATGCCAATTGTGTGGCTGGCTTTTCCCGAACTTTACACAGTACATCGACTTCGCGACGCGACTGGGGTGCTTCTAGAACTAACATCTATTCGTGCAACGCCTCAATCGCCCCATCAATCGTCATCTGATCACAGGTTTAGCGTTCAGTTAATACCCGGAGTAAACTTGGTCATATCTCGCGTGCAAACTACTTCACACCAATATGCCGCCTCCCAAATCGGTCTTTACTTCGTACGAGCGAAATGCGCTCAAGAACCGGTGGGGCTCGCAAGCAACGCGACTGACGAGAGACTCTTTCTTGCCCTTTGGATCATGTCAACTATGCCTACTTCCCTCAGTAGACCCCGTGTGCTGTCCGCAAGGCGACCTGTTTTGTAGAGAATGCGCCATGACGAACCTCCTAGCACAACGAAAAGAGATGAAGCGTCTGGAGAAAGTTATGGAAAGGCAAAAGATCGAAGAAGACGATGAACGGGTACGAGACGACGAGCAGGCCCGAATCCGAGCCATTGAGGAGTTTGAAGCTGTGCAAGCAGGTCTCGAAGCAAAAGTCGGCACGGGGTCAAGAGTCGTAGGCAGGCAAAACGGCAAGATCGTCGTTGAGCAAGACCATGATCCAAAAACCGGGGAAGCAAAAGGCACGAAGCGCAAATTCGAAATCGATGAGGAAGAACTCAAGCGCATCGCCAGCGAAGACCGCACCAAAGCCAAGCGCACACTAGAAGACGAGCGCAAAGCAGCGAAAGGCCAATTACCAAGTTTCTGGGTCCCAGGCGAGACACCAGATCAGCATCACAAGAGCGCAGAAAAGGCGAAGAGCACGCCAACATGCCCCGTCAGCGATCCCGAGCATCCACACAACTTATCACTCAAAGCGCTCACGAGCATCAACTTCAACGAGGAAAAGTCACCAGACACGGGAAAAACCGCCAGCACCTGTCCCGCATGCAAGCGCGCGCTCAGCAACAGCACAAAAGCCATGGTCGCGATTCCATGCGGCCACGTCCTCTGCAAACCCTGCGTGGACAAGTTTTTGAAACCCGAACATGGCATCACAGAGACGCACACGACGCCGCGCCCGAGCCAGAAACGGTGCATTGCTACGTCTGCGACGCGGATCTGACGACCGTACCCGAGGCCAAGAAGAGCAAGAAAGACAGAGAAAAGGGCCCAAAGCCGGGACTTGTGGAGATTAGAAGTGAAGGCACGGGTTTCGCGAGCGGTGGGAAAGCGATGGTCAAGAGAGCGGGCGTGGCGTTTCAGGTGTAATGAATATTTCAGATCTAGCTTTTATGGAATTAGAGTCGTGATGCGAGAGGCTCAGCGACCAAGGCAGACCTTTCCCCGAAGAGCCCGTGTGCGAATCAGATGGTCAATGGATTGGTTATATAGTCATCAATGACAATGCAGATTATCCTGTGCGCAGGTTTCACGCCATAACAGATATGGACGTTATTGGGGTGCTTACTAAATTTTCGAAGACGGGCATGGAACGGACGAGACGTTCTACGATTTTCCTGATGTCCGAGAGAGGTTTGGAGATCCTGGAGATGGAGCTGGGTTCGAAGAACGGGACAAGGTTGCTTGCGCGTTTTGCGGGGTTTATTAGAGGCTTTGTAGCATTGTGGCTCCGTGGGTAGGTGAGAACAGTACGGGCGCTGGGCATGGGATGTTGTGTGATCTTTGCATTGTTGAGAATGATGGATGAAGATGGGATACCGAGGTCAATCAGAAAAGGCCAGGAGGGAGAGTAGGCGGTGGGATATCCTGACCCTACAGAATTACCTTTCATGACGATGGAGGGTTTGGATCAATACATGCGGAAAAAGCACCGAAGTGTAGTAAAAGCGAGCATAGATCACTGATACCATAGGTATTAAGAGCATAGGAAGTGAGAACACAAAACACGCAAGTGGAAGAGGATCGCACCAAAACCTTCTCTCATCACGCGCTAGTACGCTAGCGTGGCTCAAGCCGCCCTGCTCAGAGCGCGACCTACACTCGCTCTCTAGCTTTCCAACCTATGACACCTTCCAAGAATGCGTGGACGATCTCCGAAAATTCTGCCCGCTTGACCATGGCCGTCACGTTGATGTACCGGCTATGAAAACCCTTGGCGATCTCGACAAGCTACCAACAGAGCTGCTGCATCACGTTCTAGGCGAACTCGACGTTCAGTCCTTGTTGACTTTTCGATGTGTCAGTATGAGAGCAATGGACGCCGTCAATGGTGTGGGGGAGTACGCCAAGGTTAGCACCGTTTCCCCGACGCTGCATGCGTAGTATTGACATTCAATCAGGTAATGCAGAATGCATCAAACTCTGTACGGATGGCAATCGCTATAGGCACGGCTAGCACTTTTACTTTCAAGGCCTTATTCTCGAAATTGTGTCAGAAAAGCTGCGATGGCAAGAATTGCGACAAGCTTGCACCCTACATCGATGTCTTTACGGTCACAAGGAGATGTCTAGGTGTGGGTAGAGGCTGCAGGAAGGATAATTCTTCCCCGGTGATCAGAGCTGATTTGGAGGTACGGGTCAAAGATGCTGAGTTTGACCCACTTCCTCTCCGATCATTTCAGGCGCTTTGTGGCAATTACAATTCGGCATACCTCTTCTGCCATGGGCATATCGGGTTCGAAGACGAACTCATATTCTATGATTATGATGAGATAAGGGCCGCTTTAGGCTTGGAGGAGGGACCCTTGATTCCCGGACGATGGGGTACAGAATGTCCACGTTGGAATCGCTGCTCAATTACAGCACCTTGGCTCCAGGGCCGCGGGTACGATGGGGAGTATGAAGTCTTCTGCGATGTATGCGATGGCGGTGAAGGGCATCATACTGCTTCGATTCGCAAGTCAGCCGGCACCAACTTCTATTTCCCGAATTCTTACGAGATCCCGTTCATGGAAAAATTCGACTATGAAGAACATGTGCAGAAGGCACACAAAGATATCGCATGGGATACCTGATCGGCCAAGATATGGATACGGAATAGGGTACATTTCTCCAGGCTACAAAAGGACAACGGAGCGCCCAGAATTACCACGCGACTGGCCGCATAAAAGAGAAAGTATTTAATACAGACGCAGTTATAAATCTCGAAAGCCCTGGACGTACTGTGTACGCTTAGATAAGAGCCCGAAAGGCGTCTTCAATCAAACACACTTCCCTTACTCCACTTGCTCCTTCTCCTGATCCTTTTCCCGTAGACATAGAACACAAATGGCACCGGTACTAGGAGAGCCGCAAATCCTCCTGTAATACTGCTCGCTGGTCCAACGCCAATATTATGGTACAACGGCGTTACCACCAACGGAAATGCGCCGGCAAAACACGACCTCAAGAATGTATTCGCAGCCACCGCACTGGCCGCATACTGCGTGAACGTATCAACCAGATAATTCAGCGCAGCCTGGAAAATCGTAAAGAAGCCCGTTCCCAGCATAACAAGTCCAATGCAAGGGCAGATCCAGTGAAACCCAGGATCCGCGGTCCAGCCCATGACGAATTGGCCGGCGGAGAATAACACGCTGCCCAACATCATCGGTGGTAAGCGGGCCTCCGGCACGGCCCGGTTTCCGGCAGCGTGATAAACTTTGTTGTAGAGGAGCTGATTGTAGGCATTGATGGAGCAGCCGATAATAGCGCCGATGAGGATGGCGAGGAAGGGGAGTGTGGAGGAGACGGCGGGCCAGCCGCGCATTTCGCGGAAGATGATGGGGATGCCGCCGAGTTGCATGTATAGAATTCCGTAGCAAAAGCTTGCGTATAAAGCGACTAGGAAGCAAATTGGTGTCATCAAGAGCTGGATCGGGCGTAACAGGAACTTTTTGCTGAGCTCCTTGATACTGACATCCCACTCTTCGAATTTTGTGTGGAGCGCCCAGTTGCCCGTCTCGTGTCGGAGACGTCTTGCTTTATAGATGAGGAGTTTTGGTGGATAACATTCGTCGATGAAGATGATGTCGATGAGCAGAATCGCTACTTGAAGTATGCCTGTGAAGTATTCGGTCCAGCGCCAGCCCAGAGATGGATTTGCAACGAATGCAGCAGACACAATAGGTCCTAGGCAAGGACCTCCGACAACCGCCATGTGTTGAACAGATGAGATACTTCATTCTACCTAGGTATCTACGTTGCTATATATACCTAGTTTATCAAAGAGCCTTTCTTCTTCCGTTTTCATAACTTTAGAATAAAGGCTCTTTAAGCTGGAGTGTTAGAGTCACATTCCAACACTCCCCCTGGCTCTGACACCTCCAGCTTCTCCCCCTCAAGCGGAAGGGATCGCATCATGAGCGCTTGACCCGGACGGTGTCTGTGACGGGGGCATTCCTCCACCGAGCCTCTTAATGTTTTCTTCGAACATTGTCCTCGCCAGCGGCTTCGTAAGCAGATCTGCAGGATTGTCCTTCCCCGGAATCCAATCTGGCACTACTTCGCCACGCTCGACACATTCCCTAATAAAATGATGTCGAATATTGATGTGTTTGGTGCGGCTGTGGAACTCTGGATTTCTCGTAAGCTTAAGCGCAGATTTGTTGTCTACGCTTAGAGGGATCGTTTGTTGCGGCGCTCGGTTCATGACGTCCGCTATTTCGTTGTGGAAATTCCTTAGCCAGACTGCCTCCTTACACGCGTCCGACGCCGCTACGTATTCGGCTTCTGTTGAGCTCCCTGCGACAGTCTTTTGCCTTGTTGAGGACCAGGATACTGGAGCTCCTGCAAGTGTAAATATCCACCCTGTTGTCGACCGTCCAGTGTCTGTATCGCCTCCCCAGTCGGCGTCTACATAACCACGCAGTTGCGACTCTCCAGTTCTTGAGTAGAAAAGCCCTAGCTTGGAATAGCCTGCTACGTATCTGTAGCCTTGAAGGACCGCATCCATATGCGACTGATTAGGATTGCTCATATGCCTTGAGAATAGAGACACCAGGAAGGCTAAGGGCCATACTGTCTTCGTTTGCATGTAGTTGAGGGAGCCCACCATTGACATGTACGCGGTTTTGAACTTGGGCTCAGCTGTGGCTTCCGTCTCCTTAAGCAGTTTCTTCGTTGGATCTACTGGTATTGCAGCTGGCGAAGTACCTATTAGCCCGTAGCGTGCTAGGGCTTGATTGATGAACCCATTCTGATGTAGGTGAATGCCATTAGGTTTCCAGTCTAGTTGTAGTCCTAGGTACCAGGCTGCTCGTCCCGCGTCCGTCATTTTAAATGCTTGACTAATATCTCTTTTAAATTGTTCGATCGTCCTTATATCTTTCCCGAAAATGTTGATATCATCAACATAGACTGTTAGGATAAGTCCCATGCGTCGATGATAAAAGACGCACTCGTCGTAGTTTGAGGATGTCCAACCACTGTCTAGCAACCACTGCTTAAGTTTGCGGAACCACATTCTTAGTGACTGCTTTAAGCCATAGATCGCTTTCTGAAGACGAAGAACCTTGCCTGGATGTGGATATCCTTGTGGAGGTTGCATATAGATTTCCTCAAGCACTTCGCCGTTCAAGAAGGCAGTTACTACGTCCATTTGATGGCATGTCCACCCTTCTAGAGTAATCATAGCAAATAGCAGTCTGTAGGCTGATGCTTTAACTACACCTGAATAGGTTTCAGTGTAGTCATATCCTTCAACTTGTTGAAATCCTCGAGCTACAATTCAGGCCTTATATTTTAGAAGCTCTCCTTCTGGACCAAGTTTTTTCTTCAGTACCCATTTGCACGTTAACGCTTTTCGTCCGGGTGGTAGCGAGGCGACTTTCCATGTATTATTGTCCATGAGGCTGTTGTACTCGTCCTGCATCGCTATTCTCCATTGCTGGGAATCCGGACTCTTCATGGCCTGCGCATACGATTGCGGATCTGGCAAAAGCGCAACGTTCGTCGTGTTAGCCATAGTCGTCATGATGAGCGGTTTGCTCAGCTGCATGCTTGACATTTGAGTGAGGAAGCTGTCGGGTAGGCGGACATTGGCAAGTTTCTCCCGCGTGGCATCCTTTGAGGCTTCACCATAGATATCTCTTTCATCGTCGGAGGACGTGTCCGTCATGGACATTGGGTCCCCATCAGCAATCGTCTTTCTGCCCTTCAATGGCAGCGCTTTCCATTTCCGGTCGGCCTTGTCTTTTTCAGCGTCTGAAAGCTCTCCGACTTGTCCATCCTCTATTGTATAGTGGGTCGTTCGAATTCCGACCAGGGTGTTTGGTTCAGACCAGTGGTTGCACCATAGACCACTTTTCTTGTCAGGTGTATTGAGAGCTCGCCAGACACATCTATAACATGGAAAGCCGTCGTCGCGCTGACATGCAACATTTCGCGTGGAGCACGCAGTGCATCTCTTGTCGTCTCGTTGGAAACCATCAACGCGTTTAGTGTTCCCATGAGCTTGGTTTGCCGGTAGAGGATCGATTATCCTTTCGACCTTGACGCCCCTGTCTTTTCTTTTGTACATGCATCGTGCAGTCTTGCGTTGTCTACACAAACTGCAGATGTCGTTCATATCACACCATGTTTTCTTGTGTTCTTTTCTACACTGCGAGCATTCCAGCCATGTTTCACGTTTTTCTACCTCAGCTGTACTTCTGCATACCACGCTCTGATTGATGCAGTGACCGCAGGAATTGTTTTGCCCGAGAGGTTCATCTGCGCGTGCATCGCAATGTAGCGATTTTCCCTTGCAGCGATGACAGGCCCTCGATCGAGAGCGTTCATTAGGCCGTACTTCTACTTTGCTCCATTTCCTGGTCGACGGAAGTTCTCCATTCGGCCCTACATCCAGCGGTTTGCACGCCTTCTTGTCGATCGTGCATCGTCGACATGGTCGTCCTCCTTGGCAGTTTCTGTTGTTGTGGAAACATCTATAGCACCGGTCCTTGTCAAGGGTCCTAAGATCAACGATGTGCCGACCCTGTTTGCTCCGTAGCTCCTGATTCGAATCATCGGAGTCTGAGAGCTCGGCATCCATTTGAGTTCTTTTTGGCGCGCGTCCGGCGCGTCCGAGTGTGTTGGCATGGTTGAGGGGTTCCAGGTTGGCAATAGCTTCGTTTAGCCGTTGAGTCCTTACGCTTCTAGGAACCCTCCATCCTTCCGGATCGTCTTGATCTTTCCAGGCTTGTAATCTGCGTGCACAGTTTCTACAGAGTTGCTCCCCATTCTTGACTCCGCCGCTTTTTGCTTCTGGCGTAGTGCATTCTGGGTTTTCGCACAGTTTCCTTCTTCGTGGGCCCTTCGGGACGATGGCTACCTCGTGGTCGCTTAGGTCCACGTTCATTTGCCCTGGGTATGTCTTTGCACTGTTTCGCAGCTCAATTCGTTGTCGCCGGACCCGGTTTTGCTGGTACGGAGCGTCCTGGCTGACTAGCGGCGTTGAGGAGGCCTGTAGTTCGTCGTCATCCACATCGTTCTCCAAAAAACTGCTCTGGAATTCCCCGAAATCGTCGTCGTCCATACCCTCACCCAGTGGGGGAACATAGGTGTCGTCCCATGCACCGATTGCTTCCTCAGGAAGTTGTCCCTCAGCCCACTCGTTTTGTTCGTCGTCCTGCGATGGCACAGAGCATGACGGTGAGCTGAGATGTAGCTTCCTTGACATCGGTGTGAGGTTACTTGT
>Ga0265780_10011225_pt1 | contig 10614 bp, 7 predicted proteins | sample P1T30metagenome_FD_192432 | JGI IMG/M metagenome (GOLD analysis project Ga0265780, IMG submission 192432) | Plant litter microbial communities from East Loma Ridge, Irvine, California - P1 T30 | ecosystem: Environmental > Terrestrial > Plant litter > Unclassified | place: USA: California... | reverse complement strand
ATGCGGATCTGATAATTAGCCGCAATGTTTTTATCTGATCCGTCGGTGCATGGCGCTCAAGCCAGTGCGCACCGCGAGTGGACGGCGCCGGGCATGGATGTCTTCGACCGCATTCCAAGGTTTCACCCGCTCGGATGACGGTCCCTACTATGTGGAGATGTGGTGTGGATGCAACACGTAACGGCACTGCAGCGACACGACAGGACAGGCCCCCGGGTTACAATCTCGAACTGGTAGATCGCTACGCCGATGGTGGATGTGGATGATGAAAAATTATCAGATGCACCGGCATGACACCAGGGCGCCTGATGGGGCAGGTTAAAGACAGGCCAGTAAATTATCTGATCTGCTGGGGGTTTATTGCCCAGCCGGATACAAGGCGCTAGAGCTTCCCTTCCCACATGTGCACCTCCACATTCAGCGCCCCATCCCATGCCGGACGGACGCCTTACTCGTACTTTCCATCTGATAAAAATTTCTTTTGATCTGATAAAAATTTGCTGTGCATAATGCACGCGGCCTTTACGAGGAGGCCCACCGATGTCGCAGCGACCGGATATTGATGTGGCCTGTTTTAATCTTATCAGATCAAGATCGAAAGCCCGACCCTTGTCGGTCTACTACCCCGACAATGGTGGCTTCGCCGCTTGCTGTCATCGGTCCCAACATGCAATGAGAACGAACTACACTCACGGGGGGCGATGCGACTTGCGGCGACGATCTTTGCCTGCTGGGAGGAAGGAAAATTCTGCCCATCACTTGATGGTGCGCTGTTAGACTGGCCTGCGGCGTTGCGTCCGGAAGGAGCAGGGCTGAGCGAGAGGCCGGCGATGGCGTGGGTAGTCGATCGAAACGTGAGTGATGGCCCACAGACGCGTCGTTTCGAGGGCTCCGGAGACGGCGCGTTTGGAGGGCGAGATGGGTTGCCTTGTTTGTGTTCTTAGATCCGAGCCATCGGCGAAGCACCGTCATTGAGCTGTTGTTATCGCTGAGTGCTATGGCCGAAGTTGCTACTTCGAAGGTTCATCGTTGGGTGATTGATTGCCTTTGGGTGCTGTTGTATACTGTTGCTTCTTTATCGTTTTCTTTCTACGCTTTCCATCAGCTTAGTCGCCAGCTTATACCCACCGTTGCGAACTCTTAGTTTTGAGGTAGCATTCGGATCGCTTTCCGCATTCGACCACAGTACTTGGACACGCTGCCTGCGAGAGAGCGAGTTACACACACCGAAATGGGGGAGATATACGACCAATCGCGGAATGACGCATTACAACGTCTGAATCAAACACTACTTCAAATCGACCCTTACATCCTACCTCCATATCCCAACCTCTCGATCGTCGCGGGACCATTGGACCCACCACTACTCCAACTGACACTCTCGCAACTACTCCAGCGGCAAGTCGAGTGCTACCCTGACAATGAAGCCGTTGTCATACCCTGGACAGGTGCGCGGTGGACGTACAAGAAGCTATGGGAGGAGTCAAGTTTACTGGCAAGAGCTCTACTAAAAGAGGGAGTGCGACCGAGGGATAGAATAGGAATCATGAGCGGGAACTGCGAGAAGTACATTGCGCTCTTCTTCGCGTGCGCGAGAGTAGGGGGTATCTGTGTTACCCTCAACAATACGTATACGGCGACGGAGATGGAGTATGCGCTGAAGCACACCAGTAAGTTGGCCTGACATATGACATGGGAGAAAGACTGACCACGGTAGAATGCAGAATACTGTTTACTACACCTACGATCGCACGCTTCGACAATGGGCCATTGCTTGAGAAGCTCAGCCAAGACGATATCAGCTCCACACTACCAGACCTCAAGACTGTGTGCCTGATACGCGGCCAACACGACAGCTTCATCTCCTACTCTTCCCTTATCGAAGAAGCCCAATACATTCCCGAGCATATCTTAGACATCTTCGACGGCATAATAAGTCCTTACGATGTCGCGAACCTACAGTTCACGAGTGGTAGTACTGGCAACCCCAAGGCTGCCATGTTGACACACCAGTAAGTCAATCCGTTCCGTGAGATGGTGCTCTGCTGACGTTATGTAGCAACCTGATCAACAACTCCCGCTTCATCGGCGACCGCATGGACCTCACACCGAACGACACCCTCTGCTGTCCACCACCTCTCTTCCACTGCTTCGGTCTCACTCTGGGTCTCCTCGCTTGCCTCACACACGGTGCGAAGATTGTCTTCCCAGCCGAACAATTCGATCCAGTTGCATGTATGCAGGCTATCGACGCGGAACGCTGCACAGCCCTACACGGTGTGCCGGCTATGATGGAATCTATCATGGACGTGCCACGGCCGGAGGGCTGGGCGAGTGATCTAAGAACAGGCATCGTGGCGGGAAGCCCAGTGCCGAAGTGGCTGATGGAGCGCATGGTCAACGAGCTCAACATGTCGGACTTCACGTCCTCGTATGGGCTCACGGAGGCCAGTCCTACGGTGTTCAACGCACATACGACTGATTCGCTGCATGCGCGGTTGACTACTGTCGGAACGGTGCTGCCACACGCGCGCGTCAAGATCGTGGACCATCAGGATCGCGTCGTGCCCATCGGCGTCAGAGGCGAACTCTGCGTCGCTGGATACCAGGTCTGCCGCGGATACTGGGAGAATGCTGAGAAGACGGCAGAGCTCATCGTTCGCGATGAGTATGGCGAGCCATGGCTACACACTGGTGATGAGGCGGTCCTAGATGTGGATGGATACTGCACCATCACCGGTCGGTTCAAGGATATCATTATCCGAGGTACGTGTCTCCCTTCCGTCAGCACAACCATTGAAGCCTGCGTACTAATGAGATGTCAGGAGGCGAAAACATCTACCCCCTCGAAATCGAAGAACGTCTCGTCGCACACGCATCCATCGCCCGCGCGATCGTCGTCGGCGTCTCGCACCCTCGCTACGTCGAAGTGCCCGCTGCCTTCCTCCTACACGAGCCCAACACGGATAAGCCAGACTTGGCTGAGGTGCAGGGCTGGGTACGAAAGGTGCTGGGCAGGCATAAGGCGCCTGTGTATATCTTCTGGCTGGGAGAAGACTGCGATGCGGAAGTACCGTTGACGGGTAGCGGTAAGATCAAGAAATTTGTGTTGAAGGATGTCGCGGAGGGTTTGTTGAAGCCCGCGGAGGGGAGGTAAGCACTATGTCACGTGCTGACGTGCCGCGGATGAAATTTAGCGTGTCTTGGTTTCGCGCCAACATCACTGTTCTTATCGCGATTTCATCATCGTCTTTGCGCAGTTGCTTCTCTTCAGCTGTATACACGTTACCCACTTCCTGAATTATCTTATACCTCTTTCTCAGACCCTTTCCCCCGCTGACAGTCGTTCCTGTCGTCCACAACCTGACGCTCCTCGGAGTCGCACAATAGACGTCATGGCACCGTCAATGCTACACCATCGCCAATGCTTTATTCTGGCTCACGCGACGCACCTGGCCAATGATGCGCAAGCTATTACATGAACCCGTCATGATAATTGACTGTTTAGGCATATACAACACCATGTACCTCCACGTGCAGCTCCTACGCTCCTTTCACCTGCCGTTAAGACATGTCGCTGTCTGCCCCTCGTCTCCTCCGTACCTCTCTCCTACGAAACACCGCACGATTATTCTCCATACGTCTAGCTTCACATAGCAGACTCGCGCCCCGCCTACAGCAAGCACCGAAATACGCTTTCGTGGGACAACGAGCGAACATGGCGACCATGACCGGCGACGTGCCAGTAGCTACGGCCAAGATCTCGAGCCCAGAGCACTTCATGTATACGAGCGGAGAGACGGATCCCGTCTGGATTCACCACTTGCCGTACAAGAGCATCCCCAAGTTCCCCAAGCTTGACAAGGACCTCGAGACGGACGTCTGCATTGTCGGCGCTGGTATCTCTGGTGTCTCAGTCGCCTATGAGCTCGTTACTCGTGGTCTGAACGTAGTCTTGATCGAAGGCCGAGAGGTACTTTCAGGTGAAACTGGACGTACCAGCGGTCATCTCGCCAACGACCTAGACGACGGCTATACTGCGATTGCGAAGAAGCACGGGGACAAGAGCGCAAAGGCGGCCGCAGAATCACACACCTGGGCGCTCAACCGCGTCGGCGAGATCTCCAAGCAGCTGGGCATTGAGTGCGAGTACCGCCATCTTCCCGGCTACGACTTCTCGCAGTTCCCCAAAGACTCAAAAGACCATGCGAGCGACATCAAGACTCTCATCGAGGACGGCGACAAGGCGAAGGCGCTGGGTATTCCCACAGAATATAAGGAAGGATTCAAGCTCAAGGGTTGGGAGGGCAGCATTGATCAAAGCGATGCCGTCATCTACCCGCAGCAGGCGACGTTCCATCCCACCAAGTACGTTGTCGGTGTGCTCGACTTCCTCAAGCAGCAGTCCAACTTCTCGTGCTACACCAACACTCGATGCATCGATGTGCAGGAGAAGGGCGTAGAGATTATGGGCATGGGCCACAAGGATGTCTACGTCAAGACAGCCGACGGAAACACCATCAAGTGTGCTGATGCTGTCGAGGCCACTTGCGTCCCGCTTCAGAAACTCTCCGTCATCGCCGAGGAGGAGTACTTCCGTACATACTGTATCGCTATCCGCGTACCCAAGGGTTCGGTCGAGGACGCCTTGATCTACGATTCGGCCGAAATCTACAAGTACATACGTCTCACCGAGTGCGACGAGAAGGACGACTACATGGTCGTGGGTGGAGGTGACCACAAGGTTGGCCAAGCCGACACCGTCGCGCCCTTCAAAGAGCTTGAGGAATGGACGCGCGTCCGCTTCCCACAAGCAACCACAATCGATTACAAGTGGAGTGGTCAGGTCTTCGAGCCGGTCGACCACATGGCCTTTATCGGCAAGAACCAAGGAAACAAGCACATCTACATCATCACCGGTGACTCTGGCAACGGACTGACCCACGGCGTCCTCGCCGGAAAGCTCATCGCAGACTCCATCACCGAACAACCTAACTCCTGGATCGCCGCCTACGACCCCAAGCGTCTAGCTTCCATCGCAAAGTCAGCAACCAGCATGATCAGCCACGACCTCCAGATCAACGCGCAGTACAAGCGCTTCGCTCAGTCTGACATCGAAGACATCGAAGACCTTGTACCGGGCGAGGGCGGTGTTCTCAACACCAACCCTACCAACCCGCTTGCTGTGTACAAGGATGAGGGTGGCCAGGTCCACAAGTTCTCCGCCCTATGCCCGCATCTGAAGGGCGTAGTTTGCTGGAATACTACGGAGAAGAGTTGGGATTGCCCGGTTCATGGGAGCAGGTTTAGTAAGGATGGTGTGCAGCTGTGTGGGCCGGCGAAGATGGGTCTCGAGCCGGCGAATGAGAGTGGTGAGAAGATGCAACAGCAGGCGATTAAGGGTTGAGTGGTCGATGCGAGTAGACTCAGGCGGCGAGTACGGTAAAGTTACTTCATGGATCGAAGAATCTGTTCCAAAGTGTCACCACGTTGTTGCGCTATGGTGTCTGTTCTGTAAACTGTTATGAACAAAATCAGAAGTACGGGTCACGCAGAATGCTCTTTGTGTCAAACCTCTGTGGCGCATTTAATGAAGCCACTCCAATTGCCCTGCAAACATGCACCTGCCTCTTACCATTAGGACAGAAAATGTCCCATCCTCTTTCACTGCTCTTTCACGCTCACCTCCACCCAATCTATCACAATCGCACACGTCATACCAATAACAACACGCACTCTCACTTACACACAACATCGCATATACTCAAAATACACTATTCGAAATATTACCTTACCGTTCCCGATCACCACCTCCACACTCCCTCGCTCCCTCGCTCTTGCAGTCCAGTCCAGTCGCGCCCACCCACCCAAAATGGCAACACCAAACCGCGCCCGCGGCCGCTGCTTCCAACGCGTCGACCGCGCACAAAGCATCCTCTCCGACTCCCAAGCCTCCTTCCACACACCGCGTCCCACGCCCCCACCGCCACCTACACGCAGCGGCCGCGGCGTACGCGCCAACAGCACCGTCAGCGACGCGCCCTCTTTGCTCGAACAAGACACGCCTGGAAAGTCCGCGCGGAAAGAAGCAGCAGCCGCGAAATTATCCGCACACTACCACTTCGCGCCCACAATCCCGAGTCCGTTTGCAGGCACGCTGGAGGCGGGGTTGGATGCGATACAAGTCTGGGGCCGAATTCACAGCAATCTTGGAACGAAAGGATTACATCCGCTAATTGATACTTTACTCCGGCCAGTGGACAGTAAGACGGACTGGCCGGCCTTGTTCAGTCAGGTTGAAGATAGGCCTGCAGGTCGTTTCCGGTATCTGTGTGAGGAGGTACTTTTCCTTGTCACGCGGACGTTGTTGCCGGAGTGGATTGTGCAGAATAGGGCGCTTATGGCTAGGCTTTATGATCGGAAGAAACAGCTTGCTATGCGGTTGGTGCTGCGGTATGATATGTTGAGGGAGTGGAAGATGGAGCATGGGGCGACGGGTCGCGAGATGCCTGTTGCGGTTGCGTCGGTGCCGCCGACGGGGGTGCTGGCGCCGGAGCCAGTCCCAGTGACTATTCCTGCGAAGTTTCCGCACAGAAGGGCGCGGCTGCCTAATATCATTGCGACGGTGATTGCGGCGCCGGCGGGTGGGTATGGGACGCAGGGTGTGATAGCGAGGATGAAGCATCATGTTACGGCTTTGGACGACTATCTGCTGTTGACTGATGAAGAGGTGGCGGGGTTGAGTGGTATCGCGCTGTTGGAGCGAGTGTGGCAAGTTCTACTGCATTGGCAGTGGTTGAGGCAGAATAACGAGATGTTGGAGGAGATGGAGGTGCATGGGTGGGAGGAATTGGAGGGCAAGGCGGATGAGTCGGAGTGGATTGCTGATGATGTGAAGAAGAGTGCGCAGCCTGGGAGTAAGAGAATGAGGGAGAAGGAAGATGAGTGAGGGTCGGGGATTGCAGGTGATTATAGGCTGAGAGCTATGAGTAGGGAAGGTGCTGCCAGGAAGACTTGCAGATAAAGAGGTGCGCTGCGCACTACAAAGCGCCTAGTCGGTGGACGCTGCTGTTCTTGCTCCAGCGCCGGAACGTCTTGCCTTTCCACCAAAAGAGAATACCGAACGAGCACCAGAGCGTGACAAGAGCTGCGTTCGTCATAATGGGCGAAATAAATCTACTATAGTCAGCAATGCTCTTCACGATCAGATTTACGCGTCTTACCCAACCTCTTCACTCCACGGCGTGATGAATTTGCCAAACCCGTAGCCCCAAAGGTTCTTGTTGACGGTGATGGCGACAAATAACGAGCCTGCAACGGGCTTGTACGAGTCAACAGCATATGTACTGACGATACCTGGTAGCGCTGCAACCTGTATACCAGCGCATGTGTAACCAATGACGATGATAGCTTCCCAAGGCCACTTGCGCTCATAGCCTATCGCGACGACGATGTTACCGATAAACATGATGATGACATATGGTATCATGGCTGGTAACCGCATCTCCGGCTCACGAATACCATTGTTCTTCCTGGTGCTCCTTGCAGACACCCAGTCGCTGAGCGGACCAGCAGTGAAGAGTCCGATGAATGCCCCAATCATGATAGCAAAGTTGGTAAAGCCAACAGTCATGGGCTTCATGTTGTATGGGGGTAGGGCGAGGACTTGGCTTTGTGTAAGGTTGATGGTGAGGAAGCTGGAGCATGACCAACTGACGACGAAAGCGGCGAATTCGACAATGGGGAAGGCGAACAGTTTCCAGGGAATCCAAAGGTCGAGGAAGATGGAACGGAAAGGGTGGGCATTTGGTTGGAAGATCTTCCACTGCCATTTACCAGGTTTGCCGCGGCCAAGGAAGGGGTCTCGCTGAGCTGTCTCGGACATCTCCAGGCCAGCCGTGCTTGGCAGAACGGAGTTAGCTGTGTTGATGTGCTGGATTGGATTTGTCTCTTTCTCGCTGTCGGAGTGGTTGATGTCTTCCTGTGTAGTAGCTCGCGTCTTCTCTTCCAGTGAACTGGGTTTTTTCTGTCCCAAGTGCTCGGGCAACGCGCGCTTGAACCTTGTTTCTGGGAACAGAAAGACCACCATCAAGAATGAAAGGCCGAGGATGCCAGTATTGAGCCACCAGAAGCTGCGCCAGCCGACCGTCTCGGTCATTGATCCAGACACGATGGGACCGACCATCAGCGAGCCCATGTAGACTACCCAGTAAAGAGTGTTCCACTTCCCACGGTCGTGCAAGAAGAAGATGTCGGCGATGATCTCGGGCATGATGGTCTCGGCCGGTCCAGCACCAATGCCATTGAGGATGCACGCGCCCATGAACGAGTTGTAGGAGTTGGCCTTGGCGCGCCATATCGAGGTACCGAAGTTGATGAGTTGGGATGCGAGATACACCGGGCGACGACCGAACGATGTGCTGATTGGAACCCTAGCATTACTAATTAGTCTTTGGCCCCTGTATCATGGTCTGATGGTACTTACCAGATGAAGTTGCTAAATCCCAGTACCAAGATGCAAACACCAGTGAATTGGACTGCACCCGCCAGATCGGTATTGAAAGCTTCTATCAGTGCCGGAAACATTGGTGCTAGAGCCAATGGACCAAACCCTTGCGTGAACGTGGCCATTGATGCCGAGATGATGCATGCCATCTTCCAACCGGTACTCCAATTGAGAGGATCGTTGGGATCATCGCTGGGTTGTGGAACGAGGACTTGGCGATGCGCTCCTTTGACGAAATGGTGTGAGCCTACATCTGCCATGACCTCCGTGCCGGGAAGGATTTCTGTGTGAAGCTCGGCTTCGAGCTGCCGGCGTTCCTGAATTTCTTAGCACTGGGCGGTATCAATCATCTTGAAAACTTACATCTTCGTTATAGTCGTGTGCCTCCATCGTGATCAGAGCAACTGGTGTGTGAGAGGCTATGGTTGTGCTCAGACCAAGGATGCAGCGAGGTACTTGTATCGCTTGCTGTACGAAAAGGCGCACCTCGCGGGCCTATTCTGACTCAATCTGGAATGTCGGTGCTATTGCGATTCGACTTCGAAAACCAGCCGGAGTGCAAGTCAGACGTGGCTTGCCATAGAGCGCGTGAAGATGTCGGCAGGATAGCACCGTGAGCACCTCTCGTGATCCGGCAATTGTAGTCGGAGCAGAATCCAAGACAAAAGGTTACTAAAATGTGTAGACAACGGCCGGCCGATCCTCCGCTGAGCGTCTGGCTACTTATCGCCCAGCCTGGTTTCCAACAGCCAGGTTCTCCGCATCTTCCGCACGTGAAGGACCTGCGTGCCGTCTCATCGTTCATAGCACATCATCTACGGCACATATTGGCGCGCGCTGTCCAGTCATGAGCCTTGAGCACGTATTAGCCTCTGTTTAGCCCCGGTACGTCGACACATACCCATGTTCGCAGCGTTGTAATCTCGACCCAGGTTCCGGGATCGAGCGGCAGCGGATGAAGTGGGCGGCAAATGTCTCTCGAGCACGCTCAGCCACGCTGCGCGAGTTCACGCGAGGGTCAAGCTGACCGCACGGGAATTTGATCGAAAGAGTGATGGTTTGGTGATCGTGAGTGAGGTTTGACGACTTGTGTAACTGCCGAGCCACGCTACTTCGCGCTACGTCACTAGTGCGATGCGGGGAAAATAAGGGGAAGCCGCCACGAGAAGACTAGAACGCCGAGCTTACGACACCAACATTGACAGTCCAGCGTCACGATATCCCGCATGTCAATACGCCTCTCGACGGTATTTTGCTGCTGGTCTCTTCAGACCATCTAGGCTACAGCACAACCAGGTTGCTGCGTCTTCATACCGTGCGCGTCATAGCCTTATTTCCCATCGTCCTTTAACGTCTCTCATTCCAAAGCTCCCACGAGTCTCAATCTTCGCATACGAACCGATCGTGTACTTTGGGATCGTAATCCAAATAGCCTGCATACGGTTGCCATGAGAACTCGAAATTGGCTTTCTTGCCGAGGGGAGGTGGACCGAATTCCTTCCACCAGTGGCATGGCCGCTTGCAGAAGCATGCAGGAGGGCTGGTAAGGGATAGTCAGAACACGTGCTAGCAGCAGCAGCACAACGACAGAGCAATGAAGGTGACTTACAAAGGTCGCTGTAAGTAATCTGATATGATAACTTGTCTCTCGACGGAAAAATCATGGAGCGTACCATTGCGCTCATCGTACAGGATTGCCTCCCACTTGGTACGCGTGCTATGCTTCACATGTCCCGACATAGACACAGGTGGAATACCTCGAAGAGCCTCCAGCGCGAGAGTGAAGAACCAATCCAAGAGAGTCTTTTGACAGGAGATCAGGTTGGCGCGATAGTCCCGTAGCGAGGGAGTCCAAGGGTCTTGAGAGATGAAGCGACCTCGATTAGCCACCTTATGTATCCGCAAGGGTGTAGGTACTTGAAAATGGAGATGAAGATGGGCTAGCGTCGGGATGTTTCTAAGGACGTGGATCGGAGGCCCATCGGGTGACACCATGAGGCGCTGGTCGCTGAACCCTAGGAACATGAAGTAAATAGAATTGGGAAAACCAAGGGAGATGCGACGGAGCCATTTGCCTTGGAAAGGATCAATAGCGTCCGTGAGCGTCC
>Ga0265780_10011223_pt1 | contig 10616 bp, 8 predicted proteins | sample P1T30metagenome_FD_192432 | JGI IMG/M metagenome (GOLD analysis project Ga0265780, IMG submission 192432) | Plant litter microbial communities from East Loma Ridge, Irvine, California - P1 T30 | ecosystem: Environmental > Terrestrial > Plant litter > Unclassified | place: USA: California... | reverse complement strand
GTCCAAGGACGATGTGCTGCTGGCGCTGCTCGACCGGGTGATCACCGAAGCGGATGCGCGGTTCGCGTCGCTGCCCAGCGACTTCACGCCCGATCCCGCAGCGGCGTGGAGACGGGTGATCGGTACCTACGTCGAGGTCTTCACCTCCCATCGTGCGGTAGCAGTCGCGACCCTGGGTGCGCGCCTGCACAACCCTCAGATCGACGAGCTGTGGACCTCGTCGTTGAGCGCGTGGGTCGGCTTCACCTCGGAGGCGATCGCGGGGGAGCGCGTGCGTGGAGCCGCACCACCCGGAGTCGATGCTCGCGACATCGCGATCGCGCTGAACCTGATGAACGAGCGGGTCCTCTCGTCGATCTTCGTCGGGGAGAACCCGATCATCGCGCTGTCGGACGTGCCCGACGTGCTGACGCGCATCTGGCTTCTGAGCATCTACGGCAGCGGTCCGTCCGAGCTGAAGATGTAGACAGAGTGAGGGATGCGGCCCCGAGGATCCGAGGAAGAATCCGCGTCATCCTGTGCGGGTCTCGGGCCACGCGACGGTGATACGGCCGGACCCAGAGCGGGTCGTCACGCCATCGGGGGTCACGATCTCGACGGTGGTTCCTGCGGGGATGACCGCCTCGAGGCGACCGTTGTGAGGGGTCCCTTGCCAGCGGGAGCGGATCTCCCCGTACGGTGTCTGCACCGAGGCGTCCACCCAGTCGAGATACTCGGTGACGAGAGGCTCGATACGGATGCGGCGGTATCCGGGCGACGCCGGGCTGATGCCGGCGAGCTCTTCTCGAAGCCAGCCGGCGACCGCACCGAACGCGTAGTGGTTGTGGCTGGCGCGGGCGCGACCCGCCTCCTCGTACCCCCCGTCCCAGGTCTCCCAGATCGTCGTCGCACCACGTTCGACCTGCCCCAGCCAAGACGGCGTGGTCGTCTGGAGCAGAACTCGCATCGCGAGGTCTGCCTGACCGTTCTCGCGAAGCGCAGAGAGCAGGAGCGGTGTGGAGAGGAAACCGGTGGCGAGGTGGGTGCCGGCCGCACGGATCAATTCCGCCAGTCGCTCCGTTGCGCGGGGCTTCTCGTCCTCAGAGAGGAGTCCGAACGTCAGCGCCCGCACGTAGTCGTCCTGCTTGTCCTCGCCGATGCGGCGACCGCCGTCGCTCACGAAGGCTGCGCGCCACGCTGTGCGCACGCGCTCCGCGAGCTCGAGGTAGCGGACCCGGTCGTGGTCACGGCCCAGGACGTCGGCGACGGCTGAAAGGGTTCGAGAGGATCGTTCGAAGTACGCCGTCGCCAGGGCGGCGCCGTGGAGCGTTCCGTCGAGCATGGCGAAGCCTTCGCCTGGGCGCAGCCATTCGCCCCAGTGGAAGCCGCTGTCGAGGATGAACTTCTCGTGCTCTCCGAAACGGCGCGACAGCAACCGTGACGCTCCGGGCCGGCGGGCCGCGCGGGCGAGCCTGCGCACCCACAACTGCATCGATCGATACTGCCGCTCCAGTGTCGACGAGTCTCCGTAATATCGGTAGAGGTCCCAGGGGGTGAGGACGGCGACGTCCCCCCAGCCGACGGAGTTGCCCAGCACTTCCGAGACGACATGGGTGAGCGGGCCCGCATTGCCGGTGCGCTCGCTCGGTATCCACGGCGGGATGTTGCCGTTGGGTCGCTGCTCGAGGGAGACGCTGCGAAGGTAGCGGCGAAGGAAGGCCTGACTGTCGAGGATGCCGGTCGCGGTCGGCGCGAACACCTGGATGTCGCCCGTCCAACCCGATCGCTCACGAGTGGGGCAGTCAGTGGCCGTGTCGACGAAGTTCGACCGCGTCGACCACAGAACGTTCCGCCAGAGCTGGCTCAGACGCTCATCGGACGCGGTGAACGAGCCGGCCGTCCCGACATCGGTCGACAAGGCGATTCCTTCCACGTCGTCCGCGGACAGTTCATCGTCGAGACCGTCGATCTGGACGTAACGGAAGCCGTGGATGGTGAACCACGGCTGCCACCACCGCTCGGTGCCGTCGAGGATGACCTCATCGCGCTGCCGCCATGGTTTCTTGGGGTTGTGCAGAATCCAGTCGACGTCCAGCTCGCCGTCGGGATCCAGCACTTCGCTGAAGGTCATCCGAACCGCCCGGCCGGCTGGGCCCGAGACCCGCAACCGGACGATTCCGGCGATGTTCTGCCCGAGATCCACGAGCTGGGCGCCCTCAGGTGAGCGCCACACGCGAGGCCGGAACCGCGCCACGGCCGTCACGCGCTCCACCTGTTCCGCGACCAATCGCACGGGAGGCGCGGGAAGGATCCGAACAGGGGAGAGGCGGTGAGGGGCAGTCGATCCCGACACCCAGTCGTCCTCGGCGATGCGGAGGTCCGCATGCTCGCCATGTTTCGGATCGGTCTGTGTGATGCGTCCCGAGCCGCCTCTCCAGGACGAGTCCGAGACGAACGTGAGCTCTCGGTCCCCGGACTGGACGACGAGTTGCGTCATCGCGGCGAGGGTTTCCCCGAAGGCATTCCGCCGGTCGAAGATTCCCAGTCGGCCGCGGTATCGCCCGTCTCCCACAGCGACCGCCACCACATTCTCGCCGGGACGAAGGGAGTCGGTCACGTCGTACATCTGATACTCGATCTCCTTCCCGAAGGGCGTGAATCGGGGAACGAGGGCAGGTCCTGTGTGATCCACGCCATTCACGAAAAGGCGGTGCCAGCCGAGTGAGCTGACGTAGAGACGAGCGCGATCGATCTTCTCCGGAAGCAACGCCGGCCCACGCAGGTAGAGAGCGCCGGCGGTGTCGTCCTGCGCGGTCACCCATTGACCGGCCCACTCGGATGCGTCGAGGATCCCCGTCTCGAAGAGCACCTCGCCCGACCACTCCGACCATGCCCCGGACTCGTCGCGGATGCGCACGCGCCAGAGGTAGGTCGTGGATGAGCGCAGAGGCGAACCGCTGTAGAGGTGACCGAACGGCTGGTCGCCGTCATTCTCGCCGGAGTCCCAGAACACGTCGGTCGAACCCTCTCGCCGAAGCTGCAGCTGCCAGCCGATCTGCAGGACGCCTGCCCGGGACGAGTCCAGATTCCAGGAGAACTCCGGGGCTCTCGTATCGATCCCGCGGGGCGTCTCGCGAGCATTCACGCGCAGGTTGCTCACCCTCACGTTGTCGAGCGCTTCGTCCTGCGTCTCTACCGACCTCGTCGTCATGGCAGGATCCTCTCCGTGCGTTTTTTCTTACTGGTAAGTCAAATGCAAGTATGATCACGTGATGGTGATCATGCAAGAACGACCTAGGACGCGGATCCTGCGCGCGGCCGTCAGCGTCTTCGCGCGCGATGGCTACAGCTCAGGCTCATTGAACGACATCGCGGTAGCGGCGGGCCTGTCCCGTCAGAACCTGTTGTACTACTACTCCTCGAAGCAGGAGCTCCTCCTCGCTGTCCTCGAAGAGCGCGATGCGGAGCTCGACCGGGCGCTGCGTTTTGCGAATCCCGAGAGCTACGCGACGATGTCCGACTATGTGTCGGACCTTTCTGCTCTCCTGCCGAAGGTCTACGCAGATCGAGAGCTGATCGCCCTTTATCACCGCCTCGTGGCCGAAGCGGCCGACCCACGGCACCCTGCCCGGGATTGGGTTCGGAAGCGGCACGCGAGGATCAGGAATGCTTACGAGTCGATGATCCGGCGCGCGATCGCCGAGGGTGAGATCCGCGCCGACATCGACGCCCAGGCGTTGGCGACGGCCCTCCTCGGAGGGGTCGAGGGCATCGAGTCGCAGTGGCTCGTCGATGACGAGGTCGACTGGGCCGCGGCCACTCATGTTCTTCGCGCGTTCCTCGCCGCATGCTCCCCTTAAGCCACGAGGATGCCGTTTCAATAATCGGGATTAAGTACGGTATAGTGGAATAGCACGACGAATCAGTAGCGATTCTCTCCGGTCGTGCCCCCGCAGATGGCCCGACAACAAAGGAGTTGTGCATGGTATCGGCGATCCTTCTGTCCGTCACCTGGTCGCAGGCTCGTGACGTCTCGCTCGAGACGCCGGAAGAGAAGAAGGCGACGTGCTGAGCACCGATCGCGTGTTCGAGCTGGTGGTTCCGCTTCTGCGCGGCACGGCGAAGCAGCGGCGTCGAGTAAGGCGCGACTCCTTCCTCTCGGAATCCGTTCCTCCAAGAGCGATCGTGTTCCTCGGTGACAGCATCACCGAGGCCGCACCTCTCAGTGAGCTCTTTCCCGATCTCCCCGTCGTGAACCGGGGGATCGGCTGGGACACCAGTGCGGACGTCATCGACCGCTTGGATGAGGCGATCCTCGATCCCGCGATCGTCTCGCTGCTCATCGGCACCAATGACCTGCACACCAGTCGGCGCACGAAGGACGCGCGAGGGATCGCCTCGCGCGTCGAGACCATCGTCGCCCGGGTGCGCGCGACGGCACCGGACGCGCATGTCCTGGTGAACGGTGTCCTACCCCGCACCACGCTCTACGCGGCGCGGCTGCGTGGACTCAATGCGCACTACAGGGCCATCGCCGACCGGAGCGGGAGCACGTATGTCGACGCGTGGCCCGCGCTCGCGGAATCGGACGGCGCGCTGCGCAAGGAGTTCACGTCGGACAACCTTCATCTGACTCCGGCCGGGTACGCCGCCTGGGGTGGCGTACTACGGCCGCTGCTGACCCGGCCGGGCTCATGACTGGCGCATCCCACATCACCTGGACCACCTCACCTCGCATCACCGCCGGGCTCCCGGCCCCTTCGAAGGAGAAGAAATGAAAGAGACGACACCCCGACGCGCACCGGGACCGTGGCGAGTGGGTGTGATCGCGGGGATGGCCTCCTACATCGACGCCGCCGCCATCGTGGGCTTCAGCACCGCGATGGTGATCTACCAGGACGCACTGGGGCTCACTCCCGAGCAGATCGGTCTCGCGTCCGGCGCGCTCACGCTCGGCATCGCCATCGGTGCCGTCACCGGCGGTCGGCTCGGTGATCGTTTCGGCCGGCGTCCCATCTTCACCGCCACGATGTTCGCGATCATCGTCGGAGCGGTCATCCTGATCTTCGCCGACTCCTTTCAGCTGGTGATTCTCGGAGCGGTCATCCTCGGCCTTGCCACGGGGGCCGACCTGCCCGTGTCCCTGTCGACGATCTCCGAGGCCGCGGACGACTCGAATCGCGGCAAGATCCTCAGCTTGTCGAATCTGCTGTGGCTGCTCGGATCCATCGTCTCCGCCGCGATCGGCGTCGTGGTCGGGGAGATGGGTCGAATCGGCGGCCAGGTGCTCTTCTCCCATATCGCCGGGGTGGCGATCATCGTGATGATCGCGCGACTGGGCGTGCCCGAATCGGAGAGCTGGAAGATCGCCCGAGACGAGCGTCGCGCCGGTATCACTACGGTTCGCGCGGCTCGGTCCGGGGTGCGCGAGCTGCTCCGGCAGCCCTACCTGACGCCATTCCTAGGTCTCGTCGTGTTCTACGCCTTCACCAATCTCGCTGCGAACACGGGTGGACAGTTCGGCACCTACCTCTTGGTCAACTTCACGGATGTCAGCATCGCGACCGCCGCACTGGTCGGTCTTCCCGTCCTGCCGCTGGCCGTGATCGGCATCATCTGGTTCATGAGGATCGCCGACTCGCCCCGCCGGTTCACCTATTTCACTGCGGGAGCCGTCCTCTGGATCGTTGGACTGCTGATCCCGGTCGTCTTCGGATACTCCTTCCTGACCTCGTTCATCTCAGGGATCGTTGTCCTCGGCGGATCCGTATTCGCTTTCGAGGCGATCATGAAGATCTGGACCCAGGAGCAGTTCCCGACGCTTCTCCGCACCACCGCGCAGGGCGCCATCATCGCGGTCGCACGACTGCTCGCAGCGATCCTCGCCGCTTTCACCCCGTCGATCGCCGCCCTCGGGCCGTCCCTGTTGTACGGCGTACTGGCCTTCTTCGCCACCATCGGGCTAGTCACGGCATGGATCGTGTTCAGAACTCGCGACAGGCACAGCGAGTTCGACACGGAGGCTGCTCCGAGGTCTCTGCAGCGCACGTGATGATCCGAGGTCGTCGACGCGGACCGCATCCCGACACCCTGGCGGACGACCTCGTCAGGCTGGCGATCGACGGTCTCGGGACTCGAGCCAATCGCCCACGACGGCCCGGATCTCGGCCTCCTCGGCGACCAGCTTCTCGAGCGGCGTCCGGAAGGCGAGGGCGCTGATGCTGACGGCGCCGATGGCGCCCGGTCCGCCGACCATTCGCACGGGTACGGCGATGCAGTTGATTCCGAGCTCGTTCTCCTGGTCGTCGACTGCATACCCACGCTGTCGCGTCGCCTGGAGTTCGTCCCACAGTGCAGGGACAGAGGTTATGGTGCGGGCGGTGCGGCGCGGCAGTTCCTCGGTTCCGAGTCGTTCCGCGAGCTCGTCCTCGGAGTCGACGTCGAGACTCAGGAGCATCTTGCCGACGCCGGTGCGATAGGCGGGGTTGCGACCGCCGATCTCCGAGGTGAGCCGGACGGAACCCGCCGGGGGGTTCACCTTCGCTCGGTACACGACCTCGTTGCCGTCGAGCACCGCGTAGTGCACCGTCTCCCCGTATCGGTCTGCCAGCTCCTGCAGCACCGGTTCGATCCGCAGGCCGTCCGGGCGAGCGGCATGATTGCGGAATGCGAGCCTCAGGTACTCGTCTCCGAGCACGTAGACACCGCGAGACATCAGCTGGGCGAAGCCGGCCTTTCGGAGGACGGCGAGGGCGCGGTGCACGGTCGATTTCGAGCTCTTCAGAAGCTGTGCCATCTCGTCCAACGTTATGCCGGACGGATGATCGGCGAGCTCCGACAGCACCGCGAGCACCCGCTCAGCTCCTACGACCCGATCGGTTGCCTCGCTCATATCCGCCGTCCCAGTCCTTGAAACGCAGTTCCGCTCCTCCGTCAAGCGTACTGGCTCGCGTCCGGCTGCCGTGCAGGGAGCCGTCGGAGGTGCGTCCAGCTGAGCGGTGCGGGATTCAGCTCAGCCCCGGAGGAGGGTGACCCTCGCGCCTCCTACATGGGTCACGGGCAGATTCTGCAGACGCTCGTCTCCGTTGAGGATCCGGCGGGGAGTGACTGTCCCGTCGTGCAGGACGAGTTCCTGAACTTCGTCCACTTCGCAGCCGTCCTGCGTCGCAAAATCCAGGATCAGGCCCTGGCCGACCGCGACGACGGTGTCATCGGACTGGCTCCAGACGAGAGCGAACGGCCGCCTCTCGCCCTGGACGGGAATGAGCGTCCCGGAGATGGTCTCGTCCGCTACCGGGAGTTCTCCTTCTGGCATAACGACCCCCGCGTCGAGGGCGATATGACGGAAAAGAGGCAATGCCGCACGCGCGACGACGCGCACGCCACCCACCACCACCTCTGCAGCTTCGGTGCCCGGATCGAGAACGACGGCGGCGAGATTGCCCGCAGCTCGCGCCGCCAGGATCTCGGATTCCAGCCCCGTCAGGAAGCCCAGAGTCGAAGCGAGCTGGCCGTGCGGATTCGAATCGTCGATGCCGAAGACCGACCAGCCGACCGCGTCGTAGGTCCCGACGGCGCGGATGAGCTCGCCGGCGCTCGGCCGACACTCCGGGATGAAGAAGGGGTGACCGTCGACGGAATAGGTCCGCATGACCGAATCCGCATCCTGGCCGTAGATATCGGGAGCCAGCAGGGCCAGACCAGGTGCGGCCGCCCTCCAGATGTCGAGTACACGGGACGCGGGCCCGCCCGAGGGGTACTGGCCGGGCTCCTCCATCCCGGGCTGCGGTCCCAGCCACGCGTTGGCGAACATCGGGACGTCGAGGAATTCGCGCCCGTGCGATGCGAGAGCACCCACGAAGCTTCCGACGCCCCAGGCCATGAACACCTCTTCGGCAGCGGAGCCGGATCCGAGGACGGCTGACCACGTCCCGCTCCGAGGGGCACCCTGTTCCTCCCACAGGCCGCGAGCCAGGGAATCGAGAGGAGCGGATTCCAGATGTTCGAGCAGCGCGCCCGGCACCTCGGCACTCCACGCGGCTTCGGCCTCGGCGGAGCGATCCCGACTGTCTCCAAGGATCCCGGCTTCGTTCTCGACCTGGATCATGGCGACCAAGCCGGTGCTGTCTGCGTGGGCGACATGCCGCACCAGGTGCTCGAACCCCTTCTTCTCCACCAAGAGGAGCTCCGGACTGAAGGCGGTCAGGACCGGGAGAGGAGTCGCGCCTTCGTAGGTCATTGGTCTCCGGCCCGAGGGATCGATGACTGCTCGCGGGAACCGCTCGCGATCGGCTCGCACCCACCGTGGGGCGTAGGTCGACGTCGCGTTCTTCCATGAGCCGAACCACAGCAGCACGAGCGTGAGCCCGAGCTCGTCAGCGGTCTCGAGCATCGTGTCGACCAGTGACACGTCGAAAGTCCCCTCGACGGGCTCGAACTGCGCCCAGCTCACGGGCGCGATGACGAGGTTCGCATTGACGGCTCGCGCGTGGGCGAACGATGCCCCGATCGTCTCGGGTGACGATGAGGACGAGTTGTGCACCTGGCCGCCCAGGAGGAGCCGGGGACTCCCCGCTCGGCGGAGTTCCCACGTGCGATCCTTCGACAGATCCCAGTGATTGATGGGTGCGGTGCCAGGCATGGCTGCCTTCCTGATCGTCGGCTTGGGAACGGTGGTCGCGGAATGACCAGGCCGTCCGAGCCCGTTGGGCGGCCGGTTCGAATACGCTACCGTAATTCCTATTGCCACAACTATATTCAGGCAGTCTGAACGAAGGTGGTCACAGCGTGTTCTTGACGACGAGGATCGGCGCCTCGATGACGAGCGTCGACTGATGAGAAGGCGGAACGCGAGCGCACGCACCTGGGGACGGCGTCGCTCCACCGCGCGCGCCGTCTGGGATGCCGCCGGAGCGCGCGTACTCAAGCTGCCGAAGGCCAGTCATCGTTACCGAACCATCGACGACGTGCCCATCCCCATGCGCGACGGAATCGAGCTCCTCGCTGACGTCCTCGTACCGCTCGGCGAGTCCAAGGGAACGGTCCTGTTCCGCTCCCCCTATGGATGGCCACCCATGATCGCCGGCTTCACAGCGAGCATGTACGCGCGGCACGGCTACACGGTCGTCCTCGCACGCTGCCGGGGCACTTTCGGCTCCGGTGGTCGACTGGAGCCGCTCGTCAACGAAGCGGCTGATGGAGCGGACACGGTCGTGTGGCTGAGACGTCAGCCGTGGTTCACCGGAACGTTCGCCACGGCGGGGGGTTCGTATGTCGGGTGCACCCAGTTCGCCATCCTGATGGATCCGCCACCGGAGCTCGTCACCAGCGTCATCCAATGCGCCCCATTCGACCTCGGTCGTCATATCCACCGCGATGGCGCGTTCGCCTTGGACGCGTGGTTCGGGTGGACGCTCGCGGTGCTGCGTCAGGAGTCGGGCTTCGTGCGATCGTCACTGGAGGCGTGGCGGGCGCGGAAGAACGATGCGCGCCTCGAACGGGTTCTCCCGTTGGCAAGAGGGGCTTCGGAGGCATTCGGAGCCCGGGCGCCCTGGTATCGGGCCTGGATCTCGCATCGTGACGCCGACGACTCCTTCTGGGCCGACTACGACCTCAGTGCGTCGCTGGACCGGATCCAGGTACCGATTCTCTTCCAGGTCGGATGGCAGGACGCCTTCCTCGATCAAGGGGTGGAAGCAGTCCAGCAGCTGCAGAAGCGCGGGGCCGACGTCGCGATGACGGCTGGGCCGTGGACGCACAAGAGCGCCCCTCTCGAGGGCGGATTCACCGTGAAGGAGACTCTCCAGTGGCTCGATCAGCACTTCGAGCGCTCCAGCGAGCGACGCTCATCGCCGGTTCGCGTGTTCGTGGGCGGGGCTGAGGAATGGATCGCACTCCCTTCGTGGCCGCCGCCGGCGGAGGAGTCCGTCCTCTACCCGCACCCGGAGGGAGTCCTTCTTCCGATCGCCGCCGCCGAGGGATCTCGAGGCCAACTCACCTACCGACCCGAAGACCCGACTCCTTCCCTGGGGGGCCCTCTGATCGCTCCGAACGCCGGCCGAGTCGATGATTCTGCACTAGGGACCCGCGACGACGTGCTCGCCTTCACCGGTGCGCCGCTCGACGCGCCGATGCGAATCGTCGGGGCGCCTCGGGTCGAGCTCACTCAAGAGCTCTCGAACCCTCACGCAGATGTCTTCGCTCGTCTCTCGGTGATCGACGGTACGGGTCGCTCCCGCAACCTGACAGAAGGATTCGTCCGATTGGACCCCGACTCGGCGTCCGGCGATCTCGTCCTGACGCTGGACCCCACGGCATACGAGTTCCGAAAGGGGGAGCGCATCCGTCTCGTCCTCGCCGGCGGGAGCTTCCCCCGGTGGGAACGGAACCTCGGAACGGGGCAGGACCCCGCCACCTCTTCCGACCTCGTTCCCTCGTCGCGAATAGTCGACCTGCGGCGGTCCCGCCTCATTCTCCCTGTGGCTTCCGGAAACTGAACCGGCGGCTCGACGATCTCGCTGTTTTCCATATTTACGTATAGCATTTCGCATGTCGGAACGCGGGAGTTGGATGCGAAGGGTTGTCATGGCAGAGATTGACGCCGCTCGAGGTGGAGCTGCGAAGCAATCGCTCCGCGA
>Ga0265780_10011221_pt1 | contig 10617 bp, 3 predicted proteins | sample P1T30metagenome_FD_192432 | JGI IMG/M metagenome (GOLD analysis project Ga0265780, IMG submission 192432) | Plant litter microbial communities from East Loma Ridge, Irvine, California - P1 T30 | ecosystem: Environmental > Terrestrial > Plant litter > Unclassified | place: USA: California... | reverse complement strand
CGCGGGCTTCGGCACGGTTCAAGTACACCTCGGCAATGCGAATTACATAAGCCGGATCGGTAGCCGGGCTGCGGTAATACAGGTTGCCATACCATAAGCCTTGTGTGGTTTGTGCAATAAGTGCATTACGTGTACCTCCAATTAACGGGTTATTTAATAGCGCAACTAAAGCAGCATTGGGTGCCCATTGCCTTGTGCCGCCGTTAGCTGGCGGTTGCCATTGCCCCCGGTGACCATTGGTATAGGTTGTACTGTACGACAGCTCTAAAACTGACTCGCGCGTGCCAACGGCATTGTTGGCAAACCAGCTGCTGTAAGGTTTTAATAATGCATAATTGTTGGTGGTATTAATAACCTGCGTGGCAAAGCTTTCCGCATTAGCCCAATCTTGCTGGTAAAGGTAATAGCGCGATTTAAGTGCCCAAACGGTTTGCTTGTTTGCCCTCACCGGGTTAGGTGTGGTTGGTGAGGTTAATAAAGGTTCGGCAGCGTTCAAATCACTTAACACCTGTGCATAAGTTTGTGCTGCGGTACTACGGGCTATACCGTTCTTATCGGTAGCCGAGCGGGTTGGTGTAGTTACTATTTGTACACCACCCCAAGTGCGGGCCAAATCAAAGTAGGCCAGCGCCCGCACAAAGTAGGCTTCGCCTATCAGCTGGTTTTTATCGGCGGTACTAAAAGTTACATCATTAACCGCAGGTATGCCGGCAATGGCGTTGTTTGTACGGTTAATTACATTGTAAAGAGCTGTCCAAACGGTACTCACTGTGGCATTTTCGGGCCGGACGTTATGATCGATGAATTGCTGCACGATTGATTGCGAGCCGGTCCATTGTACATTATCGCCCGATAAATAACCAATAGAAGGAAAACTTACTCCATAGTAGCCATCGGCAGCCAAACCACGGTAAATGCCCCGAACGGCTGTTTGTGAGGAGGCTTTGTCAAATATGGTTTGATCATCAGCAACCGAATCTTTAGGTTGTATTTCCAGGAATTTACTGCATGAAGGTAGTGCAGCAGCGCAGAGTAACAGGAATATATATTGTATTTTTTTAAATGCTTTCATGTCAGGAATGATTATAAGGTGATGTTTAAGCCTAACTGTAATGTGCGGGGTTGTGGTGGCGTACCCAAATCAAGCCCCTGCACCTGCGAATCGCTGGTTACATTGGTTTCAGGGTCGGGACCGCTGTATCTGGTGAGCAACAGTAAGTTGGTGCCTACAAAATAGAAGCGTACCGCCTGCACATTAAGTTTTTGAGTAAGCGTTTTAGGCAAGGTATACCCTAATGTAAGCGAGCGCAGGCGTATAAATGATCCGTCTTCTAAAAAGCGGCTGTTTTGATCTACCGTGTAATTACTGCCATAGGCGGTTAAGCGAGGGACATCGGTTTCATCGCCGGGTTTTTGCCAGCGGTTTAACTGGCTGGCAAATATGACACGGTTGGCATCGCGGGTGCCACCACCTTCACCAAAAAAGCGATTAAGATTAAACACTTTATTGCCATACTGGTAAGTAAATAGTACGCCTGCATCAAAAGCTTTATAGGTAAAGTTGTTAGAAAAACCTCCAAAGAATTTAGGCATGGCGTTGCCCATAATTTGCCTGTCGGCCACGGTAACGGCATTACCGGTAGTACCATCGGCATGTTGAAAAATGGCGTTACCTGTTTTCTTGTCAACATACAATTGTTTGTATAGCCAGAATGAATATAATGATGAACCCTGCTCTAACCTCACCCAATCGCGGTTATAGCGGTTAATAGGCGTTGGCAGCGTTACCACCTTGTTTACATTACCTGATATGTTGAAGTTACTGCTCCAGCTAAAAGTGTTGCTTTTAAAATTGGCACTGTTGATAGAAAACTCGTAACCCTTGTTGCTAATTTTACCTAAATTACTGTAAACGCTTGTAAAACCTGTGGCTGCCGGAACAGGCACCTGCAGCAAAACATCGGTCGTGGTTTTAGAATACAGGTTAAACTCTACGCTAAGGCGGTTATTAAACAAACCAAGATCTACACCGGCGTTTAGCTGCGCGGTTTGCTCCCATTGCAGATCGGGGTTGGGTAATTGCTGTGGTGCAGTACCGGCTTTATCGCCGCCTGTGGTATTATCGGGGTAACCGGCGCCGCCATTCCATAAGCCTAAAGCCGCAAAATTATTTATACCACTTTGGTTACCGGTAATACCGTAGCTGGCCCGCAGTTTCAGGTCGCTTATAGTGGTGGCGTCTTTCAAGAAGTTTTCCTGCTTAATTCGCCAGGCCCCACCCACCGCCGGGAAAAAGCCCCATTGATGGTTTTTTCCTAAGCGTGATGAACCATCGGCACGGCCACTTAACTCAATGTAGTACTTACCAGCATAATTGTAAGAAACCCGCGAAAAGAATGACGATAAATTGGCCTTCGTATACGTTTGTGACGAAGTACGCGTAGCCGCCGAACCAATATCGGTGTAAGCATTGTTAGGAAAGCCGGTACCCTGTGCAAAGGTATTTTTTGTAATGTTGCTTTGAATGGTATTACCAATTAAAGCATCGAGCGTGTGGTTGGCTTTAAAGTTAAGATGATAAGATAAGGTTTGCTCGTTTATCCAGGCGCTATTATCGGTAATGGAGGAAGTGCCCAATCCACCGGTTGGGGCTGCACCTAACTGCGTTTTATCGTTCCAATACTCCGACTCATTATAGTTATTGTAATCAAGGCTCCAACTGGTTTTAAATTTTAAGCCTTTGGCCAGTTGTGCTTCGGCATAAACATTACCAATGTAGCGCAGGCTCACTGTTTTAACATTATAGTTGTCGAGCAATACCTGCAGGTTATCAAACCCGGCCCAGCGGGCGGGTGTGCCGTCGGCATTGGTTTCGGGCAGGTAAGTTGGTGTGTGCAGAGCCGATTGAAATAAGCCTCCTGCCGGACCATCGCCCGCACGGGCCTGGTTACGGAAAGAGCGTGAAATAGTACTGCTTACCCCTACCTGAACTTTATCGTTCACCCGCTGGTCGAGGTTTACCCTGAAGTTTCCCCGGTTAAAGGCAATGGGTTTAATGTCGGCATCCTGGCTGGTGTATCCTGCTGCTATAAAGTACTTGGTATCTTTTGAGCCGCCATCTAATGAAAGGTCATAATTTGCTAAACGGCCGGTTTGAAACAGTTTGCCCAGGCGGTCGTAAGTTTGCTGGTCTTGCGGTAAACCGCGTGGTGCCGGTGTGGCGTTCGGGTTATCTATTACCGCCCTGAACGGCTGGTAGCGGTAAGTATTTTGCCCCGTGGTATTGCCGCCGGCCACGGCATCGGCAAATGAATTGGCATAAAATTCATTTACGATCTGTGCATGCTCCGGGCCGGTGGTTAAATCCCACAAACGGTTTTTAGGCGAGTAAGTGATTCCTTGCAATGTACTGAAATTAACCCGCGGTTTAACATTATACTTCCCACGTTTGGTGGTCACAATAACCACACCATTAGCCCCGCGCGATCCGTAAATTGCCGTTGCACTGGCATCTTTTAATACCTCTATATTCTCAATATCGTTCGGGTTAATATCGGCAATGGGCGATGTGGCACGGTTACCGGTACTTACCGTTTGTAAACTGCTGTTGTTAATAAACACCCCATCTACCACATAAAGCGGATCGTTACCGGCGTTGATGGAGGTTGTACCACGTACCCTGATGAAAATACCATCGCCAGGAGTGCCAGTGTTAGAGTTAATTTGTAAACCGGCGGCCTTGCCTTGCAGCTGCGCATCAAAACTGGCAACCGGTATTTGCTTTATTTCATCGCCTTTAACAGAGGCAATGGAACTCACCAGATTCTTGCGTTCCTGCGTGCCGTAGCCTACCACCACTACATCGTTTAGCTGGCCAATTTCTTCTTGGAGTAAAACCGTAACCGGGCTCCCATTTACTATTAAGCTTTGTTTTTTATATCCAATAAAGGTGATAATAAGTGTATAAGGGAACTTTTGACCAGTAACAAAGTCAAACTTGCCGTCGCGGTCTGCCGATACAGCATGCGTAGTGCCTTCAATGGCTATAACGGCACCGGGTATGGGCTGTTTATTAGTAGCATCGAGCACTACGCCATGCAGAGTTGAGTTAATAAGCGGTTGTGTTTGCGCGCCTGCCACCTGAGCCCATAAGACCCATAGCAACACACACACACTCCCTTTCAGGTAGAAATGTTTCATCGTAATATTTAAGAAGGTGAAATATGTAACGTATGATGCCTGGCTGCGAACAGTTCAAGGCAAAACAGGAAAACAGCCTACAGGCTATCTTTAACGGGAAGAAAACTTAACAGCAACAACAGCTGCAAACTGCTGATGCCAAAGACTGGGCAGCAAACGAGCAAGAATTTAATTTACGGGAACCAAAAAAATCGGTACTTAAACCGGGTAGTAAAAATGAGTTCATGTTATTATCTACTAATTCTATAGACTTAATAGACAAATAAAGTAATTAAGAATAATATTATCAAGTTATTTGTTATAAAAGTAAGGTTTGACAAGGAAAACTGTAATTGCCTGAAATTTTATGTGGCTAAAAAATATATGGCCTTATGCAGGTCTGATAATTAAGTTATTATGACGGCTTAGGAGTATAGTATTGGAAGCCAAAGGCTTATGCCAGCTGGCAAGGCTATAACATGGCGCGTTCGACAGCAGCGGCAAACTAACAGTGGCCATGGATACTTTTATTCACTAATAAATTATCTAATTTCGATGGGCACAACTTTAAAATTGTGCCTATTAAAAAACTTTTAATATGCATTCGTTTGCCAAAGTAATTCTCACTCTCTTAATCATTTCTTTTAATACAGTATATGTTTGCTTTGCCCAGCCAAAGTCTTCGCCTACGTATGTAGACTCTAAAGGCGTGTTTAGGTGGACGAAGGGTAAAAAGCCTGTTTACTTGTTCGGGGTTAACTACACCCTGCCCTTTGCATATGGCTACCGTTCGGTGAAAGCATTGAATTTAGATATTGAGAGAGAGATAGACAAAGATGTTTACCATATGGCACGCATGGGTGTTGATGCTTTCAGGGTGCATGTATGGGATACGGAGATCAGCGATTCGTTAGGCAATTTGAAAGAGAACGAACACCTGCGCTTATTTGATTACCTGCTATCGAAACTGGAGCAGCGCAATATAAAAATCATCATCACTCCTATCGCCTTTTGGGGAAACGGTTATCCGGAAAAAGACGAGCGAACAGGTAGCTTTAGCGACAAATATGGTAAAGATGGCGCCTTAGTAAACGAAGATGCATTTAAAGCCCAGGAAAAGTACTTACAACAGCTGTTTAGCCATGTTAACCCTTACACCAAAAAAACATACAGCGCCGATGAGTTCATAATTGCCACCGAAATTAATAACGAACCTCATCCAAGCGGACCTAAAGAACGTGTTACACGTTATATTAACACCATGAAGGCGGCCATCAACAGTACCGGCTGGAACAAACCGGTGTTTTACAATATCAGCGAATCGCCCTGGTATGCCGACGCGGTCGCCAAATCAGATGTTAACGGGTTTAGCTTTCAATGGTACCCCATAGGCTTAGTGGCCGGTCATGAGCAAAAAGGAAACCTTTTGCCTAATGTAAATAAGTATACTTTTCCGTTCGATACCATTCCTGAATTTAAAAACAAAGCCCGTATGATCTATGAATTTGATGCGGCCGATACCTATCAATCTTATCTATATCCGGCCGTGGCCCGCAGCTTCAAACAAGCCGGCTTTCAATGGGTAACCCAGTTTGCGTACGATCCGTTAGCAACAGCTTATGGTAATACCGAATACCAAACACATTACTTAAACCTGGCCTATACGCCTGCAAAAGCTATCAGCTTTTTAATAGCTAACCGGGTATTTCATTTAATGCCTGCAGCTAAAACTTACGGCAGCTACCCGGCCGACAGTGTATTTGACGCTTACCACGTAAGTTATAAACAAAGCATGAGCGAAATGAATACCTCTGCTGAGTTTTATTATTCGGGCTCAACAAATACGAATGCGACTGATATTAAAAAACTACTTCATATTGCCGGTGTGGGTAGTTCTGCCCTGGTAAAATACAAAGGGTACGGCGCTTATTTTTTAGACAAACTCAACAGCGGAGCCTGGCGGCTCGAGGTAATGCCCGATGCCATTGTAATGCGGGATCCGTTCGAGCGGCCATCGCCATCTCGCGAAGCCGTACACATTGCCTGGAATGCTCAGCCCATGCAAATTTCACTACCCGATCTGGGGCCTGGGTTTGAAGTTAAGGGTGTTAACACGGGCAATACTTATACAGCTTTAGCTCAAAGCGGCCGGTTTGTGGTAACTCCCGGCACTTACATAATTACACGTAAAGGCAGCAAACCCAATACAGCCAGTTATACCAATACAGGCAATATGAGTCTAACAGAGTTCGTGGCCCCTCAGCCATTTACTCATGAGCTTTATTTAAGCCACACGCCGCCCGTTGAAGTGAGTGCCGGTAACAGCGTAAATATCGGTGTAAAAGTTATCAATTTAGATTCTGCTAGTCACTTAACATTAAACGTTATCAGAGACTTTGGTTCGCCGTTGATCATACCCATGACTAAACTAACTCCTTATGATTATAGCGCCGATATTCCGGGCAATCAACTAACCACAGGTAAACTTCAATACCGCATTCTTCTAAAAAATGCAGCAGGAGAATTTGTGATGTTTCCCGGTGGCCAAAAAGGAGACCCACAAAAGTGGGATTACATAAATACTGATTATTGGCAAACTTACATAGCTGCACCCAACGGCTACATTAGCCTCTTTAACCCTTCGGACGATCAAAAAAACATTAATATTCATATGCCTACCTTTTCGCGTAGGGCGGGCTTACAACTGGTAAGCGGCCAACAGGCTGGTAGTTTGCTTGCACGTCTTTCAGCGCCTAATTTAACAAAGGGACAAGTGATAGGTATACAAGTTTGTCTGGGTGATAAAATAAAAGGGCGTATGGCTGATCTTATGTTGTTTAAAAAGCTGGTCATCCGTGCGCGTGTACCCGAAGGAGAGGCAACCGCCTTACGTGTTGCCTTAATACAAACAGATGCGGCGGCCTATGCTGCTAAAGCAAATCTAAATAATGAATGGAAAACTATAGAAATACCATTAAACCAATTAAAGCCAGATTCGTGCCTGTTGTTGCCAAGACCTTATCCCAGTTTCTTACCTTTGTGGTTTAAAATATCTACCTCTGCTGCATTTAATATTAGTATGCTCGATAAACTTGAACTTACAGCGGCTCCGGCTAATAATGAGCCCGGCGCTGTTACTATAGAAATTGAGTCGGTAACGCTACAGCCGTAAACGCAGTCAGCATTTTACGTTTATATCCTATACATGAATAAATATATCATTCTCGGTACACTATCTTTAGGTTTTAGCTTGTCACTTAAAGCTCAGCAAAACACTAAACCAGTAACAAGCTTTAACAACAATTGGACATTTGTTAAAGACATTGACACAGCCGGTACCGGCAAAAAACTCAGTTTAAGCACAAGTAATACGATTGCCTGGGAAAAGGTAACCTTACCCCATACCCCCCGCCTCGAACCTGTAAAAAAAGTAACTGAGCAGTGGCAGGGAACTTGTTTTTACCGTAAATATTTCACTTTATCGCCGTCTTACAAGAACAAGCATATTGCTTTACAATTTGATGCGGCTATGCATGAGGCCGACATTTACATTAATGGTAAGCACTTGTTACACCATGTAGGCGGTTACCTGCCTTTTACTGTTGACATTGCCAATAAAGTATCTTTTACAAAACCTAACTGCATAATAGTTAAACTGAACAATAATGACAACTCCGCTATTCCGCCAGGAAAACCTATTAAAGATCTTGATTACAATTATTACGGCGGCATTTACCGCAATACCTGGCTCATTATAAAAGACAAACTGTTTATAAGCGATGCCGTACAGGAAAACAAGGAAGCGCGTGGTGGCTTAATGGTGCATACCGACGCAGTTAATGCTCAATTTGCACAATTAACTATTAAAACCGATGTGCGTAACCTCAACATCAACCAAAGAAAAGCAAAGATCAGATTATTTATTAAAGATGCTGATGGCAAAACAGTTGCCACCACAGTATCTGCTGAGCAGGCTGTACAGCCCAACAACCTTACTCTTTTTTCACAAAAGCTAACCGTTAACATACCTCACCTATGGTCTACCGGCAATCCATATTTATATAGTCTAAATGTGCAGGTTTTACAAAATGGAAAGGTGATTGATGAGCAGTTGATTAAAACGGGCATTAGAACGATAAAGCTGGAGGCCGATGGTTTTGTATTGAATAATCAAAAAATAAAGTTAAGAGGTACCAACCGCCACCAGGAATACCCGCTAATAGGTTATGCCCTTTCAGATAATGCACAATACCGTGATGCCTGGAAGATAAAAGAAGCTGGGTTTAATTTTGTACGATGCTCACACTATCCGCCCGCACCTGCATTTTTAAATGCCTGCGATGAGTTGGGCATCTTGGTGATGGATGCCATACCGGGCTGGCAATTTTTTGGCAAAGAAGAGTTTCAAAAAAACAGTTTGCAGGATGTTAGAGATATGATTCGCCGTGACCGCAATCATCCCTCAATTATATTATGGGAAGCATCATTGAACGAAACCAACATGAGCAAACCTTATATGGATAGCGCCAATACCATTGCCCACCGCGAATTACCTTTTAAAGACACTTATACCACCGGTTGGATGGATTATGCATACGATGTATTTAACCCGGCAAGGCAGCACGCCAAAGCACCCGATTACTGGAAAAAATATAATGGTGCTAAGCCTTTATTGATTGCCGAGTATGGCGACTGGGAATATTACGCACAAAACGCCGGTTTTAACCAGAAAGCGTATGAAGGCTTAAAGAAAGAAAAGCGTAATTCAAGACAGCTAAGAACCGACGGACAAACCAGATTATTACAGCAAGCGCTGAACTACCAGGAATCGCACAATGATAATTTGTATAACCAGGCCATAGGCGATGCTAACTGGCTCATGTTTGATTACAAACGTGGTTATGCCGATGATATAGAATCGTCGGGTGTTATGGATATTTACCGGTTGCCAAAATTTAGTTATTATTTCTATCAAAGCCAGTATGGGCCGGTGGCCGATGCCAAAGGCTTTGGTAAGCCCATGGTGTTTATTGCCAATTACTGGAACGATGCTAATGAGAAAACAGTCAGGATATTTAGTAACTGTGAGCAGGTTGAACTTTTTTTAAATGGCAAGTCGCTTGGTAAACAACTGCCAGATACTAATGTTATATCAAAGAAATTAAAACATCCGCCGTTTACCTTCTACCCAAAAGAGTATCAATCCGGCACGTTACAGGCAGTTGGCTATATTGGTGGTAAAAAAGCTGCTACTTATACACAGAGTACTCCGGGTAAAGCTTACAAGATTGTATTAAGAGCAGACGAAAGCGGTAAACATTGGATCTCAGGAGTAAACGATGTGTTACTGTTTTATGCCCATGTGACCGATGTTAACGGCATGGACATACCGAATGCGGCAAATCAAATTAAATTTTCTACAATAGGAGATGTCAAGGTTATTGGTAAGACCAGTGTAGATGCCGAAGCAGGTATTGCAACGGTATTGATCAAAGCTGGCAGTAAACCGGGGAATGCAAGCATAACAGTATCGGCAATGGGCCTTAAGTCGGCCATTGTTAAATATGCAGTTCAATAAAGTAAGATTATAAGTTCCTGTTTGAAGACATGAACATTTTGCAAAACGAATTTCTTTAGAATATTTTTACGTACGATTAGGTGAGATAAATAAAGTAAAGTTAATTGTTTCTTACACCATTTGGCCACATAGCTGCCAATTTGACAAGCAACAACGGTTTGGAACAAGGCTTGTTATATGCGGTAAGCAACTTAACATTAATCCTTAAAAATTTAATTATATGCAAGAAAAAGGAACAATTTCGATTCATACCGAAAACATTTTCCCAATCATTAAGAAATTTTTATACTCTGATAACGAGATATTTTTGCGCGAATTGGTATCTAATGCCGTTGATGCGACCCAAAAGATCAAACGTTTATCTTCTTTAGGTCAGTACAATGGCGTATTGGGTGAACCACTGGTAGAAGTATCGCTTGATGAAACTGCCAAAACCATCACCATTTCTGATAATGGTTTAGGGATGACCGCTGATGAGATCAAAAAATACATTAACCAGATAGCCTTCTCAGGCGCTACTGAGTTTATGGAGAAATTTAAAGAAGCTAAAGATGCTAATGAGATCATTGGCCGTTTTGGTTTAGGTTTCTATTCTGCATTTATGGTGGCCGATCAGGTGGAAATTCAAACACTTTCTTACCAGGATGGAGCTGAGCCTGCCCGCTGGATTTGTGATGGCAGTACCGAATTTGAAATTACCGAAGGTAACCGCACCACCCGCGGTACCGATATTATACTGCATGTAAATGCCGAATCTGAAGAGTTTTTAGACAAGAGCCGCTTACAACAGATACTGGATAAATACGCTAAATTTTTACCAGTACCTATTAAGTTTGGTGAACGTACCGACAGTGTACCAG
>Ga0265780_10011220_pt1 | contig 10618 bp, 11 predicted proteins | sample P1T30metagenome_FD_192432 | JGI IMG/M metagenome (GOLD analysis project Ga0265780, IMG submission 192432) | Plant litter microbial communities from East Loma Ridge, Irvine, California - P1 T30 | ecosystem: Environmental > Terrestrial > Plant litter > Unclassified | place: USA: California... | reverse complement strand
CCGAAAAAGACTGGGATCTGTTATACGACGTATTGGTGAAAGGTCAGTTCTTTGTAACCCAGGCTGCTGTTGCCGTAATGAAAAAACAAGCCATTGGTGGCGATGTAATTAACATTGTAAGCAAAAACGCCTTAGTAAGCGGACCAAACAATGCAGGTTACGGTAGTGCAAAAGCTGCACAACTACACTTAAGCCGCTTAAATGCTGCTGAGTTGGGCCCTGATAAGATTCGTGTGAACGTAGTAAACCCTGATGCCGTTATCAGCGATAGCAATATCTGGGCTGGTGGCTGGGCCGAAGGCCGTGCCAAAGCTTACGGTATTACCGTAGCCGAACTGCCTGCTTACTACGCCAAACGTACTTTATTAAATGAGATCATATTGCCAATTGACATTGCCAATGCATGTTTTGCCTTAACCGGCGGCCTGTTAGGTAAATCAACAGGTAACGTTATTAACGTTGACGGTGGTGTTGCTGCCGGTTTTGTGAGATAGATTTTATTTCATGGTTCATAGATGATGGTAAAGCAATGAAGCTACCATTACTATGAACCATGATCTATTAACAATGAACTACTAATAAGCCAATTATGCAAATAGAGAAAAGTAGAATTGATGAAGCCAATCATCAGTTAAGCAATAAACATCAGCGCCAGTTTGATTATGTGGCTGCCGACGTTAAAAATTTAGATGAAGTAATACAAAAGCTGCAAGCTTTTAACATAGCTATTCCAAGCTGGGCTTTAGGTACAGGCGGTACACGTTTCGGCCGTTTTTCTGGCGGTGGCGAGCCTCGCACATTGGAAGAAAAAATTGAAGATGTAGGCGCTATCCACGCGCTAAATAAATCAAGTAATTCTATTTCCCTACACATTCCATGGGATATCCCATCAAATGCAGATGCAATTAAAGCAGTAGCCGCACATCACGGTTTACGTTTTGATGCAGTAAACTCTAATACTTTTCAAGATCAAAAAGATCAAAGCTTAAGCTACAAATTCGGCTCATTGCATCACTCAGATAAAGCGGTGCGCAAGCAAGCAGTTGAGCACAACATCGAGGTGATAAAGTACGGTGTGGAACTGGGTTCTAACGCGTTATCTGTTTGGTTGGCCGATGGTTCAAGCTTTCCTGGTCAGTTAAACTTCCGTAACGCTTTCCAAAATACTTTAGAAAGCCTGCAAGAAATTTATGCTGCTTTACCTGATGACTGGAAAGTTTGGGTGGAATACAAACCTTACGAGCCATATTTTTATTCAACCACCATTGGCGATTGGGGACAATCATTATTATTAGCCAATAAACTGGGCCCTAAAGCATCTACTTTGGTAGATTTGGGTCACCATTTGCCAAATACCAACATCGAGCAAATTGTATCGTTATTGCTAATGGAAGGTAAATTAGCCGGTTTCCATTTCAACGATTCTAAATACGGTGATGATGATTTAACCGTAGGCAGCATTAACCCATACCAACTGTTCCTTATTTTTAACGAACTGGTAGAAGGTATGGATGCACGCGGCATGGCTCATGCAACAAGCATTGGCTGGATGATAGACGCATCGCACAATGTTAAAGATCCTATTGAAGATTTATTGCAGTCGGTAGAAGCGATCAAGATTGCTTATGCCCAGGCCTTATTGGTTGATACCGCTGCTTTGAAACAAGCACAGGCATCAAACGATGCTGTTGCCGCGCAGGAAATTTTGCAAGCTGCTTACCGCACCGACGTTCGTCCGTTAATAGCTGAAGCACGTTTAAGGGAAGGTGGTGCCTTGAATCCGCTGGGTGTTTACCGCAGCCTGGAGGTTAGAAGTAATTTAATTAAAGAACGTGGCCAAAACACTGTAGCCACAGGATTATAGCATGACCAAAACACCCGTAATAGCCGTATTTGATGTAGGTAAAACCAACAAGAAACTGTTTTTGCTGGATGAGGACTATAACATCGTTTACGAAAAGTCGGCAAGGTTTATTGAAACGTTAGATGAAGATGGTGATGCCTGCGAAAATTTAGAAAGTTTGCAGCTGTCAATTTTTGATTCATTACATGAAATTTACCGTCTTGACCAGTTCGAGATCAAAGCCATTAACTTTTCATCGTACGGAGCAAGTTTAGTATACATTAACGAACAGGGGGAGCCATTGGCCCCCCTGTATAATTATTTAAAAGCCTACCCTGAGGAGGTAAGCAAGCAGTTTTACAATGTTTATGGTTCGCCTGAAAAGATAGCGGCCGAAACGGCATCTCCCGTATTAGGCAATCTTAATTCGGGTATGCAGTTGTACCGCATTAAATACCAAAGGCCCGAATTGTTTGAACAGGTTAAATATGCTTTGCATTTGCCGCAGTATTTAAGTTCGCTGGTATCGGGTGCGGCATATTCTGATATTACCAGCATTGGCTGCCACACCCAGCTTTGGGATTTTGCCCAGCAAGAATACCATACCTGGGTTAAAGAGGAGCATTTACGCAAGAAATTAGCACCAATATTTCCTTCTAATCAGGCGTTAGCCATGATTATTCAGGGGAAAAGCTGTGCCGTGGGTATTGGTTTACACGATAGTTCGGCAGCCTTAATCCCTTATCTGGTTAGCTTTACCGAACCTTTCGTACTGCTCTCTACCGGTACCTGGTGCATTAGCCTTAACCCGTTTAATGAGCAGCCTTTAACGCCTGAGGAGTTAAGTCAGGATTGTTTGGCTTACCTGCAATACCAGGGTAAACCTGTAAAGGCATCGCGTGTTTTCTCTGGGAATGAGCATGAGCAGGAAGTGAAGCGTATAGCCGCCTGGTTTAAGCAAAGCGCAGTTAAATATCGTACTATGCCCTACCAGCCTAATGTTATTGCCAAGCTAAAAGCTGAGCAGCCCTCGGCAACTACGGTTAAAGATGCTACCGGGTTAATTACCTCGGGGTTCTCTAAAAGAGATTTGGCTGCATTTGCTACCGATACCGAGGCATACCACCAGCTAATGCTTGATTTAGCTTCGTTACAATACCAGTCTACACAACTGGTTTTAAACGGAACTAGCGTAAAAGATATTTATGTGGATGGGGGGTTTGGAAAGAATGAAATTTTCATGAATTTGCTGGCTGATCTGTTTCCTGATGTTAAAGTTTGGGCCGCATCGGTAGCACAAGCTACTGCGGTGGGCACAGCGCTGGCTATTCACAAATCATGGAATAATAAAGCCTTGCCTAACAACCTTATCCAACTCAAACGTTATAATACAGCATCGAATACCGTACATATATGACTGTAGGACTATTTATACCGTGTTACGTTGACCAGTTTTACCCTGGTGCGGCTATTGCAACTTTGCAGCTGTTAGAAAAGCTTGGGGTAACTGTCGTATATCCGCCTAACCAAACCTGCTGCGGGCAGCCCATGGCCAATTCGGGCTTTGAGCACCTGTCTGGTGGTTGTAACCGCTTATTTATCGATAACTTTTCGGGTTTTGACTATATAGTATCGCCTTCGGGCAGTTGCGTGCTACACATTCGTGAGCATTTGCATGACGATAAAAGACCCGAACTGGCCAAAGAAGTAGCCCATCAGGTATGGGAACTTACCTCTTTTTTAACCGATGTGCTTAAAGTAGAAAGCCTGCCGGCACGTTTTCCGCACAAGGTAGGGGTACACCAAAGCTGCCATGGCCAAAGAGGGTTGCATTTAAGCTCAATGACTGAACTGGTGGCCCCCGATTTTTCTAAACCCGGCTCGTTGCTGGCTATGGTGAAAGACCTTGAGCTGGTAGAGCTTGACCGTAAGGACGAGTGTTGTGGCTTTGGAGGTACATTTTGCGTAGTTGAAGAAGCAGTTTCGGCCAAGATGGGTAAAGACCGCGTGGCCGACCATCTTAAACATGGTGCCGAGTTTATAACCGGTGCCGATATGAGCTGCCTTATGCACATGGAAGGGATTTTAAAACGCCAGGGCAGTAAGGTAAAAGTGCTGCACATTGCAGAGATATTGAATAGTGAAGGGTAGGTGGCAGTTGCAGTAGCACTGGCAGTAATGAGCAAACGTTTATAGAGTAAAACAAAAACCCTCTCCTTTGGGGAGGGTGGGGAGGGGTTTATGGAAGTAGCAACAAAAGACCACGCCGAACTGGCCGAAATATTTAATAAAGACGAAGAGCGTGTAGACTGGCATGACGAAACCCTGTGGTGGATACGTGCCAAGCGGGATAAAAGCGTACATCAGTTACCTGAATGGGAAGCGTTACGCGAAGCCGCATCCAACATCAAACACAATGTTTTAAGTGATCTGAATAATTACCTGCAACAGTTTGAAGCTGCTGCACAGGCCAACGGCATTATCGTGCATTGGGCGGCTAATGATATTGAGCACAACGAGATCGTTCACCGTTTACTGGTAGAAAACAAGGTAACGCAAATGGTGAAAAGCAAAAGCATGCTCACCGAGGAGTGTCACCTGAACGATTATCTGGCTAAGCACGGCATTGAAGTGATCGACTCCGACTTAGGCGAACGCATTGTGCAGTTAGCCGGCGAGGCTCCCAGCCACATTGTACTGCCCTGCATCCATAAAAAGAAAGAAGAGATAGGCGATCTGTTCCACATGTATTTGGGTACACCCTCTAATATGTCCGATCCGCAGTTTTTAACCGAAACTGCACGGGGTAGCCTTCGCGAAACGTTTTTGACCCGTAAAGTGGCCTTAACCGGCGTTAACTTTGCCATAGCCGAAACCGGCGAATTTGTGGTATGCACCAACGAGGGTAATGCCGATATGGGTGCCCACCTGGCCGATGTGCATATTGCCTGTATGGGTATCGAAAAACTTATTCCCAATAGAGAACATCTGGGCATATTTTTACGCCTGCTAACCCGCAGTGCTACAGGTCAGCCTATTACCACTTACAGCAGCCACTTTAAAAAACCGCGCGAGGGACAGCAAATGCACCTGGTGCTGGTAGATAACGGTAGAAGCATACAACTGGGCCGCGAAGATTTCCGTAACTCGCTCAAATGCATCCGTTGCGGTGCCTGTATGAACACCTGCCCGGTTTACCGCCGCAGTGGTGGTCACAGTTATCATACGGCTGTAGCAGGCCCAATTGGCTCTATTTTGGCACCTAATTTCGACATGCGCAAGTATGCCGACCTGCCTTTTGCCTCCACGCTTTGCGGTTCGTGCACAAATGTGTGCCCGGTAAAAATTGATATTCACGATCAGCTTTATAAATGGCGACAAGTGCTGGTTAAAGAGGGCTACGCACCTACAGGTAAAAAAATAGCCATGCAGGTAATGGCCAAAACCTTGTCATCGCCTACACTATATCATGCGGCAGGCAAGATGGGACGGTTAACAATTAAGTATGCACCTTTTGCGGTAAGCAACAAGCTTAACCCATGGTACAAACAAAGGGAAATGCCCGAATCGCCCGAACAATCTTTTGGTGAATGGTACAGTAAGAATAGAGGCAAGAAGTAGAGAGGCAAGAGCCAGGAGTTAGAATTAAGAGCACAGAGTCTGGAAGCCAAACAGGAAAGAGGGACTGGTAACGGCCCTCTCACAACCGAAAACATAACATGAGCAGCAGAGAACAAATATTGGCAGCGGTGAAGCAAAATCAGCCGGATTTAATGCCTTTGCCCGAAATTGCACCTTTTCAAGAGATTGCCTATGAAGATGCCCTTGGGCAGTATGAGGCTGTACTTACCGCTATAGGTGGTAAACTGTACCGCGTAAGCAGTATGGAAGAAGTTGCAGTTATCATTAAAGGTAGCTACAACTCGCTGGAAAAAAGGGTACTAAGTTTGGTGCCCCAACTAGAAAATATTGCCACAGCTGCTTATGAAATTAACCCGGCAGCGCATCATCTAGCTGATGTTGAATTGGCTATTATCAACGCGCACTTCGCCGTGGCCGAGAACGGTTCGGTATGGATAACTGAAGAATTGGTAGGCCACCGTGCCGTGCCGTTCATTTGCCAGCATTTAGCAGCGGTTGTTTATGCTAAAGATATTGTGCCTACCATGCATAAGGCGTACACTCGCATAGGTGCTGTCCAGTATGGCTGGGGGGCGTTTATTGCGGGTCCAAGTAAAACGGCCGATATTGAGCAGTCGTTGGTGTTGGGTGCGCACGGGCCACGCAGTATGACGGTGTTCGTATTGAATGATCAGGAGAGCGTTTAAACAATAATTTTAAATAAAAACGCGTCATTGCGAGGTACGAAGCAATCCCTGCTTAGAAAAGTTGCATGGTTACCTGTCGTGCAGCGATTGCTTCGTGCCTCGCAATAACGAATATAAGTAAATAGACCTTCGCCAAGCTTAAAACGATAGATTCATTCTCGGTTAAACCCTATAATAACATCTTCAACTCTTCCGGCGTAACGGTTAACTGCCCCACTTTTGGTAGCCTGCGGGTAAGTTCGCGCCAGTTAGCATCTTTAGCGTAAATACGTTTAAGCATTGCCGATGCCTGTTTAACTCCTTTATTGTTAGCCAGCGTAATAGCATGCCAGTACTGCATCTCTAAATTAGCGGGGAACATTTTTTCGGCAGCGGTATACTCGGCCATGGCTTTGGGCATGTTGCCTTTTTCTACCTGCAGGTCGCCGTTATTCATGTGCTCATAAGCGCGCTGCAGTTTAAGCAGGCGGGCCAGTTCGGTAATAGGGGCGGCGTTATCATCCACCCGTAAATCAATCAACTTATCGTTCCAGCTTTCTTTAGCCGGTGTGCCAGACACCACGATTAACGCGGCCGACTGTTTGCCACGTATATCGCCGCCCACGGCCTGTGCGGCTTGCAGGCAGGCTACCACGCGTTCGGCCAGCGGTAATTTGGTATTGGCTAAAAAGGCTTTCTCCATAGCGGCGCATACTTTGTCGGTTAGCATCATATTCGATTGTACGGAATAGTTCACGCCATGCCTGTCTGTTGCATAGGCAATACATTTACTGCCGGTATGTACAGCGCTTTGGCCTTTGGTATTTAAGAATGCCACCTGCCTAACATCGCGCCCATCATCTTTTTTGGTTAGTTCGGCTAATGCTTGCTGTGGCGTTTCGCCCTTTTGCATTAATTGCAAACCCAGCGGACCGTAAGATTTATTGACGAAGGACTGCGTAGCCACCACACCCACACCCGATTTTCCCCATATAACTGAGGTGCCCACGCTGAACCAGTGGCTTTGCACGGCAGCGGCCATTTGCCCGGTAGCCGGGTCGCGGGCTACAATAGAAAAGGTATGGGCCAGTGGTTCTTTGGTTTTATAAACCTGTGCTGCGGCAGGCGCAGTTATCAGCAATAATAAATAAGCTAAGCGTTTCATGTAAAAGAATTAATGAGGAAAATATAGGCATTAATTTCCATATAGAAAGCTAACAGGAATATCGAATAAAAATATTACTTATACTCAAACTTTTGATGTTATAAAGTATTCTAAATTAATACCTTATAACTCAGTGATGAAAAATGAACCACTAAAAATATTTGGCGATTATGCCGCATCAAAAGGATATGAAGCCAGGCTTAGTAATGAGAGTTTAGCACTTGATAATGTGGTTAACCCCGGTAACAATTTCAGGATTCAAAAATCAGATAATTACTATTCGGTATATACTGTAAAAGTGTCTCAGGCCGATTATGAGTATACAGCCAAGTGCGAAATTTATTTATTGCTGGCGGAGTTTAATAAAGACAATAGCCAGAATACCCATTTACATATAGATTATAAGGTAGACCTGTAGTAGTACAGGACATAAGAAAGCGTTTGCTGTTACAAAGTAACAGGCAAACGCTTTCATGAATTGTACCATTAATTTAGGACTGCTGTTTTACACGTTCTACTTTTTCTACTAACTGGTCGAGCAGGTCCTGGCTCAGTTCATATTCCTGATTGTGCTTCCATTCGCTACCATCCTGGTATAGAACAAAATAATGTCCGTCTATCACTACCTCATACAGGTGCTTGTCCTGATATATACTTGGCTCAATGGTTATTTGCTTGGTTTGTCCGTTTTCGTTGACGTTAAATTGTTGTTTCATTGTTATACTGATGTTAATTATTACTCTACCGCGTTCGTCCACACACAATCTTTACAGTTGGGGCAGGTCATTTTTAAATCGAAAGGCATTTGTTGTACTTTGCCGCAGGTTTGGCAAACCATTATATCTTCGCGTTTCTTAAATCGTTGATTAAAATCATCATCCCACCGGGGTATTACAGAAAGACCGGGATGCGGCTTTTCTTCGGGTATCAAAGTAAAGCTACCACTGGCCTCCATGTATAAGCGTTTTACCTCGCCCAGCTGCTTAACACCGCTAGATCGTAACTGGGCCACCAGCCTTTCTCGCGATATACGTACTGCCTTCATCCTATCCAGATTCATAACAGAGTCTACCACCAGCATATCGAGGTTGCCTTGCGAAAACTTTTCAAAGTTTTGGTCTTTAAATGCTTTAGCGGTTATAAACCGGCCCAAGTATACTACAACTATGGCAATAACAACGGCTGGCAGTAAGCCGCGGTCGGGCGCTTGCAAAGGTACCCCTATGGCAGCAGCCAGCGTAACCATACCCGCCATATCATTACGGCCCAGTTGTGATGACATGCGCTTACCCAAAAGCCGCATAGATACAGTAAGCAATACGTAAATAAAAATTGCCCTGATAATCAATTCTATATAAAAGCCGCCCGGTACCTCGCCAACCAGCAGTCTCATCCAATCAGTAAGTTTCATGTCTCCAGTTTCCATATATACTTTAGCTTACTGCGTGAATAAATTCGTTATGCGCACAATTTTTACATGGTGTTTTTTGGTTTTCGGCTTTTACCTGCCCACAACTTATGCAGGCAAACAAAGCCACTTGTGTTGGTGCCGGTGTGCTTGCCTGTTTAGTAGTTTTAATAATGGCCTCATCATCGGGTGGATAAATGGGCAAGCCCGGCCTGGGTTCTGATGCTTTGAAAATACTGAAGAGGCCGCAGGCTTCCAGGTAAACACGGTCTATTGTGCCCAGGTTAAATATTTGACGCTTTCTTAATTGTGCAAAAAGTTGCTGACGCGATACCCTGGCTTCTTCCATAGCGTTAAGCTGCAATACGCCATTTTTTAATAGCAGGCTGCTCTTGCCTTGCGAAAAGTCTTCAAACCGGCTGTTAATGGTTCCAAAATAAGTTATACCACGTTGAAATATTAATGCGCATAGTAAAAGCAATACTCCTTGCAAAAGGCCCCTGTCGGGCATCTGCATAGGTACCGATACTATTGCCCCTAGAGTAAGCATTATTGCCATCTCCATTATGGTGAGTTGTCCGCTCATGCGTTTACCCAGCCAGCGTACAATAAATAGTAATGCAATATATATAAACAGCGTGCGTATAAATACCTCTAACAAAAAAGCCGGAGGCGCCTGTCCAAATAAGATGCGCTGAATATCCTCTAAATGAATCTCTTCCTTTTTCATTTCATTTTACAAATTGTTAAGTATTGATAGTAAGAAAATGCAAGTAATGGCAAGTAGTTAAATAACAGACAGCAAATAATTAGGTTTCTTTTTAGTTAATAAATTAACTGTATAAATAATTTTCATATACAACTCGCAGGAATAAAACAGTTTCGACTTTTAAGAGTTGCCACTAATATTAAAACCGATGCTTATGATTTTAGATGATACTTTTAAAAATTATGCTACCTGGGTTGGTAAAAACCTGCTTAACAAGCCTAAAGCGTTAATTATTGCAGCTTTGCTAATGAGTTGTTGTACCGTGTATGGTCAAGATACCAGCCGTAGCGGTTATACTATATTTAAGCCGCTGCCTAAATCGCTAATGCGTGAAGAAATGGAAACCGACCGGCCCAATGTTACTGAAACGCCGTACACGGTTGAAGCAGGCCATTTTCAGTACGAAGCCGATATGTTTAAATACCACCGGGAGCAGTCGGAAGAAACCAAACAGCATAGCTGGGTTATTAATAATGTGAACTTAAAATTGGGGTTATTTAAGAATACTGCATTGCAATTAATAGTTCAGAGTTATGGTAAAGAAATTAACAGGGAAATTGCCAGCGGCGAAAAAGAATCATCGTCGGGGTTTGGAGATATGACTTTGCGTTTAAAGCAGAATATTTATGGCAATTATGACGGTAACTTTAGTATCGCTATAATGCCATACGTTAAGTTTCCAACCAGCAAATACACCGATAATAAGTTGTACGAGGAAGGCTTAATGGTACCTATGCTATTAAAACTACCGCACGATTGGAAGATAGGCATGCAGGTGGAAGGCGACTATTTAAAAGACGATGATGCCCCGGCCAGACATACCGAACTTTTACAGTCTATTACATTAAGTCATGTGTTTTTTAAGAAGCTTGAAGTGTTTGGTGAAAGCTTTTACACCTACAACTTTAAGGAGCACCAGATCAATAATTATCTTGATGCAGCGGTGGAATATGAGTTAACGCACGACCTTAAAATAGATATTGGCATGAATTATGGCCTGCAAACCACCGCGCATAAAGATTATTTTGCGGGAATTGCATTTAGATATTAAACAAAAAACGCTTCTATGAACACTAAACAGGTAGCAGCAGCAGGAATAACCGGTACCACATTAATGACGCTTTTT
>Ga0265780_10011219_pt1 | contig 10618 bp, 16 predicted proteins | sample P1T30metagenome_FD_192432 | JGI IMG/M metagenome (GOLD analysis project Ga0265780, IMG submission 192432) | Plant litter microbial communities from East Loma Ridge, Irvine, California - P1 T30 | ecosystem: Environmental > Terrestrial > Plant litter > Unclassified | place: USA: California... | reverse complement strand
TGAAAACTCCTTCCGGTGATCAGACAGGCCTCCACCTGAGCCCTGCTCCGCTGTATGTATATCCTGCAAATCCACCATGCATTCCCCTCGGTTCAAGTATGGATATCGCACATGATAAGCATCGAAGAATGCCGTAGCCGCGCTTTGAAGTACTTCAAGACTCGGGAGGGTTGAATGGCTTGAGGGAGCTGGGTCGAGATCAGATTGAGCCGATTCAATGCCTAATATAGTCTGCGCGAATCCGGAGTAATATCTCTCGACTTCTGCTGGTGGGTGTGGAAATGTCGAAGAGCTGGCGTGCTGTACTTCGTGGTGGTTGACGGGTGTAGATGTATGTGCGAGTTGAGCTTCTAGTTCCGCAACTCTCTGTTGCGCTATCTGGAGCTCGTTGGTTGTTCTGTTTTGCTCGTTCTTGAGGTTTACTACGAGTCTGGCTGTCAGCTTCGACTTGCTGGGAGGTGCCAGCTGGACTCACCCGGCGGTAGCTGGACTAATCTCAAAGACACAAGGTGTATCAGCCTTCCAACACCCCGCACACCTTGGCCTTGCATTATCGCACTTCCTCTTGATCCGGTGACACCTCACACAAGCCTGATTCGCAGTCGCGGCCGGATGTACATAGACTACTCCAGACCTCCAATCTCCGGCCGGATCCTCATACTCTGCCACAGTAGCTTCGTTGATGATGTTTGCTAGATCGATGTTGTTTACTGAAGCGCGTGACCTTGCCTTTTTACGCGGTGGAGGTTGGTCCATTTCTGCTGCTGCTTGTTGAGTATCGAAGAATCGGAGATCATCTGTAGACTCGTCTACTTGGTAATGGCTGTCGGTCGTCCATTGTTGATGTGTTCCGTTTCGTTCGGATGAATCTTGTTGATGATTCGATTGATTTGCCGGATCATCTAATAACTCGGGTGCTATTTGTAGTTGTTGTTGATGTTGACCATCTTGGCCCAATGCTGCTGATAGGGTTGATATAGGTGGTAAATTATATGCCATAGTTGAATGATCAGCAGGAGGGTTGAATGATAGAAGCGGGAAGTGCCGCATCGTTGGGTTTACGCTATGAAAATGGTCTATCGGCTACATCCGGATCTCATTGTTCCCTTTAACCGGGGATCCATGATAAGGCGTCAGTATTCGAGGGGATTCGAGTCAATTAGCACATGTATATACTATCAAGACTGTCACCAGCGGCACCTCGAATACAGTCCATCTTACGAAAATCTCCATCATTTGCAAACGCTACATTATATCCCTTTCGAAACCAAACTGTACACAGAGCCAACTCTACCATGTCAGTAGACAAACCACTCGAGGTTCTCCTCGTCGGCCTGGGGTCCATGGGCTCGATCTATGCTCACATTTTGGAAAAGGTATGTCCATAAAGCAGGTCTGAGCTGACAAAGTAGACCGGTAAAGCAAGGGTCACAGCTGTTGCTCGGTCAAACTACGCTCTGTACACTGAGCAGGGTGTGACGATTGACAGAACCGACGTCGAGGTCATTGAGAATTGGAGACCTTACAAGGGTGACTCAATCTCCCTTTGTCTTGTAAGGAGCTAATGATATAGTGGTCAAGTCACAGGAGGAAGCACTAGCCTCTGGACAGGTATACGATTACTGCCTTCTTACAACCAAGTGCCTACCCGACATTGCTCCGAACCACAAACTACTCGCACCGGCCCTCGCTTCGAAACAGATTAAATCATATGCTCTTATCCAGAACGGTCTAGATATCGAGAAGGACCTCTATGCCGCACTGCAAGAGAATGGACAAGTGGAGGATGTGCCTATTGTTACTGCTGCTGCTTGGATTGGATTGATGACTAGTCCGGACGGGAAGCGGATCATCTGGGCCGGTCCACGGGTGTGTCTCTTGGATATCTATTTCGCTCCACATATAGCTGATATATAGGGAGGAGGATTCACTGCGTTAGGAGCATACCCACCTCCAGCCCAGAACGCCTCAACAACCGCAGCGGACAGAGGCAGAAAGGCAGCTGCAACGTTCGCAAAGCTGCTGGAAGAAGGCGGACATACAGTCGAGGTCACAGAAAGAATGGATGCCGTCCGATATCAAAAGGCAAGCTGATCGCTCTCTGTATAGGACTACAAGCTGACAGGTAGAACGTCTGGAACTGTACTTGGTCCTCAGTGGAAGGTCTGACTCGAGCCACTCCTGAGTTCTTCGCTGTCCTCCCTGAAGAACTGAAACAGCAAGTCAAATTACTCATCCGTGAGATTGTGGGTGTAGGCTTCCGGACTGGATTGTTGGAGACTGGAGCGCCGCTATATCCGCTCGGAGGGAAGATTGGAACGGAGGCAGAGCAATGTGCTGCCGCTTTCGATGTGGTGAGTCGCCCCTTCCCCTCTTGCTTTTTTTAAGCAATTCGCTGACGGGCAGGTGACCGCGTTATCCCTGGAGAAAGTCAATGCAGGTCAGGCATCGCATAAGATGTCTCTCCTCATTGACGTAGAGATGGGCAGACCTATCGAGGCCGAGGTTTGTACACCCCCAGTTTGAGGGTTATCGTTACTGACAAATAGGTGATAGTAGGCGCTGTAGTCCGTATAGCGCAAAAGCACAACATCCCAGTGCCACTTCTAGAATATACATACGCTCTTCTCAAAGCCCTACAAGGTTATCTAGCACATCAGCAGGAGTTGAAAAGGAAGTCATAGCATATAGATATAGATAAACAGCATAAATCAACCGGCTATTCGGCATGACGCGATGAATCAACTTAAACTGGATTTACGGTTTACAAGTCTTGGCTTCTTCTTGTTACATCACTACCATGCCGCGCCCTTCATACGAAGAGCACAGGGCTCGAAAGAGGAGACTGAGCTTTGAGTAGGGCTTTCGTATTGAGTCATGGGGACAATGCTGATATAGCAGGAGCGAGACAGATGCAGGTTCCTTGGCATCCTTCACAACACATCAATCCACATCGTCATTCCAGCCGACATACACATACACTTCTTCGCCCCGCTTAACAGTCCCCAAACAACGGACACTATCTTCCACATCAGCCTCATCATCCACTTCGCCCAGACTTCAATCCTTCGTCCCACCTGCAGCTCCAAGAGCTCAGAACCCTTCCCTCCTCAGTGTAGGAGTAGACGAAGCCACCAGGAAACGACGTGAAGCTAGGCGTCAAAGGAGGGAAGAAAGGGATAGGAGAAGTACTTTGAAAGGGGATGAATATGATACGAGGTTAAGGAGGGTTGTTAGGTGGATATCCAAGAAAGGGTGGAGAGGGCGGAGTATGGGCCTAGCTGCGATTGTATGGGTTTTGCTAAGGATGGAGATGGAGCGAGATAGGCTCGCACGTGAGTCATTCTGACTATTCCTGCGCACTGATTCTTGGCGGGATGGGAAGATCTGATATATAGGCCATTTGACATTACACCGCTATCAATCCGAGACTATTACACCTCGAATACCGCCCCTCAAACAGAGATTGATCGGCCTGTCTGACCGTAACCTCTTGGCATTACTGGTCTGTTTCAACATAGCCGTCGAAGTCTTATTCTGGTGTTTTGCGGTCGTACAATGGACTCGTAAACAAGGCAAAATAGGAGGCAGGAGCTGGAGATCACAGGTCAGCGCCGCGGCCCCGGCCCCGATACGGGTCAAGTCACAGAGAAGCTAATGAATAGGTAATTGCAGTCACCTCCATATTATTGGCACCAGCTTTTTTCCTTCCATCAACTCGGAATATCACGTGAGCTTCAGCAAGATCCAGAGAAGGGATCAGCTGACGATCAGCCCCATTCAAATTGCCCTCGGCGCATGTACCTGCGGGATCGCCTTTCTCACGACCGGAGCTGATGCTTCGGCGAGCGACGCGTTTCTCCTCGCAACACTGCTAGACTCCCGATGGGGGATGTTTTTGCCAGTACTGTATACTATCATAATAGCGCGCTGCGTGAGCAAAGGCTTTGTACAAGGGTTGGTCAATGAGAGATCCATCAAAGACATTGCTGACCTGCCAGCGCCTGGTCAGGATTTTATGCCGCTCAATCACCTATGAGAATGTTCGTCATGAAGAGTGTCGTCGAGGGGACGTTCGGTAGAATGTTATGGCGTAATCATCAGGACGGATACATGGTCAAATGGATCTTTGACGCTATGCTCGAGAACACAGAGCTCTGCGCCCCATTCAGTCCCAATCTATGGTGTACGACCAATATCCTCTTTAGATGGACAAACTGGCTTTCGGCGGCTACTATCAACATGGTAAGTAAATCCTCTCCTTTAACCAAGCAAAGCTGACGTATAGATGAGTTCGACACTGATCCTCATCACGCTGTCGCCCATCTTGGGAATCATCCTCTACGCAGCCTACTCTGCCCCACCGGCCCCTGCTCATACCACCCAGCCAGGATCCTCCATCCTACCTATCGCATTATTCACTTCCTCTCTCACTCTTATACTCTTCCTGCCGAGAATCAGCCCAGAAGCGCTTGTGGTCCCCCTACTCCCGTTAAGCTTGATGAGCTGTATGAGGGGTGGGAAAGATGATCTCGGTGACGGAGCCGAATGGGAGTGGACAGTATTGCTTCACGCAGTGGTCACTTCTCAGTGAGTGCTCAGTTCATCAGTGAGTCAGATAGCTAATGTCGTAGTCTGGCTGCTACCGGTCATACTGGCGCTCGGATGTTCGGTGTACCATCTCTAGCTATTTGGAAATACCTACTCTCGAGCCGCAGTCCGTCGAAGAACACCTCGAACCTTCTCCAAAATCGAGAGGTAAGCTTTGTCGGCGAAAATTTGGGGACGGAGCTGACTCGTAGACGATGGAACTGGTCTGTATGGGCCTCTACGCCATCACCTTCCTCATTTCAAATTCACGTATTCCCCTCTGGGAAGAGGGGTGGTGTGTATTGGTCTTCGGGACTTTGGTTGCTGCCTGGATGTGGGGGATTTCTAAATTGTATCTGACCGCATGGGCTTCTGGTCTTTTGGGCCGTAGAGACTTCTGAGCTGTAGATGGGAGATGAGATAGATCATGACGACTTTATGCATCTGTATAGATTCTCTTATCGCTCTATCTTCTACTTATACAATACTTGGAACCGAGTCCTTTGATCACTATGAACCCCTGAAAAATACCTAAAACATACTATCAGAAACCTTCTGTCCCCATGTCCTAGGTGCCTCAGCCCTCTGTTGCTCACAAGCAATCGTATAAGCTTCAATCTCCGCGACATCCGAAACGTAATCAAGTGTCTCTCCCTTTTTGTAGAGTACAAACGCTTTCTTCCTAATAACGGTATCCCATAGCTTGGATCCGATGTAAATAGCGGCGAAGATGAATCCTGATCCGTAGGCGAAAACGAATGTAGGTGCGTCCCATGAATCAGGCATGAATACTCCGTAACCGCTATCATGTCAGTATATGTGCGAGATGGGAGAGGAAGAGAGGCTTACTTGAAGATAAAGATGACTGGAGCCCAGATTACTAGCCACCATCCGGATAATGGTTGGAGTCTGCCTTTGACGGGTAAGATATCGGTTTTGAGCAAGTTTTGGACTTTTAGACCATGTCTGAATCGAAGGTAGATGCTAACAATCAACGCATGCCAACGAGAGGCTGATGAGGACTTACAATCCAATACCAGCCCAGTTGATCAATTGAGCAGAACCGACTAAAGAGATCCACCAATCCAAGAACTTGACGGCGGTAGATGATATGGATAGGTAGGAGAGACATCCAACAGCTAGAACGAATAATACCGATACCCAAGGCACACCATTCTTGTTGACTCGACCCAAGATCTTGGGAGCTTGGCCTTTTTGGGACATACCGAACATAGCTCTCGAGGCTGTGAATACGAAAGAGTTTGTAGTCGAGAAGATTGATACCAAGATAAGAGCGTTGATCAGCGAAGGGAGGAATGGAATCTGGAGTCGGTTCATTGCTATCTCATTAGCTCTTGCTTGTCAAGATGAAGGCGACGTACAGATGATGTATGGAGATTTGGCTGCTCCGGGGGCACCGTTCGCGATAGCCCCGAGGAGGTTTGGGTCATCTGAAGCAGATACTATTCCAACGCAGAGGGCTCCGGTAAGGTAGAAGAATACGATTCGGTAAATGATAGAGTTGAAGGCGGGAGGTAAGACTCGTCGAGGGTTCTTGATTTCACCAGACATCATAGAAATGTAATCAGGTCCGACGACACTATATATCAGCCTCATACCCCACAAGTTATAAAGTCAAGGGGTGGACTCACGCGAAACAAGACCAGATGACAGTATCGAAAATACCCCTCAATACCTCCAACCCAGACCCTACACCGAAAGGACCAGGCATCTTCCAGAACCTGAACCCATATTTATCCTTGAGGGGGTTACCTCCGACCATAGTTACGAATGTGTAAAGAGTCAATCCAATCATGAGTAGGACTTTGGTGATTGAGATCCAGAATTCGATTTCACCGAACCATCTAACCGAGTAGAGTTGAATAGCGGCCAAAGCAACTAACGTTGCGGAAATACAGATTGCTGGGTGTAGTGAATCGGTCCAGTATTCGACAATGACGTTTATAGCTGTTAATTCGAAACAGACTAGAGCGAGTTGGGCAACTACAAACTATACATCAGTCACTGTTCTTGCACAATGTATAACATTGACGTACATTCCATCCGAGGGCCATTGAGAATGATTTCTCGACGTATCTGTTTGCGTAGGTGACGAAACCACCATCAACAGGGATGAGGGTAGCGATTTCAATCAAACAGTTTGAACCTGCAAAGATAGAGGCGGACCAGATTGCAATACCAATAATCAATCCGAGGGGACCAGCTTTCGTAAGTGGTCCACCAATGGATACGAAAAGTGCCGCCCCAATTGCTACCTATCAGCACATTCCCACATCCGCATTTGATCATGGGACACACCTCCAGAGATAGCAATAAGCTGGACATGTCGCATTCGAAGACCCCTGTTTATCAGTATCAGAATAGAATAATGACCATGGGGCTCAACTCACCTATGAGCATCATTCGCAAGAATAGCCATTTCAGTTTCCGTAGGCGTTACCGTCACTTGCTCCTGAACGACATCTTTCGAGTCCCCATCCATTTCATGTAAATCTTTGACTTCGCTCATTATTGTCGTATTATTCCAGAAGAGATGTGGGCACAGAAACGATATGGGCTGGGATATAAGTGCAAGGTCAGCTATCTCCTCCTGATAGGGTATAGGCAATCAATTGGCTTCCACTGGTCGACTAGGCGACAACTTACTTTGACCCCGCAGGAAAGCTCTAAGCGAAGTTTGATTTTTAGGGCATGGTCTTGGCATTCGGATTCATACTCTCCATGGGGGGTTATGATGTATCTAAGCGAGGTCATTTTACCTGTTTAATTCCAATCAGGCACCCGACCATATTCTCTCGGCGCGTTTGACAACAGCTGTCCACCTGCTGTTATGTTGGAAGATTCTAAGCGAGGTCGCGTCGCCCTGCAAAATTTGATGTTCTTGACTTCGCTTGGATAGATATGAAATGGGTGCCCCGTGAATCCCCGATTATCTGACCTTTTCTGTCATCCGGGGAGGGGATTGTGTGTGACGTGATGGCGATAACGGTATCTCGACCCGAGCTGTCCTTGGAGTGAGAAGATAGTCAGAGTGGGAAACAATGCACCGACTATCTCGAGGTAAGCGAGTTGCTGGAGGTCGTCTCGTGATAGCGACATCATTGAGCTGATTAAGCCTTGTCGATGAACGCTTCTCGTCCGCTATAAGGTGTGGATTGATGCTCATTGCAGTCTACAAAGGACCTTGACCGTGTCGCAACCATCACCCTCATGCTCATGCTCATCCAATGCGGACTTGAACGGCGCTGGTTGACCCAGTTCCATGCTGACATTTCCCCTTTGTCCTCCTTCACCAATATCATCTAACTCACCTCCTTGTAAGGGCGATTCTCGTTGACAAAGCTATGCAAATCTCCGCTTCGCAGGCAGGCTATGTCCGCTATCATTGGCTCTACCTCTTCTGGCGAGACTATGAAGGTATGAAGGAGCAATCAGCATGGGCATCATTTCTACCCACGTGTCAATATCTAGGAACGGTGATCCGGAAATGACGGGACTCCAGCAACTTTTTGGGTAGATAACTTACCATTAGTTGTGAAGACGCTGTTATATGCGAGTTTACTACACAATGGTCGCGACCTTGCTGCGCAGCGGATGGTGATAGCGATTCGCTGGTATCGATCGAGGAGAATCCCAAGGGAGAATGCATGGCTTGACGTGTCAGTATCAACAGGGACGAATTCTCGGCGATCGATCGATAATCGAAGTTGTCATCAGAACATTCCGTCTCTATCTTACTCTTGTACCTTACTCATATCTCTTGAAATGTCTGCGAGTCTTTTCCCAAGTAAGCCGCCTAGTCTCCAAGGGTGGACATGAGCTGATACATTAGTCGGAAACGTCCCATCGGGATCGAAACCTAGGATCATCAGGGATAGTCATGAGCTTGAAACTGTTTCTGTTGGAGAGGTCATAGCTCCACTAAATGATTACTGCTTATTGTGGGACGAGGTATGTCACTTGTAACATTCAAATACAGCGCTGAGAAGTAGGATTGCCTACCACCATCTCAGCTTGAACCGTAGGTTAACGATCGATCGGCGGTGACTGAGCTGATGAATAGGTGGAGACATGAAGGCGATGAATTATGTGATGAGGTTGTACGGATATTGGATTTGAAACCGGGGCAAGATGGACTACAGAAGCTCTTAGATCGTTTAGAGGGGGATGAAGTAGAAGAACCAATACGTCGCTTTTGGAATGAGGTACGTCCTCCCCATTAATGGCTGAATAGCATTGACAAGGGTAGATATCAATCGAACCGCCACCTGGCGTTACTGCCTTCCCGTCCCGATCCACATCTATCCCATTAACAGAACATGAGACTCGTCCAGCATTCTCTATCCCAAATTACCGCCCTCCGCCAACTGTCTCTGAGGGTCAAGCGGTATTCTGGCGATACTCTTCACAAGTCTTTTCGGCATTATTACATTTCAGTTTGGCTGGTGGATTCTCTGCGGCTAGAGTAGTTGGGGTGTTGAGGGAGACGTCTTATCTGACCGGAGAAGCTAGGGATCAGACTTATAGAAGGTTATTGGAGACTACTCAGGCTATTATGGATTATATGGTATGTCCCCTCAAACCGTTGAGCCCAGAAAACTGAAGAACAGAATGATCTGACGCCAATTACTGGTCAAGGATGGAAAAGCGCAGTGAGGGTACGAATGTTACATGCCACTGTTCGTGTGCGGATAGCAGCAAAGAAGGGCATGAAGAATGTATACGATCACAAAGTAGATGGAATACCGATTAATCAAGAGTACGTTTCTAACTGTAACAATGGCTGATGATAGGGACATGATAGCTACTCTTGGATCATTTGCTATTGCCCCACTATGGTCGCTCAGGAGGTTAGGTATACATCTTACAGACGAGGAGGAACTGGCATATGTCAGTGTCTGGCGACATATCGGGTACGTCCAATCTCAAATCTGCTTTGTGACAAGCTGATGAATAGGTATTACCTCGGCATATCCCCAGCCAGGTTATCACACTACTACTCCAATGTATCCCTCGCATCAAAGTTGTTCGCCTGTAATACGATGCACCTCTTCTCCGAAGATTTCACCACTTCCGACCATCGATCCACAGCCACCTACCGCCTCCTTTCGGCAGTCTGTGATCGACCGCCAATCCGTACGAATGTCGATCATCATCTCGCTATATCCCGTTTCCTGCTCGGACATGGATTAGCAAACAGACTAGCTATTCCAAAGACAACATTGAAACGGAGGGTGAGGCTAGCAATAGCGCGAGGAATTGACCAGGCGCTCGTCACGTTTGGAAGGTGGTATACGCCCAGATGGGAGATCGAGAGGGTGGCTATCACTCGGATGCTGTTACTCATGATCATCTGCTGGCACCTCGGTGTGAAACGGACAAAGTTCACAATCAAGGCTTTTGGAGATGATATGGGTCATGCTGAGCATTCCGACGCCGGCGGTATTGCCGAGAAAGGGGAGATTGAGGATGTCGATAAAGAAGACTTAGATCCTGAAGTCAAGATGGGACCTGTGGCGGGTAAAGCTATCATTGGACGATGGAAGTGGTTGATCGGCGAGATGGTTGGGGTCATTGTCGGTGGCAGTGTATTGGTAGGCGTGGGATCTTGGTTCCTTTATACGACTACATTTAGATGATATTACGAGCTATCATGTATTATTCGACTTGCGTGTCACACATCCAACCTTAAGGAAGAAGATTCAGAGGTTGTCGTCTATGGCAATAGAACCCATCGACGCGGTTGTAGTCAAGACAGCGATTCATCAGATGTATTGACTATTTTATCTATTTTACCAATTCCAAATCTATGCACATCTATACCACATCCGAGCTCGAACCACTTAGACAGCCTTGCCATACTTGGCCAATTGCTTCTTTGTGCTCTCCTCACTGCTCTGCCTGATAGCCCAGGTGAACTCGTAGGTCTTGGCGGCATCTTCGTAAGTAGACAAGATCTCGGGGTTCTCTCCTCCCTCAATCTGGTAATTAGTTTTGTAGTCTTTCA
>Ga0265780_10011218_pt1 | contig 10618 bp, 7 predicted proteins | sample P1T30metagenome_FD_192432 | JGI IMG/M metagenome (GOLD analysis project Ga0265780, IMG submission 192432) | Plant litter microbial communities from East Loma Ridge, Irvine, California - P1 T30 | ecosystem: Environmental > Terrestrial > Plant litter > Unclassified | place: USA: California... | reverse complement strand
CGAAATACTTCACAACCATTATCATGGAAATACCCTGCTGGAAGGACACCTGGTTCTGAACGACTCGGGTGCAGAAACCGCCATGGGTTATGCAGGAGATCTAACCCGCACCTTCCCTGCCGGTAAAAAATTCACTGAGGCCCAGAAAGAAGTTTACACGATCGTACTCGATGCACTTTCTTCTGCTGCCAGCCAGCTTAAGCCGGGTACCCGCTACCTGGATATACATCTGCAGGCCTGCAAAACGCTGGTCGGCGGACTAAAAGACCTGGGACTTATGAAAGGCGATACAGAAGCCGCTGTTGCTGCAGGAGCGCATGCCATGTTCTTCCAATGCGGTACCGGGCATATGATGGGCCTGGATGTGCACGATATGGAAGACCTGGGCGAACAGTATGTAGGTTATACCGATACGCTGAAGAAAAACACCAGCCAGTTCGGCCTGAAGTCGCTCCGCCTGGGAAAAGAACTGCAGCCTGGTTTTGTGCTTACCGTAGAACCCGGCATTTATTTCATCCCCGAACTGATAGACCTGTGGAAATCAGAAAACCGTTTCACAGAATTTATAAATTACGCCAAACTGGAACAGTACCGCGATTTTGGCGGGATCAGGATAGAAGATAATTATGTGATCACGGAAAACGGCGCTAAACTACTTGGGCAGCCGCTGGTTAAAAGCATCGGGGATATAGAAGACATACGAAGCGCCATGTAATATGCTCAACCCTGCATCACCTTAAACACCATTCAAACAACTACGCCTGTTTGATGCCCGGGCAACAATGTTATCAAATGACATTAAAATGTTAGTTAAAAAAAAAGTTTGTTATATGTTTGTACCACTTAACACTGTTAAATGGCTTAATGCAAATAGAAATGGCAAGCAAAGATAGGATACAGCGGCAGAAAGAAGACACCAGGTGTAAAATACTGGAGGCTGCGCTTGCTATTGGAAAAACAGAAGGCTGGCAGGCGTTAAGCATGCGTAAAATAGCTGATGCTATTGAATATACAGCTCCGATCATTTATGAGTATTTTGCCAATAAAGAGGCATTGCTGCTGGAGCTGACAAAAATAGGATACCTTCGTCTTACAAAGGAAATGCAGGCAGCGCGCGACAAGCACCGTTTGCCCGAAAAACAACTCGAAGCGATGTGGCTCACCTACTGGAGCTTTGCATTTACTGAAAAGGAACTCTATCAGCTGATGTTCGGCATCGAAGTGAATTGTTGTATCTTCGATAACTCCATCCCTGAAGCTGAAGTTCCTGCCACGATGATCTGCGATGCGATCAAAGACCTGATGGCTACGGAAGATCCTTCGGAAGACCTGGTATGTAAGAGGTACTACACCTTCTGGTCGGTAGTACATGGTCTTATCTCTATCAACCTGGTGCGCCAGAGCGTGCCGGACGGCATTAACGAACAAGTTTTAAAAGATGCTATCGGCGGAATTATCCGGGCAATAAAAGATTAAAAAATTTAAATATTTCCTAACACTGTTAAATAGTTAAACCTTGTTTAATACAATGCGTAATGCCACGATGTACATAAATTCTTCATCTTATCTATTTAACACTGTTAAATAAGTTAATAACGTTTAACAATACACTTCTGTCAATCAAGTAATTAAATCAAATCATCACAAATAAAATGACAAATATGAAAAATGCAGCATGGCTGCTGGGCATAGTTTTCCTATACGCATGCTCAGAAAAACAAGCACAGGTTCAGGCACCTCCGCCGCCGGCTCTCCCGGTTCAGGAAATACATTCAGGAACAGAAACTACGTACCAGGAATACCCGGCTTCTGTTGAGGGCACTATTAATGTAGAGATACGCCCGCAGGTTGACGGCATCCTGGAAAAAATACATGCAGACGAAGGCGCGTATGTAACGAAGGGACAAGCCTTATTCAGCATCAATAACGGCCCTTTCCGCGAAAGTCTGAATAATGCAGTAGCAAACCAGCATTCGGCAGAAGGCGCACTGGCCAATGCAGAGCTGGAAGTAGAAAAACTGACACCCCTGGTGCAGGCGAAAGTGATCTCAGACTATCAGCTGAAAGCGGCAAAAGCCGCCCTAAAAGTAGCTTCGGCCAGGCTGGAGCAGGCTAAGGCTGAGGTGAGCACGGCTAAGATCAACCTGGGATATACGGTAATCAAAGCGCCTGTTAGCGGTTATATAGGCCGCTTGCTTAAAAAACCGGGCAGCCTGGTGGCTCCGAATGATCCGCAGCCGCTTACCGAGCTTTCAGATGTGCACGAAGTGCATGTGTATTTCTCTATGAGCGAAACCGACTTTATCAATTTTAAAGCGAATTACTCGGGCAATACCCTGCAGGATAAGATCAAACGCCTGCCGCCGGTTGCATTGGTACTGTCTGACCAGAGCATCTATGCCAAAGAAGGCAAAGTGGATATGGTAGACGGGCAGTTTGATAAAACTACCGGCGCCATTACGCTGAGGGCAAGTTTTGCAAACAGCGACGGCCTGCTGCGCTCGGGTAATACCGGCAAAATAAAACTGGCCTTAAAACATGACAATGTTGCCCTGGTACCTTCTGAAGCCACCATCGAGCTGCAGGATAAGGTATTCGTGTATGCCGTAGGCGACAGCAATAAAGTTAGCAGGCAGCCTATTACCATTATCGGTAAAAGCGGGAACCAATACCTGGTAAGGGATGGTGTTAAAACCGGCGACCGCATCGTGGTGCAGGGACTGGACCATTTACAGGAAGGACAGATTATACAGCCTCAGGAAGCGAAAGCCGATAACCCTGTTGCTTATTCCAAAAAACCATAATCAACACTATCATGTTTAAGAAATTCATTGAAAGGCCCGTATTATCTACCGTGATCTCCATTCTGCTGGTGATCGTAGGGATACTGGGTTTGTGGAAGCTGCCTTTACAACAGTTTCCGGATATAGCGCCTCCTGCAGTTCAGGTTACTGCTATCTATCCTGGTGCCAACGCCGAAACCATTCTGCGTTCGGTAGCACCGTCCCTTGAGGAAGCCATCAACGGTGTTGAAAACATGAGCTATATGAGCTCTACGGCAAGTAACGACGGAAGCCTCGTGATCACCGTTTACTTTAAACTCGGTACCGATCCTGACCAGGCAGCGGTGAACGTACAGAACCGTGTTGCGCAGGCATCGAGCCAGCTTCCGGGAGAGGTTGTTCAGCAGGGTGTGAGCACTGCCAAACAGCAGAACAGCCTGATCATGGTGCTTAACCTTTTCTCGGACGATCCGGGGAAATATGATCAGACTTTCCTGACCAACTATGCCCAGATCAATATTATTCCCGAGATCAAACGTATTCCGGGGGTTGGTTCTGCTATAGTTTTCGGGGGTAATAAGGATTATTCCATGCGTGTATGGCTTAACCCGGCACAAATGGCGAACTATAACATTACGCCTAATGAGGTGATGGCTGTGATACAGGATAAAAACCTGGAAGCAGCTCCGGGAAAATTCGGCGAAAGCAGCAAGGAGTCTTTTGAATATGTGATCAAATACAAAGGCAAGCTGAATAAACCGGAAGAGTATGAAAACATGGTGATCAGGGCTACTGCCGACGGTTCGGTACTGCGCTTGAAAGATATAGCCAGGGTAGAATTCGGAGCTTACAGTTATAACAGTACTACACAGATTTCGGGCAAACCCGGACTGGATATCGGTATCTTCCAGCTGGCGGGTTCTAACGCTAACGAGCTCCAGATTGCCATTGATAAGGTGATGAAAAAGGCGCAGAAAGACTTCCCGCAGGGAGTAAGACAGCAGACCTTATACAGCACCAAGGTGGCGCTGGATGCATCGATCGAACAGGTTAAACATACGCTTATTGAAGCCTTTATACTCGTATTCATAGTGGTTTTCCTCTTTTTGCAGGATTTCCGTTCTACGCTGATACCGGCCATAGCGGTTCCGGTAGCGATTCTGGGTACCTTCTTCTTTATGCAGGTATTTGGGTTCTCGATCAACCTGCTTACCCTGTTTGCACTGGTACTGGCCATCGGTATCGTGGTGGATGATGCCATCGTGGTGGTGGAAGCCGTACATACCAAGCTCGACCAGGGGATACACTCCGCCCGGAAAGCTACCACGCATGCAATGAGTGAAATTACCGGTGCTATCATCTCTATTACGCTGGTTATGGCGGCGGTATTTCTACCGGTAGGCTTTATGGAAGGATCAACAGGCGTATTTTACCGGCAGTTTGCCTTTACCATGGCCATAGCCATTGTGATCTCTGCCGTGAACGCCTTAACACTGAGCCCTGCCCTGGCTGCTTTATTCCTGAAACATAACCCTTCCGGGGAAGATGGAAAAACAGAGAAACGCGGTTTCAAGGACAGGTTCTTCGCTGGTTTTAACCGCAGCTTTAACAACCTTACCCACCGCTATGTAGGCAGCCTACGGTTTATGATCAAACATAAATGGTCAAGCATGGCCGCCCTGGCTGTTGTGCTTGGAGTTACTATATGGATGGTAAAACAAACACCTTCAGGTTTTATTCCTTCAGAAGATCAGGGCTTCGTAGCGATCTCGGTATCACTACCTGCCGGCGCCTCTCTGGAACGGAATAAACAGGTTTCCAAAGAAATAGAAAAAGCGCTGATCCCGCTTGAGTTTCAAAATACGATCAACGTTATTACAGGATTCAACCTGCTTACCTCATCGAGCAGTCCTTCGGCGGGTGCCACTTTTGTGCTGCTTAAACCTACAGAGGAAAGAGGAGAAGTAAAGGATATCAACGCTATTATGAATGTGATCCGCGAAAAGCTGTCGGCCATCAAAGGAGCAGACTTCTTCGTCTTCACCTTCCCTACCGTTCCGGGATTCAGTAACGTAGATGGGCTGGACTTTGTTCTGCAGGATAAAACCGGCGGTTCGATCAGCAAATTCAGCAGCGTAGGCCAGAACTATCTTATGGAACTGATGAAAAGGCCGGAAATTGCTGTAGCATTCACCACCTTCAGGGCCGACTATCCGCAGCTGGAAATGGAAGTGGATGAAATAAAGGCCAGCCAGCTGGGCGTGAGCGTACGCGACCTGCTTCAAACTATGCAGGGTTATTTCGGAAGCGCACAGGCTTCAGACTTTAACCGCTTCGGTAAGTACTACAGGGTAATCGTTCAGGCAGATATGGCACAGCGTGCTGATCCTACTGCGATAAACGGAGTTTTTGTGAAGAATAAAACAGGCGAAATGGTGCCCGTGAATACCCTCGTTAAACTGAAAAGGGTATACGGGCCGGAAACACTCTCCCGCTACAATCTATTCAATTCAATGGGCGTGAACGCCATTCCGAAACCGGGATACAGCTCAGGTGATGCGATTAAGGCCGTGGAAGAAGTTGCTGAAAAGAGCCTGCCTTCGGGATATTCTTACGAGTTCTCGGGGATAACACGGGAGGAAATATCTTCAGGCGGACAATCGGTTATTATCTTCTTAACCTGTCTGGTCTTTGTATACTTCCTGCTAGCTGCACAGTACGAAAGTTATATCCTGCCGCTGGCGGTGATCTTATCGATCCCTACCGGTATATTCGGGGTATTTGCAGCCATCGGCTTAACCGGTATCTCAAACAATATTTACGTACAGGTAGCGCTGGTGATGCTTATCGGCCTGCTGGCCAAGAATGCCATCCTGATCGTAGAGTTTGCGGTACAAAGACGGCGTAACCGCGAGCCGCTGATCACTGCGGCGCTTGAAGCTGCAAAATTACGCCTGCGGCCGATCATCATGACATCGCTTGCTTTCATTGCCGGGTTAATTCCGATGATGAACGCGGCAGGCCCTTCTGCACAGGGTAATCACTCCATCAGTATCGGTGCCGCCGGAGGTATGATTACCGGTGTTGTACTGGGGCTGCTTATTATCCCTGTTCTGTTCGTTATCTTCCAGCATCTGCAGGAAAGAATAAGCGGCGCACCTTTCATGGTACCGCAGCATGACCAGCCGCATGGACCGCATAATGAACATGCAGCACCTGTACCGGCAGAACTGAAGGCAGAATAATTCAATTTTTTACATATTAAGAATACACAATGAGAACATATATTAACGGATATCTTGCAGTGATCACAGCAGCTTTGCTGGGTGCCTGCAAGGTATCTAAAGATGTACCGCTGCCGGATGCCCCGCTGCCTGCAGCCTACCGTTTTGCAACTAATGGCGATACTGCTTCGGTTGCGCAGCTGCCCTGGAAGAGCTTCTTTACAGACGCAGCGCTGCAGAACCTGCTCGACAGCGCTATTACCCGGAACAATGACCTGCAGATCGCTATCAGGAACCTGGAGCAGGCACAGCTTACCTTAAAACAAGCCAGGCTGGGCAACCTGCCGGCCGCTTCTTTACAGGTAACTGCCAATACCAACCGACCTTCTGATAACAGCTTGAACGGGCTCAGTTTAAACCAGTTCCTGGGAAGCAAACATATTGAAGACTATACGGCTGCGGTAAACCTTTCCTGGGAGGCTGATATCTGGGGTAAGATCCGCAGCCGCAAGGCTGCTGCTTTAGCCTCTTACCTGCAAACAGAAGAGGCACGTAAAGCGGTACAAACCCAGATCGTTTCCAATGTTTCGCAAGGTTATTATAACCTGCAGATGCTGGATGCCCAACTTTCTGTTGCAAACAAGAACCTTCGTTTAAACGACAGCACCCTGAACATAATACGCCTGCAGTTCAATTCCGGTCAGGTAACTTCACTGGCTGTACAGCAGGCAGAGGCTCAAAGGCTCAATGCGGCACAGTTAATTCCGCAGTTTGAGCAGGAAATCGCCGTCCAGGAGAATGCACTAAGCATCCTCGCAGGCAGGCTTCCTGATACGATTACCCGGTCGGGCCCCGGCCTGAACGATCAGCCGGGTGCAGTGCTTTCGGCAGGTCTGCCCTCTGCCCTGCTCAGTCGCAGGCCCGATGTGCGGAGCTCTGAACTGGCGCTGGAACGGGCGAATGCCGAAGTAGGTTATGCAAAAGCCAGCATGTACCCTTCGCTCACCATCACGGCGCAGGGCGGAGTAAATGCCTTCAAAGCCAGCAACTGGTTTAATATTCCGGCATCCTTGTTCGGAACGGCTATCGCCGGACTGAGCCAGCCCTTATTTCAAAGAGGACAGCTGAAAACCGGACTGGAAGTAGCGAAAGTAGAAAGGGAGAAAACGGTGATCAGTTTCAGGCAGCAGGTACTGGTAGCCGTGGCAGAGGTATCAGATGCCCTGGTACGGATAGATAAATTGCAGCAACAGCAGCAGATAGCGGCCAACAGGGCGAAAACCCTGCAGCAGGCCACCGCGAATGCAAGGCTGCTTTTCAATAATGGCATGGCCAATTACCTGGAGGTGATAACCGCCCAGAGTAACGTATTACAAAGTGAACTGGAACTTGCCCGGATTAAAAATACCCGGCTGGCAGCTACGGTAGACCTCTATCGTTCTGTAGGCGGAGGATGGGAATAGTTTTTACAGGGGGCGGGCTAACCCGCCCCCTTCTGTTTAATGTTCTTTAAGCAACTTGCACATCTCCGAAAACATCGGAGAAATTGGCAAAGGTTTCGTTGGCTGCCTGTATAGCTAAAACCTGGTCTTCATCGGTTTTTGCAGCCTGGTTTAACACACCTGTAAACGTGCCCCACATCTGCCCGGTAGTTTCCTGGTATCCGGAAAAGAAAGAAACACCTTTTGTTACTCCATACTTTTCAAGCATCTGAACAATGATGCGCCCGCCCATAATAGATCCTTCCATTACATATAAAGCTCCTAAAGCCTGTATCGGACCAGATATCTCCGGTACATTTGTTTCGGGAAGATCATTAACAGTAGAACCAAGTTCTTCTATATCTCTTTTAAGATAGGAAGAGTTACGGCGGTCTTTATAATCCGGCAGCAGGTCCGGAGTTATGTATTCAGCTATAGCTTTTTCAAGATGACTGAAGTAAGCATAAAAATGCCTGAGCAGGTCAGCATAATCTTCATTGCTGCGGATGGCCTTTAATTTTTGTACTACCTTTTTTTCCAGTTTCTGGTGAGCCTGCGTAGTGGCTTCTTTAATATTTGTGCTTAGCATGAGCATCGTTATTTTCTGTTATCAATAAATTTAATCTTGTTTTCTAAGTTCCGGCGGACTGATACAAACATCTGAATAATATGATTCTGATGTTTGTCTGATCCGTATTTTCTTTTGTTGCATCTGTATTATATTTTGTGCAATCCGTATCCCCGGCATTAGTATTTTAGCTTTAAGCGGTGTTCTATCATCCCTGAATTTACGAAAAGCGGTTCTTTATTTCCTGCTGTTACAGTGAGGCCTGCCCTCATTTTCACCACATGATCGTCAGGGCTTCCGGAAGTTGACGCTGCCTGCCCGTTTATTAAATCCAGCGCTTTCGACAAACAGCTTTCTGCCGGATCGCCCAGTTTAGGATCAGTCCCGCTGTCGGCCTGTACGTCTGGCGGGATACCTTCAAAATAACCGGACCATCCCTGTGCATTCCGAATAAGGAAACCAGACAGGTAAACGCTGTATCTATCTATATTAATACCGAAAAAACCAACAGGTTTGCCGTATGTTTTCTCTCCTATCAGTTTAACCTTTAAATAAGGCCGCAGCACACTGATCAGCAGTTCGCTGGCAGAAGCGGTGCGGGATGAAACGATGAAATAAATTTCCTTTACGGTTTCAAGCCTGCCCTTCTTATCAAATGTATAGGTGTTTGCTGCCTCCGTAAAATCAACATCGGCCATAGTTGCCTGCCTGCCCTTATAAAATACAGGTTTTCCCGACTGATCGAGATATGGCTGATGTTTTAGGATCGTGGCCTTGCCGCTTTGCATCTGTGTATTAAACTGCTCTGAAAACATCAGTTTTCCATTTAACATACCAGGCGCAATAAGGTTGGCCAGGTATTGGGCCGTTTCCACATAACCACCGCTGTTGGAGCGAAGATCAACGACCAGGTAAGGTACGGCGGCGGCAGCAAAGGAGGCAAAGACACTATCCAGTGCTCCGCGGCATGAACTTAGCACAGGGAACGAGCCCAGGGCGATATAAGCGGTCTTTTTAACTCCGGGGTTGAGCAGCGTGCTTTTGAGTATTACTTGCGGGCCCGGCCCGGCCGGGCCGGCGACACTGCCCGGAACGCTGTTCCCATTGCGAAAATAGGAGTACCGGGGGCTCCCCGGCGAAAGAGGATATTCAAAAGCTTTGCCCGTAGCCGGGTTAAGCGCCAGCTGGGAAAGATCATACAGCTCAGACTTAAACGCACTGAGCTCAGGCAGAATGGAACCATACCTGCCCCGCGGATCGAAGCTCCGGTAAGAAGGAATTTCCTGGTTCCAGAGATAAACCTGGCTGGCATAGAGAAAAACGGAATCGAGTGTTAACTGCATACGTGTGCCGGTTAAAGGCGATACAGTTTCGTCTGTATCCATCGGCTCCTTCCTGCAGGCTGCAAGGATGCTACCCGAAAGGATTAAAATGACCACAATCCATCTGCCTGTTCCTGACATGTTGAAAATTATTAGTCAATAACCATTATGATCGATTTGGCACGGTTAAACCCGGCTAAACGCTCGCCTTTCTTATTATAGATGGCAATAAAATCAATCTGGCTGATGCTCAGATCTGCCGGTATACCGAATTTAACCGTTCCGTTATTCTTGTCTGGTGCAGCGCTTACTTCTATCCTGACCTCCTGGAAACCTTTCGAAATGATAGCATAACCGATATCAGCTGCATAATATTTCATGCTTAATTCTGCAAGGTCAATGATCAGGTCCCCTCCTTTTCTGACTGTAGTATTAGAGGCCTGGTTTACACTTGCAGCAAAAGCTGGCGGCGTGATACGGAGAGTCTCATTCTGCAGGGTATATGATCCTGTTTTGAACCTGATATGGTATATGCCGGTATCTATATTTGTGGGAACAACTCCCTGGATAATAGAATTTAAGACCCGGCTTAAGATTATTTTAGTTTCTTTTTTGTTCTTGTCTATGAGATATAACGAAGTCTGCGCGGTATCGGGCAGAAAATACTCGCCTGATAATACAAGTTCATCTCCGAGACGTAAGGCCCCGTCGACCGCCTTGTTAACAACATAGGTGGGTTTCGGCTGACTTATATTAAACTTCAGTGAGTAGGATTTGGTACTGCCATCCTGCGCTTTAACCTCATAGGTTAAGCCTTCTTTAAAAATGATCTTCGTACCAGAAGCCGGGAATACTGAAGCTCTGCCGGAAACAATAATTTCCGGACTTACCGAGTCGGGAATACTCTGAAAAGGCGGCCAGTTAATTATGATATCTCCATTCCGGATCAATGCTTTAAGTTCCTGTCCGGTTTGATCGCGAACGGCGAACTTTTCAATGTTATTATAGGGCCATTCCGTATATTCTTTTTTACAGGAAGAAAAAACAAGGCATATTATAATAAAAAGCAGCGTGGCAAGGCCTCGTTTAAAAACGCTGATATCATTCAGGCGTACAGCAGTGATAATCATCTTTATAATAAATAATGTATATTTGAATTAAGGAGTGGCTGATCTTATAAAAGGCAATCTGCACAAAAACCCTCTTATTCGATCAGCCGCTACCCTACCCTTTAATTAGT
>Ga0265780_10011217_pt1 | contig 10618 bp, 9 predicted proteins | sample P1T30metagenome_FD_192432 | JGI IMG/M metagenome (GOLD analysis project Ga0265780, IMG submission 192432) | Plant litter microbial communities from East Loma Ridge, Irvine, California - P1 T30 | ecosystem: Environmental > Terrestrial > Plant litter > Unclassified | place: USA: California... | reverse complement strand
CTGCGCGATGGCTTCACCACTGGTGGTGGCCTGGGCCTTGGCCTGGGCGGCTCCAAGCGTCTGGTCGACGAATTCGATATCGACAGCCGGCCGAAGGAGGGCACCGCGGTGCTGATCATCAAATGGAAACGCTGATCAGTTCCCAGACCGAACAGGTCAGTTTTGTGATCGGCCATGCCAGCGACGTGGCCGCAGTGCGCCGCACCGGCCAGAAGCTGGCCGAGTCGCTCGGCTTCAACGAGGTGCGCGCCGGGCAGCTGGCGCTGATCATCACCGAGGCCGGCACGAATATCCTGAAGCACGCCGGCGAAGGGCAGATCCACGTCGGGCCATCGCAGTCGCCGGACGGCATCGGTGTCGATGTGCTGGCGCTCGACAAGGGCCCCGGCATCCGTGACCTGGCCAGCAGCCTGCTCGACGGCGTGTCCACCGCCGGCACCGCCGGCAACGGCCTCGGTGCGCTGCGCCGCCTGGCCGATGAATTCGACGTCTATTCGATGCCGGGCGACGGCGCCGCCTTCTTCATGCGCCTGTGGCGCGACGTGCCGCCGCCATCGTCGGGCCAGATCGAAGTGGGCGCGCTGTGGACCCCGATCACGGGCGAGGAAGCATGCGGCGACGGCTGGGCGGTGGCGTGCGACGACGACGGCGCCACGCTGCTCGCCTCCGATGGCCTGGGCCACGGTCCGGACGCGGCGCGCGCCTCGAATGCGGCGATCGATGCACTGGCGGCGCGCGGCGCGGTTGGCGCGGCTGAACTGGTGCATGCCGCGCATGACGCATTGCGCGCCACGCGCGGCGCGGCGCTGGCGGCGGCGCGCATCGACTTCGATGGCGACCAGTTGCATTTCGCCGGGGTTGGCAACATCGCCGGCGTGGTGATCGACGACGGCCGCCGCGCGCTGGTGTCGCACAACGGCATCGTCGGCCACACCATGCGCAAGGTGCAGGAATTCGAGGCGCCGTTCCCGCCCGGCGCGCTGTGCATCCTGTGCTCGGACGGCATCCAGACCCAGTGGGACCTGAACAAGTATCCGGGCCTGCAGGGCCGCAGCCCGTCCTTGATTGCGGCGATCCTGATGCGCGACTTCAGCCGCGGCCGCGATGACGCCATGGTGCTGGTGGTGCGCCGCATGGCCGGGCAAGGGTGAACCGGCGATGACGATCCGGCGCATCCTCAGCGTGGCTCTGGACAGCGACCAGGACGTGGTGCTGGTGCGCCAGCGCGCGCGCCAGGTATCGGCGCTGCTGGGCTTTTCGCAGCAGGACCAGGTGCGCATCGGCACGGCAGTGTCGGAAGTGGCGCGCGGGGCCAGCCACCAGGGCGCCGGTGGCCGGGTCCAGTTCCAGCTGCGTGAAGAGGGCGCGCGCCAGCACCTCGAAGTGGTGGTGGGCGCCGGCAGCGGCGGCAACGGGCGCACGCCGGATGTCTCGACCGGAGAAATGGGCACCGAATCGCTGCGCGAACTGGCGATCGTCACCGCGCACCGCCTGATGGACGCCTGCGAAGTCGATCCCGGCGCCAGCGGCGCCGCCACCGTCACGGTACGCAAGGCGCTGCCGGCGCATCTGCACGTGGCGCCGGCCCAACTGGCCGAGATCGGCGCGCGCCTGGCCGACAGTCCGGTGTCGAACGCGGTGCACGAACTCGAACTGCAGAACCAGGAACTGCTGTCGACGCTGGCCGAATTGCGCGAGCGCCAGGACGACCTGCTTTCGCTCACGCGCGAGCTCGAGGACACCAACCGCGGCATCGTGGCGCTGTACGCCGAGATCGAGGACAAGGCCGAGCGCTTGCGCCGCGCCGACGAGATGAAGTCGCGCTTCCTGTCCAATACCAGCCATGAACTGCGCACCCCGCTGTCGTCGATCCGCGCGCTGGCCCAGCTGCTGCTGGACCGCATGGACGGCGACCTGACCGACGAGCAAGAGCGCCAGGTGCGCTTCATCGCCAGCGCCGCCAACGATCTTTCCGAGCTCGTGAACGACCTGCTCGACCTGGCCAAGATCGAATCGGGCCGGGTCGACACCCATCTCGAGCCGGTGGTGGTGGAACACCTGTTCCGCGCGCTCAAGGGCATGCTGCGCCCGCTGGTCGACGAGGCGCGCGTGGAACTCGTGTTCGAGCCGTCCGGCATCGACCAGCCGTTCTTTTCGGACGAAGGCAAGGTCTCGCAGATCCTGCGCAATTTCATCTCGAACGCGCTCAAGTTCACCGAGCAGGGTTCGGTGATCGTGTTTGCCGCGCACGACCCCGAGGCCGACACCATCACGTTCGCGGTGGCCGACACCGGGATCGGCATCGGCCAGGAGAATCTGCAGCTGATCTTCGAAGAATTCAGCCAGATCGAGCATCCGCTGCAACGCCGCAGCAAGGGCACCGGGCTTGGCCTGCCGCTGTGCCGCAAGCTGGCCGAGCTGCTCGGCGGCCGGGTCGACGTGTCGAGCACGATCGGCATCGGTTCGACTTTTACCCTGACTTTGCCGCGCACACCGGGTCTGTCGCGCACACCGCCGCCGGCCACGCCGGCCCCTGATGGAACAGAATCATGAAAAACTTCCCGATGCGCATCCTCAACGTTGACGACAACGACGGCGCGCGTTACGCCAAGACGCGCATCCTGCAAAGCGCCGGCTTCGACGTCGTCGAAGCGGCCAACGGCACCGACGCGCTCGACATCGTCAAGCGCCTGCGCCCGGCGCTGGTGCTGCTGGACGTGAAGCTGCCCGATATTAACGGGATCGAGGTGTGCCGCCGCATCAAGGCCGAATCCGACAGCAGCAGTGTGCTGGTGCTGCAAACCTCGGCCGCGCTGACCGGCCGCGCCGACAAGATCCGCGGCCTGGAGGGCGGCGCCGACAACTACCTGGCGGCGCCGATCGAAGCCGATGAACTGATCGCCAACGTCAATGCGCTGCTGCGCATGCGCCTGATCCAGGACGACCTGCGCGACAGCGAAGAGCGCTTTCGCCAGCTGACCGACAATATCGACGACGTGTTCTGGATGTTCTCGGTGCCGGGGCGCGAGCTGGTGTATGTCAGCCCGGCCTACGCCGCCATCTGGGGCCGCAGCGACGCGGCGCTGCGCGCCAATCCGGGCGACTGGCTCGACGCCGTGCACCCTGACGACCGCGCCCACGTGGGCGCGCAGTGGGAACGGCTGGCCGACCAGGCCCACTACGACGAAGAGTTCCGCATCAACGCCGCCGACGGCCAGGTGCGCTGGGTGCGCGACCGCCTGTTCCCGGTGCGCGACACGCGCGGCGACGTGTACCGGGTGGCGCGCGTGACCAGCGACATCTCGGGGCGCAAGGAAATGGAAGCGCTGCTGCGCGCCGCCGACAGCAACAAGAACCAGTTCCTGGCCACGCTGGCGCACGAACTGCGCAATCCCCTGAGCCCGATCCGCAACGCCGCCGCCTTGCTCGGCGCAAGCGGCGAGGGCGCGTTTGAACGCCAGGCGCGCGCGCGCGAAGTCATCACGCGCCAGGTCGACCATCTGGCGCACCTGGTCGACGATCTGCTCGACGTGGCGCGCATCTCGGAAGGCAAGATCGTGCTGCGCAACGAAGAGGTCGACCTCAAGAGCGTGATCCAGCAGGCGATCGAAACGGCGTCGCCGCTGATCGCGGCGCGCGCGCATGCGCTCGACGTGGTGCAGCCGCCGGAATCGATCTGCGTGCTGGGCGACCCGGTGCGCCTGGCGCAATCGGTCGGCAACCTGCTGCACAATGCCGCCAAGTTCACGCCGACCGGCGGCGCGATCGTGCTGACGGTGGCGCTGGTCGACGGGCGCGTGCATATTTCGGTGCGCGACAACGGCATCGGTATCGCCGCCGAAAACGTGCCGCGCATTTTCGACATGTTCGCCCAGATCGGCGCGCCACCCGACCGCGCCCAGGAAGGCCTGGGCATCGGCCTGTCGCTGGTGTCGTACCTGCTCGAACTGCATGGCGGCCACCTGAGCGCCGAGAGCGGCGGCATCGGCCATGGCAGCACCTTCACGGTCGACCTGCCGCTGCTGCGGGTAGGCGCGCCGTCCCAGCCTGTGGTCGAACCCACGGCGCTGCCCGAGTCGTCCGGCGGCATGCGCGTGCTGCTGGTCGACGACAATATCGACGCCATGGAGATGATGGGCTTCCTGCTGACCGAAATGGGCTATGAAGCACGCACCACCGATGACGCCAGCGAAATCGAAACCATCGCGCTCAGCCACCGGCCGCAGGTGATCGTGCTCGATATCGGCTTGCCCGGCGTGGACGGCTACGAAGTGGCGCGGCGCCTGAAGGCGAATCCGCAGCTGTCGCATATCCGGCTGGTGGCGCATACCGGGTATGGCTCGCCCGAGGACCGCAAGCGCGCCATCGAGGCGGGCTTCAATGCGCACCTGGTCAAGCCGGCCGAGTTGTCGGACCTCGAGAAGGCGCTGCGCGGGGATTGAGGGCGCCGGCCACTGGACCGTCATTCGCGCGCGGGAATGACGGTCTTGAAGGGGCCTGTGAATAGCACCTGCCCTGCTACGCCAGCAACGCAACTGCCTTTACCTGCGCCCACAGTTCGCGGCCCGGTTCGATCCCCAGTTCACGCCGCGAGCGCTCGGTGATGCGCGCCAGCAGCGCCGTGGCGCCGAGCTGCAGCCGCACCAGCACCTGACCCGGCGCGCCGCCGGGGCCCAGCGCTTGCACCGTCGCCGGCAGGATATTGGTGATGCTGCTGGCGCGCGGCTGTTCCAGCGCCAGGCTGACGTCGCGCGCGTGGATGCGGCAGCGGATGCGGCTGCCGACAATTGCATCGCGCCGGGCCACCAGCAGCGTCCCGCCGGGGAAGGCCAGGTGCGTCAGACCGTCGGCGTCGTGGCCGTCGACCAGCGTTTCGATCATTACCCCGGCATCGTCCTCGAAGCTGCCGGCGATGTCGAGCCGCGCCAGCGTCTCGGCCAGTGCGCCGCTGGCCTGCACCCGTCCCGCATCGAGCAGCACCAGGTGGTCGGCCAGGCGCGCCACTTCGTCGGCCGAGTGGCTGACGTAGACCACCGGCAGCGCCAGCTGGTCGTGCATGCGTTCGAGGTAGGGCAGGATTTCGAGTTTGCGTTTCAGGTCAAGTGCGGCCAGCGGTTCGTCCATCAAGAGCAGGCGCGGCGACGACAGCAGGGTGCGCGCGATCGCCACGCGCTGGCGTTCGCCGCCGGACAAGGTGGCCGGCCGCGCGTCGAGCAGATGGCCGATGCCGAGCAGTTCGGTCACCGGCGCCAGCTCGAAACGGCGCTCGGCTACGCTTGCACGGTTGCGGCCGAAGTTCAGGTTGGCGCGCACGCTGAGGTGCTCGAACAGGCTCGGTTCCTGGAACACGTAGCCGACGCCGCGCCGGTGGGTCGGCACGAACACCTCGTGCGCGTCGTCCTGCCACACCTGATTGCCGATCGCCACATACGCGCCGGGCGCCCGTTCGAGGCCCGCCAGCACCCGCAGCAGCGTGGTCTTGCCCGAGCCGGAATGGCCGAACAGGGCGCTCACGCCGCGGTTCGGCAGCGTCAGGTCGACGTCGAGACTGAAGCTGGCGCGTTCGATGCGTACGCGGGTGCGGATGGTGGTCATCGATTGGCCCCTCGCATCGATTGCGGATACAGCGTGTACAGCGACAGCAGCACCACGAAACTGAACACCAGCATGCCGCCGGCCAGCCAGTGGGCCTGGGCGTATTCCATCGCTTCCACATGGTCATAGATCTGGGTCGAGACCACGCGCGTGCGCTCCGGGATGTTGCCGCCGATCATCAACACCACGCCGAACTCGCCGACCGTGTGCGCGAAGCCGAGGATGGCGCCAGTCACAAACCCCGGCCGCGCCAGCGGCACCACCACCGACCAGAAGGTGTCCCACGGACTGGCGCGCAGCGTGGCCGCCACTTCCAGCGGGCGTGGGCCGATCGCCTCGAAGGCGTTCTGCAGCGGCTGCACCACGAACGGCAGCGAATAGAACACCGAGGCGATTACCAGGCCGCTGAAGGTAAAGGCCAGCGTGCCGATGCCGAGTGCGCCGGTCAGGCGGCCGAGCGGGCCGTCCGGCCCCATCGCCAGCAGCAGGTAGAAGCCGATCACGGTCGGCGGCAACACCAGCGGCAGCGCCACCAGCGCCCCGACCACGCGTTTCATCGGCGAGCGGGTGCGCGTCAGCCACCAGGCCAGCGGGGTGCCCACCAGCAGCAGCAGCAGGGTGACGACCGAGGCCAGTTTCAGGGTCAGCCAGAGCGCGGCCAGGTCGGACGAATCGAGCGCCATCAAGCGAATCTCATGCCTCGTAGCCGAAGCTGCGGATCACGGCCCTGGCCTGGTCGCTGCGCAGGTACTGCAGCAGCGCCTGCGCCGCCGGGTTGGCGCGGCCCCTGGTCAGCAGCGCCGCGTCCTGGCGGATCGGCGCGTGCATGGCCGCGGGAACGATCCAGCCCGAGCCCGAGGTGAACTTGCCGTCGCGCCAGACCTGCGACTGCGCCACGAAGCCCAGTTCGGCGTTGCCGGTGCTGGCGAACTGCCAGGCTTGCGCGATGTTCTCGCCCTGCACGATGCGCGCTTGCAGCTTGTCGCGCAGGCCGAGACGCTCGAGGGTGGCGAGCGCAGCCGCGCCATACGGCGCGGTTCTTGGATTGGCGAGCGCCAGGTGCCTGAAGGCGCCCGTGCCCAACACCTTGCCGCCGGCGTCGACCACGCCTTCCCGGGCCGACCATAGGGCCAGGCGACCGACCGCGTAGGTAAAGCGCGAGCCGGCCACCGCCTGGCCTTCGCGTTCGAGCCTGGCCGGGGTCTCGGCGTCGGCCGCGAGCAGCACTTCGAACGGCGCGCCGTTGCGGATCTGCGCATAGAACTTGCCGGTGGCGCCGCTGGACAGGATCGCCTTGTGGCCGGTGGCGCGCTGGAAATCGACTGCCAGCTTGTCCATCGGCCCCGCGAAGTTGGCGGCGACCGCGACCTGGACCTGGCCGGCGTGGGCGGCGCCGCAACAGGCAAGGATGGCGCACAGGCCGGCAAGACGTTTCATGTTTTCTCCAAAAGGCGCTATGCTCGGGCTGATCAATCGAGCGCTATAAAGGCGAGTATATAACGATTCTCTAGCTGAGAGGCAACGCGACAGATGGACAGGACAGAGCAAGGCATCGCGCTTGGCGGCGCGCTATGGATGACGGTCGGCGGCGAGAACCTGGGCGGTGCCAACCGGGTCGAACTGCTGGGCTCGATCGCGCAGCTGGGCTCGATCACGGGCGCGGCCAAGGCCGTGGGGCTGAGCTACAAGGCGGCGTGGGATGCAATCGACACCATGAACAACCTGGCCGGCGAGCCACTGGTGGAACGGGTTGCCGGCGGCAAGGGCGGCGGCGGCACCCGCCTCACGCCGCGCGGCGTGCAGCTGGTCAACAACTTCAGGATGATCGAACAGGTCCACAATGACTTTCTCGAACGACTCAATCGGCAGACTGCCGGCGCTCCGGCCGCGCTGGCCGACGACCTGGCGCTGTTCTCGCGGTTCAAGATGAGGACCAGCGCCCGCAACCAGTTCTTCGGCAGCGTCACGCGCGTCAAGCGCGGCGCCGTGAATGACGAAGTACTGCTCGAGATCGCCGGCGGCCAGAGCATCGCGGCCATCGTCACGCGCGAAAGCTGCGAGAGCCTCGCCCTGGCCCCGGGGCGGCAGGCGTTTGCGCTGATCAAGTCGTCGTCGGTGATCGTGATGGTGGACGCCGGCGGCGCGCGGCTGTCGGCGCGCAACCAGTTACAGGGCAGCGTCACGCGCGTGATGCGCGGCGCCGTCAATTCGGAAGTGGTGATTGCACTGCCCGGCGGCGGCAGCGTGGCCGCCACCATCACCAACGACAGCGCCGCCGCGCTCGGCCTGGCCGAAGGCGCGGCGGCGACGGCGCTGTTCAAGGCGTCGAGCGTGATTCTGGGCGTGCCTGACTGAGTTCGTGCGCCGCGCCAATGTCAACGCTGCGCTATTGCGCACGCGGCGGCGGTATCAGACTGATTGCGCCGATTCTTCCTGCGCCGGCAGCAGGCGCGGCGGCGGGCTGCAGCGGCACAGGCACAGGTCGCCGCTGAGGGCAAGCTGGCGTCCGTTGTCGCGTGCGCCGTCGCGCGCGGCATCGAGGGCGATGACACCATTCGAGTGACAGGCTTCGCACCAGACCGTGTCGGCTTCAAGGGCGGCGCGGATGCCGTTGATCGACAGCAGCGCGCTGGCGGAGCTGACCCGGCCGCCGGCGCTGGTGGCTGCGCCGAGGGTGATGTATGAGCGACGTGGCATTGTGGTCTCGACAGAAGCAAAAGCTCAGCTTAGACAGCCATCCCGGGTGGGGCGTTGATCGGAGACAGGCGAGCGGCCCGGACGCCTGCTCGCCAAAACATCGCTTCCGCGAAGTTGAGAACGGCGCCCCGCGACGGCGAAAAAGGTCACCCGAAAAGCTGAAACCGTCACCCTCGCGCAGGCGGGGGTGACGGTTTTTAGAGTAGGTAAAGAAAGAACTTCACCTGAACGAACGCGGCGTGAACGGAACGCCGCTTACTTCTCCAGCACCGTGAATTCACCATACGGCTTGAGCTGTTCATCGAGCTTCGACGGATCGCCCACCACGATGATCGACTGGCGCTCTGGAGCGAAGTATTTTTTCGCCACCGTGCGCACCTGCTCTGGCGACACCTTCTGGATCAGCGGCACGTACTGGCCCAGGAACTCGGGCGGCAGGCCGACCAGCCAGTTGCTTGCCAGCGTCGAGGCCACCGAACGTTGCAGCTGATTGCTCAGCAGGTAACCGCCCGCCACGTAGCGCTTGTTCATTTCCATTTCTTTGGAAGAAACGAGCTCGCTGCCGATGCGCTTGTATTCGTTGAAATACTCGCTCAGGGCCGCGCCGGTGACTTCGTTGCGCACGTCGGCGCCGCCCACCATCATGCCACCCACGCGGCTCATGCGGGCGCCGGCCGAGGCGCCGTAGGTGTAGCCCTTTTCTTCGCGCAGGTTGGTGTTGATGCGGCTCGAGAAACCGCCGCCCAGGATGGTGCTGGCCAGGCGCAGCGGGATCTGGTCGTCGGCGCTGGCGGCAATGCCGGGGCTGCCCAGGCGCAGCGTCGACTGCACGCTGCCTTCGCGCTTGAGCACGATGCGCGCCGGCTTGGCGGCCGTGGCCGCTGCAGGGGTCTCGGGCAGGGCGGGGCCGCTGGCCTTCCAGTCGCCAAAGGTGGCCTGCGCCAGCTTCATCGCTTCGCTTTCGCTGATGCGGCCAGTGACCACCAGCAGCGCGCGCTCGGGACGGAAGCGTTTGGCGTGCTCGGCGCGCAGCAGCGCCGCATCCACCGCATTGATCGATGCCACCGTCGGGTCGGTGCGGCCATACGGATGGTCGGCATACACTGCGGCCTTGATCGCGCGTTCGGCGCGGAAGGTGGGCTGGGTCTCGGACACGCGCAGCGCCTGCAGCGCGTTGGCCTTGGCCAGCGTGACCTCGTTGTCAGGGAACGATGGCGTGCGCGCGATCTCGGCCAGCAGGTTCAACATGCCGGGCGCATGCGAAGCGAGCGCGTTGGCCGACAGCACGATGCCGTCGGCCGCCGGGCTGGCGCCGACTTCGCCGCCCATGGCCTGGGCTGCTTCGGCGATCGCGCGCGAGTCGCGCTTGGCCGTGCCTTCGTTGAGCATTCCGGCCAGCATCGCGGCGAAGCCGGCCTGGTTCGGGCTGTCGGCGCCGAAGCCGGCGCCGCGCAGGGCCAGCACGTAGTCGACGCGCGGCAAGCCCTGGCGCGGCACCACCCATACGGTCAGGCCGTTGGACAGCGTTTGCTTGGCGATCTTGGGCGCCGGAATCGTTGCTTCCTTGCCGAAGGCGGGCATGCCGGCCGGGGTCTTGACATCGGCGGCGGCGTGGCTGGCCAGCGGGACCAGGGCCAGCGAAATGGCGCTTGCGAGCATCAGTTTTTTCATCGATGCGCTCCTTTTATTTGGTGGCGCCGGCTGGCGCAGGGGTGGCGGCGCCTTTGTCGGCGGCGAGCATGGCGGCCGGCTTGCGGTCGATCACGGTGCGGTTGGTCGGCACGATATAGGTCTTCACCACGCGCTGCAGGTCGGCGCCGGTGACGCCTTCGATCCAGCCCGGGATCTTGTTGACCACGTTGGCGTCGCCCCACAGGGTCTGCATGCGCGCCATGGTGTCGGCGCGGTTGACGAAACTTTCGAGCTTGTTGTTCCAGTCGGCCAGCATGCGGGTTTTGACGCGCTTCAAGGTCGCTTCATCGACGCCGTCCCTGGCGATCTTTGCGATCTCTTCGTCCATCGCCTTGAGGATGGCGTCGGCGCTGCTGTCCGGCTTGTACAGCGCGAACACCGTCATCAGGGTCGGGCCGTTGTATTCCCACGGGCTGGTCAGGCCGAACATGGTGTCGACATTGAGGGCGATCTCGCGTCCCTTGACCAGGCCCTGGTAGAACAGCGAGGCGTCGCCGCCGCCGAGCAGCTCGGCCAGCACGGCGATCGGCGCCTGGTCGCGGCTGCCGCGTTCCGGTACTTTCCAGGCCGCTGCGATGGCCGGCACCTGGGCCAGGGCGTCGCTTTGCACGATGCGTTTCTCGGCCGTATTGAG
>Ga0265780_10011216_pt1 | contig 10620 bp, 12 predicted proteins | sample P1T30metagenome_FD_192432 | JGI IMG/M metagenome (GOLD analysis project Ga0265780, IMG submission 192432) | Plant litter microbial communities from East Loma Ridge, Irvine, California - P1 T30 | ecosystem: Environmental > Terrestrial > Plant litter > Unclassified | place: USA: California... | reverse complement strand
AAACAGCACCTGGTATCTAAAACGCTTAGAAATATACAGGAGATTCTCGAAGAACGCAATTTCCTGCGGGTACACCGCCAATACCTCGTTAACCTTGACCATATTGCCCGGTATGTTAAAGGAGAAGGCAACTATATAATGATGTCGAACGATAAAAGTATACCGGTAGCACGTAATCAGAAGGAAAAACTGGTAGAGCGGTTTGGATGGCTGTAGGCTTGCTAATGATTGCTTTCGCCTGGAAAGTGGATAGCAAAAGAACTGATAAGAAGATTGGAACAATGATTATTCATTTAAACGGAATAAAACGCTATTTTGCAGCTAGTAATTTGTAAATAATGTTTTTCAATGGAGATACCTCCCATTGCATTTATCGATGTAGAAGTCGAACCTCAAACCCATATGATTCTGGACATCGGCAGTGTCAGAGATTATGACCGTACATTTCATTCTGGGTCTATTTCAAATTTTATCGACTTTTTGAGGGGAGCAGAATTTATTTGCGGACATAATATTCTCAATCACGACCTGAATTATATAGGCAAAGCCATTTCTGAGGCTGGTGTTAATCTGTCAAATAGCATTGATACATTAATTCTGTCGCCGCTCTTCTTTCCTGCCATAAAACATCATTCCCTGCTTAAAGACGATAAATTACAAACGGATGAACTCAATAACCCGCTGGTTGACTCTTTTAAGACAAGGGACGGAGGACTTTTTCAATGAAAACAGCGATATAATTTTGTGTCAACCATTCATAAAGCAAAAGGGAAAGAGTTCGACAACGTTTTCCTGATGCTTGAAGGTGTTAACCAGCTCACGGATGAATTCAGGAGGCAATTATATGTCGCTACAACAAGAGCAAAAAGAAATCTGGTTATTCACTTTAACGGGAATTGTTTTGATGGTATTACAGTTGCTGATCAGGAAATCAAAGAAGACAGGGAAGTATACCTGCCGCCTGTCAGGTTGATATACCAGTTGGGCCTTAAAGATGTTTGGCTTGGATATTTTAAGTATATCCAGCACTCGGTATCCCAACTCTACAGCGGCGAAACACTTATACTTACCAGTGATGGATGCATGGACGTAAATGGACATATCGTATTGAAGTTTTCGAAACGCTTTATGACTGAAATTGCATCAAAAAAGTCTAAAAATTATACTTTGAAGACAGCGAAGGTGGATTTTATTATTTACTGGAAAGCTGAAAATGCAGAGCATGAAATCAGGATTATTTTGCCTGAGTTGTCTTTTGAACGAGACCGGAGCTTTTAACAAGTAGATATCAACAAGGCTTCCGAAATAAATTTTCTCAAATATAAATTCCTCAGAAGATGTATTATGTTTGGCTTTGGCGGGAAATGTTTAATATCATTTTTTTAATCCCTCATTTATTCCAAATTAGGACTTTACTTGTTACCTAAAAAAATAAACATAATATGCAGGAACTGGATAAACCGGCTTTTGACCTGATGGTATTTTCGGGCGTCAGCAAAATTCCCTACGGTGAAAACGTAAAAGAGTTCTATATCAATGATTTTAAAAGGACTCCGCAGGCTTGGGATAAGTTTTTTAAAGAGGGAACCTGGGATAGCCTGAACGAAGACACAAAGAAAGAGAGAGAAGCCCTTATCGAACAGGCACTCGCAAAATTTGATATAAAAAGGAAAACCTTTGACCTGTAAGGGTTCTGTTCACTCTTACAGGTACCGCCCTAGCGGTACCTGTATCTTACCAGGTTTAATATATAACCTGTCTTTGTTTTAATCACACCTGGTTAAAATAATTCTATTGTCATCTCTTGATTATTAATTGGTATATCGGGAAAACCCGATATACCTTTGTGCATGGATCAGGTAGAAATTTTCAAAGCGCTTTCGAATAAAACCAGATTACAGATCCTTTATTGGCTTAAGGATCCCGAACATAATTTTCCTGAACAGATAGAGAACGGGTTTGAGGCTGGGGTATGTGTTGGTCAGATTCAAAGGAAGGCCGGACTTACGCAGTCGACCGTATCAGAGTATTTGTCAGTGCTGCAGCGTGCCGGGCTTGTTAAATCCACCCGTGTTGGGCAGTGGACCTATTATCAGCGAAATGAGGAGGCGTTTGAGACCCTAAGTCTGCTTATTCAATCAGAAATTTAATAAAACAAAAATTATAATGAACACAGACAGCTTATTCAGGCCGTTCAGCCTTAAATCGTTAAATATAAAGAACCGTATCGTGATGGCTCCGATGACTCGATCATTCTCTCCGGACGGTGTTCCGACACCGGAGGTGGCAGCTTATTACCGTAAAAGAGCGGAGGGTGAAGTTGGACTTATCCTTTCGGAAGGTACAGTGATTGACAGGGGCTCCTCTTCCAATGACAAAAACATCCCCCACTTTTATGGTGCGGAATCTCTTGCAGGCTGGCAGCGCGTGATAAACGAAGTTCATAATGCAGGCTCTGCAATGGCTCCCCAGATCTGGCATATGGGAGTAATGGATAATCACCATTCAGGCTGGCTGCCGCCAGTTCCTTTCGAAGGTCCGTCTGGTTTAAACAGGCCCGGTTTCAAGAACGGAAATACTATGACCGATACTGATATCGCCGATACTATCGCTGCATTCGGTAAGGCTGCTGCTGCTGCTAAACGGCTTGGATTCGACAGTGTGGAGTTACACGGAGCTCATGGCTACCTGATCGACCAGTTCTTCTGGGAAGGCACAAATGAGCGTACAGATATTTATGGTGGCAAAACACTTGCTGAACGCAGCCACTTTGGTATTGAAGTGATCAAAGAAGTGAGAAAACAGGTAGGGGAGGATTTTGCACTTATTCTTCGCTTGTCTCAGTTCAAGCCCTCTGCATATACCAATAAACTTGCTGCTACACCTGGGGAACTAGACGCATGGCTTAATCCGCTGGCCGATGCGGGTGTAGATATTTTCCATTGTTCACAACGCCGGTTCTGGGAACCTGAGTTTGAAGGGTCTGATCTTAATTTTGCAGGCTGGGCTAAAAAAGTTACGGGTAAAGCAACAATAACCGTTGGATCTGTTGGGTTGACTGGTGAGTTCTTAGCTGCATTTGCAGGTGAAAGTTCTGAACCTAGTTCATTGGATGAGCTGCTTCGCCGTATGGACCGCGGAGATTTTGACCTGGTAGCGGTTGGCCGGCCTTTGTTATCAGACCCTAACTGGGTTAAAAAGATAAGAGAGAATCGTACCGCTGAATTAAAAGGTTTCAGTAAGGAAGCATTGTCTTCACTGGTATTAGAGTAACAAATTAATCGTTCTCGTTTGCAACGCGGATGTAGGAGAGGTGCATTTCCAAATGCATAAATATGGCGACGCAATCGTTGTTCCCGCTACATTCAAGTTTCAGACGAGGACGATCTATGTCAGTGTATGTCAGATAGGAGCATCTGGCAAGTTGGCATCATCGTTCTCGTTTGAAACGAGGATGTGAGAGAGATGCATTATCAATGCATAAACATAACCATCACCTTTACCGCTGCATTTCAAATATATTATTCTATAAGATTATCCTACCATACCCTGAATAATCATTTAAGTCTGTAATATATACTACTCATCTGAATATGAGATTAATTAAATATCTTTGAATCTTATCACCAGAATATTTATTTCAAAGACCTCTCATTTATAAAAAATGTGCTTGTTCCTCAAAGAGTATCATCTGTTATTTCTACTAGCATGCTTCAGAATTCAACAGGTTATGACACCTGCCGATATGCGGTTTTAAATGCGGATCTGGCAATTAATACAAAGAATTAAACCCTTATCAATACATAATTTTCACATCATGAAAAAAGTTTTACTTTCATTTACAGCTTTATTATTAAATTACTATTGCTCTGCCCAGAGCTCTCCTGGCGAGTTTGGCGGAATCCTGACGTTAACGCCGGAATCTTATCTGCGTGTTAATTCAAATGCCACTCTTTTAAATCCAACTACCGCATATAGTGGAAATTTCATTATACAGGGAAACAACAATGGACGGAGCAGCACCTCCGGGGCCTCTTTAGAATTTGCAATCCCTGCCAATACCGATGGCAGTAATCCTTGGGGACAGGCGCGGATTATTACCATAGCCGGGAACAACAATACGTATAACGCAACTGGTAAACTGATACTTGGCACACGCAGAACCGATGGAGTATCTTGGAATTATGGTAATGATCTGGTAATAGACGGGGCGGGAAATGTGGGGGTAGGTACATTGACTCCTGATGCTAAGCTTAGTGTTGCGGGTAATATCCAGTCGAGAGAAGTGAAAGTAACTGTTAATGCCGGGGCGGATTTTGTTTTCGCAAAAGAATATAATCTCAAGCCTCTTACTGAGATCGAAAAATACATAGATTTAAATAAACATCTTCCGGGTATTGCTTCCGCAGAAGAAATGAAAAGCAACGGACTTGAACTTGGCGAAATGAATATTAAGCTTTTGCAGAAAATTGAAGAACTTACACTTCATCTGATAGAAAAAGACAAGGAGATTGCAGAACTGAAAACCCTGTATAAAAAGATCGCCGAATTAAGCGATAGAGTTGATTCTTTGAGTAAATAATAATTAGCGGCGGGTTCCGGGTGCTTTTTCTATTAATCGTTCTCGTTTGCAACGAGGATGTGAGGGAGACGCATTATCAATGCATAAACCTATCGATGTACTCATTATCCTGCTACCTTGCACTACAGATACAAGCCGGCCTGCCAAAAAATATTACCAACCCATTGTCTCCTTCTTCATCTTTCGTTTGTCATTCTTAAAAACAATTCAATATTTGTATTACCATTTTAAAAATGACTATGAAAGAGTACTTAATGCTTATCCGTGAAAACCAGGAAGCTTACGAGAAAATGACGTCTGAAGAAATGCAGCAATGCATAGAACTGCATGTAAAATGGGTTGAAGAGATGACTTCAAATGGGAACTTTAAAGATGCATCTCCGCTCATGCCGGACGGCAAAATAATCAAAGGCCGGGAGAAACTGGTAACAGACGGCCCCTATATAGAAGCTAAAGAAGCCGTTAGCGGTTATTATATCCTGCTGGCTGCTTCCCTGGAAGAAGCCGCCGGGATTGCTTCAGATTGCCCGGACCTTGATATGGGGGCTTCAGTAGAGATCAGGGAGATTATGCCGGCAGAATAAACAGAACATGAAAGAAAGCGGATCTGAACACAAACTGGCTGAACATCTTTTCCGCGAAAATGCGGGAAAGATGACAGCCGTTCTGTCGCGCATTTTCGGATTAAACCAGATAGACCGCATTATGGATGTAGTGCAGGATACTTTTGAAGCTGCACTTGTTAAATGGAAGTACAAAGGTATCCCGGATAATCCATCCGCCTGGTTGATGCAGGTTGCAAAAAACAAAGCCGTAAACGTCTTTAAGAGAGAGGGAAGAACATCGGTCTATCCGCCGGATGAGTTTCGCTCAGTGATTTCTGCATCGCACGACTACCAGGATGGCCCTGATGCAGAGAAAGAGACAAAATACAGCCAGTTACGTCTGTTGCTTGCCTGTTGTCACCCCGGGCTGTCCGAAAAGAACCAGGTTATCTTAACCCTGAATATATTATGCGGTTTCGGCATAAAAGAGTTGACCGGCGCTTTGTTTATGAATGAAAGCGCAGTGAAAAAGTCTCTTTTCCGGACCAGGCAAAAATTGAGGGATATGGTGAAACTACCTGAATATTACCCGGCGATATGGAAAGAGGAGAGGATAGAATCTCTCCGTACCATTCTTTACCTCATGTTTAACGAGGGCTACAAGACAACCAGGTCTAACGGAATCATGGACCATGGACTGTGTTATGAAGCCATTCGTCTTACCAAACTGCTGCTGGATTATGACCGCAGCGGCAATGGGCAAAATGAAGCATTACTGGCCCTTATGTTTTTCAATCTTTCACGCTTCGCTGCACGTATCAGTTCAGATGGCATGCATATATCTTTAGAAAAACAGGACCGTTCTAAATGGAACCATATATTTATCAGTGAGGGTTATTTTTATCTTAATAAGGCAACAGAGGGAACAGAACTGAGCAGTTACCACCTTGAAAGCATCATTGCCTCGGTTCACTGTTCTGCAAGCAGTTTCAGGGAAACCGACTGGAAAACAATAGTGAAATTATACGAAAAACTGGAGCAGATCAACTCCTCACCGATGGTGACACTCAACAGGATCATTGCGCAAAGTTATCTGTATGACCCGCAGATCGCATTGACTGCATTAAGGCAGCTTAACGGTCATCCTGTGCTTCAATCACAACATCTCCTTTATGCAAGCGAGGGCGATTTGCTGGAGCGTACAGCTCAATATACGGAGGCGATAAAAGCTTACCGGAAAGCTATAAAAATGGCAGAGGCAGAGCCGGACCGGCGGTTCCTTCAAGCAAAGATACAGGCGCTTCGGGATGCAAATCCAGAACTCAGGTAATAATATTAAATGTGATGAGCATGGTTATTGAGAACAGGATAAAGAGCCCCGTTAGAAAGATCATATCTGCTATCTTTTCAAAGCGCATTCCCCTGGCATCTGTGCTGCGCATAGACAGAAAAGAAAAAATGCAGCTTGCCATAAAAAACACTATAGCAACAGCCGTCAGTTCGTCTATAAAGGAGCCCTCTCTCAATTCACTCACCTTAAGTGATGTAAATACAATAAAACAAAAGCCCAGCAATGTGGCCGAAGTGTTTAGTATATGTGGCGAGGTATTATTCCTTTGATCCATAAAACAGCAAAATATGAAATAAAATGAGATCGTCCAAAAGCTTGCAACTAACGGCAGGGTCTGGTTTATTCTTAGATTTCCTGGTTTTGTATAAACATCTTATATTAGCGCTACGGAAATGGTGTCTTCCGATTTAACCGCCCTGAAAAGCTGATGGCGCCTGCGAATGTACCACCCAGGTTTTAAAACTGGTTATTGCAGGTGATATGTACACATCAGAGATAAAAAAGAAATTATCGGACTTCAGAAATAAAACCGGCTATGCGCATCAGGCCGCGGTTTTTAAAAATTTGCTTAGATGGTTGTTCCTGGTTATTCCCGTAGCTTTAGTTACAGGATCTGCAGTGGCCATGTTCCTCATACTGTTACATCAGGCTACAGCCTGTCGTTTTGCTCATCCCTGGCTGTTGTATTTATTGCCCGTTGCCGGTATCCTCATCCATGTAATATATAAATATGCCGGAAAGTCTTCCGAAAGGGGCAATAATCTTATCATCGATGAAATTCACGAACCCGGCGCTGGGGTACCTAAGAGAATGGGCGTAGTTATCCTCATCACTACGGTTATTACCCATTTGTTCGGTGGCTCGGCTGGAAGAGAAGGAACTGCGGTGCAGATAGGAGGAAGCATTGCCGGAATGTTTTCTTCCTGGTTTAAACTTGATGACGAATCACGGAAGACATTACTTACAGCTGGCGTAGCAGCCGCATTCGGTGCCGTTTTTGGCACTCCCTTAACCGGAGCCGTGTTTGCAATGGAAGTACTTACCATCGGTCGTATCCAGTATTCTGCACTGTTTCCATGCCTTGTGGCTGGTATGGCTGGCGACCTTACCGTGTCTGCGTGGGGAGTGCATCATACCAGCTACCATATTGATGTGCTGCCAAATGCTGATGCTGTCTTTGCGAATTATTTCCACCTTGACCTGATCCTGCTCGCCAAGGTATTTATTGCCTCGGTAGCTTTTGGTTTCGCTTCTTATTTATTTGCGGCTTTTACACGTTTTACCAGGAAGCTCTTTTTGAATAGCATACCCCTCAGCTGGCTGATACCGGTTTTGGGCGGACTAATTATTATAAGCCTGGCATTTTTGAATGGCAAGCCCGACTATCTCGGTCTGGGTGTAGAACCAGAGCATGCAGGGGCAGTAACGATTGTATCTGCTTTCAAAACAGGCGGTGCAGATGTGTGGAGCTGGTTATGGAAAACGATTTACACAGGAATAACGTTGGGCTCAGGCTTTAAAGGTGGGGAGGTCACACCTTTGTTCTACATTGGTGCAACCCTCGGCAACACCCTTTCTGTATTACTGAATGCCCCGGTAAGTTTATTCGCTGCACTGGGCTTCATCGCAGTTTTTGCCGGAGCCACCAATACGCCGATGGCCTGTACGATAATGGGAGCAGAGCTTTTCGGCGGCGAATATCTGGTGTTTTTTGCTGTTGCCTGCTTTACGGCATATTATTTCAGCGGCACATCAGGCATTTATTCTTCCCAGAGAAGGGCGGTTCAGAAAACAGGGTAAACCCGCGTTCTATTCCAGGTTGTCAACACCCTGATCAGACCCTGGCCTTGTCAGGTCGTTCTGCCCGTTTTCCAGATCCCCGTAGGTTTCATCAAAGTCATCGCTGTTGGATCGGTCTGTATCATCACTCTCTTTGCGATCGGGCTCTTTTTCAGGATCAGTGTTCAGAAGATGGATAGTTCCGGTTACATTTATATTTTCTACTGTGCTCATAATTTTTGTTTTGGTAAATGAATAACTGTATAAAACCGGCCTGGTTTTGATTTAATAAAAATCAGGCCGACAAATTTTCTGCCGCGCTAAGAATTTTTAATAAAAAAGTATAAATTAGCCTGACAATTATAAACGTCATTACTACACTTAAAGACGTAAACCAATATTTAACCATTATAGCGATGAAAAGCAACATTCTATTGTTACTCTCTTTATTTACCGGTTTTTCGATTCACGCACAAAATACTGCTGCACTAAAAACGACAACAGATGGAAGGGTCATCAGTAAACATATTTACGGACATTTTGCCGAACATCTCGGAAAATGTATTTACGGTGGTTTTTATGTTGGCGAGAACAATACAAAAATCCCAAACACCGATGGGATACGTACTGATGTGGTCGATGCGCTGAAAAAACTTAAGGTTCCTAACCTGCGCTGGCCAGGCGGTTGTTTTGCAGATACTTATCACTGGAAAGACGGGATCGGTGCTAAGGAAAAGCGCCCTACTATTGTAAATACATGGTGGGGAGGCGTTACTGAGAATAACAGTTTCGGTACACATGATTTCCTGAACATGTGTGAAATGCTTGGGGCCGAACCTTACCTTGCCGGCAATATGGCTACGGGGACGGTACAGGAGATGGCAGACTGGAATCAGTATGTAAACTTTGCAGGCGAAAGCCCGATGTCTAAATTAAGACGCGAAAATGGCAGAAATGAGCCCTGGAAAGTTCGCTTCTGGGGTATTGGCAACGAGGCATGGGGCTGCGGTGGCAATATGAAACCTGAGTATTATGCCAATGAATACCGTAAATATGCCACCTTTATGAGCGATTGGACCAATACCAACGGCATCTTCAGGATCGCCTCCGGCGCTAATTCTGCAGACTACAACTGGACAGAGGTATTGATGAAAGACATCTCCAGGAATTTACTTGAAGGAGTCGCTCTTCATCATTATTCTGTTATAAACTGGAATAAAAAAGGGCCCGCAACAGACTTCAGCGCCGAGCAGTACTTCCAGACCATGAAGAGCGCTTATTTTATGGAAGAACTGATCAATAAACATACAGCGATCATGGATAAGTATGACCCTCAGAAGAAAATTGCGCTGGTGGTTGATGAGTGGGGCGGATGGTATGATGTAGAACCAGGCACTAACCCGGGCTTCCTCTATCAGCAGAATACCATGAGGGATGCAATGATCGCCGGGCTTACTCTTAATATTTTTAATAACCATTGCGACAGGGTAAGAATGGCTAATCTTGCACAGGCAATAAACGTATTACAGGCGGTCATCCTTACCAATGAAGAGAAAATGCTGCTTACCCCGACGTATTATGTGCTGGAAATGTATAATGTGCACCAGGATGCAGAACTGCTTCCTCTTGATATAAAAAGTGCTGACTTTACTTATGGCAATGATAAACTGCCGGCAGTATCAGGCTCGGCATCAAAAGATAAAAAAGGAATTACCCATATTTCTTTAACGAATATCGATGCATCTAAAGCGCAGGACGTTACTGTAACGATCGACGGAACAAAATATAAAACAGCTTCCGGACGCATCTTGACTTCAGGCAAACTACAGGATTACAACTCTTTTGAAAACCCCGGTAAAATAAAACCTGCTGAGTTTAAGGGAGCCAGCCTGAAAGGTAACCAGCTCCAGGTTAAGCTGCCGCCTTATTCTGTCGTGATGCTGGAACTTAAATAATTGAGTTTTTACAAGCTTATCGATAAAGCTATTAAAGCGATACAGATTGATAACCAAAAGGAGTCTTCAGACTCCTTACGCGACACCTTACTGCTGCATCTTTTTATTACAGGCATCGCAGATGCCGTACACTATAAGATTCAGAGAGTTTGCCTTAAATCCTTCAGGGACGCTGATCGGGGGAATAGCCAGGCTATCCATACAATAGACATGCAGGCAAGACGTACAATTAAAATGCACATGTTCATCTTTATGTGCATGTGCTGTACAAGATGAACTGCATACTGCATAATTAGCCGTTCCGTTCAGATCAATGATCTTATGGATAATGCCTTTTTCTTCAAAAGCTTTTAACACACGATATAGGGTGACGCGGTCTACATCTTTCCCCAGAATCTCTTCCAGATC
>Ga0265780_10011215_pt1 | contig 10620 bp, 11 predicted proteins | sample P1T30metagenome_FD_192432 | JGI IMG/M metagenome (GOLD analysis project Ga0265780, IMG submission 192432) | Plant litter microbial communities from East Loma Ridge, Irvine, California - P1 T30 | ecosystem: Environmental > Terrestrial > Plant litter > Unclassified | place: USA: California... | reverse complement strand
TGCTGTCTCCGAATCTTGTGATGTTTTACTTTTGTGGGGCGACTATATGCGCGCCAACCTTTCATTTCGCTTTCAACCATGAGGTGGCGCCCGCCCATTCCCCCAGCCAGCCTTTGCGCTTACACTGGCGCGATGAGAATCCTGCTAGTTGAAGACCACGTCGAGCTGTCGCACTGGGTATCGAAAGCCCTGCGCGACGCCAACCTCACCGTCGAATGCGCCGCCACCGGCGCCGATGCCGACGCCCTGCTGCATACCCAGGACTACGCGCTGGTGATCCTGGACCTGACCCTGCCGCGCATGGACGGCCTGGACGTGCTGCGCCGCCTGCGCGCACGCGGCGGCGCGCGTGGCGGTACGCCAGTGCTGATCCTGACCGCACGCGGTGGCCTCGAAGACAAGGTGCAGGGCCTGAACCTGGGCGCCGACGATTACCTGGCCAAACCTTTCGAACTGGCCGAACTCGAAGCGCGCGTCAAAGCCTTGCTGCGCCGGCGCAGCGGCAACGAGGCGCTGGTGCACCGCTGCGGCCAGCTCGCTTTTGATACCGTCTCGCGCATGTTCTCGTATTGCGGCGAGCCGCTGGCGCTGACCCCGCGCGAGCATGCGGTGCTCGAGGCCCTGATCGCCCGTCCGGGCCGCGCGCTGTCGAAAGAGAAGCTGTTCCAGGAAGTGTTCGCGCTCGACGACGACGTCAACCTCGACGCCATCGAGCTCTACATCCACCGCATCCGCAAGAAGCTCGACCGCCCTGGCGGCGACGCCGCCATCGTCACCCTGCGCGGCATCGGCTACCTGATGCAAGAAAAGCCCGCCTGAGGCCATGAGCCGGCCCCCGCCCCTGCTGAGCCGCCTGGCGGCCCGGCCGCTCGGCAGCCTGCGCCAGCAGCTGCTGCGCTGGCTGATCCTGCCGCTGGTGGCGCTGGTCGCCCTGAATGCCGTGTCGCTGTACCGCGACGCGCTGGAAGCGGCCGACGTGGCCTACGACCGCTCGCTGCTGTCGTCGACCCGCGCGCTGGCCGAACGGGTGACGGTAAAAAACGGCAAGGTGGTGGCGAATGTGCCGTATGTGGCGCTGGACAGCTTCGAGACCGACACCCTGGGCCGCATCTACTACAAGGTCACCGGTCTCGACGGCGAAACCGTCAGCGGCTACGACGACCTGCCTGCGGTGCCGGCCAATGTGCCGAGGAGCGATCTGTACCCGGCCCTGGTGCGCTTCTACCACGCCAGCTACAACGGCGAGCGGGTGCGCATCGCAGCCCTGCTGCAGCCGGTGTATGACGACTCGATGCGCGGCATCGCCCTGATCCAGGTCGGCGAGACGCTCGACGCCCGTAACGCCCTGTCGCGCGACATCCTGCTCAATACCCTGTGGCGCCAGGCCTTGCTGGTGCTGGCGGTGGCGGCGCTGGTGTGGTTCGCGGTGCGCCTGGTGCTGCGGCCCCTGATGCGCCTGAAGAACGAGGTCGAGACGCGCCCGCTGTCCGACTTGTCGACCATCGACCAGGCCCTGGTGCACAAGGAAGTGAGGCCGCTGGTGGCGGCCATGAACGGCACCATGGCGCGCATGCAGGACCTGGTTGCCAGCCAGCGCCGCTTCATCGCCGATGCATCACACCAGTTGCGCACGCCACTGGCGGTGCTCAAGACCCAGGCCGAACTGGCGCTGCGCGCAAACGATCCGGCGGCGATGCGCGCCATCGTGGGCTCGATCGCCGCGACCACCGATTCGGCGATCCACCTGGCCAACCGCCTCCTGGTGCTGGCCCGCATCGAGCATGGCGGCGGCGGCGAGCCGATGCATCCGGTCGCCCTGTCCGCGCTGGCGCACCAGGTCGGGCTGGAGCTGGCCCTGCCGGCGGTCCAGAAAGGCATCGACCTGGCGCTCGAGGCCGAGCCGGATGCCGACACCACCGTCCCGGGCCGCGAATTGCTGCTGCACGAAATGGTGGCCAACCTGGTCGACAATGCGATTCGCTACACCCCGAGCGGCGGCAGCGTGCTGCTGCGGGTAGGCCGGCAGGCAGGGCGGGTCGTGCTGGCGGTGAGCGACAGCGGCCCCGGCATTCCGGACAGCGAAATCGACCAGGTCCTGATGCCGTTCTACCGCGCCCAGTCGACGCTGGAAGCCAATCCCGGCGGCACCGGCCTGGGCCTGGCCATCGTGCGCGACATTGCCAACCTGCATGGCGCCGCCCTGGCGCTCGGCCGGTCGGATGCCGGCGGCCTGAAAGTGGAAGTGATCTTCGATGAGCCGCGCGCTGAAAGCTGATTGAAAGCTTGCGCGGCCTATAGTTGGCGAAAACGGGGCACTGCCCTTATCACGACAACGATCGGAGACATCATGAACAAGCCTGCCTTCGCGCGCGCCGTCCTGGCCACGCCATTCCTCACCCGCTGCGGAGCATGACATGCTGACCATCCTCGCCTATTCGATGATCGTGGTCTTCATGTTCCTGATCATGACCAAGCGCCTGCCGGCGCTGGTCGCGCTGATCGTGGTGCCGATCGCCTTCGGCCTGATCGGCGGCTTCGGGCCCCAGCTGGGCCCGATGATGCTCGACGGGATCCGCGCCCTCGCCCCCACCGGCGTGATGCTGATGTTCGCCATCCTGTACTTCGGCATCATGATCGATTCCGGCCTGTTCGACCCGATCGTGCGCGTCATCCTCAAGCTGGTGCAGGGCGATCCGATGAAGATCGTGGTCGGCACCGCCGCGCTGGCGATGTTCATCTCGCTCGACGGCGATGGCGCCACCACCTATATGATCACCGTCTCGGCCATGCTGCCGCTGTACATGCGGCTGGGGATGAGCCGCCTGGTGATGGCCTGCGTCATCATGCTGGCCGGCGGCGTCATGAACATCCTGCCATGGGGCGGCCCGACGGCGCGCGCCGCCACCGCGCTGGGCGTGGACGTGAGCGAGATCTTCGTGCCGATGATCCTGCCAATGGCCGTGACCGCGGTATGGGTGCTGTTCGTGGCCTGGGTGCTGGGCATGAAGGAGCGCAAGCGCCTCGGCACCGTCAGCCTGCCACAACAGGCCAGGGTCGACGTCAGGAAGGCGCCGGCGGCGACCGTGCTGCAGCCGGCCTTCGCGGACCTGGCCGTGGCCGGCGAAATGAACGGCACCACCGGCCAGTGGTCGGCAATCCCGGCAGGCAGCGCGCGTGAAGCCACCGTGCACCAGTTCTCCGCCGGCCGCGTCGAGACCCAGGCCGGCGCCAGTGCGACCCATGGCGGATCGGGCGCAGCCGGTGGCGGCGACGAACCGCCGGCCGGCGTCTCCTCGCCCGACATCGCGCGCCCCAAGCTGATCTGGGTGAACTTCCTGATGACCGTGGCGCTGCTGGTGCTGCTGGTGCTGGGCGCCCTGCCGCTGCCGGTGCTGTTCATGATCTTCTTCGCAATCGCCATCACGGTGAATTATCCGGGCCTGGAAGCGCAGAAGGCGCGCATCGAGGCGCATGCGGCCAATGTGCTGCCGGTGGTATCGCTGATCTTTGCGGCCGGCATTTTCGTCGGCATCCTGCAAGGCACCAAGATGGTCGACGCCATCGCCCTGAGCGTGATCGCGGCGGTGCCCGACTGGATGGGTCCTTACCTGGCCATCGTCACCGGCCTGCTGAGCATTCCGTTCACCTTCTTCATCTCGAACGACGCCTTCTATTTCGGCGTGGTGCCGGTGCTGGCCAAGGCGGCCGAGGTGTATGGCATCACGGCGGCGGAAATCGGCCGCGCCTCGGTGATCGGCCAGCCGGTCCACCTGCTCAGCCCGCTGGTGGCCTCGACCTACCTGCTGGTCGGCATGTGCAAGATCGAATTCGGCGACCACCAGCGCTATACCCTGATCTGGTCGATCTCGGCCTCGCTGGTGATGCTGGTGGCGGCCGTCATCTTCGGCATCGTGCCGCTGATGGGCAACGCGCCATAACCAACCCGGCGGCGCACGCCGCCGGCGTATACTCGGCGCATGCCCGCGCCCTTCGATCTTCCCGCCTGCCTCGACCAGCAACCGCCTTTGGTACGCACCGGGGGCGGGCGCCGCACCCTCGAATTTACTCCCGGCGACATCCAGAGCGAGATGCTGCTCGCGCGTCCCGACGCGCTGGTGCTGGAATACACGCGCGCCATGATGTGCTTCGCGCTGTTCGTGCCGGCGCCGCGCCACATCCTGATGGTCGGCCTGGGCGGCGGCTCGCTGGCCAAGTTCTGCTACCGCCACTTTCCGCGCGCGCGCATCACGGTGCTCGAGATCCGCGCCGACGTGATCGCGCTGCGCGATGCGTTCTGCATACCGCCAGACGATGCCAGGTTGCGCATCCTGCACTGCGATGCCGCCGACTACCTGGCGCGATGCCCCGGCAGCTGCGACGTGCTGCTGGTCGACGGCTTCGACAGCCAGGGCCTGCCGTCCTCCCTGACCGGCAGCGCCTTCTATGCCGCCTGCCGCCGCGCCCTGCATCCCGGCGGCGTGCTGGTGGCGAACGTGTTTACCTACGATCCCCAATACGCCAGTGCGCTGCAGGGCTTGCGCGCCGCTTTCCACGGCCGCCTGGCCTGGTTCACCCGCATCGCCGGCAACAACCGGATCCTGTTCGCGCTGCGCCCCGACCCGCAAGCACCTGGCCCTGGCGAGCGTCGGCTGGCGTGGCTGGCACGCAAGGACGGGCGTGGCCTGGGCGTGGCCAATCGCCTGCTGGCGCGCCTTCTCGTGGCCTGGTTGGCAAGGCGCCACGCCTGAGTTTCCAGTCGCTTGTGGAAGAAATGTCGCGTCCGCCACGATTCGTTTGCCCGCCCATCGGCTTTATGACACACTTGCGCGGATTAATGCCCACCAGCAAGCACATCTTCAACTACGTCGACATCGTCTGACCACTTTCCCGGAACATGAATCAATGCCGCGCCGACCGCTCCGTTCGCTGACTCTCGCGGCGGCTCTCACGCTCGGGGGCGGCCTGGCCGCCTCGTTCGGCCTGTTCCTGGGCGTCAGCCACCTCGAATACGACAATATGGCGCTGGCGTTCGCCCAGCGCGCCGACGAGCGCGTGGCGGCGGTGCGCCAGGGCATGGACCGGGCGGTCGAAGTGCTGGCGGTCACCAATCAGCTGTTCTCGAAGGGCGAACCGGTCAGCCGCGAGCGCTTTGCCGACTTCACCTCGATGCTGCTCGAACGGCACCGCTTCATCCAGGCGTTTCACTATCACCGCGTGGTGCCAGCGCACGAGCGCGCGGCGTTCGAGGCCGAACTCGATCGCGTGCGACCGGGCGCCGTCATCACCGAGAAGTCACCGAACGGCCTGGTGCCGGCGCAGCCGCGCAGCCGCTACCACGTCATCGAGTATGTCGAGCCGATGGCCGGCAATGAAGGCGCTTTCGGCCTGAACCTGGGCCGCGACCTGTCCGTCATGACCGCGCTTGAGCTGGCGCGCAGCAGCGGCCAACCGGCCGCGACGACCCTGTTCGAACTGGTGCGAACCAGGACCATCGCTTTCGACCTGGTGATGCCGGTGCTCGACAAGCGCGGCGACATGCGCGGCAATACCGCGGTCGTCATCCGCGGCCAGGAACTGGTGCGGCAGTCGCTGGCCGGAGCCGGCTTGCTGGACCGCGCCGGCATCTTCGTCTCGGTATATGCCGGGGAGCACGCCGATCCCGAGGCATTGCTGCTGTCGACCGGCCCGACCGGGAACGCGACGCGCCCGAGGCTGGCGGGCTGGCTGCCGCACGGCCACGGCGCCCGCACCGCCGTGCTGCAGGCTGGTGGACGGCCGTGGCGGATCGAGGTCGCGGCCGCGCCGCGTCCTTTCCTTGCGGACCACATGGCCTCGGTGGCGCTGCTGCTCGGCGGCATCCTGGCGACCCTGTTCGGCACCGCCTTCGTGCAATCGGCCGGGATGCGCGCGCGCAAGGTCCAGCAACTGGTGCGCCAGCGCACCTCGGACCTGCGCCGCAGCAACCGCCGCCTGATCGAAGACATGGCCGCGCGCGAGCGCGCCGAAAAGGCGCTGCTGCAGAGCGAACAGCGCTTCCGCCAGCTGGTCGAAATGTCGTCCGACTGGTACTGGGAACAGGATGCCGCGTTCCGCTTCACGATGATCACTGGCGGCTTCACCGAAAAATCCGGGGTCGCGGTGCAGGGCCTGCTGGGCAAGACGCGCTGGGAATACGTGCCGGGCCTGCTCGACAGCGACAGCGGGCGCGAACACCTGGCCAAGATGCAGGACCACGAAGCGTTCGCCAATCTCGAATACCAGGTGGTCGACGATCACGGCGACACCCGCTGGTTCTGCGTCAACGGCCAGCCGGTCTTCGATGAAACAGGCGTGCTGCAGGGCTATCGCGGCACCGGCAGCGACATCACTGAGCGAAAATTGACCGAGCAGCGCGTGCACCATATCGCCCAGCACGACGTGCTGACCGGCCTGCCCAACCGCTCGCTGCTGCAGGATCGCATGGGCCAGGCGATTGCCTATGCCAACCGCAGTGGGCGCGCGGCGTGGGTGATGCTGATCGACCTCGACCGCTTCAAGTTCGTCAACGACAGCATGGGCCACAAGGCCGGCGACGTGCTGCTGGTGACGGTGGCGGCGCGGCTGCGCTCCTCGCTGCGCGACGCCGATACGGTGGCGCGCCTGTCGGGCGACGAATTCGTGGTGATCCTGGGCGAGCATGCCGACGAGCCGCTGTGCCCGGCCATCGTGCAGCGGGTGATGGATGCCGTGGCCCAGCCGGTCCTGCTCGGCAACAAGGAATTCTTTGTTACCTGCTCGATCGGGGTGGCGGTGTATCCGAGCGAAGGCACGTCGAGCGACAACCTGCTCGAACATGCCGATATCGCCATGTACCGCGCCAAGAAGCTGGGGCGCAATAACTTCGTGTTCTATACCCCGGCCATGAACGAGGAATCGCTGGAACGGGTGCGCATCGAAAGCGCGCTCAGGAATGCGTTGGAACGTAATGAATTCGTGCTGCACTACCAGCCGCAGGTCGACCTCGCGAGCGGCCAGATCGTCGGCATGGAGGCGCTGATCCGCTGGAACCATCCGGAACTGGGCATGGTGCCCCCTGGCCGCTTCGTGGGCGTGGCCGAGGAAACCGGCCTGATTGTCCCGATCGGCGCCTGGGTAATGCGCACCGCCTGCGCCCAGAACAAGGCCTGGCAGGATGCGGGCTACCAGCGCCTGCGGGTGGCGGTGAACCTGTCGGCGCGCCAGTTCGGCGCGCCCGACCTGCTCCAGAGCCTGGAGTCGGCCCTGCTTGATACCGGCCTGGATGCGGCCTGCCTCGAGATCGAACTGACCGAGAGCCTGTTCATGAGCGACGTGACGCCGGCGGTGGAACTGCTGCACCGGATGAAGGCACTTGGGGTCAATCTTTCCATCGACGATTTCGGCACCGGTTATTCGAGTTTCTCTTACCTGTCGCGCTTCCCGATCGACGTGCTCAAGATCGACCGCTCCTTCGTGGCCGACATCACGCATGACGCCAACGATGCCGCGATCGTCACCTCGATCATCGCGCTGGCCCACAACCTGAAGCTGGCGGTGATCGCCGAGGGCGTGGAAACCCTGGACCAGCTGGACTACCTGCGCAGCCACGGCTGCGACGAAATGCAGGGCTATTACTTCAGCAAGCCGCTGCCAGCCCACGAGTTCGAGCAATTGCTGCGCCAGCGCCGTGCCTTGCCCGCTCCGGTGCCCGCAGCGACCGAGCCACTGGCGGTGTGACGCGACCGCACAACGCAGCGATCCCGGCTGCATGCAATTTTAATTTTTTGGAAACATTTCCATAGCCATTCAGCTATGGGTGGTCGTACAATAGCCGTGCCAATATTGCACTAGCGGAGTACAGAGACCATGATGATGAATGAAACGCCTGAGGTGGCAGTGGAGTCCTCTACCCAGGCGACACGCCGCCAGCGGACCGACGGCCGCACGCGCGACCTGGTCAACCAGGCAGTGGCATCGATCCCGACGCTTGGCCTGCAGCGCGCGGCCGAGTTCCTGGCCACGATGAACGTACCGGCCGAGGTGGCGGTGCGGGTGCTGGTGTACCCTGGCCGCCGCCGCGTCAGCTGAACTCAGCTGAGCTGGCGGCAGCGCCCTGCTGACGTCGCCCCCGCGAAGGCGGGGCACAAGTTCGGCATTGCGCCACTATCGTTTGCTGCAGAGGTCAACGCGAAAGACCTGGGTTCCCGCCTGCGCGGGAACGACGTGGCCCTTGAAGCCTTAGCGGCTTTGTTCCTGCTGGTCGATGTCGGCCAGCGATTCACGGCCGCGTTCGCTCAGGGCATGACCGCCCGCTTCCAGCGGCACGATGTGCGACTTGCGGTTCAGGAAGCGCAGCACGTCGTCGTCGAGCGTGACCATGGGGTCGGCCGCCAGCGCGCGCAGGCCGGTGACACAGCGGCGCAGGAACAGGACTTCTTCGCCCTTTTCGGTGAGCGTGAGCCGCTTGTCGCGGCCGAAGGACATCAGCTTGATGCCGCACAGGCGCTTGGTATTGCGCCCGACGCAGGCCGTCGCCAGGTCGGCCTTGCCACCACGACGCACCAGTTCAAGTGCATCGTATTCATCCGTTGTCAGCTTTTCGTTTTTCATTACCGCATTCAGTTAAGCAAAGGGCGCATGGTACGCGCCCCTGCGCACGGCGGCAACCTTCAGCGCATCGAACGCAGCGCGTACCAGCCGATGCCGACACCGGCAATGACGCCCAGCAGCAGCGCCAGCTGCGCGCGGCGCGATGCCAGCAAGGGGCTGCGCCCCAGGTAAATCTTGTTGTACAAGGTCGAACCCATCATCTCCTCCTGCTCTTTTATTGTTACACGCTCATTATAGAAACCCCATCATTGCCGCTGTGTGACAGCGAGCACATGCCGCGTCATGAACGACAAAAAAGCAACACTTCAGGCAGCATCGTGCCGCGCGCCGGGACTATGGGCGGCCTGTTAGGATCGTACGACATTGACAACTTTAGCGGAGCACAACATGAACGAACCGACGTCCAATATCGATCCCAAGAACAAGGGCCGTGTGATGTACGAGGAAGCGGACATCGGTAGCGGCGAACGTTCCCCGGGGCAGCATGAAACCGATGAAATGATTCGCGGCATCCCTTCACTGCCATCGAAGGAGCAGTCCGACGACGGCAAGGAACAAGGCGACACGAAGGAAAACGAAGGCGGTGGCGCTGAACCACCGGCCAACGGCCAGGGCACGCCTGGCGTCTAGACTGCCCGATCAGTGTGCCCGGATCGGCGGTTCGGGCAGGCGCGGTTCCTCGACCGGGGCATTGACCGGGTCGGGGACGTCATCGGGCACCGGCGGCGGCGGTGGGGTTGGCGGTTCGCCGCCGGGAACATCGGGATCGGGCGTGGAGTGCAGTTGCTGGCCGACGCCGGCGCGCCAGGAATCGTAGGTAGGAAGCTCGTTCTGGGTAATCATCATTGGGGCCTCTCAGGTTGACCGCACGCCATCAAGCACACTGGCGTACGAGGACATGGAAGGCAACACGGTTGCCTGTTCATTCAAGCGCAGCCTAGCATGGATGGCGCAGGCCGGTTTTTCGATTGGCATGCCACGGGGGCCGTATCCTGATTCATGGCAACTCAGCTATAGTGACGTTTTATCCATTCGGCACCACCACGCCATGCGCCTGTCCAGCCTGCTTCCCGCCCTCCTGTTCGGCGCGCTCCTCAACGCCACCGCCGCCCCGATGAAACTCGACGCATACCTGGCCCTGACCGGCCCCGCTCCCACCGCCACACTGGCCTACGGGCCTGCTCCATCTCAGTATGCCGAACTGTTCATGCCGCAGGGCGCGGGGCCGTTCCCGGTCGCGGTGCTGGTGCATGGCGGCTGCTGGACCAGCAAGTTCGGCGGCATCACCCAGCTGCGCAACATGGCCGGCGCCCTGGCCGCGCGCGGCATCGCGGTGTGGAATGTGGAATACCGGCGCGTGGACGAGGAAGGCGGCGGCTATCCCGGCATGTACCTCGACATGCATGCGGCGCTCGACCTGCTCGCCGCCAACGCGCCCGAGCACAAGCTGGACCTGACGCGGATCGTCGCGGTCGGCCATTCGGCCGGCGGCCAGCTGGTGCAGTGGATCGCCGGGCGCTCGCGCATCCCGGCGAGCAGCCCGCTGTACCAGGCCAATCCCCTGAAGGTCGAGCGCATCGTCAGCCTGGGCGGCCTGGCCGACCTGCGCCACGAGGCGGCGCTGATCAAGTCCAGCTGCGACCGCGATATCGCGCAACTGGCCGGCTCGCCGAGCTCTGCACGGCCGGATGTGCTGGTCGATACCAATGCGGCCGACCTGATGCCCAATGGCAGCCACACCTGGCTCGTCACCGGCGCGCTCGACACGATCTCGCCGCCGCGTGTGGCCCACGATTATGCGGCGCGCGCGAAAGCGGCCGGCGATATCGCCGAAGTCGTGATCCTGCCCGAGGCCAGTCACTACGACGAGGTGGCGGCGACCTCGCCCGCCTGGCCGCAGGTATTGCAGGTGATCGAGCAGGCGCTCGCCATCCAACGCTGATCGAAGGAGCATCCATCTTGAAACCGATCATGCCGGCGCTGCTGGCACTGACCCTGCTGGCCATGTCCAGT
>Ga0265780_10011214_pt1 | contig 10621 bp, 5 predicted proteins | sample P1T30metagenome_FD_192432 | JGI IMG/M metagenome (GOLD analysis project Ga0265780, IMG submission 192432) | Plant litter microbial communities from East Loma Ridge, Irvine, California - P1 T30 | ecosystem: Environmental > Terrestrial > Plant litter > Unclassified | place: USA: California... | reverse complement strand
GTTTTTGCCCAAACAGTTTCTGGGTCCATAGGAGAATGGTTGCATGCATTCTTTATTGTCGTTGAGGAACGGCGTTGCGTCCCGTGTCTCCGCCAACCAACGCTCGGGATGGAACTCGTCCGGCTCGTGAAAGTTCGCAGGGTGGCGGTACGCTGAGTAGTGATTTACCCCAACTGTCATACCCTCAGGAACGAATTTGCCGTCGATTGTCTCCCCACCTGCTGGCACACGACGAGGCATGGTAATCGCGACTGGTGGGTACATGCGGAGAGTTTCAGTGATGACTGCATCAAGATACATAAGTCTCTGAGTGCTTGCGAGCGTGATATCATCTATGCTGGAGTGTGCGGAGCGGACTTCATCTACCAGTCGGGTGTACACGGACGGGAGAGTAAGCATAAGGAAAGCGGCACCTGAAAGCGCAGTCGCGGTGGATTCCGATCCTGCAATACTGAGTGAAAAGGCGTTCACGTTGATCTCAGCAGGACTCATGCCCTTCTCATCGTTCGCAGAGAGGATGTAGTGAAGGAAGTCTCGATGTTCGGAGCCGTTCTGTATGCGTCTCTGCACTGTTTGCATGGCTGTCTTGATGTTCTTCATGCGCTGACCCAGGAGCTTCTTAGGAGTAAAGTACTGCTTAACTCCCATGAGTCCCCAGTACTTTGACATTTGATTGAACGTAAGTTCTGACGCCATGGCAGTGATCGACTGCACGAATGGCGCATACTCGCCCTTATCCAGACAGCCGAAGTTTTCCCCAAATGACATGTGGCCGATGAGGTCGAAAGAAGCAAATGTCAACCATGACACGATGTCTACCGGACCTTGGCTGGACCGAAAAGAGATTTGATCGACTAGCTTTCTCGCGTAGAGCTGCAAAATTGGTTCTTGCTCACGGAGAGCTGACTCGGAAAAGGCGTGAGACAAAAGTCGACGTTGTCGAGTGTGCGTTTGCCTATCTGCGACAAGAATGTTTTGTGCACCAGTCGGTGTGTGCAAGCGAAAGATCGGATCCTTCCCCATCTCTTCTTTGCGTTGACCGTAAATTGCTTTCCAAGCCCCATCATCGATGTACGACAGCTCTGTTGGTGCCACCCGAACGGTCTTGCCATACTTGATGTGCAATCGGAGCAGCCGATAATGCAGCTGGCCTTTGTACTGGTGATAGCACCAAGGCAAACGCGATGCTGCCCAAAGCTTAGGGCCAGGAAAATTTCGAAGTGGATGGAAGTAAACGTTGTAGACCGCGTATCCTGTCACATAGATAGGAATCTATCAAGCAGTTAGAAGATGCTACGAGTACGAGCTTTTTGTTAGGCAGTAAGCTTACTAGAGCAACAACAGCGGCAAAAACTCCTACCCAGTTCACCAGAATAGAGGTGGGATCCATTGAAAGTATATCGATGATTCAGAACAGACAAAGGCAAAGTCTCAAGTGCGAAGGTGTTGCAAATTGGATGCCTCACTTGCTTGAACCTCTGCTAACGCATTCCATCTGACATCAGTCACCTGATTCTTCGCCCAGGCTGCAGCAACCCTCGGCCGCAGTATGAATGTGTCACATCGCGAGTGCATTGTGGCCAATGGCTGGCTGCACAACTTCTCGCTGCCCGGGCTCCGAGTGAACTAAAATGGCTTTTACATCATGTCACCTGAGCGGAAAACATTATGGTTCATTGACGTCGCCATACCTACTTGGCGCTAGAGTCTCGGAGATAGACAAAGGACATGGTAACAAAAGTATGAATTTAGGCAATTGATGGCATGGCAACGTTCGTCGCACCGATCCAGCTGCAAAGACTCCTTACCAAGACCTGGCACTAGCTCGGTTTGGGAAAAGCAGCAGTGACGTAACGCGGTTTTATGTCTCACAAGATGTGCGAGCGCGAAACGATCTAATAGTGCTCATAACCACACTTGTAAGTATATAAAGAAGCTGGAATGTATTTAGTGCTGTAAGAATGTCCTGTCTAATGTTACGAAAGCTTATGAATGCATCCAGGCTTCTTACCTCTTGAAGGCGGGCAGGAATTTTGCCAGCGCACGGTAATCTTCCTCTGGACCGTCACGAACGCATCGGACAAAAGGAGTAGTTGTGATTAAGAGACAAAGAACTGTTTGTTACTCTCAAGCTTTCTCAGCGGTAGGCGCTGTCACAGCCTCTGCATCGCCTCGTTTCCAGCCCTGTTTGAAGATCGGGCTGTCCTTCAGTGTGTCCGTCTTCCGTGCTTTGAGCGCCTGTTCCAACGACAGTGCGACTTCCTTCGCTCCTCTAGGCTTCATTTCCGCTTCATACTCCGCGATCGCATCTTTTAAAGACTTTCGTCCATCTACCGCTGCTACAATTGAATCAACAATGTCCGACGCATCCTTGATCGCGTTGTTCAGGCCCTGGCCACGTTCTGTGAATGGCAACGTCAGTCAAGCCACTTTCAGCTTCATGGAATAGTGAAGGATAAATATGTAGACTTACGTGGTAGCATCGAATGCGCAGCATCACCAGCTAATGTCACCTTTCCGCCGTGATTATCCCATGCCATAGTCGGTGCCCACTGCTGGCCAGGATAGACGGGCACAACAGTTCCCTCGTCGAGTTTTAGACCGCCAGTGCGGAAGGGCTCGCAGAATGAAGATACCCACGACCGGTAGAAATCCATTCGCGTCTTTGGGTCTTGGAGATCTTTGGCGTACGGTGGTCCCCACCAGCCAATGTAGTTCTGGAACTTCCATGTCGTTGGGTCCTCTGGGTTTGGAATGTCAAGAGCTGTATTATGGGTCAGTGTTGGGCTGTCATGAGTGCAAAGGTAAACACTCGCCTGCTAATATACCATTTCCTGGCTTGTGGGGATGTGCGGCAATCTTGAAGACGGGATGCATTGTCTGCAGAAGACGAGCCTCCTCGGCGGTATACCCTCCTTGAGGAAAGTTGATCATTGTAAGATCTACGAATTGCAACGCTGCGGCTTCGGGTCCGACAAGAAATTCGCGTACTTTGGAATGCGAACCATCACAACCAATGGCAATATTTCCCGTCTCACTGCTGCCATCTCGGAAGGTGGCTGTAACGGCGTCACCATCAACACTGACACCTTCCAAGATTTTGCCAAACTGGTCGAAAGTCAGCCATCTGCGCTTGCGTCTATCAGAAAATTGGCGTACCTCTATGTTTAGATCATTGCCCTCTGATAGGAAGCGGCGCAGTTTCATCCGCGAAACACGGTTGACGCTCATTCCTTCGATTGGAATCTCTGCCATCACATCACCGGTAAGCGCGTTGACGAAGGGTACCGGCGTGAGTTTCTCTTCATCTGTAAGATGGGGATTGCACCGAATCTCGCGGACGCGCGCCTTAAGATGGGCGGGCAAGACCTTCTCCAGGTACTCCGATCCCCAATGCAACAGCATACCTATAACATGCGATCAGTTCATCCGCCACATGTGATTACGGATATCTGGGAACTGCTCACCCCAGTCGCGAGGACGATTGTAGAAGTCATGCTCGCTGTCGCGCTCGAATACAGTGTAGTTTATGCCCGCCTATAGCACGAGTTAACGATCATGTATCCACCTTGTACATGTTTCGCACCTTCTTTAAGCCGGTCGCTATTGTTAGCCCGCAGTTTCCTGTCACTTGCATTAGCATTCTTGCCCAGAATCGATATTTCTACAACCGACCTCCCCCAAAAATGAGAACCCTGAATTCGCTTGATGACATGATCGCATGGAAAAAAATACTGAACTCATCCTCAAGAGCAGCGATGAAGCAGACACATAATAAATATCTCATACTTCTGTGGTTACTACATGATAGCCAATCAGACGTTGAGACCCACGTTATTGTGGCACTATGATTGTAGAGAGGAAGTCGGGCGTCGCGACTGCCGCGTGTGGGCTGCGAATCTGCTTCGGACTCCGTTCCCCGCCAAACATCAAAGCACCGCACCAATCTGTGCGTGCAGTGCCTGGGATTGCTGCTGCTGTTGGGGACTGACTGTCATATTCTGTGAGCCCCTGCAAATATCTCAAGGACTATCGTCACTTCTATAGACATTGATGGGGCTTAAATACACAGTATTAATGATAATGTGACTGTTAGCGGAGAACAATTGGGATAAGCAAGCAATGCCATATACTGGAAGCATATCGGAAAAGAGAAAAACATCTATTATACTACAAGGAAAAGAACGCCTATACTGAAGCAAAAGCTATGTAGACAATTTAGGAAGATTCCAAGGCACGCGCGATGCGCGCAGAGAGCTCCTGCATCGGAGGCCCAGCCTGCATAATCGTGTAATGATTCACATTATCCAGGACACTGATGTGCAAATTCTCCTTGCCTACCAAAGTATTCCATCCCGCTCCACTGAAGTCCGTTCGATTGTTCAGAAGCCACAACATCTCGCGCGGGTCATCAGGGCGTAGCTCTGGGCGAGGATCGCTTTCGTGTTTGCACATGCCGTCGCGTGCATATATGATGTGTGTTTGAGGAATCGATGCCCCTTGGAACTTCTTCACAGTATAAGCATCGAGCAGCGCAAGGAAGGCGTCGAAGTGCGGACGAAGCCAAGTAGGTGCCTTGCCACTCATGCCAAACATGCCGAGAGTGTCTAAGAAGTCGTACATGCGCTGGTTCGGGTTCTCAAGGCCGACTGGATCAGGCGTATCGAGTAATAGTAGGGTATCTACCTTCTCGCCCATGCCTGCAAGTTGTTGCGCTGCTTCGTACGCCAAGATGCCTCCAGCCGACACACCACCGAAATGGTACGGGCCGCTCGGCTGGCGACGCTGAATCTCGATGAGAAACTTCGTAACATACTCTTCGAGCGAGCATTTGATATCTTGAGGATTTTTCAACCAAGGACAGTTCAGACCGTACACAGCCACATCGGAGGAGATGTCTGCGAGCGCATTGTACGAGGATGCGGATCCAGCTCCATCAGGGAAGAGGAACAAGTTTCTCTTGGCTCGTTTGGAAGACCCTTGGAGAAGCAGTGAACTTGCGTAGGGTGCTGCGCGCGCAGCCGAAATGTCTGGAAAACTGGGTACGGGCGTCGCATCGATTCTGGAGCCAGGAGACGACACTTCCATACGTTTGACCTTTGGGCTTTGCTTCTCGGTCTTGACTAGTCCAGCTTCCCTAAGGACTGCCTCGACTTCTCCCAATGTGTCGTTCTCCACAAAAAGGCTCGTGGGCAGCGTTGCATCGATTTGCTCAGAAAGTCTGCTCATGATCGTGAGTCCTAGCAAGGAATCTAGTCCAAATTCAGCAAGGGAAGCCGATGTTGAGATCTCTTCTAGAGCAGTCCCTGTCTCTTCAGATATGATCTTCCGGATAAGCAGCATAATGTTGGTATCGGAATCGTCGCTGTCTCCATCAACCGAGGTGGCATCAGTGAGGTAGGCCTCCTCGTCTTTCAAACCAGCTAGAACTGGCGTGGAAGCGCCGCTAGAGATTGAGGAAGACACGGCAGACTCGTCGCCGCTAGCGAAAACGATAAACGACCTGACAGTGGAATGCTCCACAAAGGCAGAGGCGGGCAATTCGATTTCAAGCTCGTCTCGTAGCCGGCTGACTATAGTCAGGGACAGCAAAGAGTCGACGCCAAGATCGGTGAACTCTGCATCTAGATCCAGTTCGTCTTCGCTCATCTGTGCCTCCTCTTGTAGTATCTTCATGATCTTTGCAACTTTGCCGGTTTGTGACTTCGACGAATCGGGGGTCCCAGTAGACCGTTGTTCAAGGGCACGATGCTGTTTGACTGGTTTCGGCAGTGTAATCTTCACATTCTGCTTGGCCTGAAGAGGTGTTGCGGCGGCCTTCGACCGTTTGCCAGGTAGAAGATGGTCCAAGACTGAGCGATTGACCCCTTGAAACTATTGTGTGTTAGCATTTGAAGCTCACGAGCAATCGAGAGTAGAATACCTTGACACCCTCAAACAACGCAACGACCTCGTCACCATCGAACACGTAGGTGTCACCGACGTACATGGTGCCACTCTCTAGCTGCATGCGATTGTAGGTCGTGTACGTCTTCCCGTACTCCACTACCTTCCCACATCGCATGGCGTCCCAGCCATGATTGATAAAGACTTGGTCTTTCGAGTAGATGTTGTCGTTTCCGTTCATGATGAAACCAGCAATATGACCAAGACTGTCAATCCAGCAGGGATTCCAATCGAACCCTCCATCATCAACCTGGAACTTTACGAGTGCAGTGGCTTCGAGACGCTCGCTATCCAATATGACCTGTTCCATGCCTTGGTATGCACTAGAATAATCAACAAGGCTAGCAAACAGTTTGTAGGCGAGGCCACGCTTCAGTTTGTGGGCGCTTCCAGCGTCTACATCCTGGCGAAGAGACTCTATGCGGCTTGAAACAAGGTAGGCGTTGCGTTTCCATTCTCCCAACCAGCTTTGTTTGTTCGTCACCTTGACTAGACATGATGCGTGATCTGCCAGTTTGCGTGCATTGGTGTCGACGCTGAAAAATTTCAAAGATATCTCTTTCTTGCGCCAATCGGCTTCGGCAAAGACTCTGAGCAGCTGAGTAGTTGCGTCAGGCTGCACAATCAGCGGATTTTTTACATTCATCTTTGTACAATCCAGACCTGTCTGCTCCTGGAACATGCCATTTGACCTAAGCATGTGGTTGCCGATAGTGAGAGCCATATCGGCATACAAGGAAGACGGACATAGCATGGCAGTGTTCACTTTGTGTCCGGATACGATGGGAAGTAGACGAGGGTCGTGTAGATCGGATTCGGTGAGTAAGGACGCCTTCTCCGCGGACGTAGTCTCCTCAACTACGCGATGGACAGAAGAAGAGATCGATGGTACATTGACAAGGGGTCCAGGAATTGCATCTATCCGTGGGACGAGACCAGCTGGGTCATCGCCCTTGGTGAGACAGAAGTTATGTCGGTATTGTATCCAGTACCGTCGAAGAGACCACTTGTAGCTGGGAAGAGCTAGAACCTTTTGCGCAGCGTCAAATCCGCGGTGGAATATATCCCACTGAAGGTCAATGCCTGCGCGATACATTGCGTCAAGCGCAGCTACAAGCGTTTTCCACGTCTGCCCATCTTTTCTCAGCGTGGTCGTGGCGACTACGTGTGGGCCGATGGTCTGTCTGAGCATGCCTGAGCAAGCAGGATGAGTGCCTAGCTCCAGCCAGATAGTGCTCTCATCAACAACCTTGGACTCTTGAGCCGCATCGATGGCTCCGCGGAAGTCAACGCATCGCCTGGTTGCCTGCGCCAGGTAAGAAGCATTCAGAATGCCAGGGCCAGTAACCGTCCTGGCAAGAAGTGGAGACATGTACGGAACGACAGGCTCATTAAAACTGATGCAGTTGGCCAGTGTCTCAAACTCGTTCAAAATGGGCTCAACCTGAGTAGAATGGAAAGCGTATGGAAGCTCAAGTAGCATCGCTTCCAGGCTTTTGTCTTTCAGAGATCTTGCCAAGTTTGCAATGGCTTCCGTAGGCCCACTGACTGTCGTGCTGACTGGAGAATTAATGCATGCAACTACGCAACCAGAGGCGTCCACATCAGACACAATGATGTCTGCAGGGGCCTTGACGGCAAGCATTGCATGGGTTCCTTTGGAACAATGCTTGACTAACAGCCGCGCCCGACTGCCTACCAGAAAGATAGTGTCGCTCGCGCTCAAGACTCGTGCCGTATACAAGGCAGCATACTCGCCTAGGCTATGGCCAATAACGCATGATGGTCCGCCAGCCAAGGCCTTCCACATATGTGTGAGTGCCATTTGCACGCACGTGATAGCCAGGTGCGACGCGACGGGATCACATGTCTTTGCGTCGACATGCTCTTCTTCACCGGTAATCAGGGGCAAAAAGGATGGGAAACCATTGCGTCTTGCAATACGATCAAAGCGCAAAAGGTCATCGCGGAAAGAAGCGACGTGCTCGAAGAGCTCCTTTGCTATGCCGGGATACAATGTACCCTGGCCTGTGAAAGCATAGGCAACCTTAGGCGGGACGGCCTTGACGGCCTTCACCGGTGCTGAAGGGTCGAGACAACGCTGCAGCGCAGCCTTGATGGCCGCGACATCGGCGCCAGACACTAGAACGCGAAACTTGTAATGAGCGCGACGCGCTGTGGTCGTGTAAGAAAGAGACGGCAGAGGTGTGTCTGGGTGTGTATCGAGATAGTTGATGAGTGCGCGAATGTTGTCCGTCAGTGACTGCGGTGTTCGGGCGGTGACAGCGACAGGTAAGGCGGAACGGTGGTCGGGCCGTGCGCACGTGACGTCCGCGGCTTCCGGCGCGTCTTCCAACAACAGCGCCGTGTTGCCACCAGCTGCACTGAAGTTATTGAGAAACGCCGTACGCTTCCCACTCGCACAGTCTGACCGTCGCCACGGAGTCGCCTTGAAAGGGATATGCACGTTGCGCTCCGCCATATCAACCGGATAGTTGTGGTTCAGTTTGCCATCCAGGCGGTGCGGAGGGATCTCGCTGTGCTTCATCATCATCAACACTTTGATCAAAGCCGTCACGCCCGAGGCCGACTCTGCGTGGCCGACATTGGCCTTGATGGCGCCAAGGTGTAGCGGCCTCGATGGACTCATCTTACTCCGCTTGTGGTCCCACGCAAAGGCTGACAGCACAGAACGCATCTCAGCCGCGTCTCCCGCCTGTGTACCGGTTCCGTGCATCTCGACATAGCTGACATCGAGCGGATCCGTGTTGGTGTGGCGTAAGATGCGCTTGAAAAGCGACAGCTGATCTCCCTCATGCGGTCGTGTGATGGACACTGTCTGTCCACAATGGTTCGTACTACTTCCGGCAATGACCCCAAAGATAGGGTCGCAGTCGGCGATGGCATCCTCGAGTCGCTTCAGCACCACCACGCCCACAGCGTCGGCGCGACAGTAGCCGGATGCTGAATCGTCGAAAGGATTACAGTTGCCCGTAGCGGAGAGGAAGTGACCACGGTCGAGCTGCGAAACAGGGAGAGAAGTTAGCTTTACTAGAGCATCTTGCGCACGGATTGACAATACTTACGCCAACGAAGTTGTCTGGATTTGTAATCACATTCGTGCCTCCTGCAATGGCTGAATCGCAGTCGCCTTGCCAAAGGTAGTTACATGCCGTCGAAATGGCTGCAAAACTGGACGAACATGCGGTGTCTACCGATATACTCGGTCCAGAGAAGCGAAAAAAGTAATTTATGCGTCCAGGAACGAAAGCGCGATTACCTCCCGGGATGAAGTAGGTATCGATGTTCTGCCCACTGTTCACCTCCCTCCAGTCGTCACTCGTGGTGCCAAAGAAAACACCAACCCGATCGCGCTGCGTAGAAGCTGTCCTGTCTGGTACGAATCCAGCCATCTCAATAGCTTCGTAAGCCGCCATGAGAGCTAGACGTTGTGCGGGGTCTGTGTTTTCGGCCTCGCGAGGGGAAATGTTGAAGAAAGCGGTGTCGAATACGCCCGGTTCGTTGATGAAGCATCCATATTTGACGCGGCTGTGATTCTTCTTCTTTCCAGTTGGATCGAAATGCGCTTCCCAGTCGAATCTATCTTCAGGTATAGTTCGGTGACAGTCACGAGCAGTCTTCAGTACTTCCCAAAGTTCATCGTTCGAGGCCGCCTCTGGAAAGCGACCCGAGAAACCGACAATGGCAATTTTTGAGTCCTGGAACTTTCCGGGTGCCGGACTGGTATGATTGCGCTCCACCTTGCCGTTCAATGAGTCGGATATTTCAACCTTGAGCTGTAACTCATCTCGAAGCGCGGAGGCGAGCAGACTGGCTGCGTTCGACGTGACTGGGAAAACCATGCACGACTTGAGAGATGAGTGTTGTGCAAGGCTAGACTTGAGCGCTGTGCAGAGTCTGTCCCAACGCACCTGTTCGCAAAGGGTGGTTGTTACAGCATGACGGAGAAGCCCTTTCAAGTCGCTGGCTGTTACCTCTGCGCCAGTTGCTATGGACAGGAATGGAGTACGTTGGCGATAACTACTCAATTGATCATTGCGTAGGTGGCCAAGCACTTCGTCGACATCATCTGGGCCGTAGAGATGGTTGGCGTGGTATGGTGATAGTATGGGGATAGTATGTGCCTTAATACCGCAACACTTTACGAATCGGGCAAGTGTGCGAGGCGGTCCACTTATTGTCACGCCTTTTGACGGAGACACAGCGCTGATGTAGGGCCGTTGGCTATTTGTGAGGTTCTGCCGATTCTTGTCAGCTCAATTGAACAGCCCATTTCGCTACATATACCCACATCTGTTGAGACGAATGCTCGAATACTCTCCAGGGCTTCCCTTTCCGTCATACCGGCAAGGACAGACCATGACTGCGGAGCATCTGTTGCAGCTGGCTCAATGTCCCGCTGCATTTTCAGAGAATGTAGCCCCGTCCTGAAAGCCGCAAGTGCTGCTTCAACACCAGCAGGCACCAATTCCGCCATCGTTCTTGATGAGGACACTGCCGCAGCAGCAAACGAGCCAGTGCATACCCCAATAATGTATGGGTTGAATTCAGGGGTATAAGAGTTGGATCTATGGAAAGATAAGCATATGTTTGATGACCGCGTACAACACTCAAAGGAGGCCAGGATGCTTACAGTATGAATCGACCCAACTGG
>Ga0265780_10011213_pt1 | contig 10623 bp, 6 predicted proteins | sample P1T30metagenome_FD_192432 | JGI IMG/M metagenome (GOLD analysis project Ga0265780, IMG submission 192432) | Plant litter microbial communities from East Loma Ridge, Irvine, California - P1 T30 | ecosystem: Environmental > Terrestrial > Plant litter > Unclassified | place: USA: California... | reverse complement strand
ACTTAAATTTCTACTTACTTACTTTCTTAGAATATTTTTCTGCTTAGCTAAGCTAATCTTATAATATAAGATATTATTTTTTTATAGCTATATAGAAAGTAAATAAGCTAATCTAGCGTTTAGGTTTCTTAGCTACTTAAACTTTAAATTTCTATAACTACTAAAAGAAATTTTAAGTTAGTGCTAGCAATAATAGATTATTGCTAGTTTAGCAGAACTAAATTTAGAATATTAAATTATATAATAGAATTAAGTGCTTATCTATAACTTACTAGACCTCTATATAATTTAATCTTCTGCTTATATAATTAGATCTAAAAAGTATATTATAGAGAAGAAAGATTATATTACCTATTTAGCATATAATACTTAAAGATTAAGATTTCTCTAAGCTAAAACCTAGATTACCTAAGTAGCTAAGTATATAGTCTAATTATTTATCGAACTCTCTTATGCAGAAAATCTAATCAATTATCTTACACTCCTGATTAAAGTTTGCTCAGCCTCCACAGATATGCTGTAGGAGTGCACTATACAGCGTCTTCAATAGATAATCCATGGCTTTATTGGGTAGATAGTCGAGCCAGGAATGTCTGAGAGCGTGATCTGGCGTAGCGAAAGTTCCAGAAACAGCAATGGCGAACGTGTTTGCGATTCCATCATAGAGTGCATCATTCCACGCACAATCGACCACACTTTCTCGGTTTGCAGAGGTTACAAAATCCGAATGAATCAAGAACTACTACATGATTAGAACGTGTTCCGAAAATATTCTTGTGAGGTCTCTTGACTTACTTGAAGTTGAGGTACCCGTTGCAGTGGTAGGAATGCAAAAACGTGGTGACCTAACTCCGAGAGTTTGGGCTGCTCCGTGACTGGGTCGACGGGAAAAGCCAGCTCGATCTCCGCTTCTCTCCGGTCCTTCCTGCGCTCGTGGTGTGGCATATTCATCCTTGTCGCTCTGAACAGGAGATAAGTACAGTCTTGAAACATACTGCAATCATCGGTCACTCGCGTGCCACTGACAACGCGACGTTGAGGACTATCGTATCTGTCGAATGATATCCTCTCGCGTTTTCCGCTGATGTCAGTAACTGTGAACTGAACTTTACGAAGTCTACGCAAGAAGAGTAGTGTCGTGTCTGGTATATCTTGTATGGCTTCGAGCAGCCGCGCATAGTCTTGTCTGGCTTCATCTGTGAAATGCAGGACTATTCTGGTCGTTATATTTGGTGGTATCTCTTCAGGGGGTGCATCTAGCGGCGTTACCATTCCGAGACCATCCTCTCCTTGACGATGCCTGAGCCGAAAGGACCATGGTCCAGATTGTACATGCACGTCGTTCGCGATAGAGAAGACAGACTTGAAGCCGAAGCCTTTCTCGCCAATATGATCGTCAATTTTGGTTGCTTTTTTCGAACTTCTCCCTGTTGAGCAGATTGCCTGGACATTTTTTCGCCTGAAGCCGTCTTCGTTGGTTTCTACAACCAGAGAATCTGGTTTCACGTCGAAGCGCAGGAAAGGCGTGAGTTGCTTTTGGTTAACACCAGCAAAGGTGCAATCATCTGCATTCTGTATCAACTCGTACAGGAAGCGAAACTTTGACGAATAAAGCTGCCCCGATATGCTAGGAACATTTAGCAGAGGTGGATGGCGCTTCTGTGGTTTCTCACTTGGTTGTATACGCAGCCTCGGTCTCCCGCTTTAACTTCACGATGTTGTTGATTATTTCTTGAGTTCGCTGGCTGTTTCCGCGGAGTTCTCGCTTGACTTCGGCGTCTAGATAGCCCTTCTCGGCCCTTATGTGCTCGACAATAGATTGCGCTTCGGCACCGGTCGTTGGTTCGCGATCTCCAAGCTGTTTGAAAGTGTCGGCATGCTTGCTGAAACTGTCTAGAAGCTTGTTGTCCATTGCCTGGTCATGCGTGTGTAGTTCAAAACTGATTTGACGTATAATGCATCGATACTTGGAGGATGAGTGGCTTGGATCGTAAGTTTAAAATCTGGGGGGATCGGGCTCTATAGCCGAACAGTTGAACGTATGCATGTGTACGCGCCCAGGTAGCTGTGCCGTAAGGATGCAGAACCAAGCCACACTTTGGGAGCCTGTCAAAGTCCCATATTTGCCGCCAGCTCTCTTGGTCGATCTGGTGGAACTCGAAGTGACATAAAAATTGAAGTTCCACGTTACAGCTTTCCATTTCTCGACACAATCGTGAACGCATCATGGTAAGCAGGCAGGGTCGAAGTGTGCATGTCGTGACAGCGTTGAAACCAGGGGGATTTGAGGACAAACAGCTGTTGGAACCCGGCGTCGCGCCTGCGGTCGGAACAGATATGCAGCAACGAATGTCGTGTCGCCCCGCGTGCAATGAAATGATCCTGGATTGGGGAGTAGATTCGAGATCTCACTTGTCCTGACGTGATCGGATATCGGCAGCTAAATGGCTATGATACGTTTCATAAGTAGTTCATAAGTCGTGTCCGTGTTTGGTGTGGGGGCGGACGGGCGGACCTTCCCGCTCTAGCCGCTTCATTTTAGCGCCCAACGGCAACGGCCGAAGAGGGTGATGTGCAGGACAGAGCTGACACCAATACAATCTAATACCATTGGAAAGTAGACGTGTGGCTAGCCGTCGCTGCTGATCCCATATCTATTGCTATATTTACCTCACTGTCACATAGATGTATGCGTGAAAGATCCGCAAGTTCACGTGAGCACTTCCAATTACCTAGGTAGACCACATTCAAACCCCTGACAGCGGTCCTATTGAAGTTTGATGTTACAACCGATGAGAATTCATTCCTATGCCTCAACAATATTTGCATTCTGGCAACTACCTAGGTAGTAGACTGTTGGATCAGACCCTGCGCCCTCTTTGTAATCGCAAAAACCGCCATCCGCAGATGTCCATTCGGCGACAGCGGCATCACGCTTGTATCCACAACATGCAAACTACTGCTTCCGCGCGACCGCAACTCGGCATCTGCAACAGCCATCTCGTCGTCCATTTTATCCAATTCACACGTCCCGACAGAATGCTAGCAAGTATCCGTGCGCTTTCGAATCATCTCTCCTTTAGTACTGTTCGGTAAAGATCAATCATCATACAATAAAATGCTATTAGAAAATTCTAAATGTCAGAGATTATAGTGCTGAGATCTAGAACATCCGCCATGCCTGCCCTTGACTACGTGGTTTTGTTAGTGACTTGATCAATAGGACGGGGCCAACATACACTCATGTGTGGTAATGCAGTGAAAAGAAGACAGGGAGGTACTTACATGCTCGAAGGCAATTTCCAGTCACTCCTCCCCATCCAGCCGTTTCCTCAATCTCGCAGGCCTCCGTAGAAACAATTTGATACAACCCCTCTGCTCTTGAAGAAATGTACGCACCGCGGTTCGCGACCACGTTCAAACAGCTCCAACGACCTGTGCACCTCCCCCGAACCCACTAGAATGAGCCATAAAAGACTCCTCTCGACAACCAATACCTGTATGTCCCGTCTCAATCCTCGGCTTTCTGGTGCTTTGACAAGGATTACGCCCAATGTTTGTATAGGATATGAGCGTGTTTACAGTGGGCCGTTTTGAGCAATTACCGTGCATCATGTCGAGTATGGTCGGATGCAAGAAGCGGTACGTAGGATTGCCGAGATCGTGAAAGACACGAATGATTTCATGTGCAGTGATACCATGATTCTCGTGTTCCAGGGAATATCGCCCGATGAGTGCGGCCAAGATGTCCATGTAGATGTTACAAAGCGAATGGATTTTACATGTGCGTTTGTGTCGACAAAGATTACCCTTCCGGTACTCGGTCCTATCGTACTTGCAATCAGGGCATGGCGTTCTCACTCCGGCTTCATGCTCCAGTTCAAATCGTTCAGTATTGCCATCGACCGCGTAGACGACATCGCCTTCATGCATCAAGATGTTCTGAAGCGTTGTGTCTGGGTTCGCTATGCGGTTCTCGTGCATGTAGGCAAGTCCAGAAGCGAGACAGCCCAAGGATCTTTGAAGTACCGATATTGAGGTCTGCTGTCTGTCGTAGTTGGCAAGGAAGTGTTCGAGGGTGCTGTCATTTCCGGAAAGCTGGAGTGGTGTACCGAGTTTGCGCATTTCTTGATCTGAGTTGACAACACTGATGATATGCTGGAGTCCATTCCCCCACGATGCCTCCCTTTGCGCGCGAATAGTCTGTTCGCGGAAGAGTGGCAGATGAGACGTTTTGCGGTAGTACATTCGGGTGGTGGCAGTGCCTTTGACGGTAGCTATGATTCCGTTGAGGTTGTGCTGTTGGTTGCGGTTCAGTTGGCAGGGGAGCTGTGTTTGTTCGTTGACAGTGACAGTGAACTTCTCAGAGATGGCTGTTCTCTCCGTCGACGACATCTGTGCAGACCTGGGGTCGACCACCAACGACTCCTCCCTTATGTCAGTCCCATTCGATCGGCACTGGCGACAGCTAAGTCCCGCCTGTGTCATCAATCGCGACCGAACCCGATCCGCCGTCCAGCGCGCGTCAGGGTTCTTTGCAGACATGCTAATGATGACCTCTGGCAAGACTGCAAGCTTCGCCGGAACGTCAATTGAGTCGAGCCGGTCATGTATGCCAGGCATCAGATCCGAGAACAAGCCCTCATCATAAAAGAGAGGCTTAGTCAGTGTTGACAAGATCTCAATGAAGACGCACGCCAATGAGAACACATCTGAGGGCGAACCCCGAAGGCCTCCACTGAGAAGTTCCGGAGCTGCGTACTTCCTAGTCATCTCCGTTGGGCCTTCTGTGACACTGTTGTCGAACAAGCTGGAGTCCAAGGAGAGACCGAAATCTGTGTAGTAAACCTGGCCTTTGTGGATCAGTATGTTCTTCAGCTTGATATCTTTGTGCCGGATCTTCATCCGGCGCATGAACGACAAACCATCTGCCAGACAGCCAAAAGCCTGTTCCAGGATCTTCACCATCGACTTGATCCGCACAATATACTGCACTGGTCGTTCGCGGCACGCCACCAGCTCCCCGAGGAACTTATCCAAATCGCCATCATCAGCTACAGGGCTCAATATCAACCCCAACCGATCTTTCGAAGTGTACGTCGCAAATAGCCGAATCATATGGCGATGTTGCCGAAGCGCTCGGATGACCTTCACTTCATTCATGAAGGCCTCCGTCAATCTGACCCTGCTCTTCCTGCTGAGGATGAAGAGTTTGTGCGCAAAGAAGCGGCTGGTCGCGACATCTTTGACTTCTTCGACTATGCAGCATCCACCGACGCCCAGGTTTCGTTGCAGAATGTAAGGAAGGTGCGCTTCGTCAATGTCGACGAGGTCGCAACCCTCCTCGACTGACAGCATCTTCAGGCTTATGTGTTGCCGTCCGCAGCCTGCTCGCGATGTCAACGGCGCGTGTAGAAGTGAGGAGAAATGATGCGGACCGTAGCGTAGGTGGAGGCCGATGAACCAGTGGCGGAGCGGGCCGTGGCCGAGGTGAGACAGGACGTGCACTATAATCGTTAGCGCGAAGCCAAATACACATCTGGTGAAGGTATCGAACCTTGACGATGTATAGAAACGCAATATCTTCGAAGTGAGGAGTTCGAGGCTTTTTTAAAGTGCGAGGCTATGGAGAGCCAACGTTCTCAGCTCGTCCTCCACACATGCATGCCTGCTCAGCTGCAGGCTCGCTAAGATGCACTTCGCCACAACTACATACCCAACCAAGACGTGATGTGATTGATGGCGAGCTTGTAGGAATGCGCGTTGTTACTCACTCTACCACACATCCACGCCCTGTCGTACCGTCGTCAACCAACAATCATAGCAGCCTGTCACTCTACCCAGTATGGCTGCGCTTCAGGTCAACGGCAAGGGCCTGCATACAGCTCGAATCCATACATAGGATAAGCTCCTAACTGTTGCACTCCAGTCACTTTCCGGCCCAGTTGTCAGAATATGAAGTTTCACGAGGAGACTCATCACACAGACCGGTGAGTGTGATTCGCACGCCAGCTTCCACGAGATCCCGACCTCCACACACTCGGCGCCCCCAATCAGTCGCCCGCCGCCCAGCGCGTATACAAAGCTTTCCCGCCCTACCTAATTTACACCCCATGGTTCCATATCAACTCAACCACCAAGCTCCCAACTAGCATCCGTCACCTACCACATTGCCGGTCGTCAACCACCCAACAACACTCAGCTCAGCCATCAAGCTCAACTACCAAGCTCAACCATCAAGCTCAACCACCAAGCTCAACCACCAAGCTCAACCATCAACCAACAATTTCTCCCAACCACATCGCCGGTCACCAACCACCCAAAAACACCAAACTCAATCAACCCACCACCAACATGAACCTCACCACCCTCACCATCTCCCTCCTCGCCTCCACATCCCTCGCCAAGCAACCCCCGGAGCCCGCCTACTGCCACTCCTGTCCCTACGGCGGCGCACGCCAATGCGGAGAATTCTTCGTCGAGGAGTGCAAAGTCTACGGCGTCGCGCTATGCTGGGAGATAGTCGAGGACTGCAAGTGGATTGGCAAGTGCGTAGAGAAAAAAGGCGGAGCGGGATGTGTTTGATAGATGACCAAATCCGCAAACAAGACACCGGGTTTTGCGCATCATCGACCCTAAGCCTATGAGGAATTACTTGCAGATCTCCGGTCGTGCGCGATAATGTGTAGTATTACAACAATCTATGGTATGCTACAAATTAATACGCTTTGAGAAATCCAGGCGAAACGCCCGCTCATGCAGCCGTGAGTAATCTTAACACTCTGTTTATAACCTCACCCTCCCCTCCTCCCCGCGCCCGCCAAAAAGCGATAGAAACCCATTTCCGCGGTCTTCTTCTCTCCTTGCAGGGACGCCTTCATCTTCATCCCCGCCCATCCACGCGGGCCTTTTGAAGCTGAAGTCCTTCGTTTCGAACGTGTTCTTCCATCGTGTCGCGAAGGTGTCGAAGAAACCTAGGTCTTCGTCGTCTTCGGGACCTGGTCTGCGGCGTGTGCGTTCGGGGCGGGATGATGATGGCTGGTCCAATAACGGTGCAGAGGATGGAGCATCCGTGTAGCGCTCATTTGGTGATGAAGTATTGCGCTGTGAAAGGCCGAGATTGTTGTTACTCGTGCCCTGGAGTTCACGTTCGATGAGTGCGCGGCCTTCGCGCCAGGACCCGGTACCTGCATAGTTTCCTGCGCTGTCTTCGTCCTCGTCGTCGAGCAGGTCGCCGAAGCCGCAGATGTTTTTGATCTTGCCGTAGAGGCCGAATGCGGTCGCAAGTACGGGCACGAGGATGAAGATTGGGAAGAAGGAGCTGAAGCCTTTGCCGAGGGGGGAGAGGTCGATGAGCTTGCCGAGAAATTTGTGGAACATTGTTTCTTTCCAGATGCTGGGGTCGGTCATGGTGAGGAAGTTGTAGGAGAGTGGGACGGTGAGTTTGGCGACTTGAAGGCCGTACCAGGTCGCGGACTCTTGGTATGTGTTTCGGCGGACGAGTGCTCGGTTGCCCCAGATCTTGACTTCCGTAAGGCTGTAAAATGCGCAGATGCACATGTAGCACAACCAGAAGGCGGCGGTAACTTGGCTGCCGAATCCGATCTGACTGCGAGCTGAGGCGTGGCGATGCACGACTGTCCATCCAATGAGGGAGAGTTTCGGACCACCAAAGTCCTGGGCTTCGCGCACACATTCAGACCAGACAATTGCGGTGGATGCAAGTACGGTGATGCCCCATGTGGCGTATGTGAGCGCGGGTACAATATGGGCGTGTAGGTGGTACCTGGTATATGGTGTGTGAATAGTGATGCGATCGAGGGGACCTTTCGATGCCTGGTATGGCGATGATCTGAACTCGAGACGTTGGCTAGCCTTCGAGTCGAGAATAGCCTGGGTCCGGACTGCCTTTGCCACAACATGATCCCATTCGTTCTCGAACCGTAATTTTGCGTGTCGCGCTCTCTTCAATTTCCTCGCCAGGTCCGCCAGATAACCCTCCGTGATGACCGACGGAATAGTCGAAGTGCCCGTTGCCCTTCCACCTCCAGCTCTATTCTCAGGCAAACTCCCCTTCTCCGCCATCTCATCAATCCACTCCTGGAACTCCTTCGTGATGCCGTTCTTCCTCTGCTTCAACTGCACCACCTGGCCCTCATACTGATCCAGCTTCTCCAGCGCCTCGGTCAACTTCTCATGCGTCTTGGGAGCCTGACTCTGTATCGTCTTCAACCGCTCACTCACATTCGCATATCTAAACAGACTCCTCGGGAACGCCACGAGCCCATGGCCCATGAGGTAGATACCCAGTATCAATCCCCACGTATACGCCAGCGCCATAACCAAGCTCTTAAACGTCTCCAAATGCAGCCCATTCCACCAAATCAAATACACGGACCCGACGATCCCCGCGCCCAGCATCATCGCCCAGTACCGCCCTAGGCTGCGCATCGCATACAAGCCGCGCGCCTTGGGCTCCCTATACCCGCTGTCGCAGTACTCGCCCAGCATGGGCAGAATCGCCCACGTCAGCACAAACGTGAGCCAGTATATGATGCGCCATGACTTGTACACGACCGTGTCCGACAGCCAGATTCCGCGCGCGCCTTGCGTGTCGGTGCCGGCGCTGCTGGCGAGGTCGATGGGCAGCAGCACGACGATGCTGGCGGGCAGCGCGATCGCGAGAAACACGGGGACCGTCACGTATGCGGGTGTCGTGCGCAAGGGGAGGTAGTAGCGCAGCAGCAGGAGTACGAGGCCGCAGATGCTGAGCAGCGAGAGCACGAAGAAGGCGCTGGAGCCGGCTGACGTGGATGTCATCGTGGGCGGGGAGAGGCGCGCATGTGTTGTGTAGTGGAGCGTGGTTGAAGGAGAGTTGGTGCCTGTGAAGCCGCAATGGTCCCTGGAGCGCGATCCGGACGAAACGAAGTCGCGAGGCGCGGAACGGGTCGGAAAGAGTTTATTCGCTGGTCACTATCCTATCGTTTCAATTCAAAAGCACCATGTTCTCTCCAGAACACTTTGCATCTAGGATTCGAAAACACCGCCCGTCGTCTCTACGCCGTCGCATCCAGACCCTGCGTCATCCTCGACACGCAATACCCCCCTTCCGCGCCGGTCCCCATGTTTTGATAATCACCGGCTATCTCCGCGCGCTAAAGTGGTGTAATGCGACTCACACCCGCACCCGAATGATGCAATCGCTCGTGAAGGCGACAGCTGCGGGGCGCGCATAACTAATCATCACTACCATCTACCACCACCATTAGAACTCTCACTACCATCTACACTCAAAGCTCTTCAACCAACGTAAGTATACGTACATTATCCACCCCCCACCATTGCTCTCTTTTACTCACCCCTCCAGCTCCATCCATCCACCCTCAACCGCCACCATTTCCTTCCTGCGCACCTTCTTCACGCGCGCCCCCTCGCCCGCCACCATGTCCGCCACAAAGACCAAGGTGCAATCCATCATCGACGAGAACGCCGTCGCCGTCTTCAGCAAGAGCTACTGCCCTTACTGCCGCCAGGCAAAGGAGCTGCTGAGCCAGAGCGGCGCAAAGTTCTATGCCATTGAGTTGGACCAAGTCGGTATGTAGTGAAGCCCGATAGAGTGTTGAGCATGGTGTTTGGAGAAAGGGTTGGTTTGGGCTAACGAGATATCACAGATGATGGTTCGGCGATCCAGAGCACCCTCGGCGAGATGACGGGCCAGACTACCGTACCTAACATCTTCATTGCGAAGGAGCACATTGGCGGAAACTCGGACCTACAGGCCAAGAAGAGCAACTTGAAGACGCTGCTCAAGGATGCTGGTGCTTTGTAGATACTTCAACACGAAGTCCGCTACATCTTCACTCCATTAAGAGATTCGATGTATCAATGAAGAAGTGAACAATCACCCATCTCAGTGCCTTACTTGGTGACGCCGGAAAAATGCGTCGAAACAAAAATGGTCATGAATCTAACAGGGTAATCTTTGATCTTGGAGCTTTGATTGATGATTCCAACGTGCCCTCCGCCAGAGCCGCTCTCCCCTTAGTCGCTACAATGCTGGACGTACCCAATGCAGGCCTAAGCTTGCCTCTCCGTCTATCCATATCAGGGCTTCATTATACCATACGCGAATGTTTTTCATCATTGTCATTCCACGCCGTTAGCTTCTTTCTTCGGTTGCAATCCAACTTCCTACGTCTGCATTGCGTTCGCGTCTGAGAAGCCCTGTGCGGCTGTCGTGGCAAAGTACCTGACGTCCACATCGTCATCCTGTTGCAGCTTCTCCAGATTCGGCAGGATGCTCTTTGTAATGAGATCCGTCGCCTTCTGGCAGCCTTGACCCGGTGTGCCGGCCTTCTCCAATGCGATGACGGTGCCTTGCTCTGGTAGTTGCTTCAGTGTGCTTACCAAGACACCGTATGACTTTGCGACATTGAATCGAATGTTGGGAATGTCGTCGTTGACCAGCTTGTCCATCATTGGCAGAATTGACTGCTCGATAACATCAAGACTGAGGGCGGGGGCGAGGGTCTAGGTAATGTTAGCACAAGAAGATGATGTGAGGGCGCTGAACTCACCGAAACAGCAAAACAAGTGGTCATGCGGTAGAGGTAGTTGGGATGT
>Ga0265780_10011211_pt1 | contig 10623 bp, 18 predicted proteins | sample P1T30metagenome_FD_192432 | JGI IMG/M metagenome (GOLD analysis project Ga0265780, IMG submission 192432) | Plant litter microbial communities from East Loma Ridge, Irvine, California - P1 T30 | ecosystem: Environmental > Terrestrial > Plant litter > Unclassified | place: USA: California... | reverse complement strand
GCTTACTACAGTGGAGCAAGGCACTCAGTATGCTATGCTTGATCCGGGTGGTAACGTCGTCTTGCGGTGCATACTGCATGACTTGATCAATCCGGTCGCGGATGACGCCGATATTGTCCCAGGTTTCCTTCCTGAGATTTCGTACCTTTTTGTCGCTGTCTGATGTTGATACCACGTCGTCGGGTGTATCGAAGCTCTCGCTCCGCATGTCGATGTGCTTGATCAGGAGAGCCAGGCCCGGGCGCTTGATCAGTGTCAGGAGTAGTCGTTGTAGACCTACCCAGTTCGTCCGAGCCACATTGATGCGCGGATACAGCGTCTCTTCGCCAATGCCCTGGTAATACTTGGATGCTTGGGAGAGGGCAATCAAGTCTTCGGTGGATTCGATGAAGCTAGCGACCTTCAAGTCGAGCTCGGTTGAGAGCCTGCTGATAAACATGGTTTTTCTCGGCGTAATGTACTTTTGCCTTCGATAGTGAGACAATCAGTAGGTAGCTAGGCCGTGGCTGATGGAAAATTGTGGTTTTAATGGGGAGTTGTGGTGTTGATGGAGAGTTGTGGTATCAATGGGGGGTTCTGGTAATGATGAGAGCAGGGAACAAGAGCTTTTGTCACTACTGAGCCACTGCCCCACTGTGAATGTACGAGGATTGTTCTCGCCGTCAATACGTCACTTGGAACTGCCTGAGTGAAAGCAGATAAATGTGCTCGCCAGTGAGTGTAGTGATAATCACGCGTAACGTTGTTCACTTTCACCGCTGCGACTGGAGTCGTGCGCCTCTTCACTTCACCAGACCGCGCTCATGGCACGTGCAGCCTCTTTTTAGTTGAGGCTGCCTGTTGGTCTCAGCTACACGCTCCCAGCAGCAAGCTCCAAGACTCGTGTACCAGCACTGTCCACAGAGTCGATCGCACGATGGCAGCCACCTTCTCGTCGTGAGTAACAACGTAGCTTCGAAATCAACATTCAGCTAATCAAAGCAGCATACTCCGCTCGAAACAGTTCACCTTCCTCATCGGGCATGATCAGGAGCCGATCGTCGTACACTCGGGAGTCATTGCCAAATTGTCATTGCCTCTCGAGCGCCTCGTCAATGGGCCTATGAAAGAGGCTGCAGAGAAAACAACTCGCTTTGCGGATCTCGAGGTGTGCGACTTCGAGCGCGTGTGCGAGTTTGCGTACAGTGGTGACTACACCGACCCTGAGACAGCTGCGTTTGCCGAGGAGGAGCTCGACATCAAGAATGATTTCTTCCATTGCAGCGAGTCTATTGCTAGTAGAGAGAGCAGTAGTGAGGACACTTGGATCATCTACTCGTTCCTCGCCACATCGAGCCCGCCACTTGCACTCAAGTTTGAACCTCACACCAACTGTAACGAGCTACCGAGCGGCTTGTCTCCCTTGGATAGAGACGCGAATGGCTGGAGTCCGAGCAAGGACCATGGCAACGATGACGACGACGACCACGCGACCCACCACTGGAAGCAGAACATCACCAACATCATCCTCGGACACGCCCGTCTCTACGCCTTCGCTGGCAAATACCTAATCAACGACCTCAAGTTCCTCGCCCTACACAAGCTCCACAAGTTCCTCGCGGACTTAACAATCTACGCCAAAGCGCGCGAAGCAATCATTGAGCTCATTCAATTCGTCTACGACGACGAGAATGTCGGAGATCGAGGACCAGATACCGAGTTGGCGGACATGGATGGCCTGCGGGAAATGGTGCTGCGCTTCATCATGCTACACCGCCATGCGTTCTGCAGATTCCCTGGTCATCGGGATGTGCTGAGGCAAGAATCTGAGTATGCAATGGACTATGCGGAAATGAGCGATGATATGCTACGTCGTCTGAGGGGGGAAGTGGTTGAGCTTTCGGAGGAGAGGGCTGAGGATGAGGACGATGGTGATGATGATTTTAGGAAGTTGATAGAGAGAAATGGTTGGCATTAGGTCCGACATTGAGTCAGAAGAGCAAGCGGCAAACATGGTGAACGATGGTTGTGTTTACGAGGGGGAAATGTCGGAAAGCACTCGTAACTCCTTCATCATCTCCGTGCTTCGATCGACAAATGGCGCTCAGCAATAAAGCTAGACCTGACCATGCGTATAGCGTGAATGGTGCAAGAGAAAACAATGGAAAAACATACCCACGCCCATGCGCCCAATCCTTTTCCTAATCCAAGTATGCCCAAAACACCTCTTAAAACCCCATTCCACGCCCAATAGAACAACGATCCCGGAAAGCCAACGCCAGCCGTGCAAACATGACCTCGAGCAAACTCCCACTCACCCCTCATTCGAGCTCTGCAGCGGAATAACCCTCCCCGAATCAACCAGAATCTGCTCATCCAGCCTCATCCCAACATCGCCATACTCCAATCTCTTCCACGTAGATATCCGTGCCTGATTCGTATCCACCTCAAACACACGCAGCCGGCGATGATACCCATTATACCCCCCATAACCCCCAAACCCGCTGCCGCCCGCATGACACATCCACAGCTCCGGGTCGCCAGTCGTAGCATCTTTAGCCAGCGCGCAGAAATCATTGACGTGGTCGTGGCCCGCGGAAACGAACTTGACGTCGTATTCGACGAGCGCGTCTTTGAAATGTGAGTTGAAGGCGGGTGCGGTTGAGCCTTCTGAGAAGTTGCCGACGCGCTCGTTGTCGGCATTTGCGTATTCGGGGAGCGGGATGTGGATGAAGGCCATGTTGAGGTGCTTGTGGGTGTAGTGACTGTGTGCGTCCTTGAGGCCGTCGGCAGAGGCCTTGAACCAGTTGATTTGGTTCGGCTTCAGCCAGTCGTAGCCGCGATAGTGGGTCTCGTCGGGTGAGTAGGAGTGCGTGTCGAGGAAGTACATGGTCAGGGCGGAGTGCTTGCTGCTGTGGGCCTGGACCTCGACGTAGTAGTTGCCCACGCCATCGATGTTGGTATTGGGACCAGCTTCGCAGAGCGAGTATGGAAGTGATTCGTAAAGTGACATCTGAGCTTGTCGGTTTAGTGTGCCTTCGTCGTCGTGGTTGCCGAAGATGGCGGCGTATGGGATCTTGCGCTCGGCAAGGGGCTCGATGATCTTGAAGATGGCCTGCACATCGTTAGCAGCATCCACCATGTGGAGTACTGGGGACATACACTTTGAACGTCGGGCGCAGTGTCGCCATTGACCTGGTCGCCAGATAGAACTACCATGTCTGGCTTCTCTTCGTCCAAGACCCGTTCGACAAACTCAAGCGTCCTGGGATCCGCCTCGCAAAGGCCACCATTGGCGCCCTTGGGCTCCGGGTCCCTGCACTTGCCCACGCCAGTACTAAGATGGAGGTCTGAGATCTGCATGATCTTGAACTTGCCGTCCTTCCTGATCTTGGGCACGGGCTTCTCGTGCTTCACCGGCTGGCCGCGTCGGATGCTGATGCGCGGATCCTTGCTATCCTTGTTGGAGTCGAGATTGAGGGCACCGCTCGCTACCAATTCCCAGCCAGGGCGCGGCTCCACTGCGTCTGCGCCGAATAGGATGTCGACTGCTGTGACTGCCTTCTTCGAGTCGCTCGCGTGACGCTTCAGCGACCGCTTAATCCAAACGCCAGCGGGACGAGACTCCCACCGTTCCGCCGCCTGTGCCTTTTCGCCTGTCGCCGGGTCGAGCTTGCCAACGCGCACATCCACAATGACCTTGTCCTCGGTCTTGAGCTCTTCCTCGCGCTTGCGCTTGATATGCACATACGCCTTGGAGACCCAGCCGCTGCCGAGGTACAGGTCCTTCTCCACGCGGTGCCACTTCTTCTGGTCTAGCATGCATTTCGAGAGCGGGTTGAGCGACGAGCATGTCTGCACGGTGAGATCGGTGATGACGAGGCCCTCGTGGTGTAGCGGCAGGTGGTTGTGCACGGATTGGGGCAGCACGCGATAGCGGTTGTCAAGGAAGAAGATGACAGTGAAGGCGAGCGTGATGAGCCCCGCGAGCTGGACGCCGGTTCGTACCTGCCACAGTCAGTATGGACATGCGCTGTCTGAGTTGGTCACGTACTATTCGCCGGGTCATGGTGGTGAGCGCAGGTATGCGCCTGGAAGCATAGGTTGATTAGGAGGGTAGCGTTGGGGTAAACTCGGATCGAATCACGTCCATTGTCCAGAATCTACGGAGTGCAATACAGTGGCGTCAGTGGTGGTTGGAGACAGAAATCAAGCTTCAAGTTGTCGTGCTTCATGCTGCCTTGGCTTCCCCGAGTCCTCGTCAAATGATCGACGCGCCCGCAAGTGCAGGGATCACCGACCTTCCTTCACTCCACTGATCAACAACCATATCGCAGCTACATTTATATATAATTGTTCTGAGAGAATTGTATAAGATTCCGACAAAATATGCTGGGCTGCATCACTCCAGTCATGCTAACGTTCTTGAGTTCACAAAACAGCTCTTTGCAGCATAACTCGGTAGTCTCATATTCTCCGCAACACATTTCGTCTCGTTATGGTCTTCGAGGTGGAAAACTTGTATTATGTAACGTCTTTAACCTCGAAAAGCGTCATCACAATAACAACAATCGAAGTACCTCCAGACTCAAATGATGCAACTTTCGATGCATCTCCCTCCAATTATCGCTATTACATACACAGCCTTGCAAAAGGGGTATTTCCAGCCCGTACCCAACATCCTATCTATCCTTTTGTATGAATATGCCCAATCCCATTCCCAATCCCATCTAAACCACAAGATATGATGCCCAGAAAGATACAACAGCAATGCCTCACGGCCACCTCGCACTCCCCATCATCTCCTCCGCAAACATGCTATCGCTACTCGCATCCCTTGACAACCGCTTGTAATGCTCCACATAGCGCTTAACCGGCGAGCCCGGCGTCGGCGGCCTCACGAATCCATCCTCGTCCCGGGGAGGTATCTTGATCTTGAGCGGCGCGAGTTTCGGCCACCGGCGCTCCTTGTCTTCGGGGTAGTCTTCGCCTGTGGCAAACTTGAATTAGCATGTCCCACTGGAGTGATTCGCAGAATAATATATGTTTCAGCGCAGAAATCCATCGCATGTTTACGCACTCGCCACACCAAGTCCCTCGCACAGTCTCTTCCGCCACATGCCACAGACGTCTTCAAAGCCCTCGACCACGTTAGCGCATGCGTGCTTCGCCTCGCGTTCTTTCAATCGGCGGTCCCAGTCGCCGCGCTCGATGTACATGCGGCCTTCTTCCGTCTTGTCGTTCTCGCGCTTCCACTCATGAAGCTGCTCCTTGCTCGTGCGTAGCCGGCGGGTGGCGTTCGCTGTCGTTTGCCGCGACATGTGGAGGGTGTCGGACACGTTGGCGAGGTGTTGCAGGAGCTCACGGGTCGACTGTGTGAGGTGCGAGAGCGAGACGAGGGGTTCGGGGGCGGAGTGTGGGAGCAGTTCGAGGGTGGATTGGATCATGGGGAGGAGGGTCTCGATGTCTTCTGGGTCGAGTGGGGTGGGACGGGGACCTGAGAAGGAGGCGGTCAGGGATGTGAGGGTGCGGGACTGGTGCGTCAGATGGGTCGTGAGGGCGTCGTGGGCGGTCTTTAATCTGGTGCAGCGTTAGACTCTGTAGTATGATCAAGATTTCTGTGGACGTACCGCGTCGCGCCGTTCTCAATAGCAATCTGACTCCCCAGATCTCGCAGCTGCTCCGTGACCCTCTTCACAACCTCGTCGGCGGCGCTGCCATTCTCCTCCATGCCTCTCCGCGCCAGGCTCTCAATCGCCGCCATGCGCGACTCCAGCGCTGGCGTCATGCCCTCGTTGTCAAAGTCCGTGTCTGACCCATAGTCCGACCCGTCATACAGCGAGCGTTGCCGCGCGTGCTTCCGCGCTCTCGATGCGGCTTCAGGGCTCAGCCCGTGGTTCGTCGAGGGCGACGACTGCATGGCGACACCGCTGTCCCTGACGCCATTAACATTATTCGGCCCGTCCAGTCCAGACGAGCCGTCGTGCTCTACTGCAGTCCCTATTTGCGCATAGTAGTCCTCCTGTGCGTCTAGTTCCTCGCCGAACTCGTCGTCGGCTGGCTCCTCGTCGTCGTCCCATATCTCGCCGAGCTCGTCGGCCAGGTTGCCCAAGCCATTGCTGTCTCCCCCGCCGTCGAATTGCTGAATGGGGCTGCCGTTCTCGAATTCATGCTGTGAATGTGGTGTTCCGACCGAGTAGCCGGAAGAGCGCCTGTTAAAGGACTGCCGTCTGGAGTGTGACAAGTCGAGACTTGAGGGGTGTCGCCGGTGGGAGGATGCGGGCCGATGCGTCGGCGTCTGTGGAGGCGAAGACATGTTTGGGCTGGTACAGAGAGGCGGTGGTATGTGGTCTCCCTGCGACTTCAAGATTGGTGAATGGTTGATGGCATTGGTGGAGTCGGCGCTCGGGGGTTCTGCCCGTGGTGATTGGGTGGAGAAGGATATGCGGGTTGCTTTCACACAAGTACACGTATCGTCTGTATTCTGTGCACTCAATGCCTCTCGAGTCCCGCCGGCGGTGTTTGTGTATGCGGCGTGGCGGGGTAGAGCGCGTCGGCACGAGTCTCCACCGCGTGAATGTGATGCGATGCTGCGGCTAGTCCGCGGGAGGCGTGCTAATGCAGGGCACGGCGGACGGTGGCTTATGGCGCGTCGAGTGCAAAGCGATGGTCGCGGAGAATGCTGAATGAATATGGTGCTCTGTGGACAAGATCTTCACGATGTTGGGTGTTTGTTGATCGACTGTTGTGGCTGGGGCTGGCTTGATGCCCCGTCCGAACCAAATTCTGGATTCTACCCGATGCAGGTACCCTAGCTTGCGATCGGCATGGCATTCATGGCGGTGAGGCACTTCACGTATCTCATCTCAAATTTTGGGATGGCAAGAAGTAAATTGGTGAAGCAAGCATGTACAGCGAAGGTAAAAGTAAGCCCTATATCCCCAAATTCTCTCCAGTTTCCCTCTGAGCCCAAGCACGCTGTAAGAGGCACACGGGTATCGCTCGAACAACCATCCTATGAATTTCATGTGTACGCTGAGAACGCCCGAACGCCCTATGTTGCTGAGTGCCATGCTTTTGCGAGACTGTCTGTACAGCCGCCCATGATCCCATGAAGCCCCAACAAACTCCCAATGCAAATGCCCCGTGTAATGCCGCTGAACGAATGACCTGGTATGCATGCGGTTACTGCGACGGCTTGCTCTGGTCCATGGTCGCGACTTGCTTCCTCAGCTGCGTGAAGAAGTCCTGGCCTGAGGGCATGAGGTGCGGTCGTGCACCCCATGCGCCGCTGCTCCTCTTCGCCACCGAGTCGCCCTGGACCTTGTAGTATACGGACGGCTGGCCTGCAAACGCGGTGTTAGCTGGTCCGTTCGATTCGCGCGTAGATCGAGTGTGTTTTGTACCGGCGATGCTCTCAATGTACTCTGTGCCGCGGTTAGCATAGCTCGATATCATCACAGGTGCACGACATACTCTTTGCCAGAAACTCCTTGACCTCCCGCGCATTGAAGTCGCGCACAGGAACATGGTGATCCGGCGCCGCCTTGCCTTTGCCGGCCCAAGCACTACTGCCCGCCGCCGGTGTGACCTTGTCTTTGATTCCAGTGGGAGTGTTCGCGCCCGAGCTGCGGTCCTGGTTCTTGCCCGGCCGCCGCTGCCAGCTGCACACCCGTCAGTCAACCGTATCACCTCAGTACATATCCGTGTAGCATTACCGATTCTCGCCCGCGCCGCTCATTGTCGCAGTGGTGAGGAGCTGGAGCGGGGTGCCGTGGTGGGAGTATAATAATGCAATGGCAGAAGCTCTTGTCTGGAGCTAACAGTCCGTGCTGCAGCCAATCGAAATGCTCATGTCCGAGCAATATCGCGAACAGCTCACACGAGCTAGCCACGTTGGGAAAATACGGCAAACTACTCGTGGAGATTGGGCGACGAGTGGACAGGAATTTTTACAGGCTTGCTGGATGTGCGATGTGCTGTTCACTCACGTGGGGTCTCCTGTCAGCGAACCTGTCGACTAGATTGGTGCTGTCAGAGCTGTCATAGGCTTGTAGTCACCCACTAGTCTCGCGCTCAAGTAGCAAAGTCATGCCTGTATTTAAAAAGCCACGTCAAGCGTGTAGGGAAGATACGTGATTCACGCACTCGAGTCTATCCAAGCGCTACGGTGGGACAACAGTAAGCTGTCACTGTTCACAGCTAGATCGTGTCTTGCTTTTGACTCTGGGCCCATTCCATCCGTCTCCACAGTCCAAGGAATCCTCCACCCACTACCTGCTGACCAACCTTTGGTCGACACACCATCGCCCAATTTTCCTCCGACCGAGACAAGTCCTTCGCTAGCTCATCGTCTCTGGCTGCTTGGCCTTCAACTGGATCGATTGACTCCCCGTTGGAAGCATCTGAAGCGTCTTTACTTTCCACTTCCTTGCGAGACACTCTAGGTCTTACGGCGCGCACATCCCACTGCCGGATGGTACCGGCTCCAAGCTCAATGACCTGATCCAACAGGTAGGGCATCTTCTGTTCGCGGATGGCTTCTACGCAGTCCGCGATCTGTGTGATGCTCGGGTTGAAAACAGCTAACAAGCCGTTGACGTGCAGAACCGGCGCGACATTCATCAAGTGGCTCTCTGCGTTCGGCAAGTCCAGGAAGACGTGCGTGAGAAATGGCTCTTCAGTCTTTCTCTTAGACCTTTGCTCTGCGATCCAGTCCGACACATCTCCCACGTGGAAGTCGACATTTCCCGAGTACATGCCTCCTCGGAAGCCTTCTACAGTCTTCTTGGCGTGCTTTGAGTGCTTGCCAGAGATGTCCAAAGTGTGGACGATAGCACGGCGATTGCTCTTCCAGGAATCTGAAGCTGCAGAATGAAGGTCCGCCATTGATTCTCCAAGGCAAATGTCATCTTCTGGCTCTTCCGCCTCTTCTTGCACAATGGGTGGAGCTCGTGGCCGAGATGGATTTGCAGCATGTACAGCTCTTGAGAGATGGAGAGTAAGGGCTCCATGCCCAGTTCCTGCCTCTAGAATCTCAAGAGGTGGCTCAGTACTGGATGGCTCAGATGGTGTGTCGACATGTATGTCAAGAAGTGACACGATCAAGTTCGCGTCAGATGGGTAAATCTGGGCTAATTAGAATGTCATGTATCGAACAAGCTGCTATCAAGGCGAGGCAGTACGTACAGGAGTGACGAGACGTGGAGTCAATCGAACATACTCGGCTAATGTGGGCTCATGGACACGAAAAGAAGAGCCTTTTGACGACGAGACTAGCTGTCGTGGCTCCTTGCCAATAACATCTCCATGCTTGATTACACCACGATGGCTCTGGAAATTCTTAGATACCTCTAACTTCACCAGCCTGCCATCACCAGAAGCATCAGTCTTCTCGCGCAAAAGCACAACGTCACCTTCTACAGATTTGTAAGTGGTGGAGATTGTCAACGGCAGCAGGACTCTTTCTTACCTTGGAAGGCGCGGCGCAGATAGCAGCAATTGGAGAAATGCCTGGTCGTGCCCGCACCACTCTGTACAGATTGTCTTAGCCGTTGGAAAATGTGGTATTGCATAGCTTGATGCGAGAACGCAGGTGGCGCATCGTGAGGACAAGCCTCGCTCGAATGTCTCCACACAAACTCGATGTGGGGATCTCGCCCACTAGCTTGCATTTCCATCCGGCGCATCTAGGTCACCACCACACGTTGTCCTTCGTCCCAAACGTGCCCGTCACCCGACTGACCGTTCGTTAATGAGAGACAAGAACGATCCTGCAATTCCAACGCTGCAGGAGCGTCAGAGCGAAGATGCAGAGCATGAAGATGGGCGCCGACTTGCTCCGTGGTTCAGCTTCTGCTTCGACACAACAAGCTTGTTGAAAATGCGCGACCGGCTAAGAGCATCACCGATTGCATCATTCAAACTCATTGAGATAGTCAGTCCAACATACTTCATGCCGGAGCAAAGCCATATTACGATTATACAGCCTCCCATGGGCATCACCCGAGATCCGTCAGCCGAACCAGCGTCTTCTGAAGATGATGGCCTGGCAACTGTACCGATGCGTAGTCTTTACGGTCTGACCAAGATTCGCAACTTGTCAAGTAATAACTGATGGAGGCCCAATTCGGCCTCGTACGAGGAGGACTTCATTGCTAAAAGGCTTGATTCCGCTGTCTGAGGCTGAGGGTCTTTTCAAGAGATATGTCCGACATTTGAACGTTCATCTGGGCGGGTCTTCTGTTCCCGTACGATTCTTTAGATGCTGTTAGACGCAGTTCTGCGCTCCCAACGGCTGTGGATTTGAATTTCGCGGCGTTTAGATAACATCTGGACACAACGACATGCGGAGAAAGAGCTACAATACCGTCGCCGCCTCCCTAACATACCATACAGTGTCTGCTTATCGCGGCTGCCGAACCTCAACGAGATCCTGGCACGGCTTTGTACCTTTCCTATCTGAGCTGGAAACTTCGTGGTCTTGCTGTGAGAAACGCCGTGGAGATGAATATTTATTAATTTTTCTAGAAACTTATGCGCGGGCAAGAAGATTACCATATTCTGTCCGCCGTTGGTATGGGCTCTATGTAGGCAATGCAGCGTTGCCTTCGGGCATACATCCATTATCCACGAAGATGCCCG
>Ga0265780_10011210_pt1 | contig 10624 bp, 8 predicted proteins | sample P1T30metagenome_FD_192432 | JGI IMG/M metagenome (GOLD analysis project Ga0265780, IMG submission 192432) | Plant litter microbial communities from East Loma Ridge, Irvine, California - P1 T30 | ecosystem: Environmental > Terrestrial > Plant litter > Unclassified | place: USA: California... | reverse complement strand
CCGAGCAGATGGGTCGCGAAGCAGTGCCGAAGGGTGTGGGGCCCGATACGCTTGTCGATGCCCGCTGCGATGCCTGCTTCGACGACGACGCGGTGCAGTTGTCGCGTGCTCAGCGGCTTCAGATAGTGCTGGCCTGGGAACATCCACCCGTCGGGATGCATCACGCCTTGCTGCCGCCCAACCTTCCACCACTCCCGTAACAGCGCGAGCAGGCCGACCGGAAGCATGGCGTTGCGGTACTGTCCGCCCTTACCGCGCTCGACCCGAAGCAGCATGCGCTCGCTGTCGACGTCGCGCACTTTCAGGGCGGAGACCTCGGCCGCGCGCAGGCCCGCGCCATAGGCGACCGACAACGCCGCCTGGTGCTTCAGGCACGTCGTCGCGCCGAGCAGTCGCGCCACCTCCTCCGGGCTCAGCACGATAGGTAGCTTGCGGATACGCTTCATGCGGATCAGCTTGCGCGCGAGATCTGGCCGGTCGAGCGTCTGCAGGAAGAGGAACCGCAACGCCGATACGATGCTATTCATGGTCGGTACCGGCACGCCTTGGTCGGACTGCTCGACCTGAAAGCGTCGCACGTCCTCCGCCGTTGCGGTGTCGGGCGAGCGACCTAGGAACGTGGCAAACCGCCCAACATCGCGGATGTAGTTGCGCTGTGTCTCGCGACAGAACCGTCGCATATCCATCTCGTCGATAAGACACTGGCGTAGCGGGCTGACAGTAACAGCTGGTACGAGGATAGTAATCGTGAGGCTCCTTCTGGTGGACCCCCGATGCTCTGCCTGCTTCTCGTCGCGCTCAATCCACGCGCAGCACTCGTTCTTTCACCTCAACCAAGCCGCACGCACCCTCCCGCGCAGCGGGTTCGTGCTCCCACCGAGGCCGTGTGAAAACGTGTTGATGTGGTATGATTGCCTTCGTCATCGGGAGGCGTTGGATGGGTCGTTTCATCGAAGGATGTGACCGTCGCGAGCAGCTTTTTCTGCCCCCTTGCATCGACGATTATATCGCTGAAGATAGCCCCGTCCGCATCGTCGATATGTTCGTAGATGAGCTGGATCTGGCGACGCTCGGCTTTGAAGACGCCGCTGTCACCGGACGGCCGGGTTATCATCCTGCGACGATGCTCAAGCTCTACATCTACGGCTATCTCAACCAAGTGCAGTCGAGCCGCAGACTTGAGCGTGAAGCGGGCCGCAATGTCGAGGTCATGTGGCTGACAGGCAAACTGGCGCCAGACTTCAAGACCATCGCCGATTTCCGCCGCGACCAGGGCGCTGCCATCCAGGCGGTGTGTCGACGCTTCGTCCTGCTTTGCCGGAACCTGGGGCTCATCGCCGGCGGCATGGTGGCAGTGGATGGCAGCCGTTTTCGGGCGGTGAACGCACGCGACCGCAACTTCACGCCGGTGACGATCCGGCGGCGCATGGAGCAGGTAGACGCAAGCATCGTGCGCTATCTCGGGATGCTCGACACCGCGGACCGGCAGGAGGGCGAAGCGGCCGAGCTGCGCACCGCGCGACTGACCACACGGTTGGACGAGCTGCGCCGCCAGATGCGCGAACTGGAAGCGATGGAGCAGGCGGTCGCAGCATCGCCTGACCGGCAAATCTCGCTGACCGATCCGGACGCCCGCGCCATGGCATCGGCTGGTACGGGTACCGGCCAGGTCGGCTATAACCTTCAGGCAGCGGTCGACACCGGCAGCCACATCATCGTCGCCCACGAGGTCATCAATCTGAGCCACGATCGCACGTCGCTGGCGAACATGGGCCATCAGGCACGTGAAGCAACGGGCGCGAGCACGCTCACCGTACTTGCCGACCGCGGGTATTTCTCAGGACCTGAGGTGCTGGCATGCCAAGAGGCGGGCATCGTCCCGATCCTGCCCAAGCCGCTCACCTCGGGCGCCAAGGCCGATGGCCGCTGGGGCAAGCAGGACTTCGTCTATCAAGCCCAGAGCGACACATATCGCTGCCCCGCCGGCGAAACGATGACCAGACGCTTTTCCAGTCTCGAGCACGGGCTCACGCTCTACGGTTACGCCACGCCCGCCTGCCGCTCCCAGTGCACCGTAAAGGCAAACTGCACCGCCAGCATCGAACGTCGGATCAAGCGCTGGGAACACGAGGAGGTCATCGAGGCCATGCAGGCACGTCTCGACCGCTTGGTTTCCTGACCGACGATCCGCCATCGCCAGTTGTATAGAAAACGTCGGTTTTCTAAGCACCGAGACGACTCAAAGAGAGCGTCACACGTTCGATTGTGACGCTACGTGCAGAGCGCCGCCAGCGGCGCGATCATGATCCACCTCACTCCGCCTGGGGTGTATTCCAAAGAGACTTCCGCGCCCAAGCAATAGCCGACCGCGCCCGAGACGAGGCGCGTGCCAAACCCTTGGCGTTCCGGGGGTGAGACAGCAGGCCCGCCATGCTCGCACCATTGCAGCCACAGCCGAGGATCGCTTGCGGAACCGACCAGAGACCAAGCGACATCGACGCTGCCTTGCAGCACTGACAGCGCGCCATATTTGATTGCGTTCGTTTCCAGCTCGTGCAGCGCGAGCGTGAGTGGGATCACCGCTTTCGATCCAATCATCACATCTCGGCCGTTACACCGAACGCGCTCCCCATGATCGGCATGATGGGTCAGGCTTGCTCGCACGATCGCGGCAAGCAGGCCGGACTCCCACTCGGTTGCCAGTAGCATATCGACGGCCGCGCCCATTGCGGCAAGGCGTTCGATTAGCCGACCACGCACATCATCAAGCGATGCGCCAGATCGGAGCGACTGGCCGACCAGCGATTGCGTGACGGCGATGATATTGTGGAAGCGGTGACGCAGTTCCGCTTGGACAAGGGCTTCATGCTGGCTTCAAGTGGAAGGTTTCCAGCCAAAGCGTCAAGTGCATCTTGGAGGTACGGTGCCGACGCATCGTCGTCCTGAAGCAGGCGCCGGGCACGTTCGATCAACGCTACCGCTTGATCGCGACCGACACTATTCTCCTGCTCCACGTCCGTTGTGCGGCCCGGCGAGTGAAGGTGGAGGACAGGTGCTGATGCGAAACCGTCGGTCGCAAGCTGCTCTGCCGGTCCAATCTGGCTGCGGCTGAGACGTTCGGTCGTCTGCGCTGTACCCTCGAACGTCATTGCGTGACCACCGCAGGTGAGAATGACGGGTGGAGCGTAGAGTGTGATGAATGGGCAAGCCAGTTCCGGCTCCGCACGGTTGTTGCCGGGATCTCGCGCACTAACTCAGCATCGATGGTTTCGAGGTGGAGATACTCTGGCCGAAACCCGCATAGGGCGCAAAGCGCCGCCCAGTCGTGGACGGCCACCCGGCGATGCTGGACCGTAACGAGATCCATTGAGCGTAGCGATTGCAGCGTCCGGTTGATGTGCACGGGGGTTAGCCCGAGCGCGTCAGCAATGTGTTCCTGGGTCAGCGGAAGGTCATAGCTATGACCATCGGCCCTACCTACGACAGACAATCGCACCAGCAGCTCGCACAACAGATGCGCGAGGCGGTTCTGCGCGGAACGACGGCCGGTCGATGCCGCCCAGGTGGTCAGGATCGAGTTCTCGGCAAGCGCGAGCGACCAGAACGCATCGGCAACGGCGGGATTGGAGGCGAACAGAGCATCGGCGCGCTGGCGCGGCAGCACCATAACCGTGCCTGCCGAGAGCATCGTCACCCCGTAGTCGAGCTGATCGAAGCGGAGCGCGTCGAGGTCGCAAATATCCCCGGCGATCGCCAGCGCCGAAATGAAGCGGCTGCCGTCTTCCATGATTGTGCAGCGCGCCGCCCAGCCATCGAGCAGGACGTGCAGCGCGTCGTTCGGAACTCCTTGGTGTAACAGATCAGTCCCGGCGCTGACCATCCGGACACTGGTGCACGCGCGCGCCAAAGCGTCACGATCGGCCGCATCGAGATCGGCCGAGAGCCAAAGTCGGGTAGCCTTCAGCTTCGACTGGTTCATGGCGTCCCCGCCAGCATCCGCCGCGATCACGTCCCCTTGCTCGATGTTGGCCCAAGCGCCGGGCTTGAGCCGTTCCAGATTGGCTTCGGTCATGCTGTGCCACGCCTGAGCTGTTAAGAAGCCATACATAGCGGAATGCTGGACGCCTGCACTATAATGCAGGGGTACTGTTCGATCGCAAACAGTTGGGCGCGGAACCACTCTTGGTGGCCGACAACATGGGTCAGAGACAGCGACCGCACGACAGTTAAAGTGTTGGAATGTTGAAAGTGTTATTCTAATCCTGTTCTAGATCAAGGCGAATGATGCCCCTCTTCTATTTTCATATCCAGGACGAGGTGGAGATCAGCGACCCTGAGGGAACCGAGCTTTCGGACGTGACCGCTGTCCGAGAGTATGCCGTGAATTGCGCACGGTCTCTGTTGAGCCAAGACGTCCTGAAGGGCGAGTTCAACATTTTTCGGCGGTTCGAGATTACAGATAAATCGGGCGCACCCGTGATGACGTGTCCGTTCACAGAGGCGGTTGATCTATCCGGAGCCAAGCTCGCTTTATGACACTCTATTTTGGGCCATCCTCAGGGCTCGTGCCGAGCCGTCCGCTACGAGCAATGGCAGGGTTTTCGCTCGGATGCTCGTTGCCTCCAAGAGCCGATGGCGCGTGGCGCAACGGCCCTATGAGGCGTTCATATTCGTCCTCCGCGCTGCCATAGGCGTCGGAGGCAAGCTCCTCCAGGCCTGCCCTGTCGCGGATGATGATGAGTCCGCGCTTCGAGCGGATCAGGTGCGCGCCTTCGAGCACGTGCAGAGCGAGAGTGACGCTGGGCCGAGTGACCGCCAGCATCAGCGAAAGAAACTCATGAGTGAGCGCGATCTCGTCGCCTTCCGATCGATCGTGGCTCATCAGCAACCATCTGGCGAGGCGGACTTCGACGCTATGCGTGGCGTTCGACAAGGCGGTGAAGGAAGTTTGCAGGCTATAGGTCTGCACATATCGCAGCAGCCCGGCTTGCAGGGATAGGCTGGTCTGGCAGGCGTCCACCAGAACATCGCCATCGATGAAATAGCCGGCGCCACCCACCTGCATGAATATCTCGTGAGGCGTTTGGTCCACATCCAGGATCAGCGCGAAGCCGAACATACCCTCCTTGCCGGTGATGCCGACTTCGCTCTTATGCCCTTCGGGTGAAAGTGCGACGATCGAGCCAATGCCACTGTCGGGAAAGCAAGCGCGCAAGAATGGCTTGCCAGGCTCCCCCAGCGGCATTTCCTGCGGCAGATCGGTCGGAACGAGTGCTGGCCGAAGCAGGGCGTAATCCTCGGCCGACATCTGGCGAAGGAGCTGGTTTTTCACCATTTCCTGACTTGGACGGATCATCATGCGCTCTTTCGCCGGAGGGCCAGAGCGCGCGAGGTCTCTCAATCATCCAGCCGTGTACTCGCAGATGACGAGGACTATCATACATCAATTTCAGGCCAGCACTTTGTCATAGAGCAAACTTCGACCGGCAGCCGGTGGTGCCACGGCTACAACCCGATGCGCCATGCCTGAAATTTGCTGCTGAGTCCCGAGAACTGGCGATCAGTGCCCACCGGAACGAACACGAGGTCTCCGGCGGTGAAATCTACCTCGATTCCGGCATTGCCCCGAAGCACTCCGAAACCGGCGATCACCACATAGAGAAGATCACGAACTGCGGCCCCCTTTCGAAAGAAGCATCGTCAGTCGCGGTCAGGATTTCCGCGCTGAGGCCCCCATGTGTCAGGACGGGGTTCGCCTGCACGCCCTCACCATCGCCACGGCGATAGGCACTGGCAGTCAGATTGCAGATGCGCGCGTTGTCCACCACCGTTCCTCTTCCGGCGTTATCGTCAGATCAGGTCGCCGACACGATCGGCCACAGCCGGGTCATCCGCTTCGGTTCGATCGAGTTGGAGATAGTTGGCGTTGAACTGGCCGATTTCCTTGAGGCGCTTGGGATTCGTGACGGTAAGCGTCCGCGAGCGGAGCTCGATGATACCGTCGTCCCGGAATCGTTGAAGCACCCGATTGACATGTGAAGGCGTGAGACCCGTTGCGTCGGCCAGATCGGTCTGCGTGATCGGAAATGCGAATGCGTCATCGGTAGTTTCTTCGACGATGCGGTAGCGCACCAGCATCTCGTAAAGCAGGTGCGCAATGCGCTCCGTCGCGTCGCGCCGACCGTGATCGACGATGCGCTCGCGTAGCACACCCAGATCGGTCATCGTGACCCACCACAGCGCTTCCGACATGCACGACACTTCACGCAGCAGCTTTCGCATCTCGTCCGAATGGACCATCGCAGTGGTGCTGGGAACGATCGTTCCAACACCGTGGTCCATCTCCTTCAGGACGAAAATTTCGGCGTCGCAAAGATCGCCCGGGACGAGAAAGGCCATGATCTGACGCTCGCCATCGGGCAGGATCTTGTAGCGACAGGCAAGGCCGGTCATCAGGATGATTTTACCGGCATCGGTTCGGAAGGCGATGGGAATCCATGGAGATGCGAAGGTCATCCTGACGGTTGAGGATGATCAGGTTCGGCTGTCGCCGATCGGTCATGGGATTTCTCGGGCTCAGGCCCTTTATCGAGAGCATGTCAAGGAAGGCCGAACAGTTGACGACTTCCTATTTGACCGCAAGGCGGAGGCTGTCTCAGAGGCAAGCGAGTCTTCGCATTTGGACCTGCAGGCAGATCCGGCATGACATCTGTTGCAACGGATGCATCTGCGGTGCTGGCGCTGATCCGGGATGAAGCAGGCGCCAATAATGTCACACCTCACGTGGGACAAGCAGCCATCTCGGCCGTCAACCTTCAGGAGGTAATCAAGGAACTCCTGCTTAGTGGTTTGGGCGCCGCCACTATCCGCGCGATCCTAGACGAGCTTCGTCTAGATGTACGTCCTCACGACGTGGAGGCGGCGTATGCGGCCGCTGAGTTGCACATTCAAACGAGGGAGTTTGGGTGCAGCCTGGGCGATCGCTCCTGTCTGGCGCTGGCGATCCTACTTGGCGTTCCCGCCCTTACTGCCGATCGCGAATGGAAGAAGGTAAAGGTCAAAGGGCTAAAGCTGGAGCATATCCGCTAGCGGCCGATCCCGCCTACGCCTTGCCCCCTAGACTTTCGCCGCCGAGAAGGTAGCAAATGTGTCTAGAAACCATCTCGTTCTGCAACGGAGTTGTGCGACGACTGAGCAGCTAAAGGCCGACGCTTGCCTCAGCTTTCGCGAAACTGAGAAATTTAGCGACACGCCCATATCATCTTTTAGTCTGCAGCCGCTAATACCGGGCAGTGCCGAGCAATTCGCGAGCCCTGTCAGTGGGTACTGCCGACGCGCAAACCTTGCTGATCAACCACATTCGGCACGTCTACCAGTGCCGCGTAAGAACAGCTTGGCGTACCGACTGGACAACAATGCCAAATGTTGCCTTATGAGAATCGCTTGATCAAGCTGGTCGGCATCGGGGAACTGTCATCATGAAATATTTCGCGCAGAGCGTGCGGCGACGTCGCGTGTCCATCGCACTTGGCACCACGGCGTTGGCGACCGGCCTGCTGTTGCCCGCATCCGCGCACGCGCAATGTGCCCCCGATCCGACCCAGACGAGCGGCACCACCAATTGCGTAGGTACCGATAACGACGGGTTGACAGTAAGCACGCCGGGCTCGCAGGTCACCGTAGCGGCAGGCGCGACGGTGCAATCCGGCGGGTCGTCTGCCGCGATCGCAGTGACGTCGGTGAGCGACTACATCACCGTAAATGGAACGGTGGACGGCGCCGGCAAACCCGGCATCAGCGTGATCGCGGGGCCGCCGGTCAACGTACCGTGCGATCCGTATGCTGGCGCCTCTATCAGTTATTGCGTTCCGGGCAGCACCGTTACGTCAAACCCGTCGGCGAGCGCGGCGATCACGATCGCACGCGACGCCACCGTCACGGGCGCGCAGGCGCTGCTGGTCTCGCGCGATCCGGGCAACAGCACCGGCTATGTCAACGTGTCGCTCTATAATGCGGGCACGATCAGCGGAACGGCCGGGCCGGCGCTCGTCGCCACGCTTGCTCCAGGCGGCTTTTCAAGCGCGATCACCGCGACGAACACGACGACCGGCTTCATCGGCGGCATGACGGGGTCAATCGGATACGTCGGTAATGACGGCACGATCGACGGGAACGGCAATGCCGCCATCGACACCAACGCATCCTATGCCAACATCAGCAACACCGGGCAGATCCTGTCGAGCGGCTCCGCGACGACCGTAAGCGCGAGTGGCACCCTCACCCTGTCGAACGCGGCCGGCGCAACGCTGGGCGGCGGCGCGAACGCGATCAGCGCAGGCGGAGCGCTGACGCTGACCAATGCCGGCACGATTAGTGGATCGGTAACGTCCACCGCGGCAGCCGGCCAGGCAAGCGCGATCGACACGCGCGGCGGCATCATCGCCGGCAACGTGACGCTCGGAGCGGGCGACGACCTGCTGCGCGTGGATGTGGACACCGCCACTGGCCGGATTTCGTCGATCACCGGTGCGATTGACGGCGGCGCCGGCACCGACACGCTGGCGATCGCGATCAACCGCGACACCACGCTCGGCGCATTTGCGCTTCCGACCAATTTCGAACTGCTGGGCGTCGATCTCGACAACAACGCGACAGTCACGCTGACGCCCGCCTTCGCCACCACCGGCGGCATCGCGTTCGGCGGTTATGGCACCGTCGTCAATCAGGCGAACCTCACGACGAACGGCCCGGCGGCGATTGCGACGAACTATTCGTCGCAGCTGGCGTTCACCAACCAGGGCAACATCACCGCGACGCTGTCGAACAGCAGCCAGTTCGCGGTGGGCACGCCGACCAGCCTCACCAACACCGGCACCATCACCGCGATCGGCGGAAACGGGGCGCAGGCGTATGCGACGCTAAACAATAGCGGCACGATCCTGGCGAGCGGAACCGGCGCAAGCCTGTTCTACGGCACTCTCGACAATAGCGGCACCATCACATCGACCGGGGGGATCGGCGCGACGATCTCGGGCAGCAGCTACAACGGCGCCTCCACCAATCGCGGCAGCATCACCGGCGCGACCACCGGGCTCACGCTGTCCGGCACGCTCACCAACACCGGTACCATCACCGGCGGCACGACCGGCGTGGCGCTCGGCTATTCGGGCGTGCTGATCAATGCGGCGGGCGGCACCGTCGGCGGCGGCACGACCGCGATCGGCAATGCCGGGCTGTCCGTTCGGGTGGTCAACGGCGGCACGATCAACGGCAACGTCGATCTCGCCTCGACGCTCGGCTTCGACTCATCGGACGACGTGTTCGTCGATACCGGCGGCACGGTGAACGGCGCGATCACGCTGGGCGGCGGCGACGATCAGCTCGTGGTGGATATCGCGAGCGCCGCCAACCGGCCGTTGGCCGGCGCAACCGGCGGTGTCGGTGCCGGCACGGGTTACGACACGCTGCGCTACCGCGTAAATGCGGACGCCACGGCGACGCTTGCCCCGCCCTCCGGCTTCGAAGGGCTCGCCTATGAACTCGACAACAAGGCCGCGCTCACGCTGACCGCGCAAAGCCCAATCACCACGACGATCGGACTGGCCGGCAACGGTACGGTAACGCTCAATGGAACGGTATCCACCAGCGATCGCACGCTGCTCGATACGGGCATCCTAACCACCGACCAGATGGTGTTTGGGACGGCGGGTCCGACCCGCGCCCTGTCGATCATCAACAACGGCGCGCTTAGCCTGACGACGACGCAGCTCTATAGCTACACATCACTTTCCGCGATCAACGCCGGCAGCGCCGATGTCACCAATGCCGGCACGATCACGGTTAGCAACGTGGCGGGGGGCTATTATCCCGCGACGGCGATCTACGGCGGCGGCACGATCACCAACACGGGCACGATCACGCTCAACGGTGGCGGGACGGCGATCGGCTATGCGACGACGGTCATCAATGCGGGTACGATCACCGATACGCCTGGGTCGAACGCGACGGGCGTGTCGTCCTTCACCGCCCTGCAGAACAGCGGCGTGATCCAGGTCGACGGCATTGCCGTTCAGACGGGCTTCTATGGCGGTTCGATCATCAACAGCGGCACGATCGAAAGCCGTCTCTCCACCGCCGTCACGCTCGGCTATTCCGCGACGTTGACCAACGCGGCGGGCGGTACCATCCGGGGCGTGACGGCGGTGGACCTGTCGCAGGGCGGCGGCATCATCAATCGCGGCGCGATCGTCGGCGATGTCGCGGCTCGCAGCTACAGCTCGACGGGTGCGGCCTATTTCGCGGATGGCGGCACGGTTGCGGGTAACGTCCGCTTCGGCACAGGCAGCGACCTGTTCCTGGCGAGCGGCCCGACCACCGGCGTGTCCGGCACGATCGACGGCGGTGACGGCGAGGACACGTTCGGTCATGTGCTGACCAGCAGCGGCGCCGTGTCGCTGGACGGCGACGCGGCGAACGTCATCAACTTCGAGGATGCGCTGGTTCAGGCAACAGGGTCCGGAACAGTCGCGACCGTGGCAGCGTCGCAGCCCTTTGCCGGCCAGCTTTTCGTCAGCGGTGACGGCACGGTCGTCAACCGGGCGACGATCGCGGGCACGGTCACCAC
>Ga0265780_10011209_pt1 | contig 10626 bp, 10 predicted proteins | sample P1T30metagenome_FD_192432 | JGI IMG/M metagenome (GOLD analysis project Ga0265780, IMG submission 192432) | Plant litter microbial communities from East Loma Ridge, Irvine, California - P1 T30 | ecosystem: Environmental > Terrestrial > Plant litter > Unclassified | place: USA: California... | reverse complement strand
GCACCGTTGCACCTTCGACCAGAGGAGCACCAAACTTGATGCTTTCGCCTTCGCCGAGGGCGAGGACCTGATCGATCGTGAGTTCGGAACCAATGTCTGCCGGTATCTGTTCTACTTTAAGTTTTTCGCCAGCGACAACTTTGTATTGCTTGCCACCGGTTTTTATGACCGCGTACATGATTTGAAACCTCATCAAATGTTAAAAGAATCCCAGGAAAACGAGGGCCTCGCGCAAGAGCGCAAGAGCATTCATAAGCCGGGGAACAGGGGATTATACATAAGTTGGCGCACTGCGTCAAAAGCGATCACCTGGCTCGACGATACGTGGCCTGGCGCCAACGGCGCCGCGCCCGCCGCCCGGACGCCAGGAGGCGCCCCTCCCCTGCCGGCGCTACGGAATTCCCTTGCATATCGTATAATCGCCGCACTCTTATAGTTAATCCACGTCTTCGCAGGTCAGCCTTGTCAGCCGCCAATCACCCCGCCCAGCAGAACACCATTGTCCAATCGATCGCATCCGATATGGAGGCCGTCAACACGGTGATCCGCCAGCGGCTGCACTCGGACGTCCCCTTGGTGAACCAGATCGCCGAGTACATCATCAGCGCGGGCGGCAAACGCATCCGCCCGGTGCTGGTGCTGCTGCTGGCCAACGCCTACGGCTACCGCGGCGCGTCCCACCATGAGCTGGCGGCCGTGGTGGAGTTCATCCACACCGCGACCCTGCTGCACGACGACGTGGTCGACGAATCCTCGATGCGCCGCGGGCGCCAGACCGCCAACGCCCTGTTCGGCAACGCCGCCTCGGTGCTGGTCGGCGACTTCCTGTATTCGCGTTCGTTCCAGATGATGGTCGGCCTGGACAATATGCGGGTGATGCAGATCCTGTCCGACGCCACCAATGTGATCGCCGAAGGCGAAGTGCTGCAACTGCTGAACATGCACGACCCGGACGTGACCGAGGCCAGCTATTTGCTGGTGATCCGCTCGAAGACCGCCAAGCTGTTCGAAGCCGCGGCCGAGCTCGGCGCACTGGTGGCCGGCGCCAGCGACACGCAGATCGCCGCCGCCGGCGAATACGGCCGCTCGCTGGGCACCGCCTTCCAGCTGATCGACGACGTACTCGACTACGCGGGCGACGCCGCCGAGATCGGCAAGAACGTGGGCGACGACCTGCGCGAAGGCAAGCCTACGCTGCCGCTGATCTGGCTGATGGAGCACGGCACCGCCGAGCAGCGTGCGCTGGTGCGCAATTGCATCGAGCAAGGCGACGAAGCGCAATTCGACGCCGTGCTGGCCGCCGTGACCTCGAGCGGCGCGCTCGACTACACCCGCGCGCAGGCCGAACAGGCGGCGCAGCAGGCCTCGGCGGCCATCGCCGATCTGCCTGAAAGCGTGTTCAAGGACAGCCTGCTTCAACTGAGCAGTTTCGCGGTTGACAGGAACCACTGAGCGATTTTATATTACCCCTTCCGGGGGTGATTGTACGTACACCCCGAATCGTCGGGGTGTAGCTTAGCCCGGTAGAGCGCTACGTTCGGGACGTAGAGGCCGGAGGTTCGAATCCTCTCACCCCGACCAAGAATTTTCCTTATACAACAGCGAGTCATGAACTCGCTGTTTTGCATTCTGGATGGCCTGGTGGCGAATCAGTGGCAATTCACTCTTTTTGCACTGGCATGGATCACTTTTCCGATGCAAACGTCAGGCGTGGCCCTGGGAAGAGTTAGCGCCCGCGCAACGCTCAAATACCCCCTAACGTGCTCACCGTCGGAGTCTGGATGTGGCGCCGTAACTCGCCGCATACTGGAGAAATATTCTCTCTTGCGCCGGTGTAGCGGTGGGCTACCGCCTTGCCTGCTGCAGCTTGGCTTTAGAAGGCGGCAGCTTTACTGCGTCGAAGAAGAAGCCTTTCCAATACAAAACGATGCCATGCCCAGCACTGAACATGACCGGACGCGCCAGCATGCCTTGCTGCCTACGCCAACTCGGTAACGAACTGCGACAACGGGCGGCGCACTTTCTTGAGGTCGACGAGCCAGTCGCCCTCATCCGCACGATAGCCGACCGGCAACAGGATTACCGAACGCAATCCACGTTCACGCAGCTTCAGGATCTCGTCGACCTTGGCCGGATCGAAGCCCTCCATCGGGGTAGCGTCCACTTTTTGTTCGGCGGCAGCAATCAGCGCGCTGCCGAGGCCGATGTAGGCCTGACGTGCGGCGTGCTCGAAATTGGTCTGGGCGTCGCGTTGCGGGTAGGTCGACAGCAATTGCTGGCGGTAGGCCTCCCAGCCTTCGTTCCTGATGCCGCGCTCGGCGTTCACCAGATCGAACATCGCATTGATGCGCTCGGCCGTATACGTATCCCATGCGGCGAACACGAGCAGGTGCGAGCAGTCCGTCACCTGGGCCTGGTTCCAGGCGTGCGCCCTGATCTGTTCACGCAGCGCGTCGTTCGTTACCACGAACATCTCGTATTGTTGCAATCCGCTGGAACTGGCGGTCAGGCGTATTGCCTCGAGAATGCGGTCGATCTTCTCTTTGGCGACCTTTTTAGCAGGATCCATTTTTTTGGTGGCATAACGCCACTGCAAGGTTTGCAGGAGATCAGACATGCGGATTTCTTTCCAAGTGAAGTGAATGACCCACCATGATGCCGGACTCGGCAAATTCTTGCCGAGCAGTGCTGCATTTTGCCGCCGCACTACTTCACTTCACCGCCCGATTCGCCGCCGGCCCTGCCCGCGCTGCTGCGGGCCGCTTTATATCCCGTGCGCCGCCCTGATCTCGTCGGCGGCGCGCTCCCCGATCACCACACATGGCGCCATCGTATTGCCCGTCGTGATGCGCGGCATGATCGACGCATCCGCAATGCGCAAGTTGCCGATCCCGTACACCCGCAGCTTGCCATCGACCACCGACATGGCGTCGCGCCCCATCTTGGCCGTGCACGACTGGTGCCAGTAGGTGACGGCGCCGTTGCGCAGGTAGGTCTCCATCTCTTCACGGTTCAGATTGCCCGGCATGCTCTCGCCCTTGACCAGGCGGCCGAATGCCTGCGCGTTGCCCAGCTCGCGGCACATCTGCACGCTGGCGAACGCCGCCTTCAGGTCGTCCGGATCGCCCAGCGTGTTGGCGCGGATGATCATGGCGTCGCCCACGCCCGGCCCCGACAGCAGCAGCTCGCCGCGGCTCTTCGGGTGCGCCAGGCCCGCGAACATGGTCCAGCCGTGCTGGGGCACGCCGCGCTGCGCATTGTCCGCGCTCGGCACGGGAAACTCGACCTGGCAATGCAGCATGTCGGGCGCGTCCAGGTGCGGATCGCTCTTCCAGTACAGCGTCGCTTCCGAGCCGCCGTTGCCGACTTGCTGCGGCTCGGCGTATTCCCAGATGCAGCCGAAGGACACGTGGTCCTGGTGGTTCTGGCCGACGCCCGGCAGGTGCTGGCGCACGGTGATGCCATGACGCTGCAGTTCGCGCTCGGGGCCGATGCCCGACTGCATCAGCACCTTGGGCGTGTTGACCGCGCCCAGCGACAGGATCACTTCGCGGTTGCAGCCGAACCACTGGCGGCGGCCGTCGAGGATGACGTCGACGCCGGTGACACGCCGGCCCTCGAAGGTCAGCCCGGCAACCAGCGCGTCGGTGAGCACGGTCAGGTTCGGCTGCGCCATGCGCGGGTAGGTGTAGGCGCGAAACACCGACAGCCGCTTGCCGTCGCGGATGCGCAGGTCGTTGATGGCGGCGCCGCCGTCGCCCTCCATCATCGCGCCATTCGGGCTGTCGAAGGTCGGCACGCCGAGCGAGCGCGCCGCGTCGAGCATCAGCGTCGCCGTCGGCTGCGGCTTGTGCGCCGGGGCGACATAGACCGGGCCGCCCTTGCCGCGGCGCTCGTCGGCGGGGCCGTGCCAGTCCTCGATGCGCCGATACAGGTCGAGCACCGAGCGGTAGTTCCAGGCATCGTCGCCCGCTTCCTCGGCAAAGTGATTCCAGTCGGCGCGGTGGCCGCGCGCCCACACCATGACGTTGATGCTGGAGCCGCCCCCCAGCACCTTGCCCATGTTCATGGGGATCGAGCGGCCGTTGAGGTGCTCGTTGGGTTCGGCCATGAAGCCCCAATCGCGCTCGCTGCCCAGGTTCAGCGGCCACTGCGCAGGTTCGGTGACGCTGGCCACCTCGTCGCTCGCGCCAGCCTCGAGCAGCAGCACGCGCACGTCCGGATTCTCGGCCAGCCTGGCCGCCACCACCGAACCGGCCGATCCCGCGCCGCACACGATGAAGTCGTAGTGGGTCTGCAGCGCACCGCGCAGCGCCTGCTGGTTGCGCTGGACTGCCTGCGCGTGGTCGCGCGCATCGGTATTCGTCTGGTTCATGCTGACTCTCCTGGTCTGGTGGGGGCGGCATCAAGATCACCTGACACCGTAACTTTTCCGATTATATCGATTATGACGAATCTATCGATTCAAATCAGTGATGGCTGGCGATCGGTTTTTATGATGGTCGCGGCGCCACCGCAATCGTGCCCGCCTGGGTAGAATTGGCCGCACGTCCCATCGAACAAGGAGTCACCCGAGCATGCGCACGACACTACTGACCATGGCGCTCGGCGCCGTCCCTGGTATCGCGGCGCCGGTCGCGGCTGCGCACGGCGCCCCGCCGTCCACGCTGGCCGGCCGGATCGCGCCGCCCGCAGCGCACGTCATCGAGACGTTCGAACGGGCCGGCATGCTGGCGGTGCGGCCGCACCCGCTCACGCCATCCGAACTGATCAAGGTCGAGGCGGCGCTGGCCGCACTGCCGGCCCTGCACCGGCGTGTGCTGGACACCAGGCTGCGCCGCCTCAGCTTTGTCGATGGCATGCCGGGCCACGGCTCGGCGCTGGCCGCCAGGGTCGGCGACACCGGGCAGTTCGATATCACGCTGCGCGCCAGCCTGCTGCACGAATCGCTGGCCGAGTTCCTGACCACCAAGGAAAGGCGCCTGTTTCAGGCCGACGGTTCGGGCCACACCGTCGCCTTCGATGCCGGCGGCGCCGGCGCGCTGGCCTACATCCTGCTGCACGAGACCACCCATGTCGTCGACGCCGCCATGGGGCTCACGGCGCGCCCGGACGGCGTGTTCACGCGCGGGATCTGGGCCCCGGGCGAAGGCAAGGCGCCCAACGCGCTGGCGCCGCAATGGGCCGCCTCGCCCGCCGCCGCCTCGCGCTTTCGCGGCGCCGGCTTGATGCCGGCCGGGCGTGCGCAGCTTCAGTATGACGCGCTGGCGGACACGCCTTTCGTGAGCCTGTACGCCACGGCGGCGGCGGCGGAAGACCTGGCCGAGCTGGTGGCCTGGCACGTGGTCGCGACCAGGCATGGCGCCAGGATCACGCTGAGCGTGCGCGACGCCGATGGCGCGCTGGTAAAACAGTACGAGCCGCTGCGCTTTCCCGCCGTCCAGGCCCGCGTCAGGCTGGTCGAGGCACTGCTGGCCGAGGCGGAGCGGGGCGCCATGCCAGGCGCCGGGCCATCCTGAAAGCGGCGCCCCGCCACGCGCCGACCGCGCATCCGATATAGTGACGCCGATGAACAGCCCTATCCTCACCACCCCGCAGGCGGCGAAAATCCTCGGTGTCTCGTCACGCACGGCCCAGCTCTGGATCGAGAGCGGCGTCATACCGTCCTGGAAGACACCGGGCGGCCACCGCCGCATGTTCGAGACCGACGTATTGGCCGCGCTGGCGGCGCACGACGCCGGCCGGGCGGACGGCCGCCGCGTGCTGGTGCTGGCGCCGCCGGGCGAGCATGCCGGCTGGGCGCGCGCGCTGGCCGCGCTCGACGTGGCCGAGGCCAGCTGCACTGACAACGCAGTGGCCGCCGCTGTGGCGCTGGGGGCCGGCGCGCACGACGTGTTCGCGGTCCAGGTGGACCGTCTCGATGAATTGGCCGGGATGGCGCGCGGCTTGCTGGACACCCTGCACCGGCTCCCCGAACTGAACCGGCTGCAGATCGTGATCGCCTCGCGCCTGTCGGCCAGTGCGGTGGCGTCCATCGTCGACCCGGCGCTGCCGTACAAGTACATCCAGCTCGCCGGCGCGCCAGCGCAGCTCACCCGCGCGCTGGTGCGGCACACGGCGCTGGCGCCGCTGTCCGTGCAGCCCTTGCCGCCGGCCCTGCTGCAGGCGCCGTTTCCGCTCGGGCCGGACGAAAGCCGGCGGCTGGCGGCGGTGCACCGGGCCGCCATCCTCGACAGCGCGCCCGAAGCGGCGCTGGACAATATCGTGCAGCTGGCGGCCCTGAGCCTGGGCGCGCCGGTGGCCCTGATCACGATTCTCGGCGAGGACCGCCAATGGTTCAAGGCGCGGGTGGGCCTCGATCTGCGCGCTACGCCGCGCAGCTGGGCGTTCTGCAACTACACGATCCTGCAGCCGGGCGTGTGCGAGTTGTCGGGGCTCGATACCGATCCGCGCTTCGCCGACAACCCCGCCGTCGCGGGCGCGCCGCACTTCAGGTACTACGCGGGAGCGCCGATCACCGACGACCAGGGCTTCGCGCTCGGTTCCCTGTGCGTGATCGACACGCGGACGCGCACGCTGGACGCGTCCCAGGCGCAGATCCTCACGCGGCTGGCCGAGCAGGCGTCGGTGGAAGTGGCGCGCCGGCTGCCGGCGCGCCAGCGCTAGGCACGGCCATCATGGCGCCGCCTGCGCTGATGTCGTGCAGCTGCGCGCGCAGCCACGCCAGGCCGGGGTCGCCCTCGCTGTTCGGGTGCCACGCCATGCACAGGGTGTAGGTAAGAAAAGGAAAGGCCAGGTCGACGACGTCGACGCCAGGATCGCCACAGGGCGCGATCAGGGCCGGCACCGTGCATACCAGGTCGCTCTGGGCGACGATCGCCGGCACGGCGCTGAAGTCGCGCAGCGCCAGCATCGTGTGGCGCGCACGGCCCATCCGGTACAGCTGCTCGTCCATGAAACCGTGCAGGCTGCTGTCGCGCGCCACGTTCACATGGTCGAGCTGGCAGTAGTCGTGCAGAGTCACCGGCGCCCGGCCGCGTGGATGCCCCTGGCGCTGCACCAGCACGTAGGGCGTGGCCAGCAGCGCGCGGCTTACCAGGCCGGGCGGCAGCTGGCAGGCCGGGGCCAGGCACAGGTCGACGTCGCCCTGTTCGAGCCTCGCGGCCAGGCCGGCGTCGCCGGGCTGCAGCAGGACCAGGCGCAAGCCCTTGTTGCCAAGCGCGTGAACGCGGCGCGCCAGCCCGGGAAGGAGCGCCGCGGCGCCGGTATTGTTGGCCACGATGGTAAAGGTGCGCGTCGCGGCGTGTGGACAGAAATCCTCGGCCTCCAGCCGCATCGCCGCGTTCAAGCCCGCCAGTGCGGGCTGCAGCCGGCGGTGCAGCTTGCGCGCGAACGGCGACGGCGCCAGGCCGCGGCCCACCTCGGCCGCCACCAGCAGCGGGTCGCCGAAGCGCTGGCGCAGGCGCGCCAGTTGCGCCGACAGCGCCGGCTGGCTCACATGCAGGCGCGCCGCGGCGCGCGTGACGTTGCACTCCTCGAGCAGCACGTTCAGCGACAGCAGCAGCGGCAGGTCGGCGCCGCGCAGCGAGGCCGGCGCACCCCTGGACGACGCGGTGATGGTCATGGTCGGATCGCTCCAGGTCGATGGCGCTACACGGTCGGGATCGTGCCGCCGTCGATCACGAACTCGGCGCCGTGGACAGAAGCGGCCAGCGGCGAGAGCAGGAAAGCCACCAGTTCGGCGACCTCCTTCGGCTTGCCCGGCCGCCCGATGGGAATGCCCCCGAGCGACGCCATCAGTGCTTCGCGGGCGGCGTCGGCGTCGCCGCCGCTGTGCGCCGCCAGCCGCGCGATCATGGCCTGGGCGGCCGTGGTTTCGATGAAGCCCGGCGCGACGCTGTTGATGCGGATGCCGCGCGGCCCGAATTCTTTGGCCAGCGCCTTGCCGTAGCAGGCCAGCGCCGCCTTGGCCGCCGCGTAGGCGGTGGTCGATTCGTACAGCGGCAGCCGGCGCTGGATCGAGGTGATGTGGACGATGGCGCCGGCGCCGCGCTCCACCATTCCCGGCAAGAAGGCGCGGTCCACGCGCACCGCGCTCATCAGGTTGGCCTGGAGGGCGGCGTCCCACGCCGCGTCGTCCAGCGCCAGCGCACCGCCGCCGGGCGCGCCGGAGCCGCCGACGTTGTTGACGATAAAGTCCAGGTAGCCGTACTCGGCGTTGACCACCGCGGCCAGGCGGCGCGCGCCTTCCGCGCCGGCCAGGTCGGCCTCTACGTAGCGCACCCCGTCGATCGGTTCGTCAGGGCGGCGCCGTGCGGTGGTGATCACGGCGGCGCCCCGCTGCACCAGGGCGCGCACGATCGCTTCGCCCATCCCCTTGGTGCCGCCGGTGACCAGGGCGTGCTTGCCCTTGAAGGAATCATGGCTCATGGCGTGATCTCCAGTGACTGGATGCCGTCGGCATGCAGTGCGAAGTGAAACGCGAGAACGAGCGGGCTGCCGGGGAAGTTGCCCCGGACCTCGGCCCGCAGCGTGCATGCGCCATCCGCGCCGGCGCTGCTGCGCGGTTCGATGACCGTCGCGTAACGTGCGGCGGTGTCGGCCGCCCAGGCGGCAATGGCCTCGCGGCCACGGTGCTGGCGCCCTTCGTCCTGCACCGTACCGTCCGGCACGAAACATGCGGCAAGGCCGTGCGCATCCCGCGCGTTGGCGGCCTCGACATAGTCTGCAACAAATGAAGGCAAATCGATCATGGTGCTCTCCTGTAAATGGGTACTTGCAGTGTAGTGCCGCGCACTATGGTGAAAAAGCCCTGTAAACGATATGCTCAATGAACCAAAAGTTCATAAAGACGCCCATGAGTTCTCTCGACCTGATCGGCTATTCCTCGCCGTGGCAGAGCAACGCAGCTTCACGCTGGCCGCCAGGCGGCTCAACGTCAGCCCGACCGCCGTCAGCAAGGGCGTGCGCGCGCTCGAAGCCAGGCACGGTGTCACGCTGTTCACCCGCACCACCCGCCGCGTCTCGCTCACCGAGGCCGGCGCGCGCCTGCTGGCGGCGCTCAAGCCCGCCGTGACCCAGATCGAGGACGCGTTCTCGGAGCTCGAGCAATCGCAGGCGCGCCCGGCCGGCCGCCTGCGCCTGACCGCCCCGCGCGCTTTCGGCTTCCTGCTCGCGCGGGTGCTGGTGCCGCGCATGCGCGAGCGCTACCCCGACATCAGCTTCGACCTCTCGCTCGACGACGGCCTGGTCGACCTGGTGGCGACGGGCTACGACGCCGGCATCCGCCTCGGCCAGGCGATCGCCCAGGACATGGTCGCCATCCGCCTCAGCCGCCCGCTGTCCTGGTCGATCGTGGCGGCGCCCGGCTATCTCGCCCGGCACGGCGTGCCCGCCACCCCGCGCGACCTGCTGCTGCACCGGACCATCCGCTACCGCTTCACGACCTCCGGCATCCTGCCGCCGTGGACCTTCGCCGACGCCGACGGCCAGTACCAGCTCGATACCGAAGCCAGCCTGAGCGCGAACGACACCGGGATGATCGCCGAGCTGGCCCGCAAGGGGCTGGGCGTCGCCTGCCTGCCGGACATCGAGATCGACGAGGACGTGCGCGCCGGGCGCCTGGTGCGCGTGCTGGCCGCCTGCGTTCCGGCCACCTCGGGCCTGTACCTGTACTTCCCGATGCGCAGCCAGCACCAGCCCAAGATGCGGGCCCTGGTCGACGAGGCCGCCAAGCTCGCCGGTGAAGGCTTGCTCGACGTCGGCGTCAGTGTCTGATCGTTTCCCTTGCCCGGTCGTGGCGACGGCGGCGGCGATTGCCAGGCGGCGCAGCGGGTATTCAATGGCCATGCTGGTTCCCTTTTCACTGTGCGGCAGGTGAAGCCAGTATAGGAACGCCCTGCGCGGGGCGGTATCGGTCGATCGACCGATAAAAAAGGCGCTGTCATCGTTATCTGTTGATGACGCCGAATGCAATGCGCAACAATTGTTCGACGGAAGTGATCCGCTCGCCATCGAGCGCCCAGCGCCACCCCAGATAGTTGGGAAGACGGTGCGAGGCCACGCCATGGAAGCGCGCCAGCCATGCGCGAAATCGGCTGTGGTAGGCGTTCACGTTCTGTACGTGGATGGCGCCTTCGATGCTTCTGCGCACCCGCTCCCCTGCGCTCAGGTTGACCCATCGGTGCGCAATGCGGTGCGTCCGCGCGAACGCCTGATAAGCCGCGTTGGCATCGGTGACGAGCAATGCCTGGGGATCGAGTTTGGGCAGCAAGTGTTCGGTCAACTGGGCGCTCTTCAAGGCGCCCCGCCCGGTGACGGCGTCGATCGTCGCGCCACTGCGGTCGCGGGCCACCAGAATACAGTCGAGTTCGCGGGAAATGCCGCGACGGCTCGCCTGGCCGCCACGCTTGCGCGCCTTGCGATGGAGTTTGCGCGAGCCCTTCTGCGATTCGAGCAAAAACAGCTCATCGGCTTCCACGATCCCCGTCAGTTGTGCCGGCCGGTCGTACTTGACCCGTTCAAGAAAGCGGTGACGCCAGCGAAACGCCGTATTGCGGTGTACGCCGACCCGCTTGGCGGCAGCGCGCACCGTTTGCGAATCGAGCAAGGCGGCCAGGTAGTCAA
>Ga0265780_10011208_pt1 | contig 10626 bp, 8 predicted proteins | sample P1T30metagenome_FD_192432 | JGI IMG/M metagenome (GOLD analysis project Ga0265780, IMG submission 192432) | Plant litter microbial communities from East Loma Ridge, Irvine, California - P1 T30 | ecosystem: Environmental > Terrestrial > Plant litter > Unclassified | place: USA: California... | reverse complement strand
TTTTTTCTCTCCTGCATTCCACATACACTGGTCGAGCCGGAAGCGGTAATCCATACATGGACGCGGGGAAATTTCGCCGTCTCTTGCCATGTTCGAGTACGATGCTAAGGCGTACATACATGATCGTGGACTCCGTAGTGTGTCTCTATCTCGACTAATCGGTATAGGCCATGTTGAAGCGGGAGTGGTAAAGTAACACGACGCTTGTGTGCTGATATGGCCTGATGACTGCATAGTGTATGTGCAGATATCTAGCTAATGTAGCCAAGACCTTTTCACGATTAGGCATGTGCAGAATCTGGTACACGGGCGCGTATGTCGCTAGTATGTGTGAGTCTGGACAGGTCGGATACCTCAGAATAACATGGTCGGTGATCGCGTAGGCCCAAGTCTGCGTTGAATGGGTAGCTTCTTTCCACTCTAATCCGTAGCAACTAGAACCAGATCCAGGCACACCGCCTACAATGAAGTGGAAGTACTGTTTGTCGAGACTGTGAGGTATGCCTTAGACGACTTCGTTGAGCATCACGAATGCATTTCGATATTGCAGTGGTCTTCAAGTGTTAGGTAACTCGGCCCTTATTTACTTGCGCTTCAAAGACCGTACGTAGAAACTGTGTCGGACTCCCACGTAGCAAAGAAGGATAGGTACTCTGATATCCCCGTGCTATGGAGCTGTCAGAGCGCAGACGAAATACCAGTTGGCGGGCACATGCCGCTCACCGAGACACAATGGAGGAGGATGGGTTGCCGTTCACCCTGAACATTTTGACAAGGCTGAGCTGGTGCCTAATCGTTGCAAGAACGCGGGAAGGATCGGAGTAAGCACAACACCTGATGCTGTTGGTCGGCTGTCCGACAGTGCCGATGGGGCTTCTCCTCGTCAAAGAGAGTGTTTATGAAACCATGTTCTATCGTGATAATGATGGTAGTTAGAGTGCGCACGTCCGATCCAATTTGCCCGTAAGACAGAATACCACGGCACACATCTTAGCCAAGTGTACATCACAGAATCATCATATCATACACAGCTATGAGCACAGAAGAGCATGGAACTACCACGCACGAAGAAGGAAATACCCGCGAATGTCGATACCCCTTGGGGAACGATACCTCAGACACACTGACGCTTCCCAACGGGCGCAAGCTGGGTTACGCACAGTACGGGTCGCCTTCTGGCCATGCCATCTTTTATCACCACGGACTTCCAGGGTCGCGCATCGAAGCGGCTTCGTACCAGGATATCGCTCTTGACCTAGGCTTACGGATAATCGCGGTCGATAGACCTGGAATCGGCTTGAGCACACCGCATCCCCAACGAACATTGTTGGATTGTCCAAGAGACCTACAGTGTCTCGTCGACCATCTGCAACTCGAGGGCTACTCCGTACTGGGTGCATCTGGAGGAGGCCCCTATACATTTGCATGCGCAGTAGCACTCCCTGCGTCGAAGCTCAAATGCGTATCCGTTGTATGTGGGGTCGGGCCAATGGACATTGGCATGAGGGGAGCGGACATCTTGCACCAGCTTGGCATCCCGTACGGGTGGAGGTACGCGCCCGTCTTCCTCCTGAGATGGTTCTTAAGCCGCGATGCTTTTGGGCGCATGGATCTGAGCGACGAGGAGCGTTTTCAACGTGTGCTTGACCCCTCAAACCTCGCCTCAATCAAGGACCCAAGGGATCGCGAACTCATAGCGGATGAGGATCTCGTTCGCCTGATGTTACGATCGACTCGTGAGGCGAGGGCGCAAGGGTTCGATAGCATAGCGGTGGATGGGAAGGTGATATGTAGTGACTGGGGCTTCCGGGTTGAGGATATCAGGAAGGATCTGCCGGTGCAGCTGTGGTACGGCAAGGACGACTGTTTCGTGCCCGCCAATCATGGAGTACAGATTGCAGCGAGACTGGGTGGTAACAACAAGAACGTTGTTTTAAGGGTGGAGGACGATACGCATTCGACTATCTCGCAGAGGTGGAAGAGGGCGCAGCTTGAAGCTATTGCGGCCGTGATGCAGGGGTGAGGCCCCAGTGGTGCCAAGGCCGTGCTGCCTCGGCTGACCCACTCTAGCCTTGCACCTCCGATTATCACATCTTCGCTCAATTCTCAACACCGTGTTCCTCGTCCCGGTTCTTCCAACCCGCCCTTCTCATTGATGTAGCTCGACCGCTTGATTGGTGTAAACTCATCTCTTGCTTTTTCGGACTTCCACTTCGCTGCGCAGCCTTCTCATCTTTGGGCTTCATGAACCATGATTTTGCATACTCCCAAAGATCGATGGCCACTGCCCAAGGCCTTCTCCCGTACACCAATCCGAGTGCGACCACAACGCAAACGGGTATGCCGATAGCCCAGAGATGCCAAAACTTTGGCTTCCCAGGGCGAAAGTCGTCCCCCATGCTGAAGATGCCAGCAAGCAGGGTGAGCGGGAAAACGACGGATGCGAACAAGCTGAGACGGAGGCCGAACTCGCCGTCTGAGACGCCTCTGAACGCCGCCCGAAGATTCGCGAGATCGTTCGAGACAGAGTTCAAGGCTTCGGCGCGATCGCGCAAAGGCTGCATCCTTGTGTGTATTGTAAGGAAGTCTTTTTGCGCGTCGCGGATCGCGAGGGATGCAGTCGCGTCGACACTTTCGCAGCCTAATTGCACACCGAGACGTTCAAGGTTGAGATACATTGCACGCCAGAAGTGGTTCAAGTGTCGACGCATGTAGTTGATGTCCTTGGCGATCTCGTTGATCTTCAGTAGGTCTGCCTTCCATTTCTGTTTACTCAAGTTGTCGTCGATCTGGGCTTGATAGTCATCGGAGAACCACTCACCCCTGGCGATGGTCGTATTCATGAGCTCCAGTTGGTTGACCCAGTGTTGAGCAACATGTTTCAGGAGGTAGTATGTTGCGTTGGACGATTTCTCGTTCGTCTCCTGGATCAGCTCGGGAGTAGCAAGCTTGGTCCAGTAGAACACCATTTCATCCATGGCACTGGTAAGGTTCCGCTTCTCCCGGAAAACTGGAAAGTTCACCTCTTTTGTCCCCAAACCGACTTCGGAAAACATCAGTGGGGCCAACGTGGAACATCCGTTATGGTACGGCCAGCTCTGATGTGAAGTCTCCTGGAGGGCATGGGATACGCCCCAGTCTTGAGCTCGCCAGAGTGCGGACCTGCTGTCAAACGGCTCTCCGGCTTGTAAAATCAAGCAGTCATCCAAGGTTTTTCGGGTATTGCTGTCGAGTTTGATATCGCCCACCATCTCACAATTGCTCCCTGCCTTCCCCGCCGTCGATGAATCATCAGCCAACTTTGTCGAGGGTTCTTTGCATGTCGCAGCAAACGCAGGGTCAACCAAAAGAACCGCTAGAGCCAGCGCGAGTTAGCTACAATTCAGAAGGCGAGGTCGACACGAAAAGCTTACCATCCCATCCCAAGCCATCCGGTTTCCCGTCCGGCAGAAAGCTCTGCGATGTCCAGAACGACGCGCACCGTCTTACGAAAGCATGCCTTCGGTCAGGTTTGCCTAACGAAGGTATGTCGATATCCTTCCACCTTTCGTACCTCCGGCGATTCACAGCAAACGAGGTCTGCAAACTCAGAACGTCTATCTTATCGGGATAGAGCAAAGTGCGCAGCTCGTAATAGCGCAAAGTGAATGACTGCCCAGGCACTGACATCGATGGTAATCCTCTATGTGGGATGGACCAGGAGTCAGTAAAGTTCCAGGTATTCATCTGCTCGCTGAAGACCAGAGGGTCGACGCCTAGATGATGGCCCAGTGCGTCCACATAGTCCGGTTCCATATCTTCAAGGATGAAGAGCCGCTTGTGTCTCTCCTCACGGCTCTTGTTGGCTGGCTTCTCCTTGAGGTACTCTCGGAGCGCAGCAGCGCTCTTAAAGCCACCTTTTTCCACCTCCACGACGCTTTTGGCCTTGAACTCTAGGCAATAGCATCGGCCAGGCGTACGTTGATGCTCTTTCTCGTAGTGTTGCCTGACAGCCTTACGGCCGGCTTCCCCCTCATTTGCTAGCTTTTCCAAGAAGGACTTGAGCGCTGGAAATGCATCCTCCAGCGTGTCGAGACATTGCAGATAAGGCTTTCCTTCGAAACGGGGAGAAGGACTGGTACGTTGTCCGTTTTGTGCCGACGAGTCGGTCATTATGATAGGATCTTTGGAGAAATACATCTTGATAGCCGGACAATGATGCAATAGGGGCTGACAAATACTTGTAGCGGGCCAAAAGAAAAGGCTGAGACGGAGGACTTGCGCGATCAGCTCCTTTTCTTGACCGGATGCTGACAGGATATAAAGGCGCAGTTCAGCGCTGCGTTCGAATCCCCTCACGCATGGTGGCTTGCATACCAGTCCCCGTGGATTGGATACACTGTTTAAATTATTCGATTACGTCGCTGTTCTCAGCAAGATTTCGGTGTTGCGGCTGAGCATGCTGCGCCCACTGTGGCTGCCTCAGCTGATAACCCCGCATAAACCCAGCCGCGCTTCCACATGGTACCGGAAGCAACGATACTCTTCCTCAAACATAACTTTTCCTTCGCGATACCCCATGGGCAGGCTAAATACAAGTCTCCAGCGATTTATCTGGGCGATTCCAAATCCATTTTCCTCGTCAGGTACCTTGGCGGATGACCCAGTCTCACAGCCGCGAAGTATAGCACAGCCTTCTCCCACCGATTTCTTCGAACATGAACCACTCGACCATTCACGGCCTTCCATAAGGCTGCTAAAGATATCACCAACGCTGTCAGCTGAAGGCCTCATCCAATGTTCCATATCGCATACGACCATAGACCATGCGCCCTATCTTTGCTTATCGTACGCGTGGGGCGAACCTGAACCGAAGCAACTTGTATTGATGAACGGAAAATACTTCTATGTCCAACCAAATCTCTTCGAATTCTTGAAGGTCACCAGAGCCGATACTGCACGTACGGCTTGTAAATATTGGATCGACGCTATCTGTATCGATCAAGACAACACAGCCGAACGCAACCACCAAGTCATGCAGATGGGGAAGATATACTCTGGGGCCGTAACAGTCATTGCATGGCTCGGAGTTGCGTCGAAAGAAACGGTTCTACATTATCATGAAGGAATACAGATGAGGTATGGTATTCCTTCTTTCTGGGAGATAGAAACACCCGCGCGCAAGGCAACAGATGCCGTATACGATGATCTACTCGGCAACAACTATTGGACCCGAGCATGGATCACGCAAGAGCTCAAACTTGCGCGTCGCATCACCGTTGCAATTGGGTCATTAACGATCACAATACATAAGCTTCGGGAAATGATCCGTGGCCTAACTGGGGGCACGGGTCAAGCAGTCGATCCAGTTTACGCGCTTATTAGCAGTGATAAAGTTGTTGGCAGCCCTCTAGCAAGCCTTCTGTTAAAGTTTCGTCACAAGAGATGCGGCGTTGTCAGAGACAGGATCTTCTCATTACTTGCACTGTGCTCTGAGACAAATGCTATCAAGGTCGACTACGGCTGCTCGGTTCTTGAACTTGTATATTCTATCGCGAAGAGCAATGAGCATACTTTCTGCGCTTGTTCTACTCTCGTTGTTATGCAAAGTCTTGCGCCTGAAATCGACGACCTTCCACCCGACAGCGATTGCCGATCCAAGGAAGGACCGTATATTGAGATCGAAGCAAATGGAGCTGATTGGGTACACATTACGGACCAAAACAAATGCGGTGTGCTTGACTATATCTGTTCCCGGGTTTTGGTGACGGAGACGAGGTTTGTATATGGTGCAACCTCCTGTGGGCGAAAGCATGTCATAGCGCCTAGAACATCGCCGCTTGCGAAGGCCAACGCGTACTCCGCTTATCCGATAGAGCCAAAGAGCGGGCCATCTCCTGGCAGAAGCTTTGCTGTAATCGGCCCAGGGTGTGCACGCATCAGGATCTCTCTTTGGTATCTCTTTGATTTGTACAGTAAGGAGCACCTGCGTATGATAGGCACTCATATTTGTTCGAGGTCATGGACTGGGACTAACGAATCCATGACCTCAATCCGTGTGGGTTATGGCAACTGGGACATCAACGCTTCCGTGTCGCCACCAGCAGAGCCAGGGTACTAAAGACGGACATGACAAGTCATCGTTGCCGACAACATGAAGAAGAAAAATTGAGCATCAGTTTCTGTTTGAATGAGTGTATGATGAAGTCGCTTTACCGCATTGCTCCATTCGACGCAGCGAAAAATAGTGTCAATTTTCCTAGATACCAGACTACAGCACTAATGTGAGCCCTTGCAAACACACTTGCCTACTCCAAGCTCTTAAGAATAGCAGGCAAAACCTCCACCTCCGTGAAATCCCAAATCGTGCTCGAACTCCCCGAAGCCCAATTCGCACCCGTCCAAAACGTATTCGTCACACCTTGCAAAGCCACGAAACGATTGTAAAAGCCATTCTTGATCTCATCGACCGATACGCTCAAGGCGAAAGGGAAATGGTTATTGCTAGCCTTGATCATCGTAGATTGATTGGCAGGAGGCAGATCAAGCGCATCGCGTATCCTCTGGACCGTGGCGAGGATATCAGAGGTGAAGTAATCGTCCGAGGCTTCCTCTGGGGTAGAGTACTGCACTGAATAGAGGTTGTCGATTTCGGAGGTGAAATAGTATGCGCCTGGCAGTCCGGGGATACCGAAGGCGGCCTTTGCGTCGTAGTTGTACATAGAGACGCTTTGTGGGAATCCGGTGTTGGCGACGACTGCGTTCCAGTATCCGCTGCTGTTGAAGCGAGAGAAGAGGTCTGTTTCTTCCGTGTTCAGGTCAAGGAATTGGTCGAGGAGGGCGACTTTTGGGGGGATGGACATAAGAAGTTTCTTTGCGCGAATGGTCTGGGTGCCCGATGGGGTCTGCGCGACCAGAGTGACGCATGACGGGCTACGTGTGATAGATTTGATGTTGGCACACTTCACGACAGAGCTGTTGCCCATTCCGAGTTTCTGTTCTGCGGCATCCCAGAGCGCCTGCTGGTTGTGGTTTGCTTGCGAGACTTTGGTCTTGTCTTTGCGTGCTGAGACTTGCATGGGATTGAAGAGCTTCATCACGTAGAGGGTAGGCTGGGCAAGGATGTTGCCCATGCCTTGGAACTGCAAGAAGCCATCATATGCCAGCGCGCCCAGGTCGTATTTCCGCAGGAAGTCACCCCAGGGCATCAAAAGGTCCTCTGGAACCGGATCAGGGAGGTGGTATCCACGGAAGAAGTCGTCTGGGTACTGTGTGAGAAGAGCCTGGTATTTATCCAGAGCTACAGCAGAGGCGTTAGCATCGACGACAGGCCACGAGGGTCCGACGACCGAATTCCGGAAGTCAACTGCCTTGGGCTGGCCACCGGGCTTGAAGGGAGCGAGGGGAATGTTGAGGGAGTCGAACAAGTGTCGAACGGTAGTGGTATTGACGAGGACTTGCGTGCCGTAATCGAAAGTCTCGCCGGTCGCTCTGTCCTTGTAGGTGTTGGTGTGTCCACCCAGCCGGCACTCTTTCTCAACGAGCGCAACCGATTTTCCAGACTGTTGCAACCGGATGGCAGCGTGAGTACCACTGGAGCCTCCACCGACCACGAGCACGTCGTAATCGTATTCATTGGCGGTAGCCAAGGAAAGGAGACCGGGCGCCACAGTCAACAAACCTAGCCGCTGTAATTGTACCATGGTGGCAGAGGGTCTTGGGGAAGAAAACGAGAGGGATGTGGTGCGGGTAAGAGAAAACATGTGACTTTGGTACAACCGATCATAGGTCTTAGATGAGGCGGACCGAAGACGGGACGACGGCGCTATTCATCTAGTGTCGGCGAATATGTTTGTCGCCTCTGTCATGGCCTCAGGGTATACACGAGAGAGCTAAATTCTAGGTTTGACTAATAGTCTTGTTACTACATCAGCGGCTGGCCTACTCACCGCTTCCTCATTTGTAGCCAACGCCTACGCGAATGCGAATTCGCCTTGACCTACGGCAGATCCATCACCCTCATGATGCAACACTTCAGAATCGGAAACATGCATTTAATGGGCTGGATGTTGAGTTCCACACCCATAGGGCTAGCAAAGGACGAGCGAGTTTTGAGGCGCGTTCGCGGGGGTAGCATGGGACTGGCTTACGCGTTATTAGCCGGTTTCGAGTACGGAATGAAGGAAGCTGCATCAACATAGTTGTTGTATCGAGATGAAGTCGCGAAATGTGGCTGCCACGGAGGACCTTGGGAGGCTGGAGACTGGAGACTAGGCGACGTGACGCGCTGAGATGTGATGCTGGGAGTGGGTCTACTCGACTCGCCTTTCCAGCCTCGTGGGGCTAGCCCTAGGACCCACTTCCATCACTCTAGGCCGGTGCCTGCAAGAAGTCGCAATAGACGCCGACGTCTTCTGGTGATCGCACTTGAACCCAAAAGTGACATCCCTGGTAATGCTTCTTGACAATTCCTCACAAGCTCGATGCAGGAAACATCAATTATCGAATCTTCACGACCGCAGGGAAAATGGATGACTCCATGGAGACAGCAAGATTGATGTTACGAGGGCTATCACCGTAGTAACGAAAGCCTCAGGTTGCTTGCCACCATGGGGCTTGTTTTCGGTGTATTGAGTGTAGTAATACCGCTATGCCATATTCTTCTGTCCTCTCATATCAGGAACGAAGAATGAGTCTATAAATGCAAAGACAGTCGAAACCAAGGATAATGCCTGTGATGATAAAGAGGGATAGGGGTATACCAAAAACGCCGATAAAGGAAAGATCCTAATCCCAAGAGTCTGCGGTGCAACAAGTGTATCTACCGGTGGGATATGCAAAAGTCGATGTCATCGATATAACCACACAGCTACTCCTGCAACTGGTGCGTAGGGCAAGCACCCCGGCCTTTCTTATCCCACCACTCCTTGATACAAGTCTGAAACACATGTTAGCACCTTACGTTCACCGCACTGCTCAAATAAAAGACATACCTCATGGAACTTGCACCAACAAACCAACCTAGCCATCTTGTCCCCAGACTCAAAGTCTTCCAGGCAGATTGTACACTCGGCCTGTCTCCCCTCTTCATCAACACAGTCCTTCTCAGTCGCGACGTACGGAAACATGCCACGCGCGGCATGGCTCATTCGATTTGCGTTACTGGCGCCTTCACCATTACCTGCACTGCTCATACCGCGGGTGCGTTGAGTGGGCAGGCTGGCAGATGTTTGCGGCGTTAGTGCGGCTGTTGGGCCTGGAGAAGCGGAGTGTAGGGCGATGCATTCTTCAATGTGCTGGGTGCGGTCTGAATCGTCGTTGTCAGGGCCTTTGGGAGGAAGCTCTTCGCCACAAATGGGACATTCGTCTTCTTCGGGGATTTGGCGGCGAGGCCGGGTTGGCTGGGCATTTTGAGGTTGAAGTGGAGGCGGTACAGGGGTTGACATGGCTTGGCTGAAAGGACTGGTCCCCGAGAAAGATCCGTACCCGAAGTTTACACGATTTTGTGCGTTGCGGGCCCGGTTGTTAGCTACGGTCTGGGAAATGAGAGGTGCGCGGTGATGTGGGTGTTGCTGCTCGATAGCAGATGGCGGGAGAGGTGGCAGCCGCCGCTCTCCCATATGCGAGCCCGCATGATAGCTCACTCTCCTACTTTGATTGCTCTCATTTGTGGGGTCGCGTGTGCCATATGCATGGCTCTGGCCTGCACCGCGTGAAGCATCATGTACGCTTGACGACGATCTGTGTGCGCGAGGATGTGGGGGTGGTGGAGGTGGGACCTGTGAAGATCGGGGTGGGATGGGCCGAGAGCCATGACCGAGTGAATCGTATCGTGGAGGTGGGCTGAAGTTTGGATCAGGTACACAAGGATTGCAGACGCGGACTTCCTCGCCTCCGCCTAGCGCTGGGTTGCGGAACGGGCCGAAAGTTGACATGGCGCTCTCGTCTTCTCCTGTCAGATCGACGAAGTTTGCTATACTTTCAGACGGCGGATGCACGATGAACTGGCGTGGAATAGTAATGCGATGTGGCGAGCATGAAGCGCACACGACTCTACCGCACTTCCTGTTCTTGTTGTCAGTAAACAGTCCAGACGAACGCAACTTGTAGGTTTCCAAGCAGACGAGGCACATGATCCCAAACGTCCGATGGCTGACGCGATTGCGACCATAGGTCTGGCGGTACGTACCTGCAATGATGCCTCCTAAGTAAGAATGTAAAAGGCTTCTTGCACACCGGACACTGAGACACCTCGTTATCCGGCTGCCATGGCGGCAGCACAATATCACTTTGTCTCCTCATGGTGCCAGTGTTCGCTTGTGATGTGACGGGCGGGGTGGGAGGTAATGCGCGGACGGAAGCAGGCGACGAGTCTACCAATATGGGATCCGCACTCGAGTCGCCCGCGCTTTCCGAGTGCATGCGTATGCTCGACGGCCGCCTCATGGGCGATTCGGCGGTTGTGAGGCGTCGCTTGCGGTCGGAGCTGCGGGAGGAGGATGAGTCGGTGCGTTGCGACGGGCGGTTTGGGAGGGTGTATCGTGACGGAGAAGGGTTCGAGCGAGCTTCGGTGGCGGCAGCGGGGTTGCTATGTGCAGTCGGTGGTTGCTGGTTGGCAGTGGATTCGGTACCGTCTCTCAGGAAGTC
>Ga0265780_10011207_pt1 | contig 10627 bp, 12 predicted proteins | sample P1T30metagenome_FD_192432 | JGI IMG/M metagenome (GOLD analysis project Ga0265780, IMG submission 192432) | Plant litter microbial communities from East Loma Ridge, Irvine, California - P1 T30 | ecosystem: Environmental > Terrestrial > Plant litter > Unclassified | place: USA: California... | reverse complement strand
TTGCTGCATCGTGTATTAGTCCTTCAATCTTTTCGCCGCCAACTTGCCAAAACTTTTTTCTCTCCTTCTTGCTTACATTCCATTGAGCTACAAGTCAAGCCCCAAATCAGCCCACCTCTTTACAACTGCCACCGCATGATACCAGCGAATGCGCCGCCATTCCTCCCGCCTGAACTGCTGAAGTAGCAGATTTGCACAGATGTGGATCTCTCTATTCGCCTTCGCCAGCACGTTGATCTTCCCGCCACAGCATGCAACACTTTCGAGACTCTTTCGGACCGTGGAGTCGATGGAGGGCATTTTCTGGAGCGCATCATGTAGGCGCTTCTTGTATGCGAGTATTGGTGAGGCCTCGCGCCGCGATGTGCTGACCATATATCCTGCGCTGAGTCCGTAGACGCCCCAGCCGAGGGTTTCATAGTCCAGATCGCCGCTGTCAATGATTTTTTCGAGAGCGTCGTTTGTACTCTGCGACAGGCGTCCGAAGATTGCGAGGTCTTCTTTTGCGGCTCCATCAAGCTGAGCGCTTTCAATACAGTCCTGTGCTGCGGCCAGTGAGGTTGCAAAGTCCTTGCTAGAGGCTTGTTCGCTGCTTTTTCGCGCTATGGGCGCGCGCGCAAAGACACTTGTACCGGCGTAGGTGGTATGAGGCCCATGGGCTTTGGCGAGGGCTTTGCTTTCGTCAAGAAGGTGAATGAAACGTGGTAATAGGCGGTCATCGTGATTCTGAAGGGCATCGGCTAAGTCAGGGGTGGTAGTAGCTTTTTCGAGCTCCGTGGGGCTTATTTGTGATGTCGCAGGTGTCGGGGTATCGGGTGTGTATTCTGGCGTCATCTCCTGCGCTGGAAAGACAAATCTAGTTTGCGGCGATTCTTTAAGTGGCCCCATGGTTGAGATCGGGCAGTTGAATGATGTCTTTGGTATGAATATCAACATCAACTTGTGTAATTAGTGATATGCCGTCGCGATAACAGGAATAATCTGCTGTGATAGATCTTTCGCGATAAGAACGGAAGTGAATTGTGATGCGTCACTGTGGCGAAGATAGAAATAACACCTACTGAAAGGTGCAGGTTTGCTACCGCGCGGCCCAGTGATAACCGTGTTGCTCACTAAGAGACCACTGTCTTAGAAGTGAAGACACGCAATGTGCGACACATGTCGTCGACAATGACAGCGGAGCATAGCTGGCAAGAGGTCTCTATCACCAACTGGCTCAGCCGTCTTGTTGAGCTGGAGCTGGGGTGACTGGAACCCGGAACTTCCCAAGACTGAGAATAGTCCCTCTCGTGAAGCTGTGGCGGAAGCTCTCGCGAATTTGGAGACGTGGGGCGCTCTCATAATCCTGCTCGACCGTCACAGTCTGGCGAATTTGACCGCTAGGCGTCATCTCAGGTTCTGGTGCAGTAATCAAGATCTCTGGCGGCGACAGATCTCTTGTCCCTGATCCTTTCCTGGTTCCAAAGATTTCGATAGAAGTGGTGCCTACAGCTTCCGTAGGTACTAGATCGGAAGGGCTCAGGCTTCTTCTATAGCCGCGGTGGTCTTTGCGCTTCGGTTCGCTGTATGATTGATAGCAGGTGCGAGAGCGACGATCCTGAGGCGCGTCTGCGAGACCCAATTTCCACAGCCATAATCGGGCCAGGGGCCGTAAGCACGCCATACTTCCTGCCGCTATTCCGATGCCTGGTTCGATCGTGCTCCACAGAGCAACATCCGCCGTCGCATACAGAAAGTCCTGTCCGTTCATAAGAGTATGTAGGTAGAACATGCGCACGATCGTCCCTATGCTACCGATTGCAGCGAAGGCGAGGATACCGGCGACGAGAAATTTGGTCTTGACCTTCATCTTCAGGTCCCAGACAATGAAGATAGGAAGAATGCCGAATGCCCAGTCAGCTGCGGCGTTGACTGCTGCAAGAGCATATGTGATTCCGAGCGTCGGGCCTTTGGGTAGGCAATGTTCGGATGCGGGATGAACGTTCCAAAAGGTGTTGACTTTACTCATCAGCAGCTTTCTTGTAGAATTTAGATGTACTTACTTGGTAAGCATTGTAGCATGACGAGGAAGAAGTAAATCAATCCAAAAAGGATGGTGCCCAGCATCAGCAGCCGAATGCACCAAATGTGCCACTTTTGGACGGCGACGCGTAGATAGAAGTAGCCGATCGAGAACTTGAGGAGGCAATTGGATATTACGTAGAGGAGTTCGCAAAGATACCAGAACTGTTTGAAGGTCAGTGGCGACAAGATATGGCCATGCCGGTGAACATGCCATGAGAGCAGTCCTCGCATCCTGGTCAGACAATGTGTCTCTATGCCTTCCAGTCCCGTGGACAGCAGCGGTAATCTGGCACGCGATGTATACTGTGAAAACGAGCTACCATGTTTGATCAGCATCGCATGTAACAGGGTAGACCTAACGAACTCACCAAGCTGGCAATCATACAAAAGTCATCCACGCCCCATGAGTTTGTCATAACTCCGCGAATGTAGCATCGCATACTGACAGTTGACCATGTTAACACGAGGAAGCCAACTGCCACAGCCAATACTTCGCGATGTCGGTCGTCCATGTTGATGTCTACCCGCCGGGGTGGAGTCAATGTCGTGAGGTGTCAAGCGGGCATGAATTCTGGTGCTTCAACAATATCACAATACCGATATGATGGGACAGCTCCAGATCGACATGTCGAACCAAGAATTGCGGCGAGTAGAGTACGAACCTCGGGCACATGCGAAGCCAACATAGAGCATCTCGCCCGGAGGACCGTCATTAGTGTGTGCCGAAAGACGGTACTTGGTACGCAAAATTGAAGATCGCGCAGCACGACCGCAAAGACGCGGTTGGCCCACCGAACATCGTGCGTTTTAGCATTGATACATGGCTGCCGGCAGTTGCTGCTCATTCGCTGGAACAGGACGGGACCCACGAGATCCAGGGATGAGTCTCTGGCTAGACCCGACTACAAACCTTATCGACGGAGCAGGCTCCTCAAGTGGCGCACAGTTCTCGACCACATCTGTCGCATCTCAAGCTTGTGCAGCCTAGGAAGAGGACTTCGCGGTCCGATGAGACAGCCGATTGAACTTTGGGGTCAGTCTTCTCTTGAGAGAGACGGCTCGTCGAGTAATAGCCAAATAGCTGCATGCTATCGTTGTAGATAGCTTGCCAAGTCTGCGATTTGTGTTTATTTTGATGGGGACAGAGATGTGGGCGCAGTCCGCTCGTTCCGCGCGCACGTCTATCGTCCCTATGGTCAGTCAGACGTGGCGTCTCTCTAGCAGACATGTAAGGTAAGATGAAGAGTTCATATGATGACGTGAGCGACAACTGGTGACTTGCCCTTTAACGGTCTCCGATGAAGGCGTTGGTAGGTAAAAGTCATCCTGTGCCTTGGGACGAGACGGCGTTGCTCATGCCGGCTTGTGAATAAGGTTCGAAATTAACCGGTCCTGGTACAGCCACCATCGTGCAAAAGGCATGGTGTTGAAGAACGATGGGACTGAACGGCAGATGGGGAACGCGTCGTTCGGGGATCTGCGCAGGGTCTGGGTTGCGTCTTCCGCGCTATTGAGGGGCGCCACGAGGCCGGGAAATGCGACCGCACGCACCTCATCACCACATCTTGCCTAGGCACAAATTTGGTGCATCTAATTCGTCCCGCGTACGAGCACTTCCAGCTAGACATGATCAAGCTGACCTCGAAATCTGCCACTAACACGTAGAAGATGTGCTAATGAGCAGTGCCGGCTGCCGAGGAATCATGGCCAGCTGAGTTGACTCGATACGGTGCATGAAGGCCATCGAAGTGGCGACGAACATGCTCTTTTCGCCGCGCCGTTGTAAATGGTATGGTGCGATGACGGCGTGATAAGTCGATCTACACTGAGCTTTCCCAGGAAATCAGACTCCCGCCATTGTGGTCGAGCTCGGGGGCTGCAAACAGACATCTCTGACTGCTCAGCTGTTTCATAGCACATTTTTGGTAACGCGAGCGAAATCTCCTTATGCTATACTGCTCGAATTTTGTTGGTGCCCGCACAGCACATACATGACTGCGGAGCAGCTTTTGCTCAGGGTAATCAACGCTCTCAATTCTTTTAGGCAAAGGTTCGACACTTATGAACAGTCAGAGAATGTGGAACACCCAGCGACGGAGAGTTTTATATTCCCGTATCTAGCACGACAGCGGCCCAACATATGTACATGGTACATGGTCTCTTGATTTCAGCGCCTGAACACATGCGCACAATGACCGCATCTTTCTAATCTCCTCCTACCATTATGGATGGTGGCATGTTTCCAAACTCAGCACCCCAACACATATAGACGCCTTGTTCATCTTTCTCGTCCTCTTATATCTCAGTTTGAGTTGGACTTCAAAAGCCTCAGCGACTTGCTCATCATTGCTGTCGCTGGTAATTCTCATTTTTCTTAATCCGTAGAGAAACGACTTTGGCCACAGTCGAAGCAGAGAAAAGACATCATTGATGGTGCAGATTCATTTCAAACGACCCAGTCCAGTTCTCCGCTGGTCATCGAATAGTCGAAAGCAATGTTTTTTTGGAGACCGATAGCAGAACAAGTGTTTGAAAAGAAGCACAGAGCAGACGAGTGGAAGGTATTTATACGCCATGCCACCACGCTAAGCAATGAGGAAAGATTTCTCGAGCTGAACATGTGCTTGTGCCGTATATGTTTGAGAGATTGCTGTCTTTCGTCTCCGCTTCAGATCATGCAGTGGCACCGAAAGGGATTTGAAATGCATCCATCTTTTCAGAACAGGCCAGGAGAAGACATGCGTACTCGATGTTCGGGATTTTGCAGACATGTAAACACCCACTTTCTCCTTCGCACATTTCCAAATCGCTCGTTGACTTTTGGGTTCGGAAACCTGGAGCAAGACAATTACTCATGCATTTTGGGTGATCGGTTTTTGGAGATCAATAGCAGCATATTCGTGTATGAAGAAAACAAGGATGGTGCGATTCGAGGGCATTTTATATGCCGCCGAGACACTACTCCCAGTCGAGAGCAAGAGACTCTCACAATCGCGACATAGATTTTTGCGAGTAAATGTTTAAACCACCGTGATAGCCTCCCGTTTTCATTTCGAACTCAACTATACAGCTGTTATTTGCGTCTTTCGAGTGCCAGAGAAGAGTATGTAGCATTTAGCGCACTGATTTGTGCTCCCCGCGCATAGAAGAGAATTTGCTTGTTTTGATCCCACGCCATGTGATTACTGGAATGGTGTTTTTCGAGACCGGAGAAATCGCAGAGATCATGTACTGGTATCAAGACTGGTTTGTAGTCGGAGCAGAGAAAAAACATAGGTCATTCTTTTTTACCGTTTGGTCTCGACATGGGTAATCTTGTTGGTCTGTTTTGGTCATCATTTCTGCCTTGGTTACCTTTTGGTAGAAGCAAAACAGAGAAGATGTGTTGGAAGAAGAGAAGAGAGACGGAGAGGTCTTTTATACACACCCCAGGACGCTAATCTCGTCTTAGAGCCGCAGGATTGCGCAGGATACACATAACTGCGCAATCAAAACCCTTCGCAGAATTCTTCCTCTCTCGAACATGGAAGAAGCTTGAGGCGTTCTTTTAACCGCAGAAAAGACGCGCGCGCTGAGAACGCACATGAACTCAGACAGTACAGCCTTCGTAACCTTCCCTCTCACTTCCCACGCGCATGGGTCTTGCTTCGGTGCCTTTGAAGTGCAGAAGAGACGGGCTGAAAAACATTAGTAGCCATGCACCTGTTTTATGGAAGTGTTCCACGGTTTTCCAGTGCATCGTTGTCTTCCAGAACATGTGTCTGGCCTCTGCGTTTTTTTTTGCAAATACACAAGTCTGTTGAGGAGAGATGATGTACAAATCGCTCGAGGAGAAGAAGTATTTATACCCCGCCGTCCAGCACAGAGAGGCACGAGACATGGACACGGCGGCGCATGCTTTTCAGGTGTCACATATTCCGAACATGCTGTGTTTTGTGATGACCTGATTCTCTCAAAGCGTGACTGATATATGGTGATAACTTGCAGAGCGTGTCAGACATGTGCAACATCGTTACTGACTTTAGTCGATTTGAGAGTTTGGAGGAGTGCAGAAAAGGGCATGCCTTGTGGTGTTGCGTGCTTCGAGCAGACGCACAACACATCAGAAACCAGTCAACTGGTTTTGCGAAAACACACATAGGGCGACGTCTGTGATATTTTTGGAAGTTGTTGGACAGAGTGGGAGAAGAGAAGGGAAGAGATCATATCGCGGTTCGCGTTGTTCTCTGGAAGAGGCGGGAAGCGAGAAGCCACAGAACATGAAACACCACGTGGTATGTTTTTGGTGATGAGCAATACTTTCGTGCTGAGAGAGAGGAGCAGAGAGAAGATCCGGCAAACTTTTATACCCCCACTCATCTCGTCGCAAGCATGACTAGGGCGTGGAGGTATTTGGAAGTGTCGGACATACTGCGCTCATGTGTTGTTCTTTAGCAACCTTGGAAGAGAGAACATGCACCATTCACCTGTCGGCTTTTCGAAGACTTTCATCGCCCAGAAGATGTTTTAAGTTGGAAAAGGCAAAAGACATGGACAGCCATCTGAATGTTTTTTAGTCGCAAAGCACTCAAAGACACTATTTATCTCGATATTTGGGTTTTTTTGTTGCGCTGGAAAAGCTCATAGGAACGCATCATTGAAGATGTTCGGGCGATTTTTGGTGCAGCAGAGGAGAGAAGAACATCGGCTCTCTTCACTTCGTCTTTTTGGAGCAAGACGCGATTGCAAAGTGTGATGCAGAAGACAAAGTTAGCATGGAGACGTTGGAGTTTATATACACCCACTGCACATACAATCTCATGGCTCATCACATCAGTGGAATTCAAAAGCGTGTCAAAAGCGTGATCATGTCATTCGTATAGGTATGTGTGTGCGCCAAATACACGTCATTTGCATAGATTCTCGTTCAGATACCGCCAACAGAGTCCCTCGAAGGTGTTTCTATGGTCTGATAACTCATGTCCGTCACCTCAGATATCGTGCTATAGCCCCAGGGGAGATGGCACAGCGCGGAAACCGCCACGCCCGTCATCTGTGGGGACTAAAAGCGCGCATGCGCTTCCGCGGCGCTGTACATATTGCAGGGCCGATACGGGAGGCTGCAAAGTTTGACGTGATTGTGAACCCGGTGAACAAGTAGCTGGACTGACGCTGGTAGGCCATCCGCATCCTCGACAAGCGGAGCCTTGCAGGACTCTTGCTCATCTCACTGCCAGTGGTGCCGCCGTCTAGCCGCTGCAATTCGATCTCCACGTGAGGCTGTGGAGTTGTTCTTGCTGCTTTGTGAGCAATGCCATCTGAACAGGTTTCCAACCGCTGCCATCTCTGAAAGCTCTGCGTTAATGATCGAATCGTCCCGTTGTGTATACAGGTTGTACTGCCGTATCGTTCGGTCGTCGTAGCCGTGAAGTGTCTGGTCGAAGCAGGCGAATATGCTTTCCACCGTTCAAGTACCAGCTGGTATCCGCCCCACGTTGTATGATCCAACCCCATGATCCGCGGCATCGTATCCTGGTGGATCCTGAGCCCGCTCGTCCCTCACAACCGCCTGTAGCGGCACGTCAACCACACCCGTCTCCCCCGCCTTGCCATCATAAGGCGGCGGCGCCTCCCCGGCCTCATTCAACCCCTCCTCCCTCCTCGCAGAAGCCTGCATCCCGTGGCGTCCATGCATAAATCGCCGCGTCCCCGCCCACCCCTCCAGATCCCTCGCCAGTGCATGCTGCCCGTTCTGGCGCAGCTGTTGTTGGCGCTGTTGGCGCTTGCGGTGGAACCAGAGGAGCAGGATGGCGATGAGGACGGCAAAGAGGAAGAGGAAGAGGAAGTAGTAGTTGAAGACGGAGGCGGCGTGGACGGGCTGGGTGTGTGGGGAGGGGTCGATGGGGAAGGACTCTGGGGGTTCGGGGTCGGTAGACGGGCTCGATATAGTGACTAGAGTCGTTGGTGAAGTCGAGGTGTTTGGCGGGGTCGTGGTTGAAGGCGAAGGGATGCTTGGGTTTGAGGTAATGGCGTCCTGTGCATGCGACAGTGACAGGAATGCAGTCAAAGAGAAGATTCTTGCAAAAGACTGGAAAGCCAAGCTGCTGCTTGCGATGCCATTTTGCCTTCCACCAAGTCTCATCTTCACGCTTCGCGGTAAGCTGCTTCACGTGCGACCGTTGTGTGCGGATTGCTTGTGAAGGAAGGAGCGGACGTCAGCGATAGGCAGTCGCGAGCCTCAGTAAGTGTCCAGTCCATGACGGAGACGGAAGAGATTGTATGAGACAACGAGCTCAAGTAGTCTCCATGATTACCTTTGAATGATGATGCGGAAAGACAGCGGCCCACTCGGAACGTGCAGGTGATCGGCGCTAAGCGGTATCTGTCATTGCGCCATCAGCGCGCTGAAGTGCCAAATTCAGCGGCACCCTGATGGCCAGTCTTACTTAACCTACACAACCCCCGCAGTACATCACTACCCGCCCCGACATGGTCAAAGCTATTCGAGGTACAGCAGTATTATATTCTCTTCTTTGAAACCGCTGACATGCCAGGCTCGCTCGTCAAGTGCGACGCGTCCATCAAAGCCATGTTGGTCGACATCGACAGCAAGAACAACAACGAGTTCATCATCGAAGAGCTGGACGAGGAGCACATTCTCGTGAAAGAGACCAAGATCAACGAGCTCAAGGCGCGCTTGAACGAGGTAAGCATGGCTGAGAAGCCTTCAAATTCACAAGCTAACTTCATGCAGATGATGCGACAGCGATTGAAGGAGCCCGAAAGCTCGGATTCAGAATAAGACCATATGTTATTCCATGTCTACGTATATCTACGACATGGTAGCCTTCTGCGCCGCGCCGGGCTGGGCCGCAAGCCACTTGGGTCGGACGTCGGTGAAGAGCTCAGCGTCCGTCTTGAAGTTGTCGAGGACGCTCTTGTCATCGAGGGTTCCGATCTGAACTTGTTGGCATCCATATCACCGCGAGATCGTTCATCACATACCTTCACAATGCGCTTGCCGGGGAATGCGCCTCCCTCACGCCACATGGTAGAGCCGCAGTCGCCGCTGGACGAATTAGCCCCATACACAACTGCCGTCTATCACAATACATACCAGAAGTTGGAGATGATCTCCTTGCCAGAGTCCGCGACCTTCTTGTGCTGCTTGGGCGTGCCCTTGGTGACCTTGAAGCCGTCCTCGGAGAAGATGCCGTTGCTGGAGAACGCGCTTCCACCAATCTTACGGCAGTCGGTGCAATGGCAGAGAATCTGAATCCCATCATCAGCAACTATCTAGGTCCTGCGTTCGAAGTACTCACGCTGCCCTCGCTGTTGCCAGCCGCCTCGTACGCGACGTTACCGCACATGCAGCTTCCGGAAACCATATTGACGGATTGAGTATAAAGAAGTTTTTGAAGGGTCTTGTTTGGAAGACTGGATGACAATTGTTCAGTTGCAGATGCAACTCGTCCCTTCTCACATCAGAAGCCTTTATACCCTACCCCGCCATTCGATGATCCCCGAAACCGAACGCATCGCCGCGCTACTCCCTGGTCCCCTCACCAACTAGCCGCCCAGACCCATACATCCGACACGTCTCTGGTCCACTTGCGTGCCACGGGCAAATGGCAGGGCAACGGCTGAGCGAGGGCCCGAGAACCTTCCTGCTGTTCTTACCGTGGACACATGATGATGGCAGGCTATTGGACTTGCCAAGATACATGATTCCAAATCATCGAGATACATGCGCTGTAGACGCAGCGGGTGCATGCAGCCAGTTCTGCTGCGCGAATGCAAGTACCTGGCAGCGGAACAGGCAATGCATGCCCTTGCTTAATTACTCAGCAATGGTGGCCTGAGGTGCGGTGAGGTTCAATGAGAGAGCCGCAGTGACGCACACACATAGGAAAGCGGGGCACTTCCGCGGCCGGACATTGTGCACGTGACTGCCTACCAAAAGAGGGGACACGCTGCAATGTGGCAGAAGTAGTCGTAGAACAAACAATCAAACCTTGAACATGTCTTGAATTTTACAAGCCCTCATTGCGAAACATTCAACGCCGTGGTATTTTCATCATGAACCCCCAACAGTGGAAAAAGGACCCATATGCACGATACATTGCCGATACTGAGATGAAGTAGAACCGAAAGAAGAAGTATGTTTCCAGTAAACGAAAAAACGCAAGTCTTGAAGGGTATCACAATTATACACCACGCTCTCCTTCCACCACCCCACCACCCCTCAATCAACCTCAATAACCTCCTCGCCCTCAATCTCCCGCACCCTCTGCTTCGCCTTCTTCGTCGCAGCAACCCTCCTACTTCTCGGCACCACCGTGCGCCCCCTCGACTGATCAACCACGCTCTCGCCGCCCGTCGCCGCCTCCTTCAACAACAACCTCGGCCTCTTCTTGCCGCGCTGCTCTTCCACTTCCTCCTGGTGTTTCTCCGCCGCTTCTTGTTCCCACTGCCGGCGCACCTCGTCTTCGGCTTTGTTCTGCATGCTGTGGAAGGACGCGTGGTGTGCGCAGCCGTCGCATTCGTAGGAGGATGTGGACTGTTTTGCGTTAGAAGACTTGGT
>Ga0265780_10011206_pt1 | contig 10627 bp, 8 predicted proteins | sample P1T30metagenome_FD_192432 | JGI IMG/M metagenome (GOLD analysis project Ga0265780, IMG submission 192432) | Plant litter microbial communities from East Loma Ridge, Irvine, California - P1 T30 | ecosystem: Environmental > Terrestrial > Plant litter > Unclassified | place: USA: California... | reverse complement strand
ATCGCCCGCCGCACGGGCCACGGCCTCGTCAAGCTCGTCGACGACTAGCTGATCGCGCCGGAGGTCGCCGTTCCGGTAGCCGGCGCGCCCGATCATGTGAGCCGAGATGGGCGCCGTCAGCATCTGGAACACGAGCACCACGAGGAGGGACGCGATGGTGCCGACTGTGTGCTGGTCGAGCGCGATGGCGGCGAGCACGAGGATGAGCCCGAAGATCTGCGGCTTGGTCGCGGCGTGCATCCGCGAGAGCGCGTCGGGGAACCGGAGCAGCCCGATGCCCGCGGCGAGCGAGAGCAGCGCACCGGCGATGAGCAGGACGGACGACGCGATGTCGTAGACGGACTGGGGGATCATGACGGGTCCTGCCTGGAGACGTACCGGGCCACCGTGATCGATCCGAACACCGCCGACAGCGCGAGCACGATGATCACGGGGATCGTGCGGGTGTGCCCCGAGAAGACCATGTCGGCCGCGAGCACGCAGATGAGCGTCGTCAGCAGCATGTCGGAGGCGATCATGCGGTCGAGGATCGACGGACCCCGGACGATGCGGATCACCGAGGCGAGACCGGCGAAGGCGAACAGCGCGCCCACGACGTATTCGACGACGATCATGAGGGACCCCCTTCGGAGGACGAGGACGGGGACACCGGGTCGTGCACCTCGGCGGCGGCCGGCGTGCCGTCGGCGATCCGCCGGAGATCGTCGGTGCTGCCCAGCACGCGGGCGATCCTCTTCTCGACGACCAGCACGCCCGACCGGACCGCCTCGACCTCGTCGGCGTCGGAGACGCCGAGAGCGTGCAGGTAGAGGATCGACCGCTCACGATCGGCCTCGACGACGAGCGAACCGGGGACGAGCGAGATGGCCTCGGCCACCAGCGTCATGATGAAGTCCGACCGCGTGTGCAGCTGGACGGCGACGATGGCGTTCGAGTGGACCCCCCGGGGGCCCACGGCCTGCCAGGCCACCTGCACCGACGCGCGCACGAGATCGACGACGAAGTGCGCCAGGAACACGAGCGCGTACCAGATGTTGAACCGGCCGCTCAGCTCGACCGGGGGCAGGAAGAACACCCGGGTGACCAGGAGGGCCACCGCGACACCCGTGACGAAGGCGAGAACCGTGAACTGGCTCCACAGGCACATCCACAGCACGACGAGGCCGATCAGCAACGGCATCTGACGGGCGAGGCTGCGACCCACCTCGCGGCGTGACGGGCGACCGGTCATGGCGTGCTCCCCTCGTCGACCGGTCCCCCGGCGGGTGTCGGTGCCGGCGACGAGTCGTCGCCCCGGGTCTCGCCCTCTCCGGAGGGGAAGACGAGCTGCACGTACTCGTTCGACCCGTACACGCGACCTGCCGCCCGCTCGGCCACGCCGTAGAGCGGCCCGGCCGCGAAGGTGAGAACGAGCGACACGAGGACCATCCCGGCCGTCGCGCCGACCATCGTGCGGGGGTTGGTGCGCTTCTGCTGCACGGCCACGCGACCCGGCGCCTCCTCGAGGTGCTCGGTGAACGGCGACTCGTGGTCGTCGACGTCGGCCTTCGGACGCCAGAAGGCGAGGTTCCAGGCCCTCATGAGCGCGTAGAGGGTCAGCAGCGATGTGAGGGCGCCGGCGCCGATCAGCACGTAGACGAGCGGATCGTCCAGTCGCGCGCCGGCCTCGAAGAGCGCCACCTTGCCGATGAAGCCCGAGAACGGCGGGATGCCGCCGAGATTGAGCGCCGGGATGAAGAACAGCACCGCGATGATCGGGGCCGCCTTGAGGAGCCCGCCCAGTCTCGTGATGGAGGCCGTGCCTCCTCGGCGCTCGATCAGCCCCGCCCCGAGGAAGAGCGTCGTCTGGACGGTGATGTGGTGCACCACGTAGTAGATGGTGGCCGCCAGCCCCTCGACCGTGCCGAGGGCGATGCCGAAGATCATGTAGCCGATGTGACTGACCAGCGTGAACGAGAGCAGCCGCTTGATGTCGGCCTGCGCGACCGCGCCGAGGATGCCGACCACCATCGTCAGCAGCGCGATGATCAGCAGGTAGACGTTGACGTTGCTCTCGACGAAGAGCACGGTCTCGGTGCGGATGATCGCATAGACGCCGACCTTCGTCAGCAGACCCGCGAACACCGCCGTCACCGGCGCGGGCGCCGTCGGATACGAGTCGGGCAGCCAGAACGACAACGGGAAGATCGCGGCCTTGATGCCGAACGCGGTCAGCAGCATGACGTGGATGATCGTCTGCACGTCGGCCGGGATGGTGTCCATCCGCTGGGCGATGTCGGCGATGTTCACCGTGCCGAGCGCGCCGTAGATCATCGCGATCGACGCGAGGAAGAGCACCGACGAGACGAGGCTGACGACGATGTAGACCACGCCGGCGCGGATGCGCTGCTCGGTGCCGCCGAGGGTGATCAGCACGTAGCTGGCCACCAGCAGGATCTCGAAGCCGACGTAGAGGTTGAAGAGGTCGCCCGCGATGAAGGCGTTGAAGACCCCCGTCGCGAGGATGAGGTACGTCGGGTTGTAGATCGAGACCGGAGCCTCGCCGTCGCCGTCGGCCTGCCCCTGCCCGACCGAGAAGACGAACACGGCCAGCAGCACGATCGACGAGATGCTGAGCATCAGGGCGGCGAGGCGGTCGACCACGAGGGTGATGCCGTACGGGGCCTCCCAGCCGCCGACCTGCACGGCGATGGCGCCCTGCGTGTCGACGACCACGAGCAGCACGAGGCTGATGACCACCACGATGCCGAGGGCGACGATCGAGAGGATCGACTGGAGGCGCGGGCGGCGACCCGTGATCAATGCGGCGGCCGCGCCCAGGAGCGGGACGAGGACGACGAGGGGGACGAGGAAGCTCATGCGTTCTCGCTCTCGTCGGGCTGGTCGGTGCGGTCGGTGCGGCTGCGGCCGGTGCGGCTGGAACCGGCCGGGTCGGCGCGGCTCCCGGCTGTGTCGCCGGGCGCCGTCCGGCGGAGCGCCTCGGTCGGCACCGCCGCCTCGGCGCGATCACCGAACTCGGTGTCTCCGCCGGCCACGTCGTCGCCGTCGCTCTGCGAGTCCTCCTCTTCGGCGGGGACGCCGCGGCGCCCGATCTCGAGGTCCTCGACGTCGTCGACCACCGTGTCGACCTGGGCCAGGCGCCACGACCGGTAGATGAGCGCGAGCATGAAGGCCGAGATGCCGAAGGTGATGACGATCGCCGTCAGCACGAACGCCTGCGGCAGCGGATCGGCGAAGTCGACCGGCGCGGCCTGGCCGTCGACGATGGGAGCAGCCCCGCGGCGACCCGACATGATGAGGATCAGGATGTTCGTCGCGTTGCCGACGAGCAGGAATCCGAGCAGCACCCGGGTCATGCTGCGCTCCAGCAGCAGGTAGACGCCGCAGGCGTAGAGCGCCGCCATGACGACGATCAGGACGAGCGAGACGCTCATGCGCGGCCTCCGTCGGTCGAGGTCGGGCCGGAGACCGAGACGGGGAGCGTCTCGCCGGCGTCGTCGGGCTGCGGCACCGGCGAACCGGTGTCGTCTTCCTCTTCTTGTCGATCGACCTCGGCGCCGAGGCTGCGGAGGACGTCGAGCACGAGCCCGACGACGACGAGGTACACGCCGATGTCGAAGAAGGTCGAGGTGACGAACTCGAGGTGCCCGAGCAGCGGGACCTCGCCTTCGACCCAGGTGGACGTGAGCGCGTCGGCCCCGAAGAAGAGGGGGACGAGCGCCGTCGCGCTGACCGTGAGCAGACCCGCGCCGAGCAGCTTGCCGGCGTCGAGCGGTGCGGCCGCACCGAGCTCGTACCGACCGCCGGCGAGGTAGCGGGCGACGAACGCGAAGCCCGCGACCAGCCCGCCGGCGAAACCGCCGCCCGGCGTGTTGTGCCCCGCGAAGAGCAGGTAGATCGAGACCACGATGATGGCGTGGAAGATGAGTCGGACGACGACTTCGAGCAGGATCGACCTGTTCTGCGGCGCCAGCTTGCGACCGGCGAGGAGCCAGGCGCGACGGTCGCCCTCCGTGCTGTCGCCGATCTGCACGGTCGATCCGCCGTCGGGCACGACGGGTGCCGGCTCGCGCAGGGGGCGGACACGGGCGAGGAAGCGCTGCGCACGTGTGCGACGCGCGGGTCGGGGCAGGATGTCGGCCCTCGAGGTGATGAAGACCAGGCTGGCGACACCCGTGGCCGCGACGATGAGCACGGCGATCTCGCCCATGGTGTCCCAGCCGCGGATGTCGACGAGGGTGACGTTCACGACGTTCTTGCCGTGACCGCCGTCGACGGCGAGCGACGGGAACGCCCCCGAGATCGTCGCACCGGGCCGGGCGCCGAGCGCGACCACGGCGATGGCCGCCATGACGGAGCCGACGGCCACGCCGATGACGGCGCGCGCGACCCGGTGCGTCCGGCCGTTGCGGTCGCCGAGACGGGCGGGCAGGCGCCGCAGCACCAGCACGAAGGCGATGAGGGTGATCGTCTCGATGAGCGCCTGCGTCAGGGCGAGGTCGGGTGCCCCATGGAGGGCGAACAGGGCGGCCATGCCGTAACCCGTCACCCCGACGAGCACCACGGCCTGGAATCGCTTGTTCGACAGCGCCGCGGCGATCGCACCGACGATCATCAGGACGCCGATCGCGAGCTGGGCGGGATAGTCGAAGAGCACGGCCGTGCTCGGCCACGTGCGGTTCAGCGACAGCGTCACGATGGACGAGGCGATGAACACCACGAGGATCGTCGCCAGATAGAACGGCAGCGAACCGCGCTGGGTCGTCGCCGTCGTGCGCGAGGCCGTGCGGTCGATGCCCGCCATGATGCGGACGTACCCGTCGGAGGCGCGGGGCAGGAACGAGACCGCCTTCTGGAACGCGGACACCCGGTCGCGCTGCCAGAACATCAGGGCGCCGACCGCCAGCGAGATGGCGGTCAGCCCCAGGGCGGGCTCGAGACCGTGCCACAGCGCCAGGTAGTACGGCTCGTGGTCGCCGCCGCCCGCCGGGAGGGTGTCGGCGTAGCGGGCGAACACCGGGTCGACGGGGTGCGCGAGGAGACCGAGCACGAGACCCGCGACGGCGAGGACGACGGGGGCGAACAGGAAGTCGATGTGCTCGCGGACGAAGTCGACCGGTTCGACGCCCTTCTTGCGGGCGAAGGCCCCCCAGAGGAACCGCAGGCTGTAGGCCGTGGTGAGGATCGATCCGACCACGACGCCCACCAGGGCGATGACGCCCCAGACGGCACCGGACTCGGCGTCGTGCAGCAGGGCGGTCAGCACGGCCTCCTTCGCGACGAATCCGAAGGTCGGCGGGACGCCCGCCATGGAGGCGAGCGCGAGCACCGTCACGACCAGGAGCACCGGCGTCTGACGACCGAGACCGCTGAGCTTGCGGAGATCCCGGGTGCCCGTGCGGTGGTCGATGACGCCCACGACGAGGAAGAGCGTCGACTTGAACAGCGCGTGGGCGACGAGCAGCGCCAAGCCGGCGAGGGCGGCGTCGCGGGTGCCGTAGCCGACGACGATCGTGAGGAACCCGAGCTGGCTGACCGTGCCGTACGCGAGGACGAGCTTCAGGTCGTGCTGCCGCAGAGCACGATAGCCGCCGAGCACCATCGTCACCACGCCGACGGTGACGATGATCTCCTGCCAACCGGGCGAGTCGTGGTAGCCGGGCGCCAGTCGGGCGACGAGGTAGATGCCCGCCTTGACCATGGCGGCGGCGTGCAGGTACGCGCTGACCGGTGTCGGGGCGGCCATGGCGGCCGGCAGCCAGAAGTGGAACGGCACGAGGGCGGATTTCGACAGGGCGCCGACGAGCACCAGCACGACGGCCACCGTGACGGCCGTGCCCGACGGGGGCTCGGCGACGAGCGCGGAGAGGGAGCTCGTGCCGCCCTGCACGGCGAGGATGACGAGTCCCACCAGCATGGCGAGGCCTCCCGCGGTGGTGACGATCAGGGCCTGCAGAGCGGCGCCGCGGCTGGCCTGCTTCGACGTGTAGTGCCCGATCAGCAGGTACGAGAAGACGCTCGTGGCCTCCCAGAAGACGAAGAGCACGAAGACGTCGTCGCTCGTGACGAGGCCGTACATGGCCCCCGCGAACGCGACCAGGACGGCCGCGAATCGGGCGAGCCCTGCCTCGTCGCTGTGGAAGTAGCGGGCGCAGTAGACGAGCACGAGCCCGCCGATGCCGGTCACGACCAGGGCGAGGACCCAGGCCAGGACGTCCATCCGCAGGGTGAGCGAGATCGCCAGCTGCGGGATCCACGGAACGGTCTCTTCGGGGACGTCCCCCGACAGGACCGCGGGCCCCTGCAGGGCCGTGAAGACGAAGACCGCGAACGGGACGAGCGAGGCCCACAGGAACAGCGACGTGCCGAGACGGCGACCGATGACCGCGACGACCACGGCGGCCACCGCGAAGGCTGTCAGGGCTACGATCACGACGACCTCCGTCGGCTGGCGACCTCGTCTACCGGTCGGGATGAACGGGCGCGGGGAGTCGGGCGGAGAGTCCAGACTACCTTGCAGGCACCTGGGAACGCCCGGTCGCGTTCGCCCCGGGGCCGACCCGGGCCGCCCCCGGAGGCCTCAGGAGTGTCCGAGGTGCGCCCGGAGATCCGCCAGCTCGGCCAGCAGTCGCGCGACGGCCTGCGGGTCGGCCACCCGGTGCCCCGCTCGCGACTCCCCCGGTCCGACCTTGACGGCCAGATCGCCCTCGCCGAGGGCCGCGAAGCCGTCCTCGTCGGTGACGTCGTCGCCGGCGTAGAGCACCCCGGTCGCGCCCACGATGTCGCGCAGCCGATCGATGCCGTCGTTCTTGCCCGTCGAGCGGACGGCGTACTCGAGCACGTTCTTGCCCGTCCGCGCATGGATGCCGTCGAGCGCGCCGACCGTGCGCCGCGCCTCCGCCAGGACCGTCTCGGTGGTCTCGTCGTCGGCGAGGCGCGTGTGGAGGGCGAGACCGGCGGGCTTCTCTTCCACGAAGACGCCCTCGTGCCCCGCCGCCGCCGCGTGCACGGCGTCCGAGAGACGGGCGCGCGCCGCGACCTCGTCGGGGGTGAGCGAGGTCTCGTGGCCGTCCATCCGCAGCTCGATGCCGTGCGAGCCCACCAGAAGCACCTCGTCGGGCGTCTCGCTGATCGCGCTCAACGAGGCGAGGTCGCGCCCCGAGACGAGGGCCACCGTGGTCGACTCGGCCGCCGCGAGTCGTGAGATCGCGGCGAGCGCCTCGGGCAGCGCCCTGGCCTCGAGGGGCGCGTCGACCTCGGGCGCGAGCGTGCCGTCGAAGTCGAGGGCGACGAGAAGGCGCGGGGTCGTCGCGAGACGACCCAGCGCGTCGGACAGGGCGCGGGGGTCTTCGGAGGTCATTCGGCGGAGCTCTCTTCGGTCGTATCGGTCGCCCCGGCGTCCGCCGGGGTGATCTGCTGGCCGGGGCGCACGTTCTCGAGCGCCTGCAGGAACGACGCCGACCACTTGGCCACGTCGTTGTCGAGCACCCGGCGACGCAGGGCCCGCATGCGGGTCGTGCGGTCGCGGCGCGGCATCTCGATCGCCCGCATGATGGTGTTCTTCAACCCGCCGATGTCGTGCGGGTTGATCAGCAGCGCGGTCTTGAGCTCGTCGGCGGCGCCGGCGAACTCGCTGAGCACGAGCACGCCGTCGTTGTCGCGGCGGACGGCGACGTACTCTTTCGCGACGAGGTTCATGCCGTCCCGGAGGGCCGTGACGAGCATGACGTCGGCCGCGAGGTAGAGGGCGACCATCTCTTCGCGCGGATAGCCGTGGTGGTGGTAGCTGATGGCGGTGTGGCTCATCGTGGCGTAGTCGCCGTTGACGCGGCCGACGGTCAGCTCGATCTCGTCGCGCAGCTGCTTGTAGGTCTCGACCCGCTCGCGGCTCGGGCTCGCGACCTGCACCAGCGTGGCGTCCTCGACGCTGAGGCGGCCGTCGGCGAGCAGCTCGCCGAACGCCTTCATGCGGTGCCGGATGCCCTTCGTGTAGTCGAGGCGGTCGACCCCGAGCATCACGGTCTTGGGGTTGCCGAGCCCCTCGCGGATCTCGCGCGCCCTGGCCTGGATGTCGGGCCGCGCGGCGAGCTCCTCGTAGCTGGCGGCGTCGATCGAGATCGGGAAGTGCTTCGCGAGCACCCGGCGGACCTTCTTGCCGCGCTTCGACACGGGAGCCGACTCGTCGTCGACGGGCACCTCGACGTACGGGCGGGTGGTGCCGTAGCCGAGCAGATGCCGGACGGCGCGGGAGAAGTTCGACGCGTCGTCGGCGCGCTGGAACCCGATCACGTCGGCGCCGAGCAGCCCCTCGAGGATCTGCTTGCGCCACGGCAGCTGCGAGAAGATGCCGAGCGGCGGGAACGGGATGTGATTGAAGAAGCCGATGGTGAGGTCGGGGCGGGCCTCGCGGAGCATCCGCGGCACGAGCTGCAGCTGGTAGTCCTGGACCCAGATGGTGCCGCCCTCCTCCGTGATCTCGGCGGCGCGATCGGCGAAGCGCTGGTTGACCTGCACGTAGGCCTCCCACCAGACGCGGTGGTAGGTCGGGGCGGCGATGACGTCGTGGTAGAGCGGCCACAGGGTGTCGTTGCTGAACCCCTCGTAGTACCGCTGCACCTCTTCGGCGCTGAGCGGCACCGGGACGATCGAGATGCCCTGGTCGTCGAACGGCTCGAACTCGAGGTCCGGCTGACCGGCCCAGCCGACCCAGGCGCCGTCGTTGGCCTTCATGACCGGCTCGAGGGCGGTGACCAGGCCGCCGGGCGAGTGCTGCCACGAGGCGCTGCCGTCGTCGGCGATCACCCGGTCGACGGGGAGGCGGTTGGAGACGACGACGAAGCCGTAACGTTCGGAAGAGTCGGGCATGAGGTGGGTCAGCTCCTGTCGGATCACCCGCACGGACGCGGGACGGCCAGATTATCAGCGGGGGTCGTGGGGGCGCCGGGGTTCCTCTCGGTGTCCGAGCCCACGGGAATAGCATTCGCCTCATGACCGACACGCGACCCGCCCGCACCAGCAGCACTGCGACCGTCACGAGGGCCTACCGCGACGGCGAGCTCGTCGCGCACGGGTTCCCGCTCGCGGAGGTGAGCGACCACCTCGAGGACGCCGACTGCATCGTCTGGGTCGACTTCACCGACCCCTCCGCTGCCGATCTCGCGGAGCTCGAAGACGAACTGGGCCTGCACGAGCTGGCGGTCGAGGACGCCCTGCACGACGGACAGCGTCCGAAGATCGACCGGTACGACGGCCATCTCTTCACCGCGCTGTACGACGTGGACTTCGACCGGGACTCCGGTGTGCTCAGCACGAGCGAGGTCAAGGCGTTCGTCACGGCCCGAGCGCTCGTCACGATCCACCACCCCGAGTTCGACGTGTCGCGGCTCGAGCGGACCTACGACGACAACGTCGACCTCACGACGCACGGCGTGACCTACCTGCTCTGGGGTCTGCTCGACAGCGTCGTCGACCGGCACTTCGACGCGACCGACGCGCTCGACGACGAGATCGAGGGGATCGCCGACGATCTCTTCGACCCGAAGCCGCGGACCCTCGACGTCCAGAAGCGCTCGTTCGCCCTGCGCAAGAGCCTGGTGCAGCTCCGCCGGGTGTCGTCGCCGATGCGCGAGGTGCTGAACACGCTGCTGCGTCGCGATCTGAAGGAGGTCGACGCCGAGATGCAGCCGTACTTCCAGGACGTCTACGACCATGTGCTGCGGGTCTCCGAGCAGAACGACTCGCTGCGCGACCTGGTCTCGACGATCCTCGACACGAACCTCAACCTGCAGTCGAACCGGATGAACCTGATCATGAAGAAGGTGACGAGCTGGGCCGCCATCATCGCGGTGCCGACGGCGATCACCGGCTTCTACGGCCAGAACGTGCCGTACCCGGGGTTCCAGTCGACGACCGGGTTCGTCACCTCGTGCGTGCTCATCGTCGCCATCGGCGGCGTGCTCTGGTGGCAGTTCAGACGCCGCGACTGGCTGTGACCGGCCGTTCGCGAACTGTTCACCCGGCCCGCCCCGGGGCCCGGGCGCGCCGGTCGTAGCCTTGCCGCGTGATCACGGTCGGAATGAGCACGTCCTGCGTCTTCCCGATGTCGACCGACGAGGCCTTCCGGCTCGCCCGGCTCGCCGGCTTCGACGGCGTCGAGGTGATGGTGACCGCGGATCGCGGCACCCGTCGCGCCGACCTGCTCCGCGCCTCCTCGGCCCGATGGGGTCTGCCGGTGCTCTCGGTGCACGCCCCGGTGCTGCCGATCGCCCACTTCGCGTTCGGTCGCGATCAGCGTGACAAGCTGCTCCGCTCGGCCGAGCTGGCCGCAGAGCTGGGGGCCTCGACGGTCGTCGTGCATCCCCCGTTCCTCTGGCAGCGGCGGTACTCGGCCGGGTTCGTCGAGATCGTCCGCGAGATCGCGGGGGCGACCGGGGTGACGCTCGCGGTCGAGAACATGTTCCCGCTGCGCATCGGGCCGCTGGGGATCGACGTGCACCGACCCGGCCACGACCCCGCGGGCATCGACGTCGACGCGGCGACCCTCGACTTCTCGCACGCCGCGGTGGCCGGGCGCGACGCACTCGACCTCGCGCTGGCGCTGGGGTCGCGCCTCCGGCACGTCCATCTG